>Ga0208734_100099_pt1 | contig 29637 bp, 30 predicted proteins | sample Subbio2Aug_QV11A_FD_184824 | JGI IMG/M metagenome (GOLD analysis project Ga0208734, IMG submission 184824) | Serpentinite rock and fluid subsurface biosphere microbial communities from McLaughlin Reserve, California, USA - CR12Aug_QV11A (SPAdes) | ecosystem: Environmental > Terrestrial > Deep... | reverse complement strand
CTTGTTGCGAAGAAATTCCTCGAACCGTTACTGGCAAACTCTAACATGTAGTAGCGAAAATCACTTTTTCAGAAGCGGGAACCCTTGTCACTGTTGATATGGAAATATTTGTCGCCAAACTCGGGATTTAAGAATGATTAAAACCTCCATTATAGATTAAATACAATTATTTTTTCTTCAGTCATTTCTTCGATTACATATTTGGGGCCTTCTTTACCGGTGCCACTTCTTTTTATTCCGCCATACGGCATGGCATCAACTCTATACATGGATGTATCATTAATCATTACTCCCCCTGTTTCGATTTCTCTGGCAGCTTTAAAGGCAATATTTATATTCGATGTAAATATACCAGCTTGTAGTCCAAACTGAGAATCATTCGTATATTTAATAGCTTCATCAATTTCATCATAAGGTATTACAGTTACCACCGGTGCAAATGCTTCCATGCAGACAATTTTCATGTCTTTATTACCGCCGCTTAGGATTGTTGGTTTATAGCAGCTTTTCCCAATTCTTTCTCCACCTGTAATTAGTTTAGCTCCTTGATTCACTGCCTCTTTAACCCACCCATCAATCCTCTCTGCTTCTCTTTCATTGATCAAAGGGCCAATGTTTGTTTTTTCATCCATTGGATCACCTATGACCAATTTCTCAGTATATAGCTTCATTTCATTTATAAACTCTTCAAAAATATGTTTATGAACATATACTCTTTGGACAGATATACAAACCTGACCGGCATTTATAAAGCTTTTTTGGGCACACAAAAATGCTGCTTCCTTTATATCATAAGCGTCCAAATGTACAATCACTGCTGAATTGCTACCAAGTTCCAGGGTACACTTCCTTAAACCTATAATATTTCTAATCCTTTCACCTACAGCCGGACTTCCTGTAAAACTGTAAAAATTTATGTCTTGATTGTGTAATAAAGCTTCTCCTACATTTGTACCGCTTCCAAATAACAAATTGATATGTTCCTTTGGCAACCCGGCTTCTAAAAGTATTTCAACTATTTTTGCTGCTACAACAGGTGTTTCCTGGGTAGGTTTTAATATCAATGTATTCCCGGCTGCTATTGCAGGAGCAACCTTGTGGGCAACCAGATTTACTGGAAAATTAAAGGGAGTTATTGCACAAACTACACCGACTGGAACCCTAATGGTGAAAGCCATTCTATTCTCTGCCCCCGGTGATGCTTCTACGGGAACCATTTCGCCATGAATTCTTTTAGCTTCTTCAGCTGCTATTTCAAATGTCAGGGCAGCTCTTTTGATTTCACCACGGGCTTCAGATATTATTTTGCCGGCCTCTTGACATAATATTTTTGCTATTTCTTCCTGTTTTTCTATAAGAAGCTTGCTTGCCCTTGACAATATTTCATATCTCTGGTACGGACTAAGCTTTACAGCTTGAAATGATTTTCTAGCTGCTGCAACCGCCCTGTCTACGTCTTCCTTTTCAGCCTGAGCAATTGTTGCAAAAGGCTCCCCTGTATATTTGTTTATTACTTCTTTATGTTTTACAGTATCAACCCATTCACCATTAACATATAATTTATAATGCTCCATACTCACTCAATCTCCCTCCCATATTTTTTTATGACATATTTGATATATTGCAAATAAAGGTAAATATTTATTAAAGCTTTTCTGCAATCAACTTCATCTGGGTAAATAGTTTTAAATAGTCCTTGCCTCCAGTCTTAGAGTTGGTTCCTGACATGTTAAATCCACCAAAGGGGTGGGCACCAACCATGGCTCCTGTGCATTTCCTGTTGAAATAGAGATTGCCGACATGAAATTCTCTAATTGCCCTCTCCAGATGAGCTCTATTTTTAGAATAGACCGCACCGGTTAAGCCAAATTCAGTATCATTTGCTATTTCAAGAGCATGATCAAAATCATTAGCCCTTAAAACTGCTAGAACAGGACCAAATATCTCCTCTTGAGCTATGCATGCATTAGATGTAACATCAGCAATAATTGTAGGCTCAATAAAATATCCAGGCAGGTCAATTTTGCTGCCGCCTGTAATCAGCCTCCCCTCTTTTCTGCCGATATTAATATACTCCAGTATTTTACTGTACGACGTCTTGTCAATAACAGGCCCCATGAAGTTTTTATTCTCAGCTACCGGACCGACGGTGATCCTCTGAGTTTCCTCTACGAGCATTTCAAGGAAATCTCCATAGATCTCTTTATCAACTATAGCCCTTGAGCAGGCAGAACATTTTTGCCCTGTATAACCAAATGCTGAAGTTACAACTCCCCTGGCGGCATCCCTCAAGTCTGCATCCTTGTCGACTATAATGGCATCTTTTCCGCCCATTTCTGCCGCTACCCTCTTTATCCATTTTTGACCCTTTTGCTGTTTTGAGGCAAGCTCTGTAATATGTAACCCTACTTCTTTTGACCCCGTATAATTAATAAAACGAGTTTTAGAATAGGAAACCAGGTAGTCACCTATTTTGTCACCACTTCCCGGAACAAAGTTAATGACTCCTGCCGGTACTCCTGCCTCCTCCATGATTTCAACAAATTTATATCCAATGACAGGAGTATTGCTGGCAGGCTTTACAACTGCAGTATTACCAGTCACAATAGCTCCTGCCGTCATTCCACAAAGAATAGCCAATGGAAAATTCCAGGGTGAAATAATAACACCAACTCCCAATGGAATATATAGAAGTCGATTCTGCTCGCCTGGGGATGGGGTAACCGGATTAATTCTTTCTAATTCCAGGGCCTCTCTTCCATAAAATTCTAAAAAATCTATTGCTTCAGCCACTTCAACATCTGCTTCAAGCCAATTCTTTCCTGCCTCATGTGCAAGTAAGGCACTTAATTCATATTTTCTTTGTCTCATAATTGCAGCTGCATTGAACAAGTAGCTTGCTCTTTCCATTGCAGAAGTTTTTTGCCACTCCAAGAAGGCAGTAGCCGCAGCTTGCAATGCGACTTCAGCATGCTTATTAGATGCTTTGCTGGAGAGACCAATGATTTGGGAACAGCAGGCCGGATTATTAGATTCAATAGTTTCTTCAGTGAAAACCTTTTCTCCATTTATAACCAGCGGCAGCTTCTCTCCAAATCTCTTTTGTACTTGGGTAATAGCCTGCTCCATTTTTTCAACAACTGATGTTGCTTTAAAATCAGTCATTGCTTCGTTTCTAAATTCTGTTGCTAGCATTTTTCAAAGCCTCCTTGATGCAATATACTATAGCATTATGTCAAAAAAAACATAATGCTATAGTATAAATATACCATTACCTTTATGATGATGCAACATATAATGGAAATTTTTTAACAGATGCAGATAGCAGATTTCGGTGTTGCTGCCATTTTCTTGCCGGTGAAAGGAGGAAAACCGGGCATAGGTGGTTAAACTAACACTTGGCTTAAAAAGAGACAGTTTTCTGGTTAGGAGAGATTTTTCTTGAATATTAAACAGCTGCAGGTTTTTGTTGCGGTAGCCAGGGAAAAAAGTTTCACCAGGGCGGCCAATTCTCTTTACATGACCCAGCCTGCTGTCAGCTGGCAGATTAAATCCCTGGAAGAGGAGCTGGAGACGCTGCTTTTGGAGCGAAGAGATCGCTATGTCGCCCTTACCCAGGCCGGGAAGGAGTTTTTGCCCTATGCGGCAAGCATGGTGAACACCTGGGAGCAGTCTTTGGCTGTAATTGGAGAACTGAAAGGCTTTCAGCGGGGTTATTTAAACATCGCTTCCAGCACCCTGCCCGGCGAGTACCTCTTGCCCCAGGCCATTGGAGGTTTCAGGAAAAAGTACCCTGGGATCAAGATCTTGTTGTCGATCCAGGATACAGGGGAGGTTGTGGAAAAGGTGTTGAGTGACAAGGCCCACCTGGGAGTGGCCGGAGCCAAAGTAGCAAGCGAGGACCTGGAGTTTTACCCTTTTTATCAAGACGAACTGGTATTTATCGCCGATCCGGGACATCTCTTGTTGCAATGCCAAGAGCTGGGGTTGGAGGACCTCCTGCACTACCCCTTTGTCCTCCGGGAGCAGGGATCAGGAACCCGCATGGCTTTCGAAGGTCAGCTGATGCTCCATGGACTTGCCTTAACAGACTTGAAGGTATCCATGGAATTGGGCAGTACCCGGGCGGTAATATCCGGAGTTGAGGCTGGCTTGGGCTTAAGCCTGGTGTCCCGTCTGGCGGTGGAACAGTCGCTGGCCTTGGGGAAGGCCGTCATCCTGCCTGTTAAGGGGCTATGTGCCCAAAGAGAGTTGTTTTTGGCTGTGCGCCACAGCCAGAAGCTAAGCCCCCTGACCTGCTTGATGAAAAACTGGCTCCTTGACTTTCCCTTCAGAGGTATGGGGACACACCGCTAGAGGTCAGTAGTCAGAATGGCCTGGGGACCAATCTCCTCTTGTTCTTGCCTCCTGTCTCCTGAACGGGACATGTAGCTGCTAACGCGGGTCGTTCTTGTTGCGGAATATCCCCATGCAGGAGGCGGGAGCCAGAATAACTGGGGACCAATCTCCTTTTGTTTTTACTTCCTGTTCTTGCCTCCTGAACAAGCAGGATTATCAGGCTAGCCGGCGAATTTTGACACAGTAGAATCCTCCTGGAGGCGACAAAGAAATGGAACACCAACTGGCGCACTTGGTTGTCAAGCACGTGATGGCAACTCCGGTAGAAGCCTGTTCACCGCTAATAAAAGTGGCGGAGGCCACCCGGATGGCATCTCAAAAAAAGCTGGTTGGACTGGTCTTGACGGATGGAGACGAAATAAAGGGGGTATGTAAAACTGCTGAACTTCCCAGGTTTCCTGGCAGCCTTTTCCTGGAGCAATGCCTGGCAAAAGAAGGTTGCAGGGTAATTGGGCAAGATGCCCCTCTGGATGTGCTGGTCGCCAATCATTTTGACCGGGAAGCCGGGTGGGTTGTTCTCGATCAAGAACATAAGCCGGTGGGATTTGTTGATACAGAGATCCTCTTGACGAATTTGTGGAAAGGGTTGCTGCTTTCCCGCCAACAGCTTGCCTGTGTGCTGGAAACCGTTGGCGAGGCTGTCGTCATTATTGATGAAGAGGAGCGAGTGGTAGCCTGGAATAAACAGGCTGAGGACATGTACGGGATCGGTCGCCAGAAAATTTTAGGCCAATCCATCAGGCCGCATTTTACGGATCTAATGCTCATAAGGGTGATGAAAGACAGGCAGAAGGTGCGGGATGTGTATCACCAGCCACGAGCCGGCTCTCACATTCAGATTAACGCCACACCTGTAATAATTGACGGCAAAGTGGCAGGGAGCGTGTCCGCGGACCGGGATATCACAGAGATTGTCTACTTGAACCAGGAGTTGACAAGGGCCAGCGCTCAGGTGAGAATACTGGAAACCCAGATCAAAAATGCGGCAAACGGTGTTTCCTTCCGCCGCATCCTTGGACACAGCCCCAGGCTGCTAGAAACGATCGCTTTGTCCAAACGGGTAGCCAGCACTGACGCGGCGGTTCTGATCAGGGGAGAGAGCGGGACGGGCAAAGAGCTTTTTGCCGAGGCGATCCACCTGGAGAGCAGGCGCAGCGAGCGCCCTTTTGTGGTAATCAATTGTGGAGCCATCCCGGCTACCTTGTTTGAAAGCGAGCTATTTGGCTACCAGGGCGGAGCCTTTACCGGAGCGGATAAGAAAGGCAAGCCGGGCAAGTTTGAATTGGCTGATGGGGGAACCCTGTTCCTGGATGAAGTTGGCGAGCTGCCGTTGGAGATGCAGGTAAAACTTTTGCGGGTGCTGCAGGGCAAGGTTTTTTATCGGGTTGGCGGCAGTGAGCCGGTTAGTGTAAATGTCCGGATTATTGCCGCTACCAACCGGAACTTGGAATCAATGATCAAAGAAGGCAGGTTTCGGGATGACCTGTATTACCGCCTGAACGTGGTTTCGCTGGAGATCCCGCCATTGAGGGAGCGAAAAGAAGATGTGCCGGAACTAATCCACTTCTTTATCCAGGAGTTTTCCCGGATTCATAACCGGAATATTTCCCACCTTGCCCCCGAAGTGATGGCAAGCCTGCTGGACTACTTCTGGCCGGGCAATATCCGGGAACTGCGCAATATGGCGGAGCGGTTGGTGGTGTTGGCGGACGGAGAAATAATAAAAAAGGAGCACTTGCCGGGGGGATTTGCCGCTAGCAAGGGTTTCTCTGCCGTAGCTCATCCTGCCGGCAGTTTAACCGAACTAGCGGAGGAAGCCGAACGGGAGGCGATCCGGGCTGCCCTGGCAAGAGCCGGGGGTAATAAAGCCAGGGCTGCGGAGATTTTAGCTATTCCTCGCAGCACACTGTATTATAAAATGAAAAGCTTGGGGATAACCAGGTAAGCGTCAAAAAGCGTCAAAAAACTGACGGTCAGTTTAAAAAACAGTCACACATCTCAAGACGACATCTTAAAGTGAGATATTTTTGAACTGCTTCGAAGAAGCGGGGAAGTTTGAACGGATAGCCTGCGATGACAAAAAAGCCGGCGACACGCGCCGGAAGGAAACCCGGGCGTAAGCCGCCAGGCGGTTTTTGGGGGAAGAAATAATTAACCTGATCCAAGCTTGCTCTTTCTCTCAGCTGGCATTGATTTTGCAACTATAAACCCTTGTGCAACTGTTTGCCGGGGGTGATCGGACGTGTTTTTAACCCTCACGGATGTGTTTGATTTTGATCTGCTAAAAGACGCCGCATTATTGACAAATGTTAATCCTGCGGCAATTTGGGTTGATGGGGCGGTTGAGATCGATGGACCGTTTCTGGTGGATAACCCCTTGCATCGCCATGCGGTAATCTGGATTCCAAAGGCTTTGGCCGGCGATCTGAAAGCCAGGAAACAGTTAATTGAGGCGGCAGAAAAAGCGGGGGTTAAAACTTTGGCCCTTTATCCGGCAGGAAATGAGGATATCCCTCTTTATCAGGACCTGCTTCTGCCGGCTGAGGAGGCTGGAATAGCGGTTTTAGGCATTCCTCCGCAGACGGAATTCCGTCAGATGGCAACGGCGGTATTAGGGGAGCGGCAGCGCCGCCTGGCTCTTCTGCCCCGGCCATGGATCACCGAAAGCCTGCTGGATGAGGTATTGATGTATTAGTTGTAAGGGGCTGGTGGCTTTCAAAGGGACAAGCGGCAGCATTTTTTCAGACTTTTCTGGCGCCGCGGGACACCAACAGTTGGGGGACATTCCTGTCCCGTTCAAGAAGCAAGAGGCAAGAGACAAGAGGCAGGAAGCAGGATAGATAATTGGCTTTTAGTTCCTAGGCATCTGGCTCTTGCCTCCTGCGTCCTGATTTCTAGCAGGTGTGTCCCCATTCCGATGTTGCAACAGGAGGGAGAAACCATGCGGATAACCAGGCACCCCATTTTGGATTTTCAGCGGGGAGACAAGGTAAGCTTTATTTTTGACGGCAGGCAACTCGAGGGATTCGCCGGAGAACCAATCGCAGCTGCCCTGCATGCTGCCGGAATAAAGGTTTTGCATCACAGCCACAAGCTTAAGCGGCCCAGAGGATTTTACTGTGCCATAGGAAACTGTTCCTCGTGCTTGATGGTTGTGGACGGAGTTTCAAATATCAGGGTCTGTGTGGAACCCCTTAAAGACGGGATGGTGGTCCAAACACAAAAAGGAAAAGGTGATCTGCGGTGAAGCGAACAGAGATTGCCGTAATCGGCGCCGGGCCGGCCGGATTATCTGCGGCGAGAAGCGCGGCGGCCATGGGAGCGGCGGTAACCCTAATCGACCGGAATATGAAGCCCGGCGGACAGCTGGTAAAGCAGACCCATGCCTTTTTCGGATCAGAAAAAGAATATGCCTCAGTCCGGGGAATAGACATCGCCGGTATCCTTTGCCGGGAACTTGCGGCCTGGGAGCGAGTTGAACTGATGTTCAATGCCACAGTCCTGGGTTATTACCAGGATGACGGTGTTCTCGGAATTGAGCGGGATGGAAAGTTTCTCAAATTAAAAGCAGATACGGTGATCATTGCTACCGGGGCCTCGGAAAAAACCCTGGCCTTTCCCAATAACGATTTGCCGGGAGTCTATGGTGCGGGCGCGGCACAGACGCTGATGAACGAGCATGGGGTGATGCCGGGCCGGAGAGTGCTGATGGTGGGAGCAGGGAACATCGGGCTGATCGTCAGCTACCAGATGCTGCAGGCTGGAGTTCAAGTAGCGGCAATAATAGATGCGGCCCCTAAAATAGGGGGCTATTTGGTCCACGCTGCCAAGGTCAGGAGGCTTGGTATTCCAATCCTGGTCTCCCACTCCATCAAGGCGGCACATGGCCAGGACGGGGTAGAGGGCGCTACTGTCTGGCAGCTGGATGCCACCTGGGCTCCGGTCCCCGGAACGGAAAGGTTTCTTGAGGTAGACGTTATTTGCATCGCGGTAGGCTTATCGCCGCTGGCAGAACTGTTATGGCAGGCCGGCTGCCGGATGAGGTATGTGCCGGAACTGGGCGGTCACGTGCCAATTCGGACCGAAGCCCTGGAGACCACGGTTCCCGGTATTTTTGTAGCCGGGGATGTGGCTGGGGTGGAAGAAGCCTCCAGCGCCATGGTGGAGGGACGGCTGGCCGGGCTATCCGCCGCGGCCAGGCTTGGTTACCAAAAGCCAGAATTTGCCGACCTGTACAGGGAAGCCCAGCAACAGCTGGCGAGCCTGCGCTCAGGGCCGGTAGGGGCTAAAATCCGGGCGGGCCTGGCCAGGCTGGCTTAGGGGAAGGAGCTGAACAAAAAATGATCGAAAAAACAGGCGTTCCTGCCAGTGATGATCTGAAAAAAGTCTTGCCGGGCCATGAGCGGTTGGCAAAAGGCCCGGTTGCGGTGGTGGAATGCTTCCAGGAAATCCCCTGCAACCCTTGTTACACAGCCTGTAAATCCGGCGCTATTTTACCCTTTCAGGATATTAATCACCTGCCGGTTATTGATCATGACAGGTGCAGCGGTTGTGCCCTCTGTGTCAGTAAATGCCCTGGTTTGGCGATCTTTGTGATAGATGATACTCACACTCCGGATAAAACTGTGATCAAAATGCCTTATGAGATGCTGCCGGTGCCCGAAAAAGGGCAGGAAGTTGCTGTTTTGGACAGGGAAGGGCAGGCCGTGGGCAAGGGTGTGGTGGTAGGGGTGCAAAACAGCAAAAGCCGCACCCTGGTTATTGCGGTGGCAGTGGACAAAGGATTGCGGGACACAGTCAGGGCTTTCAGAATGGGGGATCGCAATGAAGGATGAGACAGTGGTCTGCCGGTGTGAGGACATCACCTTGGAAGAGGTCCGGCATTTGATTAAGCATGGGTTTACTACCATGGATGAAATCAAGCGCATCAGCCGCTTAGGCATGGGTCCCTGCCAGGGCCGCACCTGCCGCTCTTTGGTCATGGCCGAAATAGCGAGGTTAACCGGCAAGGACATCGAGGACCTGAAAATTGCTACCTTCAGGCCTCCAACCAAGCCGATTAAGTTGGGGGTTCTGGCAGGTGGTGCAGGCCATGATTAAAACTGCCGATGTGGTGATTATTGGCGGGGGCATAGTTGGCTGTGCCACAGCTTTCAATCTGGCCAAACGGGGCTTAAAGCAGGTGGTCTTGCTGGAAAAGGGGTATTTAGCCAGTGGCTCTACCGGTCGCTGTGCCGCCGGCATTCGCCAGCAGTGGGGGACGGAAATGAACTGTCTATTGGCCAGGGAAAGCATCAAGATCTTTGAGAATATCAGGGAAGAACTGGGCGGCGATTATGATATTGAGTTAAATCAAGTGGGCTACCTGATTTTTGCCACCACGGAAAAAGAGGTGGCTCAATTCAAGAAAAACATCAGGCTGCAGCAAAGGTTAGGCATTCCTTCCCGGCTGCTCAGTCCGGAAGAGGTCAAAGTGATAGTTCCCCACATCAATACCGAAATGATGATGGCGGCAGCTTTTTGTCAGACTGACGGCTACTGCAACCCCTTTTTGGCCACCCTGGCCTACGGGGATGCTGCCAGGAAGTCAGGAGTTGAGATCTGCACTTATACTGAAGTAACGGGCATCAAAGTGGAAAAGGGCAAGATTGCCGGAGTGGTTACCGACAAGGGAGAAATAGCGACCAGGGTTGTGTTGAATGCGGCTGGCGGTTTTGCCGGGGAAATAGGTGAAATGGCCGGAGTTTTGCTGCCTTTTTACCCGGAGCGGCATCAGGCCCTGGTTACCGAACCGGTAGAACCCCTGCAAACCCCCATGGTGATGTCCTTCAGCTACAACATCTATTGCCAGCAGACCCCCCATGGCAGTTTTATCATGGGCTACGGAGACCCCCATGAACCCAAATCGACAGCGCTCAATTCCACCTGGGCTTTCCTCCAGGAAATTGCCCGCAAAGTGACCAGGGTCCTGCCTGAAATGAAGGACATCCGGGTCGTGCGCCAGTGGGCTGGTTCTTACGACATGACCCCTGATCGCCAGCCCATTTTAGGGGCGATTCCGGAGGTAGAAGGATTCCATGTGGCCATAGGCTTTAGCGGGCATGGTTTTATGCATGGTCCAATGACAGGGGTCTTGATGGCGGAACACCTGCTTGGGCAGGAAACCAGCATGAAGATCGACATGCTTGGTGTGGGGCGGTTTGCCCAGGGTGAACTGCTGCTCGAACCCTCAGTTGTCTAGCATATTTTTTATTATCTTGTGAAGGAACTGGGTAAAGCTGGTCAAAGTATTTAACTGTATTTAATCTTTTTCAACGTGGAGGTGGGGACATGAAAATTGGCGTGAACCATGATCGCTGTTCCGGCTGCCGGGCTTGTGAGGTGATCTGCTCTCTGGCCAAGTTTAAGGAGGTTAACCCGAAAAAGGCTGCGCTTAAGATTAGCGGGGAGTTTCCTGTTCCAGGCACTTATCGCATTAACTACTGTGACCAGTGTGGCCAATGTGCCGATGCCTGCCCGGTGGAAGCAATCGTCCCAAGAGAAGGAGTATACCTTCTGGACCAGGCCTTGTGTACAGGCTGCGGGAGCTGCGTAGAAGCCTGTCCCTATGAGGTGATCACTATTCCGGCAGGGATGGATGTCCCGGTGAAATGCGAACTTTGTGGCGAGTGCTTCAGCGTATGCAACAGAAACGCCTTGTTTAATGCCGATTTAGCTTAATGGAAAGGGGACACACCGCTTAATGTAGAGGTCAGAAGTTAGAAGTCGGAAGTCAGAATAGCCTACGGGAATATGCCCGCTTAAGTAAACGGAGCGCGGAATGTCCCCAAATATTGGAGGCGAGAAAAAATGCTTTACGGATATGGCGGAAATATCCTGCGGGTAGATGTGGGGGCGAATTCCTGCCGAATTGAACCCCTGGATCCGGTAATGGCCCGGGAATATGTAGGCGGTCGCGGTTTTATCGCCAAGATTCTTTATGATGAATTGGCAGCCGGAATTGATCCCCTGGGACCAAAGAATAAACTGGTTGTCGCAACCGGCCCCCTGGCAGGGTGCCTGGCGCCGGCAGGCGGCAAGGTTCATTTTGGCGCCTTGTCCCCAGCTACCGGCGGTTATGGGGACAGCAATATGGGCGGCATCTTCGCCGCGGAAATGAAATACGCCGGCTATGACGCCATTATTTTGGAAGGGGCGGCTTCCACACCCTGCTATATCTATATTGAAGACAGCAAAATAGAAGTGCGGGATGCCGGCAAGTACTGGGGCAAGGGCGCTATTGACGCGGAGAAAATGCTGAAAGACGACCTGGGTGAGGAATTCCAAATCGCTATTATCGGTCCCGCCGGCGAGAATTTGGTGAAATTTGCCTGTATTTCCCACGACTTTGGCCGGCAGGCCGGCAGAACAGGCCTGGGCGCTGTGATGGGGTCCAAAAAGATCAAGGCGATTGCCGTGAAGGGCAGCCAGGGCATCAAAATGGCAGACCCGGCCGCTGCTTTGGCGAAAGGCAAGGGCCTGTACCAGGCCTGCTTTTCTAAGCCCTTTATCAAAGAGTGGGAGGACTACGGCACCGCCGGTGTAACTACCTGGGCCAACGAAATCGGCGCTTTTCCCACCAGGAACTTCTTAACCTCCCAGTATGAAGGCTACCAGAAACTGAGCGGCAAAGCCATGCGGGAACGGATGGTGATCACCGACAAGGCCTGCTTCGGGTGTCCTTCTCCCTGTGGCAAGTATTCCCGTGCTGTGGGACAGGGATACGACGTTTACGTGGAAGGCCCGGAGTATGAGACGACGGCCATGGTAGGAGGCGGTTGTGTCCTGCCAAGCCTCGAGGACATCGGCTATGCCAACTATGTATTAGATAACCTCGGCCTGGACACCATCTCCGGCGGAGTAGTAATCGGCTGGGCCTTAGAGTGCTTTGAAAAGGGGATCATTACCAGGGAGCAGGCCGGCCGGGACCTCCACTTTGGCGATGTTTGGTCAGTAACCTACCTGGCAGAAAAAATTGCCGCCCGGGAAGGCCTTGGAGATATCCTGGCGGAAGGAGTGAAGGTGGCTGCCGAGCGTCTGGGGCAGGGGTCAGACTACTTTGCGATTCATGTTAAGGGCCTGGAATGGAGCGGCTATGATTCCAGAAATGCCCCGGCCAATATGCTGGCTTATATGACCTGTGACATCGGCGCACACCATAACAGGGCCTGGGCCATCACCCACGACCTGGCGGTGGGACCAGAAATTGTGGAGGGCAAGGCCAATCGCGTGGTAGAGCTGCAGCACATCCGGCCGTTGTTTGACATGTTGGGCGTTTGCCGCCTGCAGTGGGTGGAGTTGGGGATTGAGCTAGACGCTTACTCTGACCTGTTCCAGGCTATTACGGGCCTTAATTACAGCTTGGAAGACCTCCTATATAGGTCGGAAAGGGTATGGAACCTGACCCGGGCTATCTGGCTTAAGCATGTGCCAGGCTTTGGCCGCACTTACGATTACCCGCCTCCGCGGATGGCCAAAGACCCTGTCCCCAGCGGTCCCAACCAGGGCAAAGTCCTGGCCAAAGATACCCTAGAACGGCTTTTAGATGAATATTACCAACTTAGAGGGTGGGACACAAACGGCATCCCCACCGCGGCCAAGCTGAAAGAACTCGGTTTGGATAATGTTGCGAAGGACTTGGGTATTTCTGCTGCAGCTAAGAATCTGACTTAACCTGTGTTCCGGCAAAGGAGGCAAGGATGGAAGTAACCATTAAGGCGACGGGAGTTTTATTGAATTACTTGCCAGGAGGCACCATGGTTCTTTATCTGGAAGAACCGCTGGCTGTCAAAGAAATTGTCCGGCAAAAATTGGGCCTTAATCCGGCTGTGGTGGCAGCGGTGATCGTAAACGGTAAGCGGCAGGAAAATGACTATGTTCCTAAAGACAGGGAAGAAATTTTCCTTATCCCCCCGGTATCGGGCGGCTAATCAATTGCGATTGGGGTGTCACCAAGGCAAGCGCGGCAGCCTCCCCAACATCTGGTGCTTGTTAACGCCACTATTCCAGAATTTAATGAAGGGAGGGGCGGGTTGCGATTGAAGCGGGTTATTTTCGCGGTTGATTCTCATACCATGGGCGAGCCGACCAGGATAGTTGTAGGAGGAATTCCCCACCTGCCAGGCAAAACCATGGCCGAAAAGAAAAATTACCTGGAAAAAGAGCAGGATGCCCTGCGGACAGCCCTCATGCTGGAGCCAAGGGGCCATAGGGATATGTTTGGCTCCATCCTGACCGCACCGGTATCGGAGGAAGCCGACCTGGGGATTGTTTTTATGGATCCCAGCGGGTATTTGAACATGTGCGGCCATGGCACCATCGGCGCCGTTACCGTGGCGCTCCTGACCGGCATCCTGCCGGCCAGTGAACCAAATACCCGGGTGGTGCTGGACACCCCGGCGGGTCTGGTGCGGGCGGCGGCCAGAGTATCCGGCGATAGGGTCACCAGTGTTACAGTGGAAAATGTACCGGCTTTTATATATAAAAAAGATCTTCCTGTAGCCCTGCCGGATCATGGCAATATATTCCTGGATATTTCCTTTGGCGGCAACTTTTTCGCTATCGTCCCGGTGGAGCAGTTCGGCCTTGAGATTATTCCGGCAAACGGCCCCCTACTTTGCAGCCTGGGGGTGAAAATATTGCGGGCGGTGCGAGAACAGGTGCCAGTAGTTCACCCGGTTTACCCCCACATCAACTCGGTAGACCTGGTGGAGTTCAGCGGCAAGCCTCTTGGTTCTATGGGCCATGCCAGAAACGCAGTGGTGTTTGGTAAGGCCCAACTGGACCGTTCACCCTGCGGAACAGGTACCTGTGCCAAAATGGCCAGCCTGTTTGCGAAGGGACAACTTGAGCTAGGCCAGGAGTTTATCCATGAAAGCATTATCGGGACCACTTTCACGGGCCGCCTCCTGCAGGAAACCAAAGTGGGCGGCTATCCGGCAGTCATCCCCCAGATCACCGGCCGGGCCTTTATCACCGCCTTCCAGCAGTTTGTTATCGATCCGGAAGACCCCTTGCGGGATGGGTTTATTTTAGGCTAGACGAAAAATTTTACTTCTGGTTTTGAGGGAGGCTTTTTAAATGGAAAGAGGCAAAGAATTGCTTTACTTGTCCAAGGCAGACGTAGCAAAGGTTGGCCTGTCCATGAAAGATGTGATCGGCTACCTGGAAGAAGCCTTTATGGAAAAGGGCAAAGGCAACTATGAAATGCCGCCCAAGCCTGGGTTGCACCCTAAAGGGGATGCCTTCATTCATGCCATGCCTTGTTATATTCCGAAGCTGAAGGCGGCCGGGTTGAAGTGGGTCAGTGGTTTTCCGGAAAATTTGGCCAAGTACAACCTGCCCTATATCACCGGGCTGCTGATTCTAAATTGCCCTGAAACAGGGGTGCCCCTGGCAGTAATGGATTGTGTCTGGATTACGGCGGTACGGACAGGAGCAGCCAGCGGCCTTTCCGCAAAGTACCTGGCCAAGGCGGACAGCAAAACAGCGGGGATCATCGGCACCGGCGTGCAAGCCCGCACCCAGCTCTTGGCCCTGGACGAAGCCTGTCCCAATTTAGCCGACATCTTATGCTACGACATCGTCCCAAGCCAGAGGGAGCTTTTTGTAGCCGAAATGCAGCCCCAGGTCCCCAGGTTAAAACTGCACCTGGCCGACAATGCCAGGGAGGCCGTTACTAATTCCGACATCGTGGTTACAGCCGGGCCGATATTTAAAAACCCGGTGCCTACAATAGAAAAGGACTGGGTTAAGGAGGGATGCCTTGGCCTGCCGATAGACTTCGATTCTTACTGGCATCCTGAAGCAATGCACCTGGCGGATAAGTTTTATGTGGATGACACCAGGCAGTTTGAGTATTATAAAACAGTGGGGTATTTCAAAGACGTCCCCCCGGTGTTGGGAGACCTGGGGGAACTGATCACAGGCCAGGTTCCTGGCCGGGAGCGGGATAACGAGCGGATTATCGCCATGAACCTGGGGCTGGCCCTGGATGACATGGCCACAGCCGTAAACATTTATCAACTGGCATTAGCCAAGGGAATTGGCACAGTCTTGCCTCTTTAATTTGGCTATCGGGAGGGAAAACCAGATGGGGAATGTCCCCAAAGAAATAGATATTTACCGGTGGGCAATGGATCAGGTAAAACAGAAAACATCTGCGAAACTGACAGGGGATCACCTGCAGACAAAATTTCGGGAACCTCTTTTGGGAGTAGCAGACGCCAAAGACCCCCTCTTTGCCAGATTAAAAGAAGTTGTAGATGCAGGCCATCTCCTGCCCCAGGACCTCTTAGCTGATGCCAAGTCGGTGCTGGTTTTTTTCCTGCCCTTCGATTTAGAATTAATGCGGGAAAACCGTTTTGGCAAAATGGCAACCAGGGAATGGGCCGTGGCCTATATTGAAGCAAATGCCCTGATCAATACCCTCTGTCAGGAGATGCGGGACGAATTGGGAAAAATGGGAATCAAGGCTGCCTTTCAACCCGCCACCCATAACTTTGATCCGGTAACCCTTTGTTCCTTTTGGTCCCACAAGCATGCCGCCTTTATCGCCGGTCTGGGAACTTTTGGCCTGCACCACATGCTCATCACGCCGGCCGGGTGCGGCGGGAGATTTGGCAGCCTGGTCTTAAACGCCAAATTGGCAGTTACCCCTAGGCCCCTGGTTGAGTATTGTCTTCATCGCCAGGGCAAAAACTGCCGGATCTGTCTTGACCGCTGCCCCACCAGAGCCTTGTCTGACACAGGTCTAGATAAACAAGCCTGCTACGATCATCTGCTGGAAGTGGACCGGCATTATTCAGACCTGGCGACCTGCGATGTCTGTGGCAAATGTGCTACCGGTCCCTGCGCCGCCAGGATACCCGGCCTTAACCAGCTGTAGTACTTCCAGTAAGGGGTTTTTACTTAGGAGGAGTTTTATGCGTTATGAAGGTTTGGTCTACCGTCCCCCCAGTGAGGCAAATAGTCTGATTATCCAGGCTACCGTTGGGTGCCCTTATAATAAGTGCGCCTTTTGTTGCATGTACCGGGAGAGCAAGTTTAAGATCAGGCCGGTCAGTGAGATTAAGACGGATTTGGAGATGGCCAGGGATTATTACGGGGAGGAAGTGGCCTCGGTCTTCTTTGCCGATGGAAATACCATCGTCATGAAGACAAAAGACCTGGTGGAGATCTTTACCTATGCCAGGGAGGTTTTCCCGCGGCTGGAGCGGATTACGGTTTACGGGTCGGCCCGGTTCATTGTTAAAAAAAAGCCGGAGGATCTGCGAGCTTTGCGGGAGGCTGGCCTGAAGCGGATCCATGCGGGGATGGAATCCGGGGATGACCAGGTCCTGGCTTTTATTAACAAGGGGACAGACCGGGCCGGAGTGATCCGGGCCGGGTTAATGGTCAAAGAGGCTGGGATTGAGCTGAGCGAGTATATGATTGTGGGGGTAGGGGGCAAGGATCTGTCCCGGCAGCACGCCATCAACAGTGCCACAGCCCTGAATGAGATCAACCCGGATTTTATCCGGCTAAGGACTTTTATGCCGGCCAGGGGGACACAGATGCACAGGCTCTATCAAAGCGGCGAGTTTGTATTGCTTTCCCCCCACGAGGCGTTAATGGAAACAAGGCTGTTTGTCGAGCACCTGGAGGGGATCGAGAGCTGGTTTTTGAGCGACCACGTGTCCAACTACTGGGATCTCCACGGGCAATTGCCAAAGGCTAAGGAAGAGATGCTAAAGGAGATTGATTACGCCCTGACATTGCCAGAGGCGAGTTTTCGCGATCCAAAGATGGTGCGGCTGTAGATCCTATTTGCTTAAAAAAGAGCATATCAAGTGTTTTTCTTCCAAGTTGCGCTCTGGCTGCTTGCTCTCCGCCTCCAGTAAATTCCTGCGGGCGGCTTCAAGCGGTCCCAGTTGAACATCACAATAGGCTCTCATATTGCCGCCTGCCGAACAAAATGCGGCGAATCTGCACAACATCTCCGATGATCACGAAGAATACCAGATAATTCTCTACAACTAGATAATGATAACCGCGAAGACGCAGCTGTGTGTCTCGGGCCAGAGGGCACCGTTTTGGCATATCAGACAGGCTATTGATTTTCTCGACTAACAGGTCATAATATCGAAACGCGGCTTCTGGGGATAGCGTATTGAGATAATCTACAATCTCATCCAGATCCTCCTGGGCCTTTGTTAGAATTTTGACCCTATATTGTCCCATGGATTTTGTTCCTCAGTTTTTTAGCAAACTCAGCAAAATCAACGCCTGTTTTGCCTGATATGGCCTCCGCCTCCGCCTCGGCCAGTTTCGCATAAAGCTCCAACTGAGCCTCGAGCCGCTCATACATCTCCATGCTCATAATCACCATATCGCCCGTTCCATTTCTGGTAATATATACGGGCTCCCTGGTCGACTTGCACAAGTCGGAAATTTCATTCGCGCTGTTCCGCAAGTCTGATATCGGTCTGATATAAGGCATAATCTCGCCGCCTTTTACTCTTAATATGTATCAATATATTAGCATAATATTGCTAGCCAAATCAAGCGGTCAAATGGTGCGCTCCTCGTGATCGCGTGTTTCTTGGCAGGTAAGGTAAATGTAATCATTCTTAATCTCGATGAGTCCTTTTTTTCTTAGCTTTGTTAAGCCTCTGGTGACTGTTACTCTGGTAACTCCAATAATCTCGCCAATTTGTTGATGGGTTAGCCTGATATTAATCTTTATTTTGTCGGCTTTGGCCACACCTTGCTGCCGGGAGAGGGTGACCAGCAGATTATAAATTCTTTTTTCGGGCGGATGAAAACAGATCTCTTCCAGTTGCTTGACAGCCATCACAAACTTTGAGTGTAAAGTCTTAATTATCTGGGTGACGAGAAAAGGGTTTTGGGATATCAGCTCTTCCAGCTGCGCTTTTTTTAAAGAAAACAAAACGCAATAGTCCATGGCCAGCGCCGACATGCATACCGGCAACTGGGAAAAAACTGGCCCTTCTCCAAAAACCGCACCGGGAGAAAGAATGCCAATAATTTTTTCTGTGCCGTTATAGCTTAGAATTACATACTTGACATAACCTTGTTCAATATAAAACATCCGGTCCATAGTTTGACCGGCGGCAACAATAACATCGCCGTATTGATACTCTTCTCTCAAACCATGTTTCTTGATAAAGCCCCAGTCATGCTTATGATCATTAATCCAGATAAAACATTTTTGAATCATAAATGACCTCCCTTGGCTAGTATCCTCAAACAACTACCTGCCGGGTTAGCGGGAAAGAAGTTTGTGGAAATAAAGCGTTGATAAACTCAGAAAAAAAGTGGAGCTCTATGCCCTTAGGCAATTGCATCAGGGCTTGACAGGCTCCCTTCACATAAACTTTATGGATATCGCTACATCCTGCTGCCATGGTTAATGCAATCCCCAGGTTCAGCCCGATATTCTTCACAATGGGCAGACTTTCGGGCCATTCTGAGGTAATTGCGGCGCCTAATACAAAGCACTCCCCTAGCAGCAAGCCGGTATTTTTCCCGGCAAAATCTATTGAATTTTTATTGCGCTCAATACTGTCGATGGGATTTAGCAAGAAACGGATGCGGTTTTCGTGGATCCGGCAAATTATATTAGAAATTGGCTTTAACCAATTTGTTGCATCAGCCTCAACAATAGCGGCGCAATATTTCGCATGAAAATAGTCCCCGCAAAGAATTTTGCTCGTTACAGGTTCGTGTTCATAAAGCTGATGGAGGTATGAAAACATAGAAACATAAAAGGCGATCTTGGCCCGATCAATCGTCTTTTGTGGGTTAGAAACACGAAAAGCCTTTGCCGAATAAATTACTGCGGCAGGGTAAATAAGTATTTCCGCAGGCGATAATTGCAGTTGGGAGAAAAAGTTCTCGTTCCCGGCATGCAAAATAATTCGCATCTCTTTTTTAATCAGAGGAAACAGGGTATTTAGCTCATTCTCTATTGACGGATACAGATCGGTGAAGGCCACCAGCTGCAGCCTCCTTTACACCGCTGACAAAAGATTTTGGAAAAGCACCAGGCCGATTAGTATTGTCAATAATATTGCTAATCCGGTGAGGCCGATTTCCCAAAGACTGAATTTCTTCTCCATTTATATCCTCCCTGAAACACTCCCGTGAAAAAACCGCGTAATTTTAAAACTGTTTCAAAGACAACCCCCACAGGGCAGAATAGCTGGCACCAAAACCGGTAAAAAAACAGGGACACTACTATGACAATAAATAAGATCAGCCATTGAATTTCTGATCCCTGAAACGCGAACATTACCGCAAATGGTTCATAGTTGGCTATTCCAGGATTGTTAAATATAAAAACCAGCGCTATTGCTGCCGAGGTTAGCAGATACTTGATTTGCTGCAGATTTTTCTTCACTTTATAAGAGCAGGTGGCGTTACCACCGCCTATTTTAGCAGTTAGTTCCTGGATGCCAAGAAAAGGGCACAACCAAATACAGTAGATATGTTTATTGAGTGCAAAGGTAAGAATAATGGTTCCCCCGATCAGCAGATACCAGAAGATGTCGTTAAAAACACTGGGAAAATAGCCTAGCAATAGGCTGCCAATATTTGTGATATTGATTGCGGCATTTAACCAAAAACCGATTACAACTGTGCTGATTGCCAAAGTAACGTATCTTAGCTTAAGATATTTTTTCCATAAGCCAAAGAGAATCAAGCCATATGTGGCTAATAATATGCCTTCTTTTATGCCAAATTGCACCTGTTTTTTTTCGGCAGGCACATTCAGGCCTAGCTGCTGCACAGCTATCGCATGGCTTGCTTTTTTAACAGCACTGATTATAGCTTGCGCGGAAACAGTTGCTCCTGAAACATTATCAATACTCTGATTGAGCTTAAAACCGTCATTTGCTTTTTTCCCTGAGAGTGATTCCAAAAACTTTTTATGGGCGATTAAGGCAAAATAGTAAGGAGTTTCTTTGTGTGCAACTATTTTTACTCCTACGATTTCTGCTTGCAGATTAATGCCAACCAGGGCCGTTAAAGGCCCGCTGTAACCGGTTGCATCTGCGAAAGCAGCAAATCCTTTTAAATTCCCAGTTTTTGCATCATACCCGGCATAGATTGCGGGGGAACCGCCTAAGACTTCATAATAATCAGCTCCGGGTAGCACCTCAAAGATTTTGCTTTTATCCTCCAAGTTATTAGGAGTGAAAAACATATTAAAAATATATAAAACTGCCATGATTATCCAAATAAAATGTTTAATTAGCCCATATCCGTTCTTGAAGTCAGCTTTGTTTATGGTCCTCTGCATCTTTAACAGCACCCTTAAACTCCTTCACACTTTTACCAAACATTTTTGCAACCTCTGGCAGCTTGCCTGCCCCAAATATTATTAACACAATGGCTAAAATAAGAACTATCTCCCAAGGCCCTATGGGCACTATTCCAAACATGGGCACTCCTCCATTATTTACATGTCTGCACTCAATTGGGAAAAGCGACCAGGGCGCGCCCGCCCTGGTCGTGGCATGACTCTAAAAAACGACCATTTCTTCTCCGTCTACGCAGAGATATTCTTAGCCATAGACTTGGGTGACTTTTTGTAGAATATCCAACGTCCTAAGCCTACGCCTGAGACTATGGTAATTATTCCAAAGATTACTCCGCCAACATTGCCCGCCCTGGGTTCCCCTTCGCCGTAGGATGTACCAACAAAAGCAAAGGTAAACATCAAGAGCGCACCCCATAAAGCAATTAGCAGCCAATCCCACCATTTAAGAGGCACCGTTAATGTTTGATTGTATTTTATTAAACTATAACCTGCCAGGGCAATGCATATTCCGACTAACAGCCATAAAAAACCCATTTGTATCACCTCCTGCCTTAAGATTTCTTTACATTAAGAAAACGTTCGACATCAAAGTACCAGGGTGGGTTCCTGAAGTTGCCCCATTCCGGCCCAAGATAGTGGCTAGGGTCATGCTGGCCGTAAAAGGTTTTTTCCATCCAGGTCAATGCGGAGTGAACTGCTCCTGTCCTATCCCTGACCGCGATATCCCTTGCGGTGGTATGGAGCCAATTAGACCTGCGGCTGAATGGGCAGGTAATCAGGCAAATTCGGCAGCTGGGAGTGCCTGGAATGGATTGCCACATATTATGGCATCTTTCAATATCAACCTGCCAACCATCAAAACCTCTGCCCCTGATTTCTTTAGGACCATCAAAGGGAATGGCTTCAGCGGGACAGGTTTCAGCACAGATCTTGCAGGTGGTGCAGAATTCTCGCACACCAATGTCGATCGGTTTATCCGGCTTTAATGGCAGGTTTGTAGTAATAACGGCCGGCCGGAAATTTGTCCCGAATTCCGGTGTCACCACAAAACCAGTCCGTCCCTGTTCTCCTACTCCTGCGTCAACCAGGATGGGCGGAACAATTACCTCATAACCAGTATTAGGGCTGTGGGGTCTGGCAGCATAACCTAAAGCTTTAATAAAACTGGTCATCCTTGCTGCGGCAATAGACACTTCGTTATAAGCATCAAAGCTGTGGCCAAAATTTGGGTTGCCGCGGGAAGAATCCCATTCGTTGGGAACGCCCAAGGTAATAGCGTACTGCCACCATTCAGGCGCTACTATATCCTCTCCAAATCGATAACCCCTTCTAGGATCAACAGCACCAGTACCACCACCAGTGCCAGTACTTTTATCATAAGTCCAGATGGGATTAAATTTTGCGATCCGCACCAAAGATGATCCGTATAATTTGCCTACTTCTTTAATTAATTTCGACATTTCGGCGGGGTCTTTAATCTCAAAGGCAGGCTGCCTGACGCCTCTCCAGTCAAACTCCTCTGGTTTGCCATTTACAGCAGGGGGGTGTGTGGTTCCATAAGCGCCAAAGAACGCACCATGAATAATGAATCTATTACCGATCTCTTGCACAACCCTGTTCCTTTCGGGCCGCACCTTTTCGATCAACAACCGGTCCATCTCCATGGCCTTGGGATTTTCCCGGTACCATGCGGCTATATCTGGTGGTATAGTAGCAGGATCATTCCAGTTAACTCTTTCAAAATGCGGCACCCTGGCTAAACGGCTGAGCATATAATGGGGCCTTCTTGGAGTACCTACCTGATTGTACTTTGGCTTGTCAATCTCAAAGGGACCGCGGTCAAAGTATTCTCCGATTTTGGCGGTTTCCCATCCCGTATTAGTAAGGGGGGATGCGCCGCTAAGGTAGCCGATTCCGCCCATACTTGCAGCTCCTGCTACTGTAGCGGTAACACCAGTAACTTTAAAGAAATCCCTTCTGTTAATGCCTGGTTTGTTCTTCATGGTTTTTCCATCCTGGGCCTCTATCGAATCATCTGTTCTATCCTTGGACACTTTTTCCTCCATGGCATTTCCTCCCTCGAAAATAAAGTCTTGCTGCCACTTTTATCCCTGGTGGCTACGAGAAAGTTATGTACCTGGTAAATAAATGTAGCTGAACCAACGCCTCCCTTCCTGCCGATGAAAATTTGCCATAATTACTGTTAGTTTCCAAGCATTGCTCTTGGTGATACAACCATTAAAAAAATATATGCCTATCTTGTATATTAACATCGTGGGATTGTCTTTGTATGTATCTCGCTATACAGGAAATGAAAAATACCAGAAATCGCCAAGGAAAGTCGGTTTCTACCATCCTTGATTAATTCGCATATTAAAATGAAGAGATCGATGGGGAAGTCTTCGGGTATTTCAAAATAATTCCAGGCAAGATAAAGTATTTAGTTTCAAACAAGTAAAAAATAAAAACCACCGAAAAGGGAGGTCAACTTAGGGATTTACGAAAACATGTAAATTTTGACCGACTCTCTTCAAGCGGAGCCACCAAAGTAAAGACCGCACCGAAGGATAAAACCTTTAGTGCAGTCTTTATTTATTCAGTGCTTAACCTTTACGGAGAGGCAGCAGATTCATACATCGTAATTTCCGTACAAGCCTTTTCCGAAATATCTCTATTGAGTCCTCATCCCATTCAAAACAAAGCTCTGGCTGACTGTGAATGATCTCTTTTATATTGCGCATATTTGTTTCATATAAGCCGCTGTAAAACCTCACATTAGAGGGATTATCTATTTCATCGGCGCAGTGCATGCCAAGGTTTAGCACTTCATTATGGACCATACATCCGATTTTTATGTTTACTAAGTCCTCTTCCGCAAAATACCCGCTCAAATTATTAGGGTACTTATCAATTATATTCTTGATTTTCTGATAGTTGATTTTTCGCTGAGATGCAAGTTGCTTATATTCATCGCTGCATTCCAGCATCGTGTATAAATACTTCAGTATACTCGACATGGCCTGATGGGAATATGTCTCGAATAACCGGAACTTTTCTTTCTTAATCCCATGGTGATCGGCTGAAATAAGCATTTCATAGGCTTCACCGGATATTTCTTTTATAAACTCTTGATTTAATTGCTCAATAAAGGCATTGGCACAATCTATCATCATCCATTGGAGTTGTTCCCGACAGGCGCCGATAAAATCAACAAAATCCACAAGTGGGTTTCCACAGTTTGCAATAAGTATATCTCCGTATATGTATTCTTCATTGGCTGTGTCGAATCTAATAATACAAGTCCCAGCTTTTTCAATAAGATGTTTTTTCAGGCAATCATCACACACCATCTCGCGGAACCAGAGCATGCTGTTTTCGTTAAACTTATCACCATAAAATTCTTTATTCATTTCAATTTGATTTTCTGCCTCAGAGGTATACGCATCAACTATTAAAGGGTTACTCTTCATATGACTCATTCTAAATAATTTGGCTAATGCCACGCCACCGTCATCCAAATAAGACACCGCTAATATGCCGCATTCCGCGCAAACCGTCGCGCAGGCATCTACATGTTCCCAATACATAATTCACCAACTCTCTTGTATTTTTCAAACCTTTTCATCTGCACAAATGGTTCAGCACGAATTGAATATATTCCGTGAAGCTATTGGCTAATAACTCTGGTTTTGAAACGCCACCGTGTGCTTCAGCATATATTTTCCCTTCCTGATGGTAAATTGGGTCTCCATTCATGGTTGCAAAGAAGAATACGGATCCTGGCAATTTATATTCTTCTTTAATAGCTGATAAGCAATCTACGCTGTAAAATCGGATTTGAGAATTGTTGTCCATTCTTACTTCAACATCTATAGGATTACTGTTTTTATAAAACTCTTGTAAATCTTTTGGCACTGAAGAAACATCACCCGAAAAAGTCTTAAATATATTGCGCTTATCCTGATTTTGCACAGCAGTAACGAAATTAGTAAACAAGACCTACACCTCCGCCGAAGGAAGGTAAAGATTTATTGATTGTATAAATTCTTATGCCCCCCATAAGTTTTTTTTCGTGGATTGAGGTAGACACTTTATATGTCAAAACGATGAGGCCAATGCTCATGGACACTATAATTCCTGCCGGGCCTCCCCATATGCCTTGTGCTATTATTGAAATTATTAGGACTGCAGTCGAAAAGGCAGCTTGCTTACCTATGCGTATCAAACATTCTTTTGTTCCATACCCCATTCCTTTCAATTTAGCAAACTGATATACAGAAAATACAGTAATAGCCATAAAGCCGACGATGCCCATATTACACATTTTTGCTACATTATCAGTTACACTTACTCCGATATTTTGAAGAACCCCCTGTAAAGCTTTAGATGCAAGTTCTCCAATGCTTCGGGCTAATATATGGTTAACGACGCCAAGGGTAGCACCCTGGAGACCAGCCTTTGCACCTGCAATTGATGCATAACGAATATTTTCTGGTGAAACACCAGACTGCGCCAATGTTACGACAAAGCCTATTGTAAACCCAATGCCGATGCCAATAGCAGCGGCAGCTCCAATTCCTTCAAGTTCGTTTTTAAAGACTCTGCTGCTATTAGTGTCTGTTAGTCGCTTATTTCTATCAAACAAATCACCCTCTGTAGCTTGTCGCCAGTTTCTACCGTGGGCGTCAAAGTGTTCACGACTGCCATTACCGTCCCTGTGTTCTTCAAGGAATTTAATATTATCGGGATTAACTTGCTGATATGGATGTGAGGCTACACTATTAATATGATGTCCCTCGAAACTACGCACCGACTCATTATTCAAGATCTCTTGCTTCTGAGCCGGAGTCCAGTTTCGTGTGCCGCCTCCCCCCATTTCAGTTTCTCCCTTCTCATATTTCCAGGCCAAATCTACTCCCTTATCTCGCAATGAAGACGAGGTTGGGTCAGCAGCTAGGGCAATATTCAACTTCTGTTGTGCGGCATCTCTCAGTACAGATAACTTTTGAAAAATGTCATTGAACTGGGTGTTGTAATTTCCGGTTACGCCAATCGTGTTGAAAACGTTAGAAGAGAATAGACTTACACCCAAAGCGGTTCCGTTTACATCTGCCCAGCGAATAGACTCTTTCTGCTTAATGGTCGGAGAAATATACGACCTACTTAAAATCTGTGAATGCATTTTTTCACCAGCTTTCTATTGAAGAATTTTCTCAGCATCGATCGAATATTTGGTAAGCGTATATTTTCCGTCATCGCTCAGCTTGCTGAAAATGTAAGAGTAAACATGGCTATAGTAAATCAAAGTTTCATTGAAAAGTTTCCCCGCATCGTAAGCAAACAGATGTTTAGATGCTAAGTTAAACAGGTTGGTGTCGCTACCGGTATACTTTCCTTCATCTGATTTGAATAGCGTAAAAGCCTTCTTGAAATCATCTACAGCTTTTCGGTTATATTCGAGATTGGCACTGTAAGCCAAATGCTCCATTTTCGAGCTAATCAGAGAAGAAAACTCTTTGGTCATAGTATCATAAAGAGCCTGCTGTTCTTTTGTGAAGAAATCTTTTTGTAGGGCTTTTTCGTGATTCGCTAAATCGAGTAAGAGTTTATCGAACTCGGCCTGATTTCTTGCAGCATGTAATTTCATTTTGGTCGAGGCAAGCGCAGTGAGAATTTGATCATTGCTTTCTTTTGCCTTTGAGACATATGCCGACATCTGATCATTTTCAAATGATACAATTTGGCTTGAAATTTGAATAAGCCTTTCTTTGTATGCAAGTATTTTGTTGAGCATATCTTCGTCCATTACTACACGTTCACTGTAGTATGAAAACGCTTCATCAGCTTCACTGACGAAGAATTTTCGTTTTTCTAGTTCAATAGGGTATTCCGCAACTTTTAAACAAAGCCCAAAATATGTGTCAAACGCTTTCTCATCCTTATCGTTACGAATATATTCATTTTTGGCAACAAGATGAGCATCCATTATACGGTTTGCATTAAGTAATTCTGTAATCATCTTTTTCCTCCTCAATTATTAAGCAAGATACATAATCCCACTGAAAAATGGTGAAAAACCAGCGCTTTACAGCGGGATATTTGTAAAAAAACTTTTAATTTCCTTCGCAACGTTTATGCGCCTCATGATATCGTTAATATCATAGTTTTCGATCATACCACGCAGATTTTCGACGTATTGATCCCATTCCTTTTCCATATTCTCCGATGAGGCATTGAAGGCCTTCTGCGTTTCCTCCCAGAACGAATTTATGGCTTTCTTATATTTCATTAGGGCATCTTGGTCGTCGTAAGCTTTTACAAGCTTTTTCGCAAGACTTTTTTCCCATCCCCCAGAGAAAATTGCGAAAACCGCGAGTGCAGCTATTACAGCAAGCGCTATTCCAATTACAATTGGCCCTCCGATTGCAGCAATCGCCGAGGTCGCTGATGCTGTACCACCGACAGAAATTCCAAGTGCAGCTAAAAGGCTAACACCTTTTGTCAGTAAAATATACGCACCAAGGTTGCCGAGTGTTGATGCCCAAAAGGCGAGCCCACCTATTGTAGCTAACCCAGCAAGGCCTGAAGCAAAGGCACGTGTTGCATTAAATGAAACTTTGCTAATCCCGATCTTATCAGCTTTTTCTCCAAGTGTACTTTGCTGAAACCCACTTATATATCTGTCAATAACGTCGCTCAAATCTTCAGATTTCTTTTTAAGGACATTCTGTAAGGCATCTTCTACTAAAGAGTTAACATAATTCGAGAGCAATTGGACGTCTTCTTTACTTTTTTTGAAACCTTTAGTCTTGATGATGCTTACTATAGAATCAACAGAGATGATTGAACCATATTTTTCTGCGAACTCAGATATTGAAGCTTTACGAAACTCTTCTATATCCTTGCTTACGTTAATCCTATCATTTTGGCTACTGTTCTTCCTAACTGGTTCACTCTTGTTAATCTCATTAAGAAGAATTTCATATTTCTCTTTCTCATTGAGCATCTTGTCAAATTCTTCAATATAGTTATCGAGAGTAACACCAGCCGATGCAGCATAGTCCTTTACAAACTCTTTTGCCTTGTGCTCAATCTGGCCTGGTAGGAGTTCGATAACCTTTTTCATTTCAGACTCGAATGCGATACGTGTCTGCTCAATATCCGTTGAATAGGTGAAAAACCTGCTGCGGAAAATATCGTGCGTATAGAAATAACCTGTAACTGACTGGCGGTCTGTCCAAAAATTCTCGGTAATTGTTTTTTCAAATCTCACACACCCTTTATCAAGGATATTCTTTAATGAGATTTCATTCCCTTGGTCAACAGTATGAGCCTGTGACGCGACAATGAAAAGATTTGACAGAGGAGGTATAGGCTTGTCCTCTTTTGTTTCTATGATATTCAGATTTTCAATTGAGTGGTGTAAATATTGTATATCCTCATCACGCATAAAGCCGTTTGCAATTGAAAGATATACTATCACATCAGCCCGCTGCGATGCATAGAGTGTCATAGCATCGTCTTCTTCTCGGTCACCAGTTCCGAAGCCAGGAAGATCAATAAAATCACAATTTTTAAGGACATCACTATCGACGAACACAACTGCTGAACCAGCATTATTGGACATGTAATTATCTCCTTGGCGTGTCCCATAATACTTCAGAATCTCAGTCCCACCTGAAGCCAGTTTCCATTCTTGACAATAGGTTTCATCCTTTAAGCGAGAGTTGTCCCATTCAACCCCATCATTTGATGCCTTAAATATCCAGACATCTTCAGAAATAAATTCAGGCTTTTCTGAGACATGCTTAAGATACACGATGATCGAAGTTGTTGGCGTCCATGATGTAGGCATTTTTTCGATGCCGATTATCGCATTAATCATTGCACTTTTTCCAACATCAGACCGGCCGACAAAAGCAATTTTGGGTTTTTTAATAGCTTTGTACACGCCGATCTTGAGGTCGTTGATGAGTTTTTCATATCGAGGGTCAGCCACGTCTATAAACTCATCAGAATATCGCCCGATGTAGTCAATGATTGTTTTTTTAGTAAAATCAGCAGATTGCCATTTGAACTCAGTGGCTAACGTTTTTATAGTTGGCTTTTGGTAATTTAGTAACTGGTCAAGGGTCATACCTGTTTTGTTTGCTATGGTAATAAGGACATCTAGCGGAATTTGCGACGGATTTTTTTCAAGCCTCGAGACATAATCCTGTCGCTGCCCTATGAGAACCGCAAACTCTTCTTGAGTCATCTTTAAAGTACGTTCCCTGAAACTCTTTAAATCGAACATTTTCTATCCTCCGTATTTATTAATTATCGAACGATGAACTCATAATATCTCCACAGGAAACATATGTCAATATATATTTATGCAAAATTGCATAAATATATATTGATTTTTTCGACTGCAACGATAAGCAAATTATTTTATCACAAAGTACCGTTCGCTTAAGTTTCGTATTGTCCTAGTTTGCCAAATAATTGCTCCGTCTTTGAACGGCGCCCGGCGCTGCATAACGATAAAGGCCCGGCAAAAGAGGTTTCAGTCCCTTATTAGGCAATGTAAACGGTCAATAAAAATACAGCATTTTCGGCCATTTAAAATACAGCACTTGACCACCGATTTTACTGGAAATTATTTTAGTCCTTCAGGATTCTTTCCCGGTGTTTAAGCCGGTAGCTATCGCCGTCCAAGGCGAATATTTCGCACTTATGCATCAGCCTGTCCAGCATGGCGGTTGTAATAACCGGGTCTCCCATGAACTCACCCCATTCCACCAGACTTTTGTTAGAGGTCAGGATTATGGATGTCTGCTGATACAGTTGGTTAACTACCCCGAACAACAGGTTAGCTTCATTACGGTTAA
>Ga0208734_100097_pt1 | contig 29890 bp, 26 predicted proteins | sample Subbio2Aug_QV11A_FD_184824 | JGI IMG/M metagenome (GOLD analysis project Ga0208734, IMG submission 184824) | Serpentinite rock and fluid subsurface biosphere microbial communities from McLaughlin Reserve, California, USA - CR12Aug_QV11A (SPAdes) | ecosystem: Environmental > Terrestrial > Deep... | reverse complement strand
ATTATGAGCTTTTTCCGGGGAACAAGTTGGATAAGGAAACCTTTCGTTCCGTAATCGGCGAAGTCCGAAGGAATTATGATACGGGCAGAATCGTAGTGGTCGCCGATATGGGGGTAGTTACAGGCGATAATATTTATTACCTGACCGGCGGAAAAAATTTGAACGGCTATGTGTTTAGTTTCTCCGTCCGCGGAGGAACCGATGCATTCAAGAGTTATGTGCTGGATCATGAGGGGTATGTCGGTGCAGACGGTAAACCGGTAGGTGAGAATACAGAGTTCAAAATTAAGAGCAGACGGATCGCACGGGACATTAATGTGACGATGAGAAACGGCAGAAAGGCAAAAAAGACTGTGTATGAAAAGCAAGTGGTGTTTTGGGCAAAGAAGTACGCGGACAAGGCTAAAGCGGAACGGGATGAAGTCGTGAAAAAAGCTCTGGCGCTTGTGGCTGATCCGCAAAAGTACAACAGAGCCATCAGCTACGGAGCAGCCAAGTATGTAAAAAATCTGGAGTTTGACAAAGAAACCGGCGAGATTCTGGAAGGCAAACAGCGGCCGCTGTTTGCCTTCTGACAAACTCGCCCAGGAAGAACTGTACGATGGCTATTATGCCATCGTCACCAGCGAGCTGGAGATGTCCGATGTGGAGGTCATTGACACTTACCGCGGACTGTGGGAAATCGAAGAAACCTTCAAGGTTACGAAGGCTACGCTTGAGACGCGTCCGGTCTACGTCTCCCGTGAAGACCGCATCGGCGCCCACTTTCTCGCGTGTTTCATTGCTCTGGTCATCATCCGGCTTATTCATAAAAAGTTGAATCGGTGCTATTCGGTGGAAAAAATCATTGAGTGCTTAAACAAAATTGCCTGCTCCCATGAGCAGGACAATCTCTACATGTTTGATTACAGAAGCAAAATTTCCGATGCTATCGGCAGTAATTTTGGCATCAACTTTACGAGAAAACGCCTTCGGTTAAGTGAGATAAAAAATATTTTGGCCAACAGCAAAAAATGATAAATCCCCTACATATTTCTGAAAAACATGAAGGCCGCAAACTCCTTTATTCATGGGAGTTTCGGCCTCTTTTTTAGTTTATTTGCTGTCAAAGTCAGGATTATATCATTTATGCTTGCCGATAGTCAATCACCTAACCTTTCGGAAGCGCGCGCAAACAAAGGTTTAGGCAGGCAAACTATTAGCGTATATGCCTGATAATTCAGAAAATTCATATAAAATGTTGACTAATTTCTAGAATTGAGTTATAATTTGAAATAATCCGAAAAGAACAAGCAATTTTAGGAGGTGAGCAAAGGGCGTCGGAGCTAGTGAAATTTCGATTAAGGCATACTAAATCATCAAAAAAGAGGAGATGAGTGCATTGAGCAATAGTCAGAACGTTGCTTCACCACCCCGCTGGTTAGGGGTAGATTTGGTGAAAAACCGCTGGATTTTTTCGGTTCTTGGACTTTTTACAACTTTAATGGGCGGAGCTGCTTATGCCTTTAGTGTTTTTATCAGGCCGCTTGAAGCGGAGTTTGGCTGGGTAAGAGCTGACACAGTTTTGGCCTTTTCCGTATGTATGTTTGTCTTCGGTTTTGTGATGGGTGTTGGAGGTTATTATGTTGATAAGTACGGGCCGAAATTACCCTTTGCGCTTGGTGCCGTTTTAATGGTTGGCTCGCAAGTGCTTTCTTCACAAATTACTACGCTGACCGGGCTGGTGTTAACCTACGGCGTTCTCCTGGGGATCGGACTTGGCTTGACTTATACTTCCGCGACTATTGCTTTAACATCACGCTGGTATCCGGAGCGTGAAAAACGAGGTTTAATGATTGGCGTCGCCGTTTTAGGCTTTGGCATTGGTGCGCTGGTGGCCGCGCCGCTTTGGACGGCCGGCATAGCGGCGTACGGCTGGCGTACTACTTATTTACTCACCGGTGGCGTGTTCGCCGTAGTTCTTGGTGTCATTGCCAGCATTATACAGTTCCCACCCGCAAATTATCAATTCAGCGCCGAAAAAGGCTGGCAGCCTGCAGCTGCCGGTACTGCAGTGCAGAAACAGGCAGTAGCCGTTAATCCTGAAGATCTGACTTTAGCTGAAGCGGTGAAGAATGGCTTGTTCTGGTTTACCGGCATCTCTTTCTTCTTGACCATTTTTGGCGGTCTGATGGCCACCAGTCAGCTGGCGGCGTTTGCCGGTGCCGCGCCGCCCATAGGTATCGGCTTGGCTCCAGCGATTGCGGCGACAGTAATTCAAGCCATGTCTATTAACAACGGCCTTGGGCGTGCTGCCTGGGGCTGGGTATCAGGTAAATTGGGGCCTAAAAATGCCCTAATCGGTGTGGCTCTTTTCATGGCCCTCTCTCTGTATGTGCTCTCTATTTCTGAAAGCAGAGCGATGATTACTTTGGGAGCAGCGCTAGTTGGCTTGTCATTTGGCGGTGCGCTCGCTCTAAACCCGATCATTGCCACTTTCATGTTTGGTTCGTCTTATATCGCCCGTATCTATGGCTGGATTTTCTTCATGGGCTTTGGCTTCGGCGGATTTTTTGGGCCGAGAGTCGGCGGGATGCTCTATACTTCCACAGGCAGCTATGACGCGCCGTTTCTCCTTTCCGCCGGTCTTGCCGTTACCTCGGCGGTCTTGTCAGCCGTTATTTTCCCGGCAAAAGGCAGGGAGAAACAACGCCGCAGTCAGGAGTTTGTAAAAACTACATCCTCCGCCTAACAGCAGGCTGCAAAGAGCTGTCTGCTCAGCCTAGGAGCAGGCTTGTGTAACAAAAAGAGGATCGTGGGAAGTTATTCCTGCGGTCCTCTTCAAATTAGTTGGCGGTGCAGGTGCAGGAGAATAATATTTTTTGCCGAAATCAATGCAATTGAATCATCTGAGACGAAGTTATTCAAAAGTGGGGGAATTTATGGACGAGAGAATGGAGCAGAAAATCATTTTCAGAGCAGATGCCGGCGGGAGTCAACAGCTTGCAGACGCAGTTATTCGTGAGCAACCGCTTACTATCTACTTGAATGGGCAGGAATTTGTAACTTTGCTTTGTACGCCGGAGTTGGCTGAGATGTTAGCCGTCGGTTTTCTGCGCTCGGAAGGCTTGATTCGCAGCTATGCCGATATCTCTTCCCTGAGGGTAGACGAGGGAGAAGGGTTTGTGTTTGTCGAAACTGCAGGAGGTTCGCTAGCAGAGAAGCTTTATGGCAAGCGGACAATTACATCAGGTTGTGGTAAGGGAACAGTATTTTTTAGCGTCCTCGATTCATTAAAAATGGCTCCTGTGCAATCAACGCTGCGCATCAGTTATTTGCAAGTGATTAATTTGAGCCGGACACTCCAAGAAAAGGCCGCTCTTTTTATGCAGACAGGCGGGGTTCATAGCGCGGCGCTCTGTACGCCGACAGAAGTTATTTATTTTTGTGAAGATATCGGCAGACATAACGCGGTAGATAAAATCGTCGGTCTCTGCCTAAAAAATATGGTTGCGATTGCAGATAAAGTATTGTTGACAAGCGGCAGAATCTCCTCTGAAATTCTTGTAAAAACAGCAAGGCTTGGCATCCCGCTGCTTATTTCAAGAGCAGCGCCGACGACCCTAAGTGTGGAGCTGGCAGAGAAGCTGGGAATTACGCTGATTGGTTTTGTGCGCGGCAGCCGCTTTAATATTTACAGTCACCCTGAAAGAGTTCAGCTCTAAGCTGCGCCGCTGAAGGGCTGCAGGAAAGAGATGATAAGATGCCGGCGGAAAGCAACTTAGAGAGTCTGCGGCGCAATGTCGCAGAATGCAGGGAGTGCCAACTGGGGGAAGGAAGACAGCAAATGGTGTTTGGCGAGGGGCCGTCTGACGCCGCTCTTTTTTTGCTGGGGGAAGCCCCGGGGGCGACAGAGGATGAGACTGGGCGGCCCTTTGTGGGACGAGCCGGAGAGTTGCTGAGCGAAATTTTGCTGAAGGCCGGTATCGAGCGTCAAGCGGTGTTTATCACCGGCTCGTGCAAGTGCCGTCCGCCGAAGAATCGTAATCCCAGCAAAATTGAGCTGGCGGCTTGTAAGCCTATTTTACTTGCGCAATTGGCGTTAATCCGTCCCCAAATTGTCGTCTGTCTGGGGTTGGTGGCCACGCGGAATCTTTTAGGGCCAAAGTCGCGCATGACGGATGTGCGCGGCGGCTGCTTTGCCGCAGGCAATTACCTGATTTGCCCCACCTATCATCCGGCGGCTGTTTTGCGCGGCACGGTAAAAGCCGATTTGCTGGTAGCAGATTTGCGTCTTGTACGGGAGCGGTTGGAAAAAAGGTAGTATCGGCAGAAGTCATTAAAAATTGCTTAAGTTTTGTTGATTGTAAAGGAATTAGCCTGCTTTGGGATAATATATGCATGAAGCGAAATAAGGAAAGGGGAATAGTAAATGGAATTAAAAGGCACAAGGACAGAGCAAAATTTAAAAACTGCATTTGCCGGTGAATCACAGGCCAGAAATAAGTATACTTACTTTGCAGAGGCAGCGCGTCGAGAGGGATATGAAAAAATCGCCGCCATTTTTGAGGAGACGGCGCACCACGAAGTAGCGCATGCTCGCAGGTCGGCAAAATATTTAGGGCTGATCGGGAGCACATCAGAAAACTTGGCGGCAGCCGCCGGTGGAGAAAACTACGAATGGACGAGCATGTATAAGCAGTTTGAAGCGGAAGCGCGAGAAGAAGGTCTGGCTGAAATCGCTGATTTTTTTGCTGCTGTGGCAGCGGCGGAAGAGGCGCATGAAAAGCGTTATCTTGATTTGCTTGCCGAACTGCAAGAGGGGAAAACCTTTAAAAGGGATGAAGAGCTGCCCTGGAAATGCTTAAACTGCGGTTATGTTACCGTCTCACTGGAAGCGCCTCGCGTCTGTCCGGCCTGCCAGGTTGGTCAGCGTTTCTTCGAGAAAAATGAAGCTTACTACGCCAAAGGGCGACTATGAGCATAAAATGAAGCCGGCAACGGCTTCTTTTTATGCCAGGAAGGATTTAGCTGACACGTCACGAATAGTAAAATGAGCAAACTGCCGGAGGTGTAACTGTGGCTAACCCTAAGCTGCAAGGGGAGAGTATGGATGCGTTGTTTCGCGCCATCTTGCTCTTGGAAAACGAGGAAGAGTGTTACCGGTTTTTCGAAGATATTGCCACGATTAGTGAACTGAAGGCGCTAGCTCAGCGGTTTCAGGTTGCGCTGCTACTGCAGAACGGAAAAACATATCAACAGATTGAAGGAGAGACGGGAGCGAGCACTGCTACCATCAGTCGGGTCAAACGATATTTACAGTATGGTGCCGGCGGTTATAGCTTGGTTCTTTCCCGGTTTGACCAAAAAGGCTGATAGATAAAAAGAAGCAGTGCGCAGCTGCTTTTTTTCTGCTTAACACTGGGAGGCTACCGTAATGGAACGATTGACAAATTTGAATGAGGCGCAACGAAAGGCTGTGGAGTGCGTAGACGGACCGCTTTTAATTTTAGCCGGTGCCGGCAGCGGGAAAACAAGGGTAATTACTCACCGCATTGCTTATCTGATTCAGGAAAAGCTGGCGGCTCCATGGGAGATTCTCGCGTTAACTTTTACTAATAAAGCAGCCGCGGAAATGCGCAGCCGGATTGAAGAGTTGGTGGGAAAAATCCCGGGGATGTGGGCTGCCACTTTTCACGCCGCCGCCGTCCGCCTAATCCGGGAAAATGCGGCGCTGCTCGGCCTCACCTCCTCTTTTGCCATCTATGACGATGGTGATCAGCAGACGGTGGTTAAGAATGTGATGAGGGAGCTGCAGCTGGACGACTCTCGCTTTAAGCCGCGCAGCGTACTGGCAGCCATCGGCAGAGCAAAAAATGAAATGATTGACCAGCACCGCTACGCAGAAGAAGCCGATAATTTCTATACGCGTACTATTGCCCGTATCTATAAGAATTACCAGGAGCGGCTGCGCTTGAGCAATGCGCTTGACTTTGACGATTTGCTGCTCTATCTCGTCAGACTTTTGAGCGATTACCCTGACGTGCTGGCTCGCTACCAGGAAAAATTCCGGTATATTCTGGTGGACGAATATCAAGATACTAATCGCGTACAGTATAAAATTATCAGCATGCTGGCCGGTTCTCACAGGAATCTTTGTGTGGTAGGCGATGATGACCAGTCTATTTACCAGTTTCGCGGTGCCGATCTTCGCAACATTCTTGATTTTGAACGTGAATGGCCTGATGCAACAGTAGTCAAACTCGAAGAAAACTATCGCTCCACCGGACATATTTTGGCGGCAGCCAATCAGATGGTAAAAAACAACGCGGGGCGCAAGGAGAAAAATCTTTGGACGCGACAGTGTGCTGGAGAGCCGATTAATGTATTTGCAGCCCAAGATGAGTACCAAGAAGCTCGTTTTATTGCCGCGGAAATCCGTAGCATGTCCGCCACATATGACAAGTTTGCCGTTCTTTACCGTACGAATGCCCAGTCCCGCGCGATAGAAGAAGTTTTGGTGCGGGAAAATATTGCTTATCAGATGATTGGCGGCGTTCGCTTCTGGGAGAGGAAAGAAATAAAAGATGTTTTAGCATACCTCCGGCTACTTGATAACCCGGCTGATGATGTGAGCCTGTTGCGGATCATCAACGTGCCACGCCGCGGGATTGGTGCGGCGACACTGGAACGGCTGCGATTACTGGCTCAGGAAAAGCAACTTTCAATTTTTCAGACATTGCCATTTGCCGCAGACGCCGAGCTTGGCTCCGGTGCCCTGAAAAAAGTGCTGGATTTTGCGCAGCTCATGGAAAAGTTGCTACAAATGAGGGAAGACTTAAGTGTGGATGAGTTGGTAGAACAGGTATTAATCAGCAGTGGCTACCTGGATGAGTTGAAGGCGGAAGGGACGGATGCGGCGCAGAGCCGTGTGGAAAACCTGCGCGAATTTATCACCGTGGCGCAGGGATTCATGAAGGACTCCGGGGAGAAAACGTTAACCGCATTCTTAACACATACTGCTTTAATCAGTGATTTGGACGCATTTAGCGATGAATGCGGGCGACAGGTTGTGCTGATGACGCTGCATGCCGCAAAAGGGCTGGAGTTTCCGGTAGTGTTTCTGACCGGCATGGAAGAAGAGCTTTTTCCTCATCTGCGTTCCTCTGAAACGGCTGATGGCATAGAAGAAGAAAGACGTCTCTGCTATGTAGGGATTACCCGGGCAGAAAAGCTCCTTTTCCTGACATACGCGAAAAAGCGCAATATTTTTGGACAGGCGATGCAAAATTTGCCGTCACGCTTTTTGGCGGAAATTCCCGTGAATGTGTTGGCAGAGGATTTAAAAGCCCCTGTGCCGGTAGTGCCGGTGATTCCCGGCCAAGCCGGGAACTTGGTTGTGGGAGACAGGGTGGAACATGCCAAATGGGGTGTGGGCGTAGTTCAGGCGGTAGACAGCTTAAGCGATGGCGACACGGCGCTAACTATTCATTTTCCCGCATTAGGTATAAAAAAGTTGATTGCGCGCTACGCGCCGCTCCGCAAAATCGAGTGAGGTGCAAAGACCATGGAGAAGGATTCCGCCCGGCAGCGGGTGAGGCAGTTACGGGAGAAAATTGATGAACATAATTATCAATACCATGTACTAGATCAACCGTTAATCAGTGATGCCGAGTTTGATGCAGATCTTCGTGAATTAGTTGAAATTGAGCAGCAATTCCCTGATTTAATCAGCCCGGATTCCCCTACGCAGCGTGTTGGCGGTCAGCCGCAGTCAGGGTTTGCCCAGGTCACCCACCATCTGCCGATGCTTTCCTTAGAGAACGCATTAAATATCGGCGACTTGCGTAATTTTGTCAGTCGTGCCAAAAAACTTGTGCCTGCAGCGGAACTGGAATTTGTGGTGGAGTTGAAAGTGGACGGCTTGGCGGTATCCTTGCAGTATGAAGCAGGCTTGTTTGTGCGGGGCGCCACACGCGGCGATGGGGAGGTGGGGGAAGATATCACCCATAATCTGCGCACGGTGAAAAGCATTCCCTTGCGCTTGCGGAAGCCTTTAACACTGGAGGTAAGAGGGGAAGTTTACCTGCCCCGTGCGTCTTTTCTGACGCTGAATGAGGAACGAAGACTCCATAACCTGCCGCTTTTTGCTAATCCCAGGAATGCAGCTGCCGGCAGCCTGCGCCAGTTAGATCCTCAAGTGGCAGCTTCCCGCAACTTGGAGGTGGTAATTTACGGGTTAGGTTATGCGCCCGAACTGCAACCACATTCCCATTATGCGGCGCTTAACTCCCTTAAAGATTTGGGGCTGAGTATAAATGACCAGATTGTGGTGTTGCGGGAATTGGTAGATGTGGTGTCATATTGCGAGAGTTGGCGGGACAAGCGTGCCGCACTGCCATATGAGATTGACGGTTTGGTGATCAAAATTAACGATTTGTCGCTGCAGCAACGCCTGGGCAATACAGCTAAAAGCCCTCGTTGGGCGATTGCCTATAAATTTCCGGCAGAACAGGCGGAGACTAAGGTGCTCGGCATAACCGTTCAGGTAGGTCGAACAGGTACGCTGACGCCGATAGCCGAGTTAGAGCCGGTGCTGCTCGCGGGAACTGTGGTCAAGCGAGCCAGTCTGCACAATGAAGACATTCTGCGGGAAAAGGATGTGCGCAGCGGCGATTATGTGCTTGTCCGGAAAGCGGGCGAGATTATTCCCGAGGTGGTGACAGTAGTAAAAGCTAAGCGAACCGGGGCGGAAGAACCTTTTATCATGCCTGAGCTTTGTCCTGCCTGCGGAGAGCAAGTAAGACGTCTGCCGGGGGAGTCGGCAATGCGTTGTTTTAACTTCTATTGCCCGGCGCAGGAGGTGGAAAGAATCATCCATTTTGCTTCCCGTGGCGCCATGGATATTGATGGGATGGGGCCGGCTTTGGCAGAGCAACTGCTAGCGGCAGGTTTGATTACGGATATAGCTGATCTTTACTCATTAGCGGGGAAGAAAGCGGAACTGCTGGCCTTGGAGCGGAAAGCGGCAAAGTCGGTGGAAAATTTGTTGTCCGCCATAGAGAAGAGCAAGGAGCAACCGCTTTGGCGCTTGCTTTACGGCCTAGGCATTCGCTTTGTCGGTGAGCGTACAGCCAGAGAGTTATCGGCGCATTTTGGCAGTCTCGATCAGCTGATTTCTGCATCCCCTGCGGAACTGGAAGCAGTAGAGGAAGTAGGGCCAAAAATTTCGGCAAGTATCAGCGAATTCTTTGCACTTGATTCCAGCAAAGAATTAGTTGCGAGATTACGTAGCGCCGGTCTGAAGATGACTGAGACGAAGGAAGATGGTGCCGAAAAACTGTTGGCCGGCAAAAACTTTGTGCTGACCGGCACATTACCGACTTATAGCCGCGAGGAAGCGGCGGCGTTAATTGAAGCAGCCGGCGGACGTGTGAGCAGTAGCGTGAGCAAAAATACCGATTACCTGGTGGCGGGAGAGAAGCCGGGAAGTAAGCTGGAAAAAGCGGAAAAGCTCCAAATTATTATTCTGGATGAGCAGGCTTTGCAGGCTTTGCTGGCAAAAGGGAAGTAAGAAAATGGGGGGGTGTGGTGAGACCATGGCTAATCGGGGGTTAAAAATTATTGTTTTGTTTTTAGTAACAAGCGCAGTCATTCTTGCTTTTATCCCACCGGAGGAACAGCTTGGCAGCTGGATTAGATTGATTATCTTGCATGGGATTTTAAGTTTGGTAGGGTTGATTGCGATTTATGCCGCTGGTGTTTTGGGCATTGTCCATCTTGTCACAAAGCAAAGGAGCGTAGGCCTTTGGTCAAGAGAAATTGGCTTAAGTGCTATTGTGCTTTGGTTTATCGGCACAGCCCTCTCCTTTGTTTCAATGCGTGTGGCTTGGGGCGGGATGTTGTGGAATGAGCCGCACATGATAGCCGCCGTGACCATGGCTTTACTGGGCGCAGGAAAGGAATATCTGGTTCGAAGCAGTGGCGGGAAACTGCGCAGTTTTGCGCTTGCCAATCTTACCTTCGCCGCCGCCATGCTGGTTATCCGCCAAGTAATCGTTACTGTGATGCATCCGGTAAATCCTATTGGCACCTCTGATTCACTGGCTATCCGCTTGCTGCCCCTACTGTTTCTAATTATTACCATGGCAGCGATGGTAGAGCTTACCCGCTGGCGCTTGCAGCAGTCTGCCAAGCAGTGCGGCAGTTAAATTACGCAAAGGAGATTATCTTAAATGAAGCTAACGAGCAAGGAAGTGGCTCATGTTGCCAGCCTGGCAAGATTGGAGATGGCTGAGGACGAGATGGAAAAATTTGCCGGTCAGCTAAACGCGATTTTGGAATTTGCTGACAAGCTGAATCGGCTTGAGACTAAAGATATTCTGCCTACAGCCCACGTTTTGCCGCTAAATAATGTCTTCCGGGAAGATCGGGTAACTCCGGGGCTGGAGAGCAAAGCAGCTTTGCTAAACGCCCCTGAAGCAGAAGAGGGCATGTTTCGTGTGCCGCGTGTCATTGAATAGGGGGGAAACGAGTTGCTGGAACAATGTACAGTTGCAGAAGCCTTGGAACGGCTGGAAAAAAAGGAAATCAGCGCGCTAGAGTTGACAGAAGCCGCTCTGCGCCGCGTTGAGGCTGTAGACGAAAGCGTAAAAGCCTTTGTAACGGTAACAAAAAATGAAGCACTGGCAGCTGCAGCGCTTGTCGATGCCAAACGTTTAAGCGGCGAGGCAATGCCTCTTTTGGCTGGTATTCCCATGGCTCTAAAAGATAATCTGTGTACAAAAGGCGTGCTGACCACCTGTTCATCTAAGATTTTAGATAATTTTAAGCCGCCTTATGATGCTACAGCAGTGGAACTTCTGCGGGATGCTGGCGCCGTGCTGCTCGGAAAAACTAATCTTGACGAGTTTGCCATGGGTTCATCGACGGAAAACTCCGCGTTTTTTACTACGCGCAATCCTTGGGATCTGGAACGGGTGCCGGGCGGGTCGAGCGGCGGCTCAGCGGCGGCGGTGGCTGCCGATGAAGTTTGCTTTGCCCTAGGTTCGGATACAGGCGGCTCCATCCGTCAGCCGGCCGCTTTTTGCGGTGTAGTCGGGATGAAGCCTACCTACGGCCGTGTCTCCCGTTATGGTCTGATTGCTTTTGCTTCATCGCTTGATCAGATCGGCCCTTTTACGAAAGACGTCCGGGACTGCGCCATAGTGATGAACGCCATTGCCAGATACGATGCACGTGATACCACTTCCGTGCCGATGGAGACACCGGATTATACTGCGCAGCTATCAGGCGGAGTTAAAGGCTTGCGAATTGGCGTGCCGCAGGAATATTTTGCCGCGGGAATTGACCAAGACGTGCGGAATGCGGTGCAGCAGGCATTGGCTGTGTTAGTAGCGCTGGGGGCTGAAGCCGAGGAAATTTCCTTGCCTCATACCGATTATGGCATTGCTGTCTACTATTTAATTGCCCCGGCGGAAGCTTCCAGTAATCTTGCCCGCTACGATGGTGTGCAATACGGCTATCGGGCGGAAGCAGACAATTTGCTTGAGATGTATCAGAAAACGCGCAGCAGGGGCTTTGGCAGCGAAGTAAAGCGCAGAATTATGCTGGGCACCTACGCCCTCAGTTCCGGTTACTATGACGCCTATTATCTCAAAGCGTCGCAAGTACGGACGTTAATCAAGCAGGAATTTGCAGAGGCCTTTAAAAAGTTTGACTTAATCCTGACACCGACTGCGCCCTCCACTGCTTTTCCGGTAGGCACGGTGGAAGATCCGCTGACGATGTATCTTAATGACATTTGCACTATACCGGTGAATCTGGCCGGTCTGCCTGCGCTCTCCATGCCGTGTGGGTTTGTAAATAATTTGCCTGTGGGGCTGCAGTTAATTGGCAAGCCATTTGCCGAGGCCACAATTTTGCGCGCCGCCTATGCTTATGAACAACATAGCGGCCTTATTAAGCAAAAACCGGCTTTAAGCGGGAAAGGAGTGCCGCAAGATGAGCAAATATGAAACAGTAATTGGTTTGGAAGTCCATGTAGAGCTGGCCACGGCAACTAAAATTTTTTGTTCCTGTCCTACCGAATTTGGTAAAGAGCCTAATACGCATGTTTGTCCGGTATGTTTAGGATTGCCAGGCTCGCTTCCCGTCCTGAATAAACGGGTGGTGGAGTTTGCCATCAAAGCAGGTTTGGCCCTAAACTGTGAAATTCCCCGTTTTGCTAAATTTGACCGCAAAAACTATTTTTATCCTGATTTGCCCAAGGCGTACCAGATTTCCCAGTATGATTTGCCGCTGGCGGTAAACGGTCACTTGGAATTTGAGTTAAACGGGGAAACGAAGCGGGTGGGGATCACCCGCGTTCACCTGGAAGAAGATGCAGGCAAACTGGTGCATGCTCAGTTTGCCGATTATTCTTTGGCGGATTATAACCGCACCGGAGTGCCGCTGATCGAGATTGTTTCCGAACCGGAGCTCCGTTCTCCAGAAGAAGCAAAAGCCTATCTGGAAAAGCTGAAAAGTATCATTCAATACACCGGAATTTCCGATGTGAAAATGGAAGAAGGCTCGCTGCGTTGTGATGCCAACGTTTCCATTATGCCGGCAGGCAGTAAAGAGTTTGGCACCAGATCCGAAATTAAAAACATGAACTCCTTTAAGGCTGTGCAGCGCGGGCTGGCCTACGAGGTGGAACGCCAGAGGGAAGTGCTGGAAGCAGGCGGCAGGGTAGTGCAGGAAACACGCCGCTGGGATGAACATAAAGGGATAACTTATGCGCTGCGCTCTAAAGAGGAAGCGCATGATTACCGCTATTTCCCTGACCCCGATTTGGTGCCGATTATTGTCGAGACTGCCTGGGTGGAAGAAATCCGGCAGAGCCTGCCGGAAATGCCGGATGCCCGCCGTAAACGCTATTTAAAGCAGTGGGGATTGTCTGAGTATGATGCCACCGTAATCACCGCATCTAAAAGCATGGCTGACTTTTTTGAAGCCACGTTGGCGGAGTATCACGACGCAAAAGCTGTGGCCAACAGCTTGCTGGGGGAAGTATTAAAATACCTTAATGCGCAAGGCATTGAAATTCAGCAGACAAAGCTGACGCCCTCCCATTTGGCTGAACTGCTCAAACTCCAAGACGACGGCACGATTAGCGGCAAAATCGCCAAAACAGTTTTTGAAGAAATGTTTAACAGCGGTAAAGGACCGGCGGAAATTGTCAAGGAACAAGGGCTTGTGCAGATTTCAGACCAGGATGCGATTGCCGCCATTGTCGCACAAGTCATCGCGGATAACCCCAAATCAGTTGCAGATTTCAAGGCAGGGACGGAAAAAGCGCTTGGTTTCCTAGTGGGACAGGTGATGAAAATTTCCCAAGGGAGAGCAAATCCGGAAATGGTTAATCAACTTTTGCGGGAGAAACTCCAGTAAGCTAAGCAAAAAGAGAGCCTTGTTTCTGGGGCTCCCTTTTTGTTTATTTATTTAGGAAAACCATAACAGTTTCCCACATAATGTCTAGGGCGTAGGCCCAGCGCAGCCGGGATGAGAATCGAAGCAATCTGGGCAATGTAGCCGAGTCCGACATCTGACCTCCGACATCTAGCAAAGGGAGAGGGCTAGGGTGAGGGCATAGTGAGGGTAGCAGGCAAAGCGCAGCGGGGATGAGACAGCGAAGTATCCTGGGCAATGTCGCCTTCCTCAGCTGCTACGCTCGCACGTTTTCGCAGCTACGAACTGTCATTCTCGCTAACTGCCAAAACCTCTGGGCTCACTGCATGTGAACCATTGGCATGTCTTAACGCTGCGAATTCCCGTTCGTTAAACGCTGCTGACACTTAACGCTTGCTCTCGCATTCTGTGAAAGTCAACAAGACCTGGAAGGGGTTATTGAAGGCAAAAGGTGTTGCTGTCTTTGCCTGCTGCTTTTTTGTTGAGAGCTTGAGCGAGATGTGGACGAGTGGTTAGAAGTGCAGGCGAACCATGGACTGGAGCCGGCCGGTATGCATAATTGTTTCTGGGAATCGGCTTTTCGCCGATTCACTGAAACTAATGGGAGAGGGTAATTTGTCGGGATGGGAGCGGGGACTGTGTGGCTATTTTCAGAGCAGAAAAGTTTAGATAATTCCCCTCCTTTGGAGGGGAATTAGGGTGATTTTCAGGGTAGACACCCATGCCGCTTGGGGCACCATCAGAAACCTCGTTCGTACCAAGTAGGGGCGGGTTTTATACCCGCTCAAGCAGATGGTAGATGCTATTTTCAGGGTAGGGTAGGTGAAGGATTATTTTTACTATGCAGGAAAACCATAACAGTTTCCTAATCGAAACATGGCAGATAATAGGTAAATTTTGAATTTCATGGCAGGAAAGTTGCGAAGGATGAAGAATTGTAAACTAGTAATTTTTTTTTTAAAGCGCGCAGCGTTTTTATTGTGCGGCAGGAAAAGAGAAATTTGCCAAAATAAGGGAGTGCGTGATGTCAGGAAAAATGAATTTAAAAGTCAAATTTACCTTCTTGTTTTTACTCGTCGGTTTGCTGCCTGTAATTATTGTTAGTCTTTTGGCATATTTTGACGCTCAAAGGAATATCCAAACCGAAATTTTTGGCGGGGTCAGTGCTGTGGCGGAGCTAAAGAGCGTCGCAGTGCCTGCTTATTTTCAGGAAAAGCAAAGAGAGCTGCAAGACATTGCTAAAACAAGCTATGTTTTAGCGCCTTTGCAGCAGTTAAAAAACGCAAACTGGGATGAAACGGATCCGCTTTGGCTGGCAGGGAAAGACAGGCTTGACGCTTACGCTCAGACTTTTAAGGGCAAAAAAGGCGTACTCTCTATTTTTGTGACGAATGCGGCGGGAAAAGTAGTTTACAGCTTAACAGGAGCTGAGCTAGAAAAAGATTTTTCGCAGCGCGAATACATTCGCGCTGCTCTTGCCGGGCAGCTTAGCTGGTCTGAGCTGTATGCCTCAGCGGAGCTGGGCGAGAATGTGCTTGTGCTCTCTGCGCCGGTGAAAGGCAGCGGCGGCACCGGGGAAATAGTAGGCACGGTCAGCCTGGTGAGCAGCGGGCAGGCACTTGACAGTCTGCTGCACGAGGGGATCGGCAAGCTTGGCGAGTCGGTAGACGCCTATCTCATCAGCGCAGAGGGCTTGCTTCTGACAGACAGATTACAGGGTGAAGGTGCGGAGCAGTCAGCCTTGCGGCTAACGATGGAAACGACAGCCGTACAGACACTGGCTGATCCTCTTCGTCAGGGTGATGCCGATTTTCGCTGGCAGGGAATCTACGCCGGCAACGAGGGACAAAACGTCCTTGGCGTCGTTAGAGTAGTCCCTTTTGGCGGCAGCTATGCAGGTTTAGTTTTTGAAAAGAGTGAAAGCGAAGCTTTTGCCGGCTTAGACGCAATGCAATACCGGCTGATCGCGATTTTGCTCTTGACGATTGGCTTGGTCGCAGCCGCGGGATACTTGCTTGCGGCAAGTACTGCTAAGCCCATTTCCCAGGTGACTGCAGTCGCCAAAAAGGTGGCTGCCGGCGACTTGACTGTGCATACCGAAATTAAGCGGCAGGATGGAATTGGCGAATTGGCAAATGCTTTTAACACGATGAATGAATCGCTGCGCAATTTGATGCGGGAGGCTAGCCAGACGGCTGCGGGCGTCAACGAGGGGAGCGAAGCACTGTCGCAGGCAGTGGAATCGGCAAGCTCCACCCTGGAGGAAGTGGCTGCCAGCGCAAATCAGTTTGCCAGCAATGCGCAGGAATTAAGCGGCAGCGCACAAGACATGGCAGAAATCTCAAGCGAAGTGGCAAACAGTGCCGCCGCCGGCAGTGCCGCCATAGATAACGCGGCAAGGCAGATGCAGGCGATTAATGTCATGGTGGAAGAGCTGCGCAATGTGATTAACGGTCTTGACAAGCGCTCAAAGGAGATCGGCAGCATCGTCGATTTAATCACAGACGTGGCAGAACAAACAAATTTACTTGCTTTAAACGCGGCAATTGAAGCTGCTCGGGTGGGTGAACAGGGGCGCGGCTTTGCCGTCGTTGCGGAAGAGGTGCGCAAACTAGCGGAGCAAAGCAGAAACGCGGCTGATGAAATCGGCAAATTAGTCAGGGAAACACAGGCTGAAAGCGGCAATGCCGTCAATAGTATGCAAGATGGCGTTAAAAAGGTTCGGGCCGGAACGGAAGCCGTTCTAAATAGCGGAGAGACATTTCAGGAAATCGTCCGAAATGTCCAGCGGATTGTGCAGAAGATTGAGAAGGTTTCGTCTGGAGCGCAGGAGATTAGTGCCGGCAGTCAGGAAATTGCCGCATCCACAGAGGAGCAGGCTTCTGTCATGGAAGAGATTAATGCTTCAGCCGAGGAGCTGAGGGCAAATGCGGATAGATTAATCAGCGAACTGAAACAGTTTAAATTTCAGTGATTAGAGTTCAGCGTTGCCGCTTCGGCTGGTGATGCTAAAGATTAGCTTTGGTCAGTTTCCCTTTTTCTTGGGCGATGTTTGCCATCTGTTCCCTCTTGTCCTTAGGCGGCAGATAGAGCTTGCTCTTTCTCTGCAGCTTGATTGCCGACTGCCGGCAACCGCGGATACAGGCACCGCAGCCCAGACAGCGCTCTGCCAGTAATTCGGCATGGGTCTCTCCCGCCGTCTCTGTCAGTTGCAGAGCATTAACATGGCAGCGCTCCACGCAGGCGCCGCAGCCTGTGCATGCTGCTTGACTGATGGCGGGGAGGAAGTTGCTGGCGTGGACGGAGGGGGTTTCGTGCCGGTTGATGGAGCGGAGCAGACCGCAGCAGCAACCGCAACAGTGACAGATATAGGCCGGTTTTTTCTGTACATTGTCTGCAAGATGGACAAGACCGAGTTCTTCCGTCTGTTCCAGAACGTGTAACAGTTGGTCAGTGGTTGCAGGACGGGCGAAGCCGCGCCTGACAAGCCATTCGGAAGCACTGCCTAGGGACATGCAGACATCCTCGATGGGCGCTTTGCAGGCTTCGCCTAGGTGCCAGGCTTGGTGGCGGCAGTAACACATGGTCAGCGAGCCACCGCCGGCATCGCGGATCATCTCGGATGCTTTTTCATAAGTTAATACTTCTGTTTCTGTTTCCAGGTCGGTTGGCAGCAAACTTTCGTAGGCCCAGGTTTGAAACATTTTAGTGTCAGCGCCAAAAAATTCGTTGACGACACCATCTTCCCGGTGATACCGCTCGAATAATTCTGCCAGTTCCTTGAGCGGTAGTTTTGATGATGCGCGCATAAAGGTATATTCAAAAAAACCGATTACCAAAGGGCTTAGCTGATAATAGTGGGTATCGTGACGGGGAATATCAAAAACCAGGCCTTTATCAGCCATTTGCTCAAGTTGGCAAAGCAGCTCTGCTGCCGGTAAGCCGGTAGTCTGTGACAGTTTATCCAGCGTAGTAAACCCGGCTGGGAATGCTGCGCCGATCGCCGCTTCCTGTTCTGTATACATGATGGAGAGAATCTGCATTAATGTTTCGTTTAGTGGCGCACCTACCGGGTTTTTATTTAGTCTTTTTGCCAGTGCTTTGTAAACCTCTTCTTTTTGGATGCCTAGATGTCCCATGATAAGCTCCTTTCCGTCTGACGGTTGATAGTGGCAAAGAGAGAATCTTGCTAAAAGATTCTGGTTGATTTGCGGATTTCCTTTGCAATAGTTCGTAAAAACAAAATTTATGCCTCACAAACAAATAATATCTCGCAAAAATACTTTTTTCTACATATTTCCCCTTGTGTTAAGCAGTTAGTTTAGATATGTTTATGCTTGTGTGCCTGCTGTGGCTATGCAGCCGGAAAGCATTTATCGCGGAGTGTGTGCTGATGAAACAAGAGAAAATTAGAGAAATTATGGAACTGATGGAGCAGGAGAGGGCAAAGCTTTATTTGCTCGTGAGCAAGTACGGTCTAGGCAGTCCGCAGGCGCTCGAGCAGAGCAAAGTGATCGACAGCCTGCTGCTCGTGCTGATGGTGCTTGAAAAGCAGCATAATCAGCAAGAAAAAGACACTACTCCCCCCCCCCCCCCCCCCCCCCCTTACGCTCGCGCTGATGGTGCTTGAAAAGCAGCATCAGCGGAAGGATTTATGAAATTATTTAAATTACTAAAGCAAAAAGCATCCTCGTGAGAGGATGCCATGATCGTTTTGGTTGCGGGGGCAGGACTTGAACCTGCGACCTTCGGGTTATGAGCCCGACGAGCTACCAACTGCTCCACCCCGCGCCGACAAAAATAATTTTATCATGAAATAGGTACGTTTGTCAAATAGAAAATTTAGCGCCCAGGGCAAGTCGTGATCCAGATAAATTTATAAAACCTGCTGGAAATATAAAACTTAGAATTTTTTAAAAATTATAACTAGTTGCCTAGTTTTTTTGCTTTTAGAGCAGGATTTTTATTTTACCATAAGAATATAGATGAGCAACGCAAAGTTGCTAAAAAATAGGGGAAAAGACTGCGGAGTTAAAGTCTTTAGAAGGAGGGGAAAGGATGCGCGAAGTTAACGTGGCGGTTATCGCGACGGCCATAGCCGAGCTAAGCATGGACGCTAACTATAACCTGGGGGATGATGTGTATAGCGCCTTTAAAGAGGCATTGGTAGCGGAAACATCGCCTGTGGGCAAAAGTGTCTTGGCTGAGTTGATTGAAAATGCGAAGATCGCCCGGGAAGAACAGGTTCCTCTCTGCCAAGATACTGGCTATGCCGTCGTCTTTGTGGAATTGGGGCAGGATGTGCTCCTGGTAGGCGGCGATCTCTATACCGCCATTAACGAAGGTGTACGGAAGGGCTATGGTGACGGATATCTGCGCAAGTCCATTGTTAGTGACCCACTTAAGCGCGTAAATACTATGGATAATACGCCGGCAGTGATTCATCTTGAGCTTGTGCCCGGCGACCGGGTGAAGCTGACGATTGCGCCCAAGGGTGGGGGCAGTGAAAATATGAGCGCCGTTAAAATGCTTAATCCTGCCGATGGTGCCAAAGGAGTGGTGGATTTTGTGGTCGAGTCAGTCAGTAAGGCAGGCTCCAACCCGTGTCCGCCTATTCTGGTCGGGATAGGAATCGGCGGCACCTTTGAAAAAGTGGCTTATCTTGCCAAAAAAGCCCTCTTGCGGGAAATCGGCTCGGTTAATGCCGACCCGTTTTATGCTGAGCTGGAAAAAGAAATTCTGACGAAGGTCAACAAGTTGGGTATCGGACCGCAAGGCTACGGTGGCCGCACTACCGCACTTGCTGCCTTCATTGAAGTTTATCCTGCCCATATAGCCAGTCTGCCGGTCGCAGTCAACTTTAACTGTCATGCTGCCCGGCACAAAGAAAGAGTCATTTAACACGCTTGACAAAAAGGGAGGCATTTTAAATGACCGTCAGAAAAATCTCAGCGCCGCTCTCGGATCAGGTTGTGCTGGAGTTGCGCGCCGGTGATAATGTGTTGATTAGCGGCGTAATTTATACGGGCCGTGATGCTGCTCATCAAAAGCTGTTTAAGCTTTTGGAAGCGGGTGAGCCTTTGCCTGTTGATTTTAACGGCCAGATGATTTACTATGTGGGTCCCTCACCTGCTAAGCCGGGCAAGGTGATTGGTTCCGCAGGACCTACCACAAGCGGACGGATGGATGTCTATACACCCGCCATGCTGGCCCAGGGACTTAAGGCTTGTATCGGCAAAGGCAGCCGTAGCCAAGCTGTAAAAGACGCATTAGTGAAATACAAAGCTGTTTATTTGGCTGCCACCGGTGGCGCCGCAGCGTTGCTTGCCAAAACTATTCGCCAAGCGGAGGTGGTAGCTTATACGGAACTTGGCGCGGAAGCTATCTACCGCTTAATGGTAGTCGATTTCCCGGCAACAGTCGTTAATGATGCTTATGGTAACGATATCTATGAAGAAGGACGCAAACAGTACGCCATTAATGATTAATGGCTGAACGAAACGGCTAAAAATATAAAAAACAGGGAGTGGTCGAGCAAGTGATTACAAAGGAAGAGCTTATTGCAAAAGCTAAAAAGCCGGCTCAGGACGCCATGCGTCTTCACCCGTTCTACAAAGGAAAAATTGAAGTTGGCTTAAAGTGCAGCGTGCGTGATTTTAAAGATTTTGCTGTCTGGTATTCCCCCGGGGTGGCAGAACCATGCAAAGCGATTGCCGCAAATAAGGAACTCGTCTATGAGCATACCAACAAAGGCAATTTTGTGGCGGTAGTCTCCGATGGCACACGCGTACTGGGCCTTGGCGATATTGGTCCGGAAGCTTCTATGCCCGTGATGGAAGGGAAGGCGCTACTCTTTAAATATTTGGGGGGTGTGGACGCTTTTCCAATTTGTGTGGACACTAAAGATCCAGACAAGCTGATTGAATTTGTAAAAATGCTGCAGCCTACTTTTGGCGGCATAAACCTAGAGGATATTGCCCAGCCCAAATGTTTTCAGGTCTTAGAGCGCCTGCGTAGAGAGTGTCATATTCCGGTTTGGCACGATGACCAACAGGGTACCGCCACCGTAACGTTAGCCGGGGTGATTAACGCCTTGCGCTACGTTAAAAAAGAACTGAAAGATGTAAAGATTGCCTTGATTGGCGCCGGGTCGGCCAACGTCTGCTTTGCCAATCTGGTAATTTTTGCGGGCGCAGACCCCGGCAAGTTGTTTATCACCGACAGCAAAGGAATTCTGCATCAAGGTCGGCTTAATGAGTTGAAGGATGAGTATCCTGAAAAGTATGAGCTGGCGCAAAAGACGAACGCCGAAGGCCGGATAGGCGGGATTGCTGAAGCGATGGTGGATGCCGACATTGTGATTGGCCTTTCTCAGCCCGGCCCAGATGTAATTAAGAAGGAATGGGTATCTGCCATGGGCAAAGACCCCATCGTCTTTGTCTGCGCAAATCCAATCCCGGAAATGTGGCCCTGGGATGCTAAGGAAGCCGGCGCCGTCATCGTCGCCACCGGCCGCTCAGATTTCCCGAACCAAGTAAACAACTCCGTTTGTTTCCCAGGTATCTTTCGCGGTGTACTAGATGTCCAAGCCTCCACCATCACCGATGAGATGTGCCTTGTGGCCGCCTATACCATTGCTGACTTGGGGGCGGAAAACGGGATTGACCCGGAAAACATCCTGCCTAACATGGACAATGTGGAAGTATTTATCCGCCAGGCGGTAAATGTTGGGTTAAAAGCAATTGAACTTGGTATCGCCAAGAAAAGTCTCTCAAAAGAAGAACTGCGTGCCAAGGCAGAGGAAGCTATTTATCGTGCTCGCAAGATCACCAAAATGTTAATGGATAGCGGTTATATTCCTGAGCCGCCCTTTAAGTAAAAAGGGGGAAAGATTGTGGGAAGCGATGTGAAGATGGTTAATATCTATGTTATGGGCAAAAAGTACCGAGTGCCCGACTCGTTAACTATTATGCACGCCATGGAATACTCCGGCTATCAGTTGGTTCGCGGCTGTGGCTGCAGGGCAGGTTTCTGCGGCGCTTGTGCCACTGTTTACCGGATCCATGGGGATTATGATTTAAAAGTAGGTCTGGCCTGCCAGACAAAAGTGGAGCCGGAGATGTATCTGACTCAAATCCCTTTTTTCCCGGCGCAGAAGTCGGAATACAATATCCAGGAGCTAAGACCCACAGCGGAGCAGATTGCCCAGTTTTACCCTGAAATTTACCGCTGCATCGGTTGTAATGCCTGTACCAAAATTTGTCCGCAGGACCTTAAAGTCATGCAGTATATCGCTTATGCACAGCGAGGCCAGATAGACCGCTGTGCTGATGAGTCCTTTGATTGTGTGATGTGTGGTCTGTGTGCCTCTCGTTGCCCGGCACAAATTGTGCATTTTAATGTGGGGATTTTGGCACGCCGTCTTTATTCTCGTCATTTGTTGCCGCCTGCCCGGCACTTGCAGAGCATGGTGGCGGAGATTGAGTCGGGCAAGTTTGCAGCCGAAATGACAGAATTGATGAAGGCTTCAAAAGAAACGTTGAGAAAGCTCTATGCTGAACGAGAGATAGAAGATTGAGCAAAGCCAGTGACGCTAAAGTAGGAGGAGAAACGCATGTCTTATACTCCGCAGTTGCGAGAACTGATTAAGAAAGTAGAGGCCAGCCGTGCGGAACGAGTAAAAAAAGGTCCGTTTCGGCGCTTGACCATGGACGAGCGGGATGAAGTTTTGAAAAATTTTCACCCAGACTTTATTGAGTCCAGTATGCGGCCGCTGCCAGTGGGCGCAAACAGAGGTGAGAGAGTGCCGCATGAATTTGCGGATCTGATTGAAGCCCGCAGCCGAATTGAAGGGCTAGGCTTTGATCTAGAGAATTTTGCTTATGATGTGGACGTTTTGGTGGTAGGCGGTGGTGGCGCCGGCGCCTCAGCAGCGCTTTTAGCCCAGGAGCAAGGCGCTACTGTCTTGATGGTGACAAAACTACGTTTCGGCGATGCTAATACGGTGATGGCACAAGGCGGCATACAGGCTGCCGACAAGGAAGAAGATTCCCCCGCCAAGCATTATTTGGATGTGATGGGTGGCGGGCGTTTTGAAAACGTGCCGGAGTTGGTGGCTGCCCTTACATTAGATGCCCCGGCTGCCCTAAAATGGCTTGAGGATTTAGGAGCGATGTTTGATAAATTCCCAGATGGCACGATGAAAAGTATTCATGGCGGTGGAACGTCGCGCAAACGGATGCATTCTGCCCGGGATTATTCCGGGGCGGAAATTATGCGCACGCTGCGTGATGAAGTTCGCAATCGCGCTATTCGGGTAATCGAGTTCTGCGCGGCCGTGGAACTTCTGCTTGATGAAGACGGTAAAGTCGGCGGTGCCGTCCTCTATAATATGGAGACGGGAGAATACGAGATTGTCCGGGCTAAAAGTGTGATTTTGGCGGTGGGCGGTTCCGGGCGCCTCGAATATCAGGGGTTCCCCACTACAAACCACTATGGTGCCACAGCCGATGGCTTAGTAATGGGTTATCGTGCCGGAGCAGAGTTGGCATTTATGCATACCATGCAATATCACCCCACGGGAGCCGCCTACCCGCCGCAGATTATCGGTCTTTTGATTACCGAAAAGGTCCGCGGTCTAGGTGCTGAGCCGGTAAATATTGATGGCCAGCAGTTTGTTTATCACTTGGAGACTAGGGATGTGGCAGCGGCTGCGATTATTTGCGAAGTAAAAGAGCGGCAGAAGGGCATTGCTACTCCCAGCGGGATGATTGGTGTCTGGCTTGATTCCCCCATGATTGATCTGCTGCACGGCGCAGGCACTGTAGCCAAAGAATTGCCAGCCATGGTCCGACAGTTTGCCCGCTTTGGCGTAGATATTATCAAGGAGCCCATGCTGGTTTACCCGGCGCTGCACTACCAAAACGGGGGCCTGCTGATTGATGAAAATGGCTTGACTAACGTGCAAAATCTTTATGTGGTGGGTGAGGCAGCCGGCGGTATCCATGGCGGCAATCGACTGATGGGTAACTCTCTGCTGGATATTGTGGTCTTTGGCCGTCGTGCCGGCAAGCATGCAGGGTCTCGTGCCAAGGAAATAAAAGTCAAAAAGCTTAATCTAAATCATGTGCAAGCCTTCCATCGCGAGCTGGAAGCTGCGGGCGTAGATACTGGTGGCCGTGTCTCCCCCATCCTTTTGCCACGCTATACACACCGTAAACTAGAGGTTGGAGGTTAGAGGTTGGAGGTTAGAGGTTGGAGGTTAGAGGTTGGAGGTTAGAGGTTGGAGGTTAGAGGTTGGAGGTTAGAGGTTGGAGGTTAGAGGTTGGAGGTTAGAGGTTGGAGGTTAGAGGTTGGAGGTTAGAGGTTGGAGGTTAGAGGTTGGAGGTTAGAGGTTGGAGGTTAGAGGTTGGAGGTTAGAGGTTGGAGGTTAGAGGTTGGAGGTTAGAGGTTGGAGGTTAGAGGTTGGAGGTTAGAGGTTGGAGGTTAGAGGTTAGAGGTTGGAGGTTGGAGGTTAGAGGTTGGAGGTTAGAGGTTGGAGGTTAGAGGTTGGAGGTTGGAGGTTAGAGGTTGGAGGTTAGAGGTTAGAGGTTGGAGGTTAGAGGTTAGAGGTTGGAGGTTAGAGGTTGGAGGTTAGAGGTTGGAGGTTAGAGGTTGGAGGTTGGAGGTTAGAGGTTGGAGGTTAGAGGTTGGAGGTTAGAGGTTGGAGGTTAGAGGTTGGAGGTTAGAGGTTGGAGGTTGGAGGTTGGAGGTTGGAGGTTAGAGGTTGGAGGTTGGAGGTTAGAGGTTGGAGGTTGGAGGTTAGAGGTTAGAGGTTAGAGGTTGGAGGTTGGAGGTTAGAGGTTGGAGGTTGGAGGTTGGAGGTTGGAGGTTGGAGGTTGGAGGTTAGAGGTTGGAGGTTGGAGGTTGGAGGTTAGAGGTTAGAGGTTGGAGGTTAGAGGTTGGAGGTTAGAGGTTGGAGGTTAGAGGTTAGAGGTTGGAGGTCGGAGGTTAGAGGTTGGAGGTTAGAGGTTAGAGGTTGGAGGTCGGAGGTTGGAGGTTAGAGGTTGGAGGTCGGAGGCTGGAGTTGTCTGAATCGGCGAAATAGCTATCGGAGGTCGGAGGTCAGATGTCTAACCACTCGCCCACACCTCGCTCAAGCTCTCAACAAAAAAACATCAGGTAAGGACAATACCTTTTGCCTTCAATAACCCCTCCCAGATATTGTTGACTTTCACAGAATGCGAAAGCGAGCGTTAAGTGTCAGCAGCGTTTAGCGAACGGGAATTCGCAGCGTTAAGACATGCCAATGGTTCACATGCAGTAAGCCCAGAGGTTTTGGCATGTTAGCGAGAATGACAGTTCGTAGCTGCGAAAACGTGCGAGCGTAGCAGTTGAGAAAGGCTACATTGCCCGGAATACTTCGCTGTCACATCCCCTCTGCGCTCTGCCTGCTACCCTCACTATGCTCTCACCTTTGCCCTCTCCCATTGCTAGAGGTCGGAGGTCAGATGTCGGACTCGTTGATTTATACTTTCTCATTTTTCTTTGCTTGACAGAAAAGCATCCAGATTAACTGAATGCTTTTTTACATTTCTCTTTTACTATTTCTTAATGCACGCTTAGGGCTTCTAATTACTGAATCTATGTTAAAATTCGCGGAGATGCTAATATCAATTATCCTTGCATATTTATCCAGGTTATTGTACAGTATATTGTACGAGGAGGTGTTTGCATGCTGGCGGTAAATTATTCAACTTTAAGAGAAAAGCTGAAGGAATATTGTGATGTCGCCAATCAAGATTTTGAGGTCATTATTGTCACCAGGAAAAATGCCGGCAATGTTGTTCTGATGTCGGAAGCTAAGTACAATAATCTAATGGAAAACTTATACGTGAGGAGTAACCCGGAATACTATCAGAAGATCCTGAGCTCCATCGAAGAGCTAAAAGCCGGAAATACAATAAAAGCGGATCTGTCCGATGAATAAGCTGTTTACCAAAACTGCTTGGAATGAATATTTGTTTTGGCAAACGGAGAACAGGCAAATATTAAAAAGAATAAATGAGCTTATTAAAGATATTGAACGCAACGGCAATAGAGGCATTGGCAAGCCGGAAGCTTTAAAGCACGATTTGTCCGGATTTTGGAGCAGGCGCATCTCGGAAGAACATAGATTAATTTATTCCATCGAAGGAAATAATATCAACATTATTAGTTGCCGCGGTCATTATTAGCTTGCTCGGGCACTTTAGGGGGCAGGGGTTTGAAATTGCGGAGCAAACAAATTTTTGTTTGTGGCTTCAAACGGTAAGAATTTTGAAGGGGAGGGTTGCCATTAATGATCTCTTTTAGAAAATCAAGATTGGCGCCGAGTGCGGTTAAGCGGAATTTTCTTTTGCCGCTGTGTTGCCTGTTGTTGATGGCCTTGCTGGTGGGGGTTGTCTTCACGTCGCCGGCTCTGGTACAGCCGGGGCAGTCGGAAATAATTATCCTGGGGCGAGGGATGCAGACTTATGACATAGACGGCGTCCAGTGGGGATTCCCGCTGCAGTTGTTTAGCTTTGGCCCAGAGGCCGGAACGGCTCGCCTGGAAGAGTTCAGTATTGACGATCACAATCTCCTTCATCTTGTCCCCGAACCGCAAAGAACTATGCCGGTTTACCGTCTGGATGGTGAAATTGACCAGGAGAGCTTCCGGAAATGGAATGACTACCGCCAACGGGCAGCGATACTACAGGTTCGCAATGATGAAAGAATAGCATTCTCTGCGGCAGAATTGCAAGAATTTGGGGAATTGCATAAGCGTGTTACAGAAATCTTCAGTAGGCGACGCGACCTCAGCCCGATTGAGCTGACCATTAACGTTGCTGATTTACCCTTTAAACCTGCAGGTGACGGCCACTATAAAGTCAGAATGGTCATGGATGGTGGGCAATTGCATGCCGTCTGGGAAGGGGAAATCATCATGTTAGATGTGGAGCCGCTGGATACCGGGGGGTTTTGGACGCCGCCGGATCCGCAGAAGGTCACAGTTCTGGCTTATGGGTCGCCGGTGCTGTTCGATGTCGAACCGTACATCGACAGTAACAGCCGGGTGATGGCGCCGCTGAGAGCCGTCGCCGCGGCTCTGGGAGCCAGTGTTCATTGGGACGGCGCAGGGATGACGGCTACCGTGGAACGGCAGGGACGAAAGTTGCTGTTTGCTGTGGGAAGCACGGAGGCTATCGCTGACAGAGAGCGGAAGATTATGGACACAATACCGATTATCCGGGATGGCCGATTGCTTGTGCCAGTGCGTTTTCTCGGAGGATTCCTGGGCGCCCGGGTGACCTGGGATGCCTCTACGCGTACCGTTGCGCTTGATTGACAGGCGTTTCCCCAAGAATAATAGTAAATACAACAGAAAGCAGTTTTATAATGTAATGACTATGAGGATAACTACTCGCAGGCAACAGAGTATGCTGAGTAAGACCCCCCATTTCTCATTTCTTTTTGCCGTAATATCCTACCAGGCGAATTCTCTGTCGTTTGTTTTTCATCATACAGGATAGCTATGCCTAAAAACAGGTGGCTTCTCACGATGTAATCCGCGAGGATTATTTTTTTTGTTATTCTTCTGTTACTGAAGGCAGAATAGATTGTAACAGCCCTATTATGGAAGATTATGCCAGAAGAAGAATTGTTTAGCTCCGGTTTCTATGATATTGTATGACTAAAGAGAAAGCAAATTCCTTATCTTTAGACCTATGAACTCTACTGCCGCACCGTTGAAACCCAGTGGTAGTACACCTAGTACCGTCCGTACAAGAAAGAAGCTCTGAAAGAACCCCGCCGGATCTATGTCCATTATTACTATAACATCAACAAAGCCGCCGAAGAGGAAAAACCTTTGATAGAAGCCTGATGGCCCTGCGCCGCGAACTGGAATCCGGCAAGCCGATCCCGGAGTTTCTTGTACAGGCGAGGAATACAATAAAAGAATAGATAGGGACATCATGCGATTCGATCACCAGAAATTTTAGCACTAACCAGTGGCGTAACGTTTCGTCGCTTGAACACGGGCATGGCATTGGTTACACTGGGCACAATTCCAACTCAACGCAACTGATGTTCCACCAGATGTACAGCGCGACGATAGCTCAACTACAGGATAAGCGACAGATGAGAAACATGAATTCCATTGATTAGCTCTTAGGAAAGGAGAATAGGAGCATGAGAGGAAAACATCTGCTTACAGTGTTACTTGCTTCAGCTTTAATTTTGACCGGGGTCTGGGAAGTGTTAGGGCGCAACCGAACACATGGATTGAAGTGGGACTCTGAAACCATCGTTGGGCAATTATGTCCTGAAACCATCGTGGCTCAAATGGAGACTATGACTGAGATTTCGGCAACATATACAGACATAACCGACACTATTAAAGAGATGACGGCTGACTCCGAACTAATTGCAATGGTACGTTTGGTCTCCCGTCGCCAGTACAGCCCGATTGCTGTTGCATCCACTGCGACAGTCAATAAGGTCATAAAGGGTAACTACACCGACGATGAAATTGTAGTCTTTCAGATTGGTAGCCTAGGCGGCTCGCAAGAGGAGTTGCTGAACGTGGATCGAGAGTATCTGCTGTTTCTCGGTAAGCAGGACGACGAACAACCCAATACGTTCTACATTAAGGGGGGAGTACAGGGTATGTTCTACGCCGAGGGCAACCGGATTGTAGCACACGATCCTCGATTTGCAGATCAAATAAGCCGGGCAACATTGACGGGCGGACTGACGGCGTTGGAAACCCTTGTTAAGTCTATGCTGGAAGCCCGTTAGGCTAACCTGATTTGGCAGCAGTGTGAACGCTAAAAGTACCTTTTTGCAGTGGAATCATAAATAAAAAGTCTTAAATAAAGGTGGTTTGACTATTGATTAAGCTAAAAAATGTATCAAAGTATTTTAGTGAAAAGAAAGTGGTAGATCAATTATCCTTTTCTATAGAAAAGGGTGAGTTATTTGGTTTTCTTGGACCAAATGGTGCAGGTAAAACAACTACTATACTTATGATGATTGGGTTGCTTAGACCAACTGAAGGTGAGATTTGGATTAATAACTTGAATGTTTTAAAGAATAAAAAGGATGTTCATGCACAAATAGGGGTTGTTTTCGAATTGCCGAATTTGTATGTAAGGTCTTCTATTAGAGATAATTTGCAATTATTTGGTGATTTATATGGAGTTTCCAACTCAAGGATTGATGAGATTATGGAAAGTTTACAACTTAAAAAACGTCAGCTTGAAAAGGTAGGAAAATTATCCAAGGGATGGAGGCAAAGGGTATTAATCGCGAGGGCATTATTACATAAACCAAAAGTATTATTCTTGGATGAACCAACGAGTGGACTTGATCCAAACACCACTACATTAATCCGCAGTTATATTAAAAATCTTAAAAAAGAGGGAACCACCATAGTTTTAACAACCCATGATATGAATGAGGCAGATGAGTTAAGCGATAGAGTTGGGATAATGAATAATGGTAAATTTATTGAAGTGGATGAGCCCCAAAAGCTAAAAAGCAAATATGGTAAAAACGAAGTACAGATAGAATATAAAGAAAATAATGAAATAATCACAAAGAATTTACCTGGTGATAATGAAGAAACCGCAAAAGAAATAGATAAGTTAATGTCAAATGGTCAAATTGTTAGTATTCATACAAAAGAAGCATCTTTGGCAGATGTTTTTGCTGTACTTACGGGGAGGGTTCTTAGTTGAAATATGTAGTAAAGTTAATAAAACATGAAATAAAAGATATCTTGAAAAACCCTTCAATAATTATTCTCATTGTACTACCAATCTTCATGTCTAAAGTTATAATGACAGTAATGGAAAAACAAAATATGAACTTTTTACTTTTATCCATTTGGATTTTGTTTGCCCAAGCAATGATTGGTATTATGCTAACAGGGCCCAATTTAATTGAAGAGAGAGAAGGTAAAACAATTGATGCTTTATTAGTTTCACCTCTAAGTTTTAATCAATTTGTTATAGGTAAAGGTTTAACTAGTTTAGTATTTTCAGTATTCTCTCAACTAGTTGTAATTGCGATAAATAATGGCTTTAGTGGTAATTTAATACAATTGTTATTGTTTGTTTCGTTAGGTGGAATTATCTACATACAAATAGGGTTAATTATTGGCCTTAAAATAAGCTCCTTTAAGATTGGGTCAGCGATTTCATCAGTTGTTTTTATGTCTCTATTTCTTGTCTCTTCAGTTTATAAGTTCTTGCCAGAATGGAGTTATAAAATTATTTCTCTTGTTCCAAGTATTCAAATAGTAGAAAACTTAAATAGTATTATGAATGATTCAACCCCACAAACCCTGATTAATTAAGAGAGTTTTTATTAGCAGCAAAGAAATTTTAGGTTGGCTCCCGGAATTGAAGCAAAATAGGGTTTGAAAACGCGAGATAAAAAAACAAAAACTTCT
>Ga0208734_100091_pt1 | contig 31814 bp, 29 predicted proteins | sample Subbio2Aug_QV11A_FD_184824 | JGI IMG/M metagenome (GOLD analysis project Ga0208734, IMG submission 184824) | Serpentinite rock and fluid subsurface biosphere microbial communities from McLaughlin Reserve, California, USA - CR12Aug_QV11A (SPAdes) | ecosystem: Environmental > Terrestrial > Deep... | reverse complement strand
CTCTCCGTCTAAACTATTCTCTAATATTATTGCTGCCGGGCAAATCCCCTCTCCCCCCCTCACCCTTCCCTCTCCCCCCAACGGGTGGAGAGGGCATTTGCATGGCAGGTGGAGAGGATTTTTGTGAAGGAGCGAGCTATAGCAAGCTTCTTCTCCTCTGGAGAGGACTGGATTTGTACAGTTTCCCTCTCCCTCTGGGATTTGTACAATTTCCCTCTCCCTCTGGGATTAGTACAATTTCCCTCTCCCTCTGGGATTTGTACAATTTCCCTCTCCCTCTGGGAGAGGGTTAGGGTGAGGGCAACGGCGAGAACTGGGACAGCGGCAAAGTCAAAAACTTCAACTACTCCGGCCAATGACAACGCTGACAGCCTGGCCTGTAATGGCACATCCAACAAGAATCTTGAATTCTTACCCCGGGAACCAGGCTATGCCTAACTTGCCAGCCTTCCCTATGCGTCGAAGGATGACACGAAGCGCAAGTAGTCGTAGCCGGCGCCGGCAAGTCAAAATTAGCTTGATTATCATGGCATGCAAGACAACTATCCTCATTGCCTCGTGCCGCCTCACCGTGTTCGCGCCACGGCAGAGTTCCGTGACTGGCGGGTCGTCTTGCGTGACAATCAAAACAAAAACGATTTGCCTTGGCATACTGCTCTACTTCGGGGTATTGCCTGATACTAAGCCGCCGCCTGCCGGTCATGCCGTGGCAGAAATTGCAACTTCCCAGATCGGCAAACGCCTCATCTCCATGGTCCACGGCAAAATCATCAGCCAGATGATCCGGGGGGATCATACTTTCGGCGTGACAGACGGTACAGGAGTTGGAGACCCGCCGCAAATAATGACAACCCATACAGCTTTCTTTCAACGGCTCAAGTCTTGTCCTTGCCAGCTGCTCCTTGGCTACCGATGTATCCCAATCCCTCTCGGGAATCAGGGCAGTCATGCCTCGGCGGCCGATATCGCCGTGAGCCACCGCGCTGTGACAGGAAACGCACGAAACATTCATTTCTGTATGAGGTTGATGCGGGATATAAAACTCACCGCCGGGAGTGGTGGGCCGATCATAACTGTGACAAGCAAGACATGCTCCGTCTTCAAGAGGTTTCAACATTCGCAGCGGCGAGACATATGTTCCTCGCACCTGCTGAAAAGCCATGCGCCCCAGATCTCGGGTAAGCTGCAGAGCACCGTCAATGCCGGGCTGGCGGTGACAAGAAAGGCAGTCGGTAGCGGCAGCATGAGATGAAGCCTGCCAAGTGTAATACTGCGGCCTCATTGTATGACAAAACGCGCAGGAACTGCTGACATTCTCTTGCAAGTCAACTGCCAGAGCCGAAAAACCAAGAAATCCAGCGACCAGTATTGCAACGAAGAAGCGGAAAACTGCCTGTGCCAATTGAGAGTTATGTGACATTTGGCTTCATCCCCGCCCCCCGTCTCAGGCAAAAAGAGAATCTTGTGAGAATTGTCACCAGCAAAAACGCGGAATATCTGTTGCCTTTAAGCCTAAGATAGACTACTATTGCCATTTAATAATATTAGTATCTATTATTAATTATGCAAGCATTTTTTAATTATGTCAAGCACTACTTTATGATTTTTACATTTTCTAGAAACAGTCCAGCCAGAGACAATCCTGACTCTATGCCCTAATATTTCTTTATATCCATACACAGTTATTATTCTAGCTGCAGCCGCTCTATTCCTGCTGCCCGAAGTCGAAATTTTTGCTGCCGCAGAGAATAAGGGCAATTGTCCCCACCAAGGGGGACCAGGGGGACGGTTCTTCTGGTGCATTAAGCCCGCTGCCCTCACCCTAACCCTCTCCCAGAGGGAGAGGGGGAACCAGCCAGGGGGACGGTTCTTCTGGTGTACATTGGCCAGCGTCCCTCACCCTAACCCTCTCCCAGAGGGAGAGGGGAAACCAACCAGGGGGACGGTTCTTCTGGTGTACATTGGTCAGCGACCCTCACCCTAACCCTCTCCCAGAGGGAGAGGGGATAAGTTGGAGGGAGAGGGGATAAGTCGGAGGGAGAGGGGATAAAGCGAAGGGAGAGGGAATGCGCACTAGCGTACAGGTTGGCCGCCAAAGCCGACATTATATTTAGCATGGCAGTCAAAGCAGGAGCTGGCGCCGTGACAGTCAAAGCAGCCGAATGAACCTCTGTCCCTTACAAAATCCTTATGATCCCAGTACCAGCGCGGAGCGTCGTGGCCTTCAGGCGTTTGTTCATGACACGCGGCGCAGGTAATGATTTCAGCGGCGCGCATTCCTTCTTCTTCCGGCTCGCGCCAATCATGACAAACCATACAACCCTCGGGATTTGTTTCTCCCCGTACTATATGACCCACAGACCAGAAGGCATCATGAGTAACGGGACGCACCCCTTCGTGACAGTCAACGCAAAATTGCGCGTTTCTCGTAATTTCCGCAATAGAATCGCCGGGAACCTCACGCTCCTTGCCAAAACCGGTATGGCAGCGCATGCACTCGCTGATGCTCGCCCGAACCGAAGCGCCATGGTTGTAGCCGAAATCCGCCACAAAATGGTCCTGGGGAATACCGATCTCAGTATGGCAAATCTCACAGCTATAGGTCACACGTTCGCCGTCGTGACATTCGAGACAGCTTGTTTTAGTAAGCGAAAAATCTCTCTCTTCAACTTCCCTGAACTGGGCGATAGCCTCCTCGGTTGGGGCAAAAGCCGCCTTCTTGCTCATGCCGGTATGGGCAACTTCGTAGTGGCAATCAACGCAAGTTGTACCGTAATTCAAATGTTCGGCATGCCACTCTCCCCGCAAATCAAGCCCCGGGGTAATCTGCCTGTTCAGAGAATGACACTGCAGGCAAGCTTCATTGCTGATTTCCCGCGTGCCATGAATCGGCAATTCCAAATCGCCGCCCAGATAGACAACCGCTTCGCCGACACGCCGCGCCAGCACAGAGGCAAAGCCGGTATTCGGTTCAACGTGACAACTGTTGCAACTGATATTTGAATGAGGTGAGTTCTGCCAAGTGTAGAAATAGGGTTGCATAACGTGACACCTGGCACAAGAATCAGGATTGGACGAATCGGTGGCAGCTACACCGGTAAAAGTAAGAAAAAGGACAAGAAGCAAACCGCCTGCATAAAGAAGTTTCTTGTTGCCATGGGAGCCGCCGCCCCAGCGGAAAAACTTAGCCATTGAATAACCTCCCTGCCATGTTGTGAATAATAGTGCTTTGTCTGACCACAACAAAAATCACTTGCGCAAAGATGGCGCGTCAGGTAAGTATTCTCGCTGCCGCTCAAAACTCCTGCAGACACGTCAAAATTTCTTAATTATTTTGTAACCTTTGTAATCATTCCGTCACTTTTATGTATAGCGAATCTTATTTTTCTGCCGCCAGCCCTCACCCTAGCCCTCTCCCAGAGGGAGAGGGAAATTACCATCCAGGGGGACGGTTCTTCTGATGGTATTTATCCCGCTGCCCTCACCCTAGACCTCTCCCAGAGGGAGAGGGAAATTCTCCTCCAAGACCCCCCCGCCCTTACGGGCACCACATGCAAGTGACCACCCCGCCCTTACGGGCACCACATGCATGCGACCACCCCGCCCTCACGGGCACCACATGCAAGTGACCACCCCGCCCTTACGGGCACCCCTCCAAGGGAGGGGAATTGTTCTACAGCATTTGTTGTAGGCATTGCCCTAGCCTATTATTCATGCCCTCACCCTAACCCTCTCCCAGAGGGAGAGGGAAATTCCCCTCCCTTGGAGGGGTGGCGCAAACAAATTACTCACAGGGCAAAGTTTTTGCTGCGGCAAAAGCTTTATCGGCAGCGTCAATCGTCTTGTCCAAATCGTCTATGGTATGCGCCAGGGAAACAAAACCTGCTTCAAACTGCGATGGCGCAAGATAAACTCCGTTTTCCAGCATAGTCTTAAAATATGTTTTAAAGCGCGGAAGATTTGCAGTCGCAGCGCCGGGAAAATCCTGGACATCTTCCTTAGTGAAATAGACGCAGGACATGGAACCCACCCGTTTAAAGCAAGTTTCCACCCCGTGCTTTTCGGCAAGAGCCTCAAGCGCCATGGCCAGTTCCGCCGAAAATTTCTCCAACCGCTGATAAACGTTTTGCTCTTTTAGCGCAAGCAACATTTCGCGGCCGGCTGCCATCGCCAGCGGATTGCCGGAAAGCGTGCCCGCCTGGTAAACGGGGCCGCTTGGCGCAAGCTGCTTCATAATTTCTTTGCGTCCGCCGTAAGCGCCTACCGGCAAGCCGCCGCCGATTATTTTGCCAAGCGTAGTGATGTCCGGCTTGATTTGATACAGCTCTTGCGCGCCGCCGTAGGCTACGCGAAAACCGGTCATTACTTCATCAAATATCAGAAGAGCGCCGTACCGGCTGGTTATTTCACGCAAGCCCTCCAAAAAGCCTTTCCTGGGGATGACCAGCCCCATGTTGCCGGCGACAGGCTCCACAATTACGGCGGCGATTTCTTCTCCCATTCTGTCAAAAACTTCCCTGACTGCCTCCAAGTCGTTATATTCGACTGTCAGAGTATCTTGAGCGGTACCGGCGGTAACTCCGGGACTGTCAGGCAAACCGAGCGTAGTTACGCCGGAGCCGGCTTTAATCAACAGACTATCGCTGTGTCCGTGGTAACAGCCGTTAAACTTCAGGATTTTTGGGCGACCGGTAAAGCCGCGTGCTAGGCGCAGGGCGCCCATAACCGCTTCTGTGCCCGAATTAACCATACGCACCATTTCTATAGAAGGAACGGCGGCGCAAACAAGACGCGCCATCTCTGTCTCCAGTTCGGTGGGGGCGCCAAAGCTGGTGCCAAGCTCGGCTGCTTTTTGAATGGCCGCGATAATACGGGGATGGGCGTGGCCAAGAATCATCGGTCCCCAGGAGCCTACGTAATCAATGTATTGGTTGCCGTCCACATCATAAATGGCGGAACCTTTTGCTTTGGCGACAAACACCGGCTCCAGGCCAACCGCCTTAAACGCGCGCACCGGAGAATTTACGCCGCCAGGCAGCACTTCTTTAGCTTCGGCAAAGAGTTTTTTAGAACGTGCAAACATCTGCATCTCTCCTTTTTTTAAGTCTTTTTTTGACTTTCAGCCATAAGAAAACAGATAAGCAAAAAGTACCGCCAGCTGTTTCTTACTCATAAAACTTTCAGTCCTTCCCGCTCAATTTTTGCCCGAAAAACACAGTCTTCTAATTCAATGAGATCAATTTCCCGTCCTATTTTATTTTCCAGATCGGCCGATACGCGCAGGGCGTTGCCGACTAAACCGGAAACTGCGATATCAACATCCGATTCATCCGTAAAAGAGTTAGGGGACAGCAGAGAGCCGCAAATGTATACGCTATCTGCACCGCCTTTGGCAAAATACTGCATCAGTATTTCTTTGACAAGAGACAGGCAATCACAGCGTTTCTCTTCTTGCTCTTGTTTTTTACGGGCAATGGCTTGCCGCCAGACTGATGTGTCGTATTGCATCAGCCCACCCCCTCAGCGTTTCTTGCATACTTAATTTATATTGTACAATTCAAGCAGGTAATTGCAAAGTGTTTTACGTTCTTTTTCGCTAATGCCTTCGCTCCGGTTTCCTACTGAGAAGCGCAGCGGTGACTTTGTATTTGGCGGCCATATTACTTGTGAGGTTAAGAAATTAATGTTAGTATTAAAGCACTTATACTATTGGGAGTGTTTTAAAATGAATTTTTCCGGAATACACGCAATATCCGAAAAATTAAGACCATATTTCAAAGACAAGAAGAATGTCTTGCTCGTCATTCTCTTTGGTTCTTTTGGCACTCCGGACGAAACTCCTTTAAGTGATATCGACATTGCGGTGCTGCTGGAAGACAAAATTGCTTTGATGGATGAATTAAAGCTTTCCGCGGACTTATCGATAATCCTAAAACGTGATGATGTTGATTTAGTACTTTTACGAAACGCTCCGGTAAATATTGCCCATAAAGCTTTGTCAACCGGCAGAACAATTTATAAGGGCGACCATCTTAAGGTTGCCGACTTTGTTGAAGAAACTTTAAACGCTTACAGAGATTACGGTTACCGCTTAAGGAAAATTGACAATGAGTTCGATGAGAGATTACAGGAGGAGTACTATGGTCAGTATCGATAAAATCCGCAACAAGCTTAGAGTAATCACCTTATGCCAGGATAAACTGGAGCAACTTAAAACTTATAGCGAAGAAGAATTCTTAAGTGATTTCCGTCTCACCGATTCTGCCCGCCATAATCTGCAAATTTCTATAGAGGCTATGCTAGACATCTGTAACCACCTTATCGCCAGACATTCGTTAGAAATACCACAAAGCAATGCCGAAACATTTGCTGTACTGTGCAAGCATGGTCTATTAAATCCTGAAATGCAAAACACCTATACTGCAATGGCTCGGTTCAGAAATAGAATTGTGCATATGTATGATGATGTTGATAACCGGGACATCTTCCATATTGTTCAAAAACATCTAAAAGACTATCATCACTTTATTGACGACATCGTCCGGCAGTTGGGATCTAAATAGCAACAAGACCATGAGGTATCAATAAGGCCAGACGGATGTCTGGCCATTTTTGTTTATCCTAAAAGTATTTCATGCTGGTTTTCTTGAACTCCCGTGTGCTGTAAAGCAGTTTGTAATCATTGATGCCGGTGCGCTCTGAGATTTCCGCCGCCGTTTTTTCCAGCTCCTCGGACGCTTTGCCGTGCAGCATCGTAAAGAGGTTGTAAGGCCAATCAGGATAGGTGGGACGCAGATAGACATGGGAGGCGGCGCCGAAAGTAGCCATAATTTTGCCCACTTTCTCGACCAGCTCATCAGGCACAGCCCAGCCCACCATCGCGTTAGCACTGTAACCAGCCTGATGATGGCGCAGAATAGTGCCGAGGCGGCGCATAACACCGGCTGCCAAGTAAGCTTCCAATTTATGCAAAAGCTCTTCCTCACTAATACCCACCTCAGCAGCGATGGCAACAAAAGGCTCGGCCTGCAGCGGTAAGTCACCCTGCAGCCGGGCGATTATTTTCCGATCTAAATCGCTTAGCAGCATGGCTCTTCCTCCGTCAGGTCGAAGTTAACACCGATTTTGAAAAGTTTCAGCGCCGGCAGGTTGCGCAGCTTGAGCACACCATCCAAACACATGATTTCATTCAAAACCTGCTCCAGCTCTGTCTCTGTGCGGCTTACAAGCGTAAACCAAAGATTAAACTCATGCGCCCGCTCATAATTATGGGTCACACCAGGATAAGCACTGACGGCTAAAGCCACCGCTTCTATCTTTTCTGCCGCGACTTTAAGCGCGACAAGCGTAGAAGAGAAGCCAAGTTTATCAGAGGCGAAGATACCGCCGATGCGGCGAATAATGCCTGCTTCTTTCAGAGCCGTCACACGCGTCAGCACTTCCGCCTCTGTTAATCCCACCTCAGCTGCTACGGCGGCATAGGGACGTGAAACAAGCGGAAAGCGAGTTTGAATAATATTAAGAATTGCCCGGTCTGCCGGGTCAAGTTTGTTAAGAGCAGCAGACTTCATTAGTTTTTCCCCTCCGATAAAGGCACCACGGGTCCTCCGCCATCACATCGCCGTCGCTGTAATAATATGCCCGGGCGCGACAGCCGCTGCAGACATCTTTATGTTCACAAATGCCGCACTTGCCGCCGAATTTGTCGCTGCGAAACTGATTAAACATTTCCGCAGTGCGCCAAATTTCAGTAAAAGGCTTTTCCTTGACGTTGCCTACTTTCTTAGGCAAATAGGGGCAAGGATGCACCTCACCGTTCGGCAGGATGCAGCAATAAGCGGTTCCCGCCAAACAGCCGCGGCTAAAACGCATTTCCATTCCCATTTGCCGGGCAATCCGCATAAACTGAGGCGCGCAAGTTGGCTTCAGCTCGATCGGCACTTCCCGTTGTTTCTTTAAGATTCGGTGCAGCAGCTGCTCATACTGCTTTTCACGCAATGCTTCCGCCTCCATATCCAAGGCACGGCCGGTCGGCACCAAGAAGAAAACATGATGAGCCACGGCACCCATTTCCACCGCAAAATCGGTGATCGCTTCAAACTCATGATAGTTTTTATCTACAACGGTGGTATGAATCTGGAAGGGCAATCCCACCTCCCGGCAGTTTTTCATACCGTCTACTGCAGCCTGCCAGGAACCGGATACTTGACGGAATTCATCGTGCGTTGCCGGATCAATACTGTCTAATGAGATACCGATGCACATCGCACCTGCCTCTTTTAGCCGGCAGGCTATTTCCGGGGTAATTGTAGTACCTGTAGTACCAAAGACGGGACGCAAGCCGACAGCTTTTGCATGAGCCGTCAATTCAAAAATATCTTCCCGCAAAAGCGGCTCTCCGCCCGAGAGAATCAGGATTTTAAAGCCCGCCTGGGCGATCTCATCAATCAGCTTTTTTCCTTCGGCGGTGGAAAGCTCATCTTCCCTTTTAGCGCCGGCATCACGGTAACAATGCTTGCATTTGAGATGGCACTCCCAGGTTGTATTCCAGGAAATAATCATCTTAGTTTTCCTCCTTTAGCCAGGCGGCGGCTTCTTTGGCAAAGTATGTGAGAATTATGTCGGCACCGGCGCGCTTCATGGAAAGCAGCATCTCCAGCGCCACCCGTTTTTCATCCAGCCAGCCATTTGCGGCTGCCGCCTTAACCATCGCATATTCGCCGGAAACGTTATAAGCGGCTAAAGGCAGATTAGTCGCCGCTTTAACAGCGCGAATTACATCAAGATAGGAAAGCGCAGGCTTGACCATCAGCATATCGGCACCTTCCGCCAGATCAAGCGCCACTTCTTTTAGCGCTTCGCGACAATTAGCCGGATCCATCTGATAAGAGCGCCGGTCGCCAAACTGCGGCACGGAACCGGCGGCGTCGCGGAAAGGACCGTAGAAGGCAGAAGCATATTTTACGGCGTAAGACATTATCGGAGTCTGGGCAAAACCGTGCTCATCCAAGGCGCTGCGTATCGCCGCTACCCGTCCGTCCATCATGTCGGAAGGAGCGACAATGTCTGCGCCGGCGCGAGCGTGGGAAAGCGCCGTTTGCGCCAACAAACTGAGCGTCAAATCATTTTCAACTTCGCCGGCTTCGATGAGGCCGCAATGTCCGTGGCTTGTATATTCACATAAACAAACGTCTGTGATGACCAACAACTCTGGAAATTGCTGCTTCAGCGCGCTCACTGCCTGCTGCACCGCTTCCGACGGGTCAAAAGCAGAGGAGCCTTTTTCGTCTTTGTAGGCGGGAATGCCAAAGAGAATTACTGCAGGGATCCCCAGCTTTAAACATTCTTCTCCTTCGCGCAGTATATTGTCCACTGAGAGCTGATAAACGCCCGGCATGGAGGCGATCGGGATCTTCACTTGCTTGCCGTTTGTGGCAAAGAGCGGATAAACAAAATCGCGCGGCAAAAGCTCCGTCTCGCGTACAAAGCTGCGAAACGCCGCAGTTTTGCGCAACCTTCTTGCTCTAACGACAGGGAAACTCATCATTAACACCTCTTTCAAACAGAGACGTATGCATTAAAGAAAGCTTTCAGTGCAGCCTGTAGCAGGCTGTTCAGAAGCAAGCAGGGCGCGAAACGAAGTAGGCCGGCACCGCAGGCGTATCGTGTATACGTCGAGGATGGCGGCCGCCCGAGTGACAATGCAATGCGCAGCTTATCAACAGCCTGCTCTACACTATGCTATACCGATTTCGGCGTCAGTCAAATAACACGCCGGGTCAGACTCCCAGAAATCTCCGCTGACTGCTTCGGCGCGGGCACGGAAGTTGCCGTTGCAAACGGCAAGCCACTTGCAAGCGCCACAACGCCCCTTTAGAAGCGGCTTCCGGTCTTTTAGTCCGGCAAGAATCGGGTTAGAGAGGTCAGTCCAGATTTCGCCGAATTTGCGCTCGCGGACGTTGCCGAAAGTATGGTTTTGGGTAAACTGGTCGGCATGGACAAAACCCAAGTTATCCACTTGCCCGATGGCGATACCGGTACGGTTGCCGCCGTTGTTGCGCAGCAATTCCCATACTTTTTCGGCGCGCAGCGGGTCTTCCTTCAACATGCGCAGATAGGTATAGACGCCGTCGGCATGGTTGTCCACAGTAAGGATTTCCTTGTCTAAACCTTTTCTCTCAAAATAGAGGGTTTTATCAATAATTAAATCGATGGCTGAGCGGCTCTCTTCCCTTGTGACGTCCTCTTTGATCATTTCGGAGCCGCGGCCGGAATAAACCAGATGATAAAAACAAACCCGGGGGATCCCTTCTTCTTCAATCAGTTGAAAAATATTTTCCATTTCCGCAAAGTTATGGCGGTTGATAGTAAACCGCAAGCCAACGCGCTGATTGATCTCCAGACAGTTGCGGATACCGGTCAAAGCAGCGTCAAAGGCGCCTTTCTGCTTGCGGAATTCGTCGTTTTTCGAGCCGACGCCATCCAGGCTGATCCCCACATAACCAACGCCCAAATCTTTAATTTTACGTGCGGTAGCTTTGTCAATCAATGTGCCGTTCGTGGAAATGGTCACACGCAGACCACGCTCTGTGGCATATTGGGCAAGGTCAAAAAAGTCGGAACGAATCAGCGGCTCACCGCCGGAGAAGAGAATTACCGGACACTTAAATTCGGCTAAATCATCGATAAACTTTTTGCCTTCTGCCGTGCTAAGTTCATTCTCGTATTTAATGGCATCTGATGCCATATAGCAATGGATGCATTTTAAGTTGCAGGTTCGAGTGGAATTCCAGACCACCACTGGACCGCTGCCGTGGGTGGTGCCATGTACGGCGCCGCGTGAACAATTGCTATAACGCAGCTGATCGCCGTAGTGCGAAGCGCCGCTGAGCAATTTGGTTACACTGATCATCGCAAAACTCCCCTTTTTCTTGGTTAATTTTTCTTGTCTGCCCTCACCCTAACCCTCTCCCAGAGGGAGAGGGGAAAAGATGGAGCACGCCACACAGAATCTATATGATGCCCTGATGGCGAGTATAATTGAACAAGGCCAAAAGAGCTAAGTTGAGTAGAAATCCCTCAGATCCCTCCCAGAAAGGGTTAGGGTACTACTTTTCCCCTCTCCCTCTGGGAGAGGGCTAGGGTGAGGGTCTGACCGACTCTATTCCCCTCATCCTCCCGACAACTCCCCTCTCCTCTCGGAAGGGTTAGGGTACTACTATTCCCCTCTCCCTCTGGGAGAGGGTTAGGGTGAGGGTCTGACCGACTCTATTCCCCTCATCCTCCCGACAACTCCCCTCTCCTCTCGGAAAGGTTAAGGTACTACTATTCCCCTCTCCCTCTGGGAGAGGGCTAGGGTGAGGGTCTGACCGACTCTATTCCCCTCATCCTCCCGACAACTCCCCTCTCCTCTCGGAAGGGTTAAGGTACTACTATTCCCCTCTCCCTCTGGGAGAGGGCTAGGGTACAACTATTCCCCTCTCCCTCTGGGAGAGGGCTAGGGTACAACTATTCCCCTCTCCCTCTGGGAGAGGGCTAGGGTGAGGGTCTGACCGACTCTATTCCCCTCATCCTCCCGACAACTCCCCTCTCCTCTCGGAAGGGTTAGGGTACTACTATTCCCCTCTCCCTCTGGGAGAGGGTTAGGGTGAGGGCAAAGAGCAGGAACACTATATCAATTCATCTTCTCTCTCCCGCCTGGCTTTCACTTCACAGTAAATTTTTTCAAGCACAGCATCTATTTCATTGAAAACATCGTTATTCCAAAATCGCAAAACAAGTATCCCCTGTTCCGCAAGATACTCATCTCTGCGAGCATCCCGCTTTTGTTCATTTTCCTCGTTATGCTGTCCCCCATCCAACTCTATAGCCAATTTCAGCTCATGACAATAAAAATCTAAAACATACGGCGGAAAACTGTGCTGACGGCGAAACTTAACATTAGCAATTTGTCTTCCTCGCAACAACCTCCACATCAGGTTCTCAGCATTAGTAGCTTGACTGCGAAGTTTTTTGGCAAAATTCAGAAGCTCTACAGGACACGGAGTTTTCGGTCGATTGATCTTCATCACCCCCGAACTTCTCTCTAGCCACTGACAACCTTATTCTTTCTTCTTGCTAAGTCATGCCTTGCAGCAGCCCTCAGCCTAATTGCCCTCACCCTAACCCTCTCCCAGAGGGAGAGGGATTTTGAAAGAGATGCGCCGCTTTTCAACAGCGAGCTAAGGCTTCCAGCAAACCGTCTATAGTATACTCGCTCGCCTCCAGATCAATCGCCAGACCTAGATCGCGGGCCGCCTTGGAAGTGATCGGCCCGATACTTACCAGCTTAACTCCTTGCAGGCTCTCAACAATATTTTCCGCAGCCAGCATTTCCACAAAGTTTTTGACGGTGGAAGAACTGGTGAAAGTTATATAATGAATCATCTTCTCAGCCAGCAAATCTTTTAATAATTCGGCATCACCGCCGCCGCGAACGGTACGGTAGGCGACCACATTATCGACAACAGCGCCCATTTCAGCCGCCAAAGATTCCGGCAGAATTGCCCTGGCAATATCGGCGCGGGGCAATAGAACCCTTTCGCCGGGCTGCAGCTTCCCGCGCAAGCCCGCGATGATCGCTTCGGCTACATATTCTGAAGGAACATATTCTACACTCAGGCACATTTCCTCCAGACGTTCCTTTGTTTTTGGGCCGATAGCGCAAAGCTTGACTCCTTTCAGATCCCGTATATCGCCCCCAAGATAGCGCAGACGGCTAAAGAATGAGTCAACGCCGTTAACACTGGTAAAAATCAGCCACTGATAGCTGTCCAACTTAGCGATAGCCTCGTCCATCGGTGCAAAATCTTCCGGCTCAACAATTTCAATTGCCGGAAACTCCCAGGCTTCACCACCCATCTCTTCAATCCGGCGAGACAAATCGCTTGCCTGTTCGCGCGAACGTGTCACCACCACCCGCTTACCAAAGAAGGGCTTTTCTTCAAACCAGGAAAGTGTCTCACGCAGTTTTACCACTTCACCGACGATAATAATCGCGGGTGAGGTAAAGCCGGCTTCAGCCACTTTTGCCACAATATCAGCCAGTGTGCCGGTCAGCACTTGCTGCTCGGGACGAGTACCCCAACGGATTAAGGCTACCGGGGTTGTTTCCGCCCGGCCGTTATCCACCAAATTCTTGACGATCATCGACAGGTTGCCGACCCCCATCAGAAAGACCAGCGTACCGATGCCGGTGGCAATTTTATCCCAAGCAATGGAAGAAGCAGTCTTATTCGGATCCTCATGACCGGTGATAATCGCAAAACTGGAAGTACAATCGCGGTGCGTCACCGGAATGCCGGCATAAGCCGGTACAGCAATCGCAGAGGTGATTCCCGGCACGACTTCAAAGGGTACTCCGTTAGCTCTAAGCAACTCCCCTTCTTCACCGCCGCGGCCGTAAACATAGGGGTCGCCACCTTTTAGCCTAGTCACTATTTTGCCTGCCAGCCCCTTATCGACGAGCAGCTGGTTAATTTCTTCCTGGCGCAAAGTATGGCGGTCGGGGAGCTTACCCACATAAATCATTTCACAGTTTTTTGGCGCATAGCTCAGGAGGCGCTTAGCGGCCAGGCGGTCATAAACGAGTACTTCGGCTTTTTTAATACACTCCAGCCCTTTGACGGTAATCAACCCCGGGTCGCCTGGACCGGCACCTACCAAATAAACAATTCCCACTTTAGCCATTAGCCTCAAACTCCTGTCTCACTTGGATTAGCAATTCGGCGGCACCGCGGCCGATAAGCGCCGCAGCCAACTCCTTGCCCAGCGTTACGGCATCGGCAGCATTGCCGCGATACTGCTCACGCAAAATTGTACTGCCGTTCAAACTGGCGACCATCCCGTCCAGTACCAGCTCCTCTCCATCAAAGCGGCCGTGAGCGCCGATTGGCACCTGGCAGCCGCCTTCAAGGCGGCGCAAAAACGCTCGTTCCGCGATTACTGCGGCGGCTGTGGGCGGATGATTCAAAACAGCTACCAGTTGATTGGTGAAATCATCTTCTTCCCTGGTTTCAATTCCCAAAGCACCTTGTCCAACCGCAGGGAGAAACTTATCGGCAGGCAGGATTTCCGTGATTTTAGCAGTCCAACCCAAGCGATGAACGCCGGCATATGCTAAAATCAGTCCATCCATCTCCTGTTCAGCCAGCTTGCGAAAACGGGTGTTTAAATTGCCGCGCACGGGCACAATGCGCAAGTCGGGACGATGATGAAGCAGTTGCGCGCTGCGGCGCAGGGAAGAAGTGCCGATAATTGCCCCATGCGGAACCGCAAGCAAAGCGGTCTTCCCGTCTTTAGCGATATAACAGTCGCGCGGATCCTCCCGTTCAGTGATGGCGCCTATTTTTAAGCCGGCAGGGAGGGCGGTAGGCACATCTTTGATACTATGGACGGCAAAGTCAATTTCCTTGCTTAAAAGAGCGTTTTCAATCTCCTTAACGAACAATCCTTTGTCGCCGATTTTCGCCAGCGCCACATCCAGAATTTTATCGCCTTCTGTTTTAATTTGTTCAATTACGAAGTCTATCTCGGGAAAATGTTCCTGCAACCTGCCGATAATATAACGGGTTTGAGTCAGGGCAAGTTCGGAATCCCGGCTGCCCACCGTCACAACTTTCCTCACACGATTATCCTCCCAACGACTAAATATTACTTAATCAGTAGCTTCAATCAGTCGGTTTATTTCTTCCTCCAAGCCAGCAATACCCTCATCTTCAATGACTGAAAGCAAATCGGCAGCGGCTAAGACGGAAAATACCCGTTTGCGCCTGCCGGGGTCGGCGATTTCCGCCAAAACGCGGCTGCGAGCGGAACCCAAGGCGGCTAGCAGCAAACCATAGTTTTCGTCAAAATCTTCCTCCAATTTGCGGCGGATCTTGCGTGCCATAGCCGGCAGAGTGCCGCCGGTAGAAACGGCGATCGTCAGCGGTCCGCGCCTGATGGTAGCAGGAACAAGAAAATCACAGAGCTCCGGTGCGTCCACCACATTCACCGGAATTTTCTCCTGCCGGCAATGCAAGGCAACCAAACGGTTTACCGCCGGCTGGTTTGTGGCGGCAATCACAAGGCTTGCGTCGGCAGTATCGTCAGTCTCAAAAGGGCGGCAAAACGCAGCAATTTGCCCCGCATTTGCTAAAGCTGCCAACTCAGGCGAAAGCGTCGGACTGACAACCCGTACGGCGGCACCACAATCAAGCAGTGATACCACTTTCCTTGACGCTACGTCGCCGCCGCCGACTACCAGGCAACTCTTATCCTGCAGTGCCAAAAAGACGGGATAGTAGTTGATCATTGTAAAAAAACTACCTCCCATCCTTAGTAAAACTGATGAAGGCCACCGGCAAAGAAAAAGCGCACCGCAAAATAATTAAAGAGCACTGTGGCAAAACCGCAAGCATTGAGCATAGCGACTCTTCTGCCCTGCCAACCGCCGGAAAGACGGGTATGCAGGTAGGTGGCGTAGACAATCCAGGTAACGAGAGCCCAGATTTCTTTCGGCTCCCAACGCCAGAAGGCACCCCAAACATTCTGCGCCCAAAGAGCACCTAAGAAAACGCTGATTGTCAGCAGAAAAAAACCAATTGACACCAGTTTATAATTATAATGATCTAATACGTCAAGACTTGGCAATTTAGAAACAAGAGCAGATAGCTTCTTCTTTTTCAGTTGATTGTCCACCGACAGATACATCAGTGATGTCACAAAGGCTACCGTAAAAGTGCTATAGGCAGCAATCACAGTGATAATGTGAAAAAACAACCAGATGCTTTTATACTCCGGCGGCAAAGATGCCCTTTCGGCGGAGATGAAAAAGGCAAAAAAGAGAACGGCAAAAAGAGCCGGAACGGCAAAAGGAAAGACGGTACGGAAACCGTAAGACCTTTCCAGTAAAATAATCACAAAGGTTACCGCCCAAGCCAGAAATAACAACGTTTCATAAAAAGTGAAAATAGGAAAATAGCCGTAAGTGACAGCGCGTGCAGCTATTAAAACAGTCAACGCCGAAAACGCAAGAAAAAACAGCCTGCGAGCGATGACAAAAAGCTCCTTGCCGCTGCCCAACAGGTCGATCAGAAAAAGAACTGCAGACGTAAAAAGGAAACAGAGCAACAAAATATAGAGTGCAAACTCGCCGTTAATCACTGCCTGCCCCCCTCTGCAAGAGCGACTACTCGCTCCTCTTCCCGCAAGTCGGTTTGATGACCGTTCAATTCTTCAGTTAAATCGAAAAGCTGACAAAGCGATGTCACAAAAACCTCGCTTCTATCCTCGAGCGCAAACTCTTTAATGCGCAACACCGGTTCTTTTAAAATACGATTCACAATAGCACGAGTCAAATTTTCCACATGTTTCTTCTCTTTGTCACTCAGATTAGCAAGTTTCTTTAAAGAAACATCCAGCTCGCTTAGGCGAATCGTCTCCGCCTTGTGGCGCAGCGCGGCAATCAATGGGGTTACTTCCTGCGTCTTTAGCCAAGACTGGAAGTGGGAGATTTCTTCTCTGATAATATGCCGCGCTTTGACAGCCTCATGCTGACGATCTTTTAAGTTGGCAGCCACTACCGCCTGCAAATCATCAATATCATAAAGATAGACGTTATCCAGTTCATTAACCCGCGGGTCAATATCTCGCGGCACCGCGATATCAATTAAAAAGATGGGTTTGCCGCGACGGGTGCGCATTACCGCCGCCATTTCTTCTTTCTCTAAGATAAAATGCGGTGCGCCTGTGGATGAAATAACAATATCAGCTTTAAAGAGACATTCTCGCCTGTTCTCATAATATTCGGCTACACCGCCGAAACAGTTAGCCAGTTTGTCGGCTCGCTCTTTTGTACGGTTCACCACTATCACTTCTTTCACACCCTGGTCATAGAGATGGCGCAATGTCAGCTCGCTCATTTTCCCTGCTCCCAGCACCAGCACGGTACGGTTATCTAAACGGCCAAAAATTTTCTTGGCCAGTTCCACCGCAGCATAGGAAACAGAAGCAGCATTCTGGTTGATGCCCGTTTCTGTCTGCACTCGTTTAGCCGCAGTTACCGCTTGGCGAAAGAGAGCATGGAAGACAGCTCCTACCGTTTCCGCCTCTTTTCCTTTAGCGTAAGCATCTTTGACCTGCCCAAGGATTTGTGTCTCCCCTAAAATCATGGAGTCCAACCCGGCGGTAACCGTAAAAAGATGCTCAACCGCTTTCTCCCGGGTATAAATATACAAATTAGGCCGCAGGGCTGCAGTATCAATCTCCTTAATTTCAGCCAAGAGCTGCATAACCTTCTGCTGCAATAACTCCGGCTCTGCACCCACAGCATAAATCTCCGTCCGGTTGCAGGTAGTTAAGATGATGGCTTCCGAAATTTCGCAGCTTGCCTTACAGAACGCCAAAGAACGGGTCAGCTGGCTTTCGGTGAAAGACAACTTTTCCCGCAATTCGACCGGAGCTGTTTTGTGGTTGATACCTAGGATCATTATTTCTGTCACCTGTCACACCTCACAAGGTAGTCGCTCAGGCGGCGCAAATTTTAGACGTTGGCCTCGTCCTAACCCTCTGCCCTGGTCCCTTTCCCCCTCTGCCTTCTGCCCTCACCCTAACCCTCTCCCAAAGGGAGAGGGGAATTGTAGAGGTATATCCAGAGGGAGAGGGGAGTTGTAGAGGTATATACGAAAGTAGAGGGGAGTTGCTTATACCCTCGCCCAGAGGGAGGGATCTCCCTATGCCCTCGCCCCACTTGGGGGGAGAGGGAAAGGGTGAGGGGGGAGCGTAGCGTGGGAGAGGGGAGTTGCTTATACCCTCGCCCCCTTTAGGGGGAGAGGGAAAGGGTGAGGGGGGGCGACTCGGCTAGCTCACAGATGCCTTCTGCCCTCACCCTAACCCTCTCCCAAAGGGAGAGGGGAGTTGTAGAGGTATATACGAAAGTAGTGGGGAGTTGCTTATACCCTCGCCCAGAGAGAGGGCTCTTCCTATACCCTCTCCCCACTTGGGGGGAGAGGGAAAGGGTGAGGGGGGTGGGGCGACTCGGCTAGCCCACAGATGCCTTCTGCCCTCACCCTAACCCTCTCCCAAAGGGAGAGGGGAATTGTAGAGGTGTATCCGGAAGTAGAGGGGAGTTGCTTATACCCTCGCCCAGAGGGAGGGCTCTTCCTATACCCTCGCCCTGAGGGAGGGTTCTTCCTATACCCTCGCCCTGAGGGAGGGTTCTTCCTATACCCTCGCCCCCTTTAGGGGGAGAGGGGAGTTGTAGAGGTATATACGAAAGCAGAGGGGAGTTGCTTATACCCTCGCCCTGAGGGAGGGCTCTTCCTAATACCCTCTCCCCCCTTCTGGGGGGAGAGGGAAAGGGTGAGGGGGCGACTCGGCTAGCTCACAGATGCCTTCTACCCTCACCCTAACCCTCTCCCAAAGGGAGAGGGGAATTGTAGAGGTGTATCCGGAGGGAGAGGGGAGTTGCTTATACCCTCTCCCAGAGGGAGGGCTCTTCCTAACCCTCTCCCAAAGGGAGAGGGAACTGGTAGACTTCTGAGCTCTTCTTAGCCGAAGGAATGGATGCCTGAAAGGAGCCAAGCAACTCCGACCCAGGTAAAGAGCATAGCAAACCAACCTATAGACACCAGCGCCACAGTGCGCATCCCTGTCCAGCCGCGCGTAAAGCGGGCATGAAGATAGACGGCAAAAACAAACCAAGTAATCAGCGACCACATTTCTTTCGGATCCCAACCCCAGTAACGACCCCAGGAGATATCTGCCCAAATAGCGCCGCTAATAATCATTGCCGTCTGGAAGAGGAAGCCAAAAGCTGAAGCGCGATACATATACTCATCCAGCAATTTAACTTGCGGCAGCGTCTTGCCAAGCAAGCTACGTTCACCCAATTTTTCTTTCAAAAACCACATCAAAGCGGCGGCGAAAGCAAGAGTGAAACCGGCATAACCAAAAACAGAGGTGATAACATGAACCGTCAGCCAATCAGACTGCAGCACAGGCGGCAGCGGCCTATGAGAACGACTAATATAAACAGCAGGAATAATACTTGGGATAACAGTCAGATAAGCGAAATAGAGCATAGCAAGCGGCGTGAGGAAAGCGCCTACGGCAAAATATTTGTCTTTCAGCCGCCATTCACTCCAGATATAAACCAGAGCTGTTGCCCAAATGAACAGGTTGCCGAACTCGTAGTGACCGACGAAGGGGGGGCGCTGCACATTGATCGTGCGGGTAACGATAAAAGCGGTATGAACGAAAAAGGCTACTTTCAGCAAGACAGAGGCAAACGGTCCCCACTCTTTCTTGCCTGACAAATTTACCAAATAGCCGACAGTAGCCAGCAGATACATAATGACTGACAGAATAAACAACACGTTTTCCACCTGCATGCCAAGCGGAGATACAGGAATCAAGCCAGGGGGTCTATCAAACATCGCTACTCTTCCTCTCTGGTTTTAATTTCTTCTTCAATTTTCTCCAGTGCCTGTTCGGTGCCGATGCGGTTGCGATAACCGCGGCCGCCGATTAATAACGTGCGCTTTCCTTCATCATAAACAGCCCAAAAGCGACTGGGGAAGAGGAAAAAACTCATATAAAGACCAAGCGTCATCAGCAGTGAGCCGATAAAGAGATAAGGACGGCCCAAGTTTTTTGAGATGGAGTATACCGAGGCGACATCAAAGCCGGTTAATAATACTTCCACATTGCCTGCCGCGGTTTCTATCACTTCCGGCTTATCTAGCTGCAGAAAGACTGTTGCCTCACGTTCTCCGTTCCTCACCAAAATCCCGGCCACTACAGGCCGCTCCGGCAAGTAGTTGATTGAAAATGGACGTCCGTCTCTGCCCATGGAAAAGTTAGGAAAAAAAACCATCAGTTGAATGTGCGTACCTTGGTCATCCAAATTAATAGTGTTACCCATCATAAACTTATTCGCTTCCGTTTCGCCTGTCACCGTATCTTTCAGTGTTATCTCGGGCAAGTAGTGAAAAGTGGTATGATAAATTGTAGTGCCCTCGAAACGAATGGGATAATTAATGGAGAGCGTATCCTGGGCGATAGTCTGACCACCTCTGGTAATCGTCATATCGGTATAGACACGCGGACGAATCACGGGATTTTCTTCCTGCACCATGCGAACATCGGTAACATCTACCCGAAAACGACCTTCCGGCACAAAAAAGTTGCTGCCGGCATAACCACCATTTGTGTCCTCAAAGCCGGTGAGGGAACCATAGGCAGCAGCGAGCAGAATCAAAAGCAGGCTAAAATGGGTGACGATTGAGCCGAAATAACCGAACTTGCCCTTTTCACCAAAGAGCACCGGTCCTTCCGGAGTCGCGGTGATAACAGTACGCAGACCTGCTTTCTTAAAAGCTTTCTCAGCTTTGGCAAGCGGCTCGCCTGTCAGCTTAATGGCGGTATTAATTTGCATTTTTCTGATGGCATCAGCCGAGATTGTCTTTTTAGGCCGGAGCGCTTGCCTGTAAAGCGGCCCGCAGCGCTCCACAGTACAGATGAATAAATTAAGCCCGGCAAAAGCCATGATCCCCAAATACCACCATGTGTTATAGACATTTTCAATCGCCAGTTCCATCGGGCGGAAGGTGGCAAACAATGTGATGACTGACAACAAGAGCAAAAGAATAATCCCAAGTTGCATGGAACCTAAAAAGCTTAAAATCTGCTTGACCGGACTCTCCGGCGCAATCTGCTGCTCTACCGGATTGTCTACTATTTCTTTAACCAACGCAATCCCTCCAAAAAGTATTTTCTCTGCGCAAAGCTGCCGCCGCTTATTCCTCCGCCTCGTATCTGGACGGGCATCTGACCAAAATAGCGTGAGCCACAAACTGCTCGTTCTCAAAACGCCCTTTTACCACCACATTATCTGTCTCAAAGAGGTTCACGGGAACATTGCCGGTATGAGTCACGCGGTGAACCGCTCCTTCCATATCATTCATCTCAAAAGAGAAAGTCTCACCATCAACTCCCTGCAAAGACCCGGGAACAGCCACTCCTTTAATCTGCACATTCCTTCCCGATTCGGCTGCGGCCGCAAAAGATACATAAGACTCAAATGCACCTCTGGCGGTTAAAAAAATGCCGACACCAAAAACAACGATCATCACAATCAGGATTAACTTATCATATCTCTTCACGGCGCTCTACCTCCCGCAGCTTCATATCCATCCGCAGAACATACAGAAACAGCCCAGCCCAGCCAATCAATGTCACAGCCAGCACAAAACCTAATTCACCCACAGACTAGAACCCCCTTTTTGTAGCTTTTTTGTAATACAAATTCTCCAAGCGCTTTTGGATATTATACAACCAAAGATACAACCCGCTGACACCAAACACCGATGCCAGAAAAACCACCAGCATCTGCCGATCCATTTCAAAGGTACGTTCCGCAAGATTAACCAGCTCCAGATCAGGATGCAGCGTGTAGTAAACCCGAGGAACAATAAAAACAAGAAACGGTACTGTCAGAAAAGCAAGTATCGCGTAAACAGCAGACAGGCGGGCGCGCATATCACTATCGGAGATCGCACTGCGCAAAACAAAATATGCGGCATAAATCATCAACAAAACGGCAATAGATGTTTGCCGCGGGTCCCAGTTCCAGTACGCACCCCAGGCGCCTCTGCTCCAGATTGCGCCGGTAAAAGTTGCCAAGATACAAAAGACGGTGCCTAGCTCGGCGTTTATTTGCGCTTGTCTGTCGTAGCGAATCTCCCTTTTGCGCAGATAATGAATTGAGTTTATCATTGCCATCAGGTAAGCAAGCACCGCAATCCAGGCAGCGGGAACATGGTAAACAATAATTCGGCCCATTTCACCCAGCCCCTGAGTAGCAGGCATATAAACAAAAGATGCTATTACTACGCCGCTCATCCAAATTCCCAAGATAATTTGCCAAGTCACTTTTCTTCGCCTCACTCTGCGCTAATTTTCTATTAGGTAAATACAGACTATTCATTCCAGACATATTCAAACAGTAAAAGCGAGGCAGCCAGCGCCACCCCATTATAAAAGAAAAGCATCAACAAATCAGTATTGATTGCCCCTGGCGGACCACCGCCCAAAGCTGTTCTTGTGGCGGAAATAGCTCCAAGCAAAAGCGGCAGCAAAATCGGGAAAGCAAGAACAGTCATCAGCGAACCCTTTGCTCCTGCTTTAGCAACAATGGCTGCTAAGATTGTGCTTGCACCCGCAAGACCCATGGCGCCAAGAAAGACTGTTGCCAGGAAACCACCCACTAATTTTACCGATAAATTCAGCATAACGACAAAAAGAGGCACGACTAAAACCGTCAGACTAAAAAGCAATACCACATTGAACAAGTATTTTCCTATATACACAGGCTCCGGCTCCGCCGCCATTTTTAAGGCGATCACCGTACCCGACTCTTCCTCCTGAACAAAGGTGCGTGAGAGGCCTGCCATCGCCGAAAAGAATAAAATAATCCAAAGGAGCGCTGCGGCAATATCAGTCATCTCCGGTCCCGACATAAAACCGCCCACAGAAAAACTTACTGTCACCAAAGTGGTAACGGCAAACATCAACAGGGCACTGTAAGCATAACGAGTGCGAAACTCAATGCGCAAATCCTTGCGTAAAACGGCTAAACCCCTGCTAAGCCAAGGAAAGCTGCTGGTCGCCATAGCACACCTCCCTAGGCTCGTTGGTAGCCATAATGACAATGCCCTTTTCCTTTTGGCGCCGGATAATCGCATCAACCAAAGCCACCCCGACTTCGTCCAGATTGGCTGTTGGTTCGTCTAAAATCAGCACGTGAGGGTCATGAAGCAGGGCTTGGGCATATTTCATCCGCTGCTTCATCCCTGAAGAAAATGTAGCCACATAATCATGACCTCGACCTTTTAAACCCACAAACTCCAAAATTTCACGTGCCCGCTGTAATGTGAAAGGCAAACCGCGCACACCTGAAAAAAACTCCAAATTTTCCACCGCCGACAACTCTCCGTAAAGCTCCAGCTCCGGAGAAACTAAGCCCAGCTTAGCTCTTTTCTCCGCTGCCGTCAGCACTTTGCCGCAATGCACAAAGTCCACTTGACCAGAGGTAGCGGGAACGAGTCCGCAAATAATGCGCAGGAATGTGGTTTTGCCTGCTCCATTGTGTCCCAGCACCACAAAAACGGATCGGTCGGGGATGGTTATTGAAACATCAGCAAACAGCCGGCGGCAAGAGTATTCTTTGCTCAGCTCTTTTACTGCCACATAGTTCTGCAAACCATACCCTCCTAAGCTGTGATGATTGGCACAATCCTGCTACCCTAGATTATAACATCAAGACTGATAACAAAAGTGAACAATCTTTGTCCAAAGGATGAATTTTTTGCTCTCAACACCTCTTGGTAGGGGCGGGTTTCAAACCCGCCCGAAAAAGATGCCACCCCTGCGACACTTCCTATTGCCCAATAAGAAAAGCGCAATCTTTACTGCGCTTTTTCTTATTCGCTGCAAATTGTACTATTCCTCTTTTTTATAGCTATAAGCACCGAACACTCTTCAATGAAATCTAACTAACGATTAATAAACTGCTGCCTCCACAAAGCAAAAATAACAAGTGTCCAGATTTTGCGGCTGTTGTCGGCGCGGTTCTGACGATGATCAGCAATGAGCTTTTGCACTTGACCACGCTCAAAAAATTCATCAAGCGCCGAATCAGACAATAAATCGGCCACTTCTTTACCGAGCTTCCCCCGCAACCAAACCCGGGTAGGCACCGGGAAACCCCTTTTAGGCCGATTGACCGCCGACGGCGGCACTACTCCGGCAAAAGCCTGACGTAAAGCTATTTTTGTCAGCTGTCCTTTGATTTTATATTTTGTAGGAATGGTGGCGGTAAATTCAAAGACATGATGATCCAGATAAGGCACTCGCAACTCCAGCGAATTAGCCATTGTCATCTTATCAGCCTTAACGAGAATATCTCCCGTCATCCATGTATGAATGTCAATATATTGCATTTTCTGCACATCATCGTAAGCGGCCGCCTCTCTAAAAAGCGGCGCAGTAACAGCAGTAGGCGGCAGAAAACGCTTATTCTTCAGGAGCTTAGCTTTTTCCGCCTCGCTAAAAATAAGTGCATTGCCAAAATATCTTTCCTCAAGCGGCGTTTTCGCGCGACGAAGATAATTTTTCCCTGGAAGAAAGGAAGGCATCAACCGGTGTGCCGCCTGCAGAAGCGGCTTAGGCAAACGGGATAAGGGTTGGAGCGACATTGGTTCCCTGTAAATTCCATAGCCGCCAAAGACTTCGTCCGCTCCCTCGCCGGAAAGAGTCACGGTGATTTTCTGCTTAGCCATTCGCGCCACAAAATAGAGGGCAATCGCTGCCGGGTCTGCTACAGGTTCATCAAAATGCCAAACTAAGCGGGGCAAATGTTCCCAAAACTCACCCGGCGGAATTAAATATTGATGATGGTCTGTCTCTAAAAAACCGGCTGACTCGGCTGCTTCCGCCAGCTCGCTGTATCCTTCATCTTCATAGCCTACGCTAAAGGTGGAGACCGGACCAAGTTCGCGCAAGAGCGCCACAATCACAGTGGAATCTATGCCGCCGGAGAGGAAGGCGCCCCAGGGCACATCAGCTTGGGTATGCAGCTTAACCGACTGACGCATAACCTGCCGGGTTCCCTCGAGCGCATCTTCCCAGGAAAGGTCTGCTCTCGGCTTAAACTCCGCACGCCAGTAGCGCTTTAAGGTCAGTTTGTTTTCGCTCCAAACAAAAGTATGAGCCGGGGGAATCTTATATACATCGGCAAACATCGTCTCCGGTTCCGGCACATACTGAAAAGTCAAATAGTGGGGCAGGGCACGCGTATTTACCCTGGCGGTAAAACCGGGCAAACGGGTAAAGGCCTTCGCTTCCGAGGCCAAAGCAAAAAGCTCCGTCGTTTCCGTATAAAACAGAGGCTTAATCCCAAAACGATCCCTGGCTCCAAAAAACAAGTTTTTCTTTTTGTCATACAAACAAAAAGCAAACATCCCGCGCAGCCTTTTGACACATTCCTCCCCTTCTTCTTCGTAGAGGTGAAGAATAGTTTCGCTGTCAGTATCACTTTTAAAAACATGGCCATTCTGCAACAGCTCAGCTCGCAGCGCTTGATAATTATAAATCTCCCCATTAAAAACCATCGTAATGCTGCCGTCTTCATTCTCCATAGGCTGACGGCCGCGCTCGGAAAGGTCAATAATTGTCAAACGGCGAAAACCCAATAAGGCATGGCCAAAATCGGCGGCAGCCGCATCATCCGGTCCGCGGTGGGAAAATGTTGCGGAGAGCTCATTTATATCCAGCGGCAATCTTTTGCCTGATTTATGCCAAATTCCCACAAACCCACACACTTAAAGTCCTCCTCTCTATACCCGTCTGAAAAGTCTTTGCCCGTTATTGCAGATACTGTTAATCGTAACTCCCGCCACCCTGCCCGCCACCCTGCCCGCCACCCTGCCCTCACCCTAGCCCTCTCCCTCTGGGAGAGGGCTAGGGTGAGGGCAGGGGAGAGTGCTACAGAGGAGAGGGGAAGCGGGCATGTTTGCCTCAACACCAATATACGTTCTCTCGCGATTACCTATACCTAATGGTAGCAGAGAAAGGTCGGCAGAATACCCCTCTACCTCTTTCTCAAATCCTCTCCCTCTTTACTCAATTCCCCTCTCCCTCTACTATACAATTCCCCTCTCCCTCTGGGAGAGGGTTAGGGTGAGGGCAAAGGGCAAAGTAAGAACAAAACAAGGCATACCATCCCTCCGACGGTGCCCAACTTTTCAAAGGTCGCATGTACGTCTAATGATGCGTTCCTTCAACAATCTTAATACCCAATTTGCTGATAGTCTCCTTAATTTCCGCAAGATGCGGACAGCGAGGGTACTCATCAACAAGCAACATGCAGGAGCTAAGATGAATTGTGGTAAGCCCACTCTTTTGCAGAGATTTAACCAGACGGGAAACTCTCCGCCCCGAACAGCCGCCGCAAGTAAAAAAGCCGACCATCTCAGCATCTTTCGGCGTATTTGCAAAATGAAGTCGCCGCGCATTAAACGCCTTAAAACAACCTGCCCCTGCACAGACTTCGGAAACTGTCTCGCAGCGCAGGACTGCAATCTTCTCTTGAACCTTTGCTAAGCCTTCATCTTTTGCTGATTCTTCATTCTTTGCTGATTCTTCATTCTTTGCTGATTCTAGATCTTTCGTTGATTCTTCATTTTTTGCTGATTCTTCATTCTTTGCTGATTCTTCATTCTTTGCTGATTCTAGATCTTTCGTTGATTCTTCATTTTTTGCTGATTCCTTTTTTGCTGATTTTTTATCCATGTCGTCGTTCCCTCTGTCCCGCATCAAAATGCTCCTCCTACTTTGAAAATAGCCCCCTAATTCCCCTCCAGCGGAGGGGTGGTGCGCAGCACCGGGGTGGTCCAGTACGGAACAGCTTCGCCCTCTGCCCAAACGGGGCATGAACCACCCCGCCCTGACGGGCACCCCTTCAAGAATGCGAACCACCCCGCCCTGACGGGCACCCCTCCAAGAATGCGACCACCCCGCCCTGACGGGCACCCCTCCAACGGAGGGGAATTGTCTAGGCTTTTCTGCTCTGAAAACAACCACCACAATCCACCTACACAGCTTATCCCCTCTCCCTCCGGGAGAGGGTTAGGGTGAGGGCAAAGACTTCCGTGAATCGGCTATTTCGCCGATTCCTACGAGTCCGATATCCGACCTCCGACCTCTAGCAATGGGAGAGGGTTAGGGTGAGGGCAAAGACTTCCGTGAATCGGCTATTTCGCCGATTCCTACGAGTCCGATATCCGACCTCCGACCTCTAGCAATGGGAGAGGGTTAGGGTGAGGGCTGGATCACGGCAATACAGTAATGCTGCCAACTTCACCGCCGGTTACCCGACCTATTACGGCGGCTAAGGTGTGACGTTTCTGCAAAGCCGCCACCAGTTTTCCCGCATTTTCCGAAGCGACGGCTATTAATAGTCCTCCGGATGTCTGCGGATCACAAAGCAAACTTACTTCCCGACCGCCGATAATCTTTTCATCGGCAACCGTCAAAGCTGCTTCAACATACTTCTGATTGGCATAGGCGCCTCCCGGGACAAACCCCATGCCTGCCGCACGGAGCGCGCCTTGCAAGAGCGGAATCTTGCCAAAAGATAACTCCAGCGCCACGCCGCTCGCAAGCGCAAGTTCCCGGGCGTGACCCAAAAGGCCAAAACCTGTCACATCGGTGGCGGCATGAACAGGAACTTCACGCATAGCTGCCGCCGCAGCTTTATTTAGCTCTTTCATAGTTTTAATCGCCGCGCTAAGTTCAGTGGCGAATTCCGTTTCTGCTTTAGCCGCAGTTAAGACGAGTCCCGAACCGAGCGGTTTAGTTAAAACCAAAAGATCACCGCAGCGGGCGGTATCGTTTCTAATTAGTTTGTCCGGATGAACAATACCTGTTACAGACAGACCATATTTCGGCTCCCTATCTTCTATACTGTGGCCGCCGATAATCAAGGCCCCCGCTTCAAGCACTTTGTCTGCTCCTCCATTTAGGATGGCTGCCAAAACCTCCGGACCAAGTACACAGGAGGGAAAACAGACTATATTCATTGCGGTGAGCGGTTCGGCGCCCATGGCATATAAATCTGACAAAGCATTGGCGGCAGCAATCTGACCAAAAGTAAATGGGTCGTCTACGACAGGAGTAAAAAAATCTAAAGTCTGCACCAAAGCAATATCCGGCCGCAGGCGGTAGACGCCTGCATCGGCAAAAGAGTCATGACCAACCAGCAAATTTTCATCCTTCATGGACGGCAGAAGGCACAGCACCTGCGCCAATACCCCGGGGGGCATTTTGGAAGCTCACCCACCACTGCCAGTCAATTGTGTCAGGCGTTTTTTCTCAATCTCCACAGTCTGCCTCCTCTCTAGCCAGTTCCAGCCGCCAGGGCACCCGCTCGTCACCTTGGCGTCTAGTCCATTTCAGCCGGTCAAATGTTTCCAACAACGGCAGCACAAATTTACGGCTGCTGCCCAACTTCATACGGAATTCACTTGCTGCCAGCGTCTCTTTTGTCTGAAAATGGCAAAGCAACTCCTCCTTTGCCTGCTTAAAAAATTGCTGATGCAGTACCAACTGATTGTCTAAACGTACCAACTCACCCTGCGAAATTAAATATGCCACATAGTTTCCCAGCCGCTCCACCGACATGCCGCTCTTTTCCGCCGCCTCTTGCAACGTCGGCGGCATAAAGCCGCTCTGCCGGTAGAGATCTGCCAAGCCCCTGATCAGAGCGGCTTCCTGCTCCGTCGGTGCCGGCGTATGGCTAGCCAGCGCCACTAAATCATGGCTGGTCTTAAGCCGGCCTTCTTCTGTTAAATTGGCAAGCAGCCAGTCATAGATTTTCAACGGGACACTCTTTGGCAGTGCGCTCTTTAGTTCCGCCCTTGATTTCCCAGGTAAAAGGTGATTGTTTTGATGCCAGTTTTCAAGCGCTGTTATAATCAGCTCTTCCCAATCATAAACTGCGGCCATATCCAGCCAAAGTTCATTCACAACAATAATTTTGCCTTCTTCCGCCAATTTAGTTAGATTTTCGGCCAGTAAATCCGGTGCCATACCTGCCTTTTTTGCTAATTCATTTTGCGCCACTACGCTATCCCGGCGAATTTGCTGCAAAAGCGGTTCCGCCGGGTCACCTTTTTCCAGTTCTTTTAGTCTTGCCAGAATATCGGCTCTAAATCTTTTATGTTTGTCGGCAGCCACCGCCAGCACTAATCCGCCGCCGATAGTTGTCATGGGCGAGAAACTCCTGATAATGAGGCGATCGCCCCGCTGTGCCACCAGCCGCCGCTCCAACCGAAGCTGCACAGGCGCTTCCTCGCCTTGCTTCAGCTCATCCCGATCCAAGAGTGCTATTCGCCCTACAGCACGCCCTGTGCCCAGATAGACATGAACACGTGTCAGGTTTTTTAACGCTTTCGGGGCGCTTGGCAACAATTTCATGCTAACATCAAGCAGATATGTGGCAGTCAGCGACCCAGGCAGCGCCGCCACGCTGCCGCGAGGCAACGCCTCCTTTTCCAAACCGGGCAGATTTACCGCCACCCGCTGACCAGCCATTGCTTCCGGTAAAAGCTTCCCGTGCACCTGCACCTGACGCACACGAACAGTACGACCGACAGGCAAAATCTCCACCGCCATCCCCGGCTTGACAGTCCCCGAGAGCAGTGTGCCGGTAACAATCGTACCGAACCCGGGAACAGTAAATACTCGATCGATAGGGAGTCGCAGCGGTGCCCGATGATCCCTTGAATGTAATTCTCCCGTCAGTTTATCTATGGTGGCTACCAGTTCCGCCATCCCTCGTCCGCTCTGAGCCGAGACGCGCAAACAGACTGCTTCTGCCAAAAAAGTACCGGCAAGCGCCTCACGCACTTCCTCTTCCACCAAATCTAGCCAATCCTCATCTTCAGCAAGATCAGCTTTAGTCAAAACCACAATACCGCTGCCAATCTGCAGCAATTCCATAATCTCCAGATGTTCGCGAGTCTGAGGCATTACTCCTTCGCTGACATCTACCACCAAAAGCACCAAATCAATACCGCCGATACCGGAGAGCATGTTATGGATAAAGCGCTCATGCCCGGGCACATCTACTACCCCGGCCAGCCTGCCGCTTGGCAATTTAAAGGGGGCAAAACCAAGTTCAATGGAGATGCCCCGCTCTTTTTCTTCCCGCAGACGGTCGGTATCCTGCCCGGTCAGCGCTTTAATCAAAGCTGTCTTGCCATGGTCCACATGACCTGCCGTGCCGATGATTATGTGAGACACCGAAACACCTCTTCCTCCTCTGCCTCCGCTACTGTGCGCAAATCCAAAAGCAAGCGGTCGCCCTGGACGCGTCCCACCAACGACGGCTGACCGGAACGCAGTTTCTGCACCCAGTCGCTAAATGAGCCGCAGCGCGGACGCAAAACCACCAAAGTAGTAGGCAGTTTTGTCAGTGGCATCGCCCCTCCGCCCACAAAAGAGAAATCTTCGCAAGTATTGACTATCAACATATTTTGCCCATGCCTGCGCAGTCTTTCCGCTAAGTTTTCCGCTCTTTGTCTTAGGACTTCCGCCGACATCGACAACATAGCTAAAGCAGGGATTTCCCGTAGCGGCTGACCGGCAAGATAAATACGCAGCGTAGCCTCCAGTGCCGCCAAAGTAACTTTGTCAGGCCGCAAAGCCCGCATCAACTGGTTCTTTTTAAGCCGCTCGATAAACACCCGTTTGCCGAGAATAATGCCCGCCTGCGGTCCACCCAAAAGCTTGTCCCCGCTCAACGTCAGAAGATCTACGCCTGCGGCAATACGCTCCTTAACGAGCGGTTCCGGCTCAAGGCCAAATGCGCTCAGATCAAGAAAAAGCCCGCTGCCCAAATCTTCCATCACCGGCAAGCCAAATTCCAAACCCAATGAAACTATTGCCTCCACATCTACCGAGGAAGTAAAACCGACTACTCTGTAATTACTGGTATGCACTTTTAAAAGCAGACCGGTTTCCGCGTCAATTGCCGCCCTGTAGTCTGAGAGATGTGTTTTATTAGTCGTGCCCACCTCTTTTAAGCCGGCACCGCCTGCCGACATCACCTCAGGAATCCGGAAGCTGCCACCGATTTCAACAAGTTCGCCGCGGGAAACAATCACCTTTTTCCCGGCAGCCAACGTATTTAGGCAAAGCAAAACCGCAGCCGCATTATTGTTGACTACACAGGCAGCCTCCGCCCCGCTAAGGGAGATCAGCAGCTTTTCCACATGCTGATGACGTGAGCCGCGCAGACCATCACTTAAATCCATTTCCAGATTACAGTAGCCTGCGGCTGCTTTCATCGCTACCTCTGCCGCCGCCGCAAGGGGCGCCCGTCCAAGATTAGTATGCAGCACTGTACCGGTGGCATTAATTACCCGCCGCAGCGATGGCACTTCAAGCTGACCCAGCCAGCTTCCCAGCCGCAACGCCACTTCTTCCGGCGTTACACTCAAACCTGAAAGCTCTTCACTGCTCCCCGCCGCCAGAATCTGCCGCCTCAGCAAATCGACAATCTCCTGCACAGCCTGTACCAGCAACGCGTGAGGATAACGACTCTCCGGATAAGCTCGCTTATATAAATTGACGGTCACGTCCACCGCCGGCAGTGAGCGCAAACTTGCCTCGCGCCAATTTTCAACCATCTATATCACCTACCAATATATCACCAACCGACACTTTCCGGTCTTTATTTTTCCCGCAGAAAAATACCTCAAATCCCTCTTACCTGCATATCCCATCTAGCATGCAGATCCCCTCTAACATGCAAATTCCCTCTAACATGCAAATTCCCTTTAGCATGACATGCAGATCCCCTTTTGCTTGCAACTCTCTCCCCCGACAAATATTCTTCCCCCCTCACCCTAACCCTCTCCCCCCAAGGGGGGCGAGGGCAAAAGCAGCATATCCCCTCTCCCTCAATAATCCCCTCTCCCTCAATAATCCCCTCTCCCTCAATAATCCCCTCTCCCTCAATAATCCCCTCTCCCTCAATAATCCCCTGACGCTTTCCCGATAAAACGGACACTCCGGAGTTAGGAAAGCTCCTTTAATCTCATGATTACGTCTAATTTCAGTTTTTCTAATTTATTATCAAGCTGTCGATGCCACTTTATGGTATCCACAGCCCGCCTCAAGGGTTTGTGTAGATCCAGGCCGTAAAGGGTCTTCGGCTGGACCTTCGA
>Ga0208734_100089_pt1 | contig 32607 bp, 39 predicted proteins | sample Subbio2Aug_QV11A_FD_184824 | JGI IMG/M metagenome (GOLD analysis project Ga0208734, IMG submission 184824) | Serpentinite rock and fluid subsurface biosphere microbial communities from McLaughlin Reserve, California, USA - CR12Aug_QV11A (SPAdes) | ecosystem: Environmental > Terrestrial > Deep... | reverse complement strand
CCTCCACGTGCTCTGTAGTGTGCCTACTTCCTCAAGCTATTTTAACAAAATTCTACAGGCTGCGGGTAGGACAATTGGTTTCATATCCTTTTGTGCCTTGAAGCGCAGCGGAAAGGAATGGTCATAACGATGAAAACAGAACCGTGCTGGCTGACCAGCAATGTGGGATGTTTGTGCCTAACCGATTCAGAAAATACATTTGTCGGACAAACCAGCAGGAGTATGAACAATGTTAGGATACACCACTTTAGCCACCAGCTCATTCAATCCCCCCCTAAATGCCTTCGCACACAATTCCATGTTTTTATAAGCTATTCGTTATAAGGCTTTATACGCATTGAACAGGCTCGGGATGCAGTGGTGTTGAAAAACGCCTGCATAGGCATACAATACCCACGATCAGGAACAATGCCACAGACAGGGCATCGGACGATTACTAAGTGCCAAAATTTTTTCCGGCAATTTAACGCAGACAGCTTTTATGCGATGTTAGGTGAATCTATTTAGAAAAAACACTTCTTCATTCTAGTAAGAAAGGCAACGTCAAGCTTAATGCCAGGCATATTATCTGACAACACGGAATCAATCCCGCATTTAGGACACAATGCCGTTAACCCATAAGTAATTTTATCATCGTTTTTCGGCTCATCAGTCCATTCCTCGATTTCATCAGAACTAAACATAGCCAGACAATAAAAGCAACCACAAACGACGCTTTGTAAAATTAGTTCCCTGTTGTGGTACGCGTATTGGTGCGAAGGACGCAACGCAAAGTCCGCTAGAAATAGGGCCTTGAACTCTCCTAGCGCTAGTTTTATCCGTTTTACACGCACAGTTTTTACCCCCCCGCCAGTATACGCCATAGGCTAATAACTCTATGCTTAAAGCGCTCGGTCATCATTCGTTGATACTCCACCAGCATTTGTCTCGAATCTTGTTCGGCTTCTTATGTCTTCAGATTCGGCTTCCAGTTAAGTTTTTCCTGTTTTTGGCAAAGAATATTTTTTACTGAAAAGGCCGCATCCGTTAGCTTACATTAACGCTCCCGAATAACGCTAAAACGGCAAGAGCTTCCAAATAAAGAAGCCTTGCCATTATTGCTTTTTATGGTGCGCCTGGCAGGAATTGAACCTGCGGCCTGCGGATTAGGAATCCCAGAAAATGCCTTTTTGCCGAGTTTTTCTGAGCTGCGCCAAGTGCCTTCAAGCCTTGCGGAATAAGGGTTTATGTGCTATAGTAATTATTGGGAAATGCGTTGAGTTTTGCTGTTTGCGGCAGAGTCCGCACACATTTTCGCACACAAAGCGGTATCTATAGACGGCCTGGTGGCCGTTATTTTTTTTGGAGACTATTCGTTTTCTTTCGTCCCCTGAAGCGCTGACTTTTAGCGGTATTGTAACACGCGCTGTCGCAATAAACCCTGTCTGTCCGTGACGGCTGGAACAGCCTGCCACAAATGAGGCAGATTTTTTTTGTTCCCGTGTCCGACAGCATCAGGAAAAATTGCAGATACATGGCTTGTAGCAGGTTCCGGCATTGTATAACCGGCTTAGTCTTGAAGATGTCGTCCTGCGATGTGCTGAATTGCTGCCAGGTAGAGGCGGCTATTTTTATTCCGGCCATTTTTTGCTCGATGCAGTGTCGGACATGCGTAATCCCTGCCAGTTGATAGTACGACAAAGCGTTGGCTTCAATCTGGGCAACAGTGTCCTCAAAAAAAGGCGTATAGGGTGCAGCGCTTTCTGTTCCTGGGGGATCGAGCGGAGAGAAGGATGCTTTTGTCTGGAATCCTTCCGGCCACAAGAGAAGATTCTGCGCCCCCCCTAATTGTGGCCGGGGCGCGAACCGTATCCATTCCCGCATAGCGGATAAATCACGCTGCGTTATCTGCTTGTATTTCTCCCATAGGTCTGACAAGGCTTCGGCTTCACTCCAAAAATCATTCAGGCTCTCCCATGAGGCGCGGGCAGCCCATCCACCAAGCGTTTCGTGCGGTGGCACATTGCAACCTAAAAACCCGTGTTTTTCAATCCACCTTTTTGCGGCGCTCTGTCTGCCCTGGCCGCTCCGGGCATTTCTAACCATGCTATGTATCGAGGGGATCAGACCGGGAGAGTTAAATGCTTCATAGGTGCTGTATTCCCTTTTTTCGTCGGCATGAAGCACGGGTTCCAAGTCTCTTTCTGTCTTATCCTCAAGCCCTGCAGGGCATTGACCGGCGGCTTTGAGGCGGCCAACCATATCCGGCGAGATGGTGAAAACGGAATACCGGTCTCCCTCCGGGCCAAGGCAGCCCTCTTTCCAGGAGAGTTTTCTATATACCCTCTGCGTATAACGACATTCTAGCGGAAACTTAAACATTTCATGCATACCGCTTCGCATACCACCTTTTAAGTATTTTTCGTGCATACTGTTTTTAATACCGGCTTTGCCAAGCACGCCCATTGCTTTGCGCTTATTTAATCGGTATATTGTTATTGTAGCACAGCGAATAGCAGTATGCAACAATTATTCACCAAGGATAAAAAGGAGGTAAGCACCATGAGGCCGAAAGCGAATCAGGACATAAGGCAGTATGCAAAGCAGCAAAAAGTGTTCATTTGGGAAATTGGCGAGGCGTTAGACGTGAATGCGTTTGCGATCACACGGCGCTTGCGGCGCGAGCTGTCGGCGCCCGAAAAAGCGCGGGTGCTCAAAATTATCGACGAGATCGCTGCGACCGGCACCGACGCGGCGACTCAGGGAGGCGGGACGGCAGAATGAGCGATTTAAAACGGCTCCTGCGGGTTGGCGAGGTGGCGGAGGTAACGGGATTATCGGAAGCGCGTATTTACGATCTGATGCGCCAGGGGGTCCTCCCTTGCGTCCGACTGGGGCGGCAACTCCGGATCGACAAAGACATGCTGAACCGCTGGATCGAAAGCGGCGGGCAATCTCTGCCGGGCGGATGGCGACGCGCAGCGAAATGACCGAGCGCAAAAAAAGAACCCCAGCGCAGCGGCCGGGGCGAAAGGAGAAGATTATGTTAACTGCCTCAAGTTTACCACAAAATAACAAATTATTCAAGGCCGCGCTGATTTACGCACAAAAATTCGGGTGGAACGTTTTGCCTCTCCATTCGGTAGAAAACGGCGTTTGCACTTGTGGCAAAGTTGACTGTCAAAGCCCTGGCAAGCATCCACTGACCAAAAACGGCGTCAAAGATGCGACGCGAGACTTGACCACTATCGGCAAGTGGTGGAGACAATGGCCGTGGGCGAATGTGGCCATTGCTGCCGGCGCAGCGTCAGGGTTTTTCGTCCTGGACGTTGACGGGGAAACCGGTGCTGAAAGCCTGCGGGATCTGGAAGAAGCGCACGGCCACCTACCGGCAACGGTGGAGGCGATCACCGGCAGCGGCGGGCGCCACATATTATTCAAGCATACCGGCCAGATGGTGGTTAATAAAGTTGCACTTGTGCCGGGTTTGGACATCCGGGGCGATGGTGGTTATATCGTCGTTGCGCCGAGCCTTCACAGCAGCGGGCGCTTATACGTTTGGGAATTAGCCAGCCGACCTGGCGAGGTGCCACTAGCTGACGTGCCGGGCTGGCTACTGCAGATGATCCAGCCAGGGGAAGCTGCCGACAAGATCGCCAAGCCGTCCAGCGAGTGGCAGCGGCTGGCTTGCACGGATGCGCCGGAAGGGGAGCGGAATGACCGGCTTGCAAAAATAGTTGGTCACTTGCTGCGGCGGCATGTTAATCCCTACTTGGCGGCTGAGCTGGTGCAGTCATGGAACCTGGCGCATTGCAAGCCTCCGTTGCCGGATGCGGAAGTCTCTCAAATCTGCGACAGCGTCGCGGCGCTGGAACTCAAACGGGTCGGGGGTGAGCGGTATGTCGGTTGAGAAATTGGCAAAGGCGCGGGAAAAAAAGCAAAAACAAAACGGGGGCAGCCGTCCCTGGTTGGTAACCACCGAAAGAGGGATCATCAAGTTTCTGCCCGGCGTTCTTGCGCGGCACCTGGCGGAAACCGTCCATGCTTTCTATGCGGGCGAAACATTTTTCATTTACAAGAGTGGCGTTTATGCAGAACGGGAAGACACTGAAGCGGCTGGGATTGTGAAAACCTATCTGCCGGATGTTGACTGCCGCAGCGCGAGGATCACTGACGCTTTGAACCTTTGGAAATTAGACATTCTCAAAAGCGCTGATGCGCTGAACCCTGATCCGCTTCTCGTCAATTTAAAAAACGGGCTGCTAGACGTACAAACTGGTGCTTTCGAAAAGCATGATCCTGTCGTGATGAGCGTTATCCAACTAAATTGCGATTATGACGCAGCCGCAGAATGCCCGTTGTTCTTGAAATTTTTGGATGAGGTACTGCCGCCGGAAAATATTCTGCTTATTCAGGAATTTTTTGGCTATTGTCTTATACCCGTGACGATCGCACAAAAAGCATTTATATTGCACGGCCCGGGGCAAAGCGGAAAATCCACCGTTTTGTCTGTATTGGAGAAATTGCTTGGGGAGCGGAATGTCTCAAACATCGAGTGGCAAGACCTTGGAGACCGATTCAAAACTGCCAACCTTTTTAATAAATTGGCGAATATTGCGGCTGATTTACCTGCGCGGGCGATTGAGGATGCGGCCATGTTCAAGGCGATTGTTGGCGAAGATACAATCACGGCGGAGCGGAAATTTAAGAATCCATTCTCGTTTAAACCCTTCGCGCGGCTGCTATTTTCGTGCAACAAATTGCCGTATTCACGGGATCAGTCCGACGGATTTTATAGAAGGCCAATTATCATCCCGTTTGCCCGCGTGGTTGCTTCCGGGAGTGTGGACAAAAATTTAAAAGCGAAACTTTACGAAGAAATTAACGGCATTTTCGTTTGGGCGCTGGCGGGATTGCGGCGACTTATGGAAAATGACTTCACTTTCAGCGAAAACGAAAGCACCCGGGCACAGATGGAAAGCTACAAGCGGGAGAATTCAAACGTCTTAGCATACGTTGCGGAAAATTGCACAATTTCCCCGGCCTGCCACATTCGCCGCGAACTTCTCTACCAGGATTATAAGCGGTTTTGTGAACAAAACGGCTTTAAATTTGCATCGCAACGCAATTTTAACCGCGAAATCGAGCTTAACTTTTCGTCAGTTTCGCGTGGTTTTTATGGGCCAGAAACAACGCGGGAAAAGGTCTGGCGGGGTATAGGGTTGACTGTCGATGGGTGGGACAAAAACCCCGAGATGCCTGAAAACACTGGGGAAAGCGGCGTTTTGGAAAATACGGAAATATTCTAGGCTGAACCGAATGAACCGGTTCGGAAGCATTTAACTATTTTTTTTTTAAAAAAGGGTTGTGTAAAAAAGCGGTATTAAATAGGGTCAAACCGGTTCATTCGGTTCAGCGACACAAAAACGCAGAGATACACCCTCATGCAAACCGGGCGACAAACTGATAAAAACAGGGAGGTTTTTTAAATGGCCACATCATGCAGCTTCACCGGTTGGCTGAAACGTCAACACAAACGGAACGACCCAATCAGCGCCTTGGCGCGGGATGTACTGCGTGACCCGAACTGGCCGCGAGGGCGCACACTGAAACCATTTTTAGAATACTTGACGCGGGAAGGCGCTTGTGAGGGGGCGCGAGCTGCTCTTGAAAAATCCTGGCGAGAATACAAAACACTAGCGCGACGCCTGGAGGTACAGTCATGACCGCGCAGGGACTGATGGACAAGCTGACCGTTGCCGGCTGCCGGGTAAGGCTGGACGGCGAACAGCTAAAAGTAACGGGAACCCTGACGGACGAACAGCGGGAGCTGCTGCGCGAACACAAGCCGGCGCTGGTGCAGTATCTCAAGCAGCAAGCCTTCGTTGCGAACCTCTGCCACCGGATGGATGCCACCGGCCTGGCCAGCTTCCACAGTGCCCGGCTGAATGAAACTGTTTATGTCATCAAGTCATGGGACACACTGCCGAGTTTGCCACCGGCTGCGCTGGTGTTCAGCCTGCGGGAATTGCAGAACATGATGACGCAGCGTTATTCTGACGAAGAACTGCAGGCGCTAGCGGCGGCCAAGTGTGAGATTCTGGCGGCGCATCGGCAAAGCCTGGCCAAGCAAACGGATGATCCGCCCGCCACGGTGGAGGATGCTCTGAAGATATTTCCGGGCAGCCGGGTGGTGGACGCAGCAATTTCCGCCGGCAATCGGTGCGATTAAGCGCACAAAGGAAGGCAATCGGTATGGCTTTCCCGCAAAACCCCTGCCCCGTGGCAGGAAACGCCGTAGCCGCCATTCTGGGTAAGGCAGTTGGCATGCGCTGGCGCTAGGCGCAGGCTGGCGGGGAGAGGATGCTCATCCCGGAAATTGAAAGGAGCGGTGCCCGTTGATTGAGATAAAGCTGCCCAAGTGTCGCCTACTACTTTCAGAGCGGGAACTGTTGTCATTGCTGGCATACGACCCTGAACTTTGGGCGCTGGCACTCCGGCGCGGCAAGGCCGTCAAGCGGCTGCAGCGATTCGAGCAGCCAGCCGGGATGAAGCGGAACGGGCGACCTGCCCGGGAAGGAGGTGATCCATGTGCGTGAAGCGGTAAAAAATCGTTGGTTCAGGCTGTATCTGTTTTTTCTGGCGGCGGTGTGGGGAGTGGCAATTTTCAACCTGCTGGCCAAGGCGTGACCTGGGGGCGGCGGCTGGGACACCAGGCAGAAAGGAGGGTAGGCTGATGCGGCACCACTTCACAGACAGCGAGCTTAAGACACTGGCTGCGTCCCTGACGATATTGCACGATACCCGCGAACAGGAGAACGGCCATATCCTGGCCTGGCTGACGGAAGCCGGCATACCTCACGCTAAACGGAACCTGCCGACCGGTGACTATTCAATCATGCTGCCTGCCTGCCCTGAGCTGGGACTCCACAGGGACATATACTTTAACGCCGCCATTGAGCGCAAGGCCAGCGTTGATGAGCTGGTGGGGACGGTGAAAGAGCGTACGCGTTTTGAGAATGAGCTGATCCGAGGGCGGCAGCTAGAATGGTTCGCCTTGCTGGTCGAGGACGTGGGCGGCTACTCCCGGCTAGTCAAGGGCGACTATCGCAGCCAGTATGAGCCAAAGGCGTTGCTGGCAAGCCTGGCGGCACTGAGCCTGCGTTATAGCTGTCCGATCCACTTCCTGCCAAGGGACATGTCGGCGCGGTGGATATATCAACACCTATATTATTTCGCGATCGAGCGGCTGCGGCGACCATGACTAGCCAAAGTAAGACAAAATTAAAAAAGAAGGGGTTGATTTTTGATGGCAACTTTACAAAAGACTGCGAAAACCTTGTACGCGCTTATCTCCGAGGATTCGGCTGTCCAAGCGGCGCAGCAACGGCTGGACAGAGCCACCACGAAACAAGGCGAGGCGCAGGCCGAGGTCTGCCGGCTGCATGAACAGCTTGCGGAGATCCGCGAACGCGGGAACTTGGCGCTGGCGGAGACGCTGCTGCACTCTGATGATGTGGACGAAGATGATTCAAGCACGGAAATCCACAAACAACTAACCGCAGCGCAAAACCTGGCTGATGCCTGGGCGCAGGCGGTAAAAGCCGGTCAGCGTGAGCTTGAGAGCGCACGACTGGCGGTTGCTGATCGGCTGTATCAGCAGCACCGGCCAGAATATTTGGCGATTGTGAAGCGTCAGATCGACCTGTTAGCATCTTTGGCGCAGGTTGTCGATGAAGAATCCGCTTTTGTTCAGCGCTTCGCGGCGGTCGGCTACTCCCCGGAGAGCGAGCTGTTCCCGCCGGTCGCTAGACTGTTGCGGCTGGCGCTGTTAAAAAACAGTTCGCTGTTCGCCTACGTTGACCGCTTGCTTGAGCGAAGAGTCCTTACATTGAGCGATGTTCCCGAATCGCTACGCCGGGGCTGGGGGGTGTCGTGATGCTTGAATATCGAACCTCTGCCGGCGGGGGGCTGCGGTTAACCTCAGACTTCGACGAGCGACGCAGCCAGACTGACAAAAAAATTATCGGCTATGCGGCAGTATTCAACAAGCTATCGGAAAACCTGGGCAATTTCAAAGAGAAAATCGCTCCTGGCGCGTTTGCCAATTCCCTGCGGCGAGGTGCTGATGTGCGGTTGTTAATTAACCATGAAGGATTACCGTTGGCCAGGACAAAAGCGCGGAATCTGCGTTTGAGCGAGGACGCCACCGGCTTGCTGATTGAGGCTGATGTTGACGAGAGTGACCCGGACTTTGCCCGGGTAATTCCGAAGCTCCAGAGCGGCACCGTGAGCCAGATGTCCTTTGGGTTTTACACCGTCAGCGATTCGTGGGAGCACGTCAAGCCGACGCCAATTCGCACGCTGCTGGAGGTTGAACTGTTCGATGTTAGCATAGTCACTTTCCCGGCGTATCCACAAACAAGCGTTGGCGCCAGGACAGCGGCGATGGTTTACGATGATTATGTGAGCAGCGGTCGGGCGTCTGGACAGGTCACAGACGCGACAGAGGCCGAGCGACAGCGGAAAATAGCGGAGGCACACAGGCTGCGGCAGATAGCACTCCACAAATATCAAACAAGGAGCTGATTTCCCATGAGAGAAACAAGACCCTTATCAACTAGCGCCCGGCGGATGTACTACTACCGCAAAGCGGCTTCCGTCCCAAGCGAGATGCGGCAAAAGGTTTTGAGTTATGCCGCGCAACTTGCGGCTACCTTCGAGGCGCAGGCGCCGGACATTATTTTCGTAGAGGAGATAGATGAAGCTGCGGCCGACTACAGGTTCCCGGCAAATGTCGTAACGCACAGCCACCGCCGCCGACCGGAGTATGCAAAGCGCGACAGCCAGCACGTAATTTATGTAAACACGACTTGCCCGCTGCCAGACATCCTAGTCGGCCTGCACGGGCATATTGACGCTGCGAGTAAGGAGCCACGGGAACACCACGCGCGGCTGACTAGCGCGACACGGCATAACCGCAGAAGCTGAGACAAGACCCTGGGGGTATTCGGTACTGCGCGGCAATCCGGTGCCGGGTACCCTTGACAGGGCAGATTATGTTAGGGTGTGGTGGCGCTATCAGGGGGGTAGGGGGGTGCAAAAAGCTACAGATTTACGCCCATGGCGGCGAGCCGGCAGTGTCGTGCACAAAAAACTAACTAAAAATCATTGTAAATTTTAGAACGGGAGGTGCTCAAAATGCTAAAATCTGGAATCCCGAAACCGCCAAAACACCTGAGCCGCGAGGCTAAAAGTCTGTGGAAGGCAATTCTGGAAGAGTATGACCTGCAACCAAGCGAACAGGCAATCCTGAAGTTGGCGCTGGAGAACTACGACAGAGCGCAGACCTGCCGCCAGCAGATTGACCGTGAGGGCGCGACCGTTGCCGACCCGTCCGGCAGGATTCGGGCGCACCCGGCACTGCAGGCCGAGAAAAACGCGGTCTCCGCATATCTCCAGGCCATGAGGCTGCTTGCGCTAAACGAAGAACCGCCAAAGCCAATCGGTCGGCCGCCTGGGAGGTGACAAGATGGCCAAAAAACGAAAACAGCGACGGAATCCTATCAGTCAGCTTGACGGTGTTCAGGAGTTGTCTTTGCTGTTCGGCGGCGATGCTGGTTTTGAATCCAAGCTCCAGCGGCGGGCGGCATGGTATGCTCACCGCGCAGTGTTAATTGATCTGTCTATAGAAAACATACCTGGCACTAGACCACAGGCGTTTTTTGAATATGAGTATCCCGAGGGCAAAGGCTCTCCTGGCGCGGAATGGGAATTTCTCCTGCAAAATAATCTGCTACTTGACGGCGAGGTGGCCGGCATCCTTGCCATGTGGACACGAACGCTAGAGCTGTCTGCTCAGGGACTAGCACACATGCCAGACGAACTAAAAGCCCGCCACAGGCAGGCAAAACTGCTGGGTGAACCCGCCATGGATGCGCTTAAAGGGGCTATGCCGGCAATTCGGCTGGCGCAAAAAAGGAGCGATGCGGAATGAAGCCTAAAACTATTCGCAAAGTGCCGCCTCTCTGCCCTTCCCGGGAGCCATACTGGCAACGGGAGCAGCCGCAGAGAGCCGTGTTGGGGAGAGCAGTGTTAACCTACTATCGGCAGGAAGGTGTTCTACAGGTGGCACAACGTGGCGCATCCAGTGACCGCAAGCTTACAGTTACCCTGGATCAGGCTGACGTTCAGCGGAACCCGGCGGCGGGCGCCCTGCTTGGTCAGGTGGTGAAGGACTGGCAGCCATAAAAGCAGGCAGGCGCTCTGAAAATTTTACCCACGAACACGCAGGGGGCGCTCTGACAACGCTGACGTTGCTAACTAACTAATTCCTATATTACCATTAATTATGTGCCTGTGTCAGTATTGTCAGTGCCCTAGGTACACGTTTAAGGGAGGTTTTTTTGCTTAAATGAGCAACCAAGCGCCGGAAACCCTACCCGCCGCTATAAGCCAGTTTTGCGCCACCATTCTGCGGGAATACCCGCTCATGAAATCTGGCTTGCAGCAACTTGAAGAACAGCGCCGTGACCTATCGGAAAGTTACCCTATAACTTCTTTTGGGGATGGTGGCAAGCGAAGCGGCGCCATAAGCGACCGCACAGCCTCAGCGGCATTTTTGTTGCTACGGCTGGAAGTGACATGGGCAAAGACCCGCTTTTATATCGGCGCGGTTGATGATCTGCTGGCCTACTTAGCACCGGAGCAAAGACAGCTGGTTGAATATCATTTTTTTAAGCAATACCCGGGCTGGAAGGTGCTAGAGCTGCTACATGTGGAGAAATCCACCTTTTACAAACGGCGGCAGATTATACTGGACTTGCTGGCTAACCGGCTTGGGTTGTAGATTGCCTAGCACGCGCAGGGGCTTGCGTTTTTGTTTGGCCTATGCTCTGGTATTGCCCGGCAAAAATAAATGCCTTGTAGGGCATTCTAGCGGCTTGAAGATTAGGGCGCCAACAAAAAAAGCAGGTTTCCCTGCTTCGGTGGTCGGCTATTCGGTTTCGCCTTCTAGGAGTCGCTTTAATTCGGTTTCTGAGATGCGCCAGAGATTTACAACCTTAACTCCTTTTAATTTACCGGAGCGGAGCCAGTTATATATCGTTTCCCTATGGGTTTTTAATATTTCGGCGACTTCTTCAGGTGTATAATATTTTTCCATTTGCTTCCCCTCCCTCTTTATTGCTATTTTACTATGTTTTATGACGGAATACAACGTATTTGCATAATACTAATTGACACATGGATAATACAAGTATATAATTAAACATACAAAAACATAAGTAAACAACAAAAAAGGAGGAAGGAAGATGAAAGCGGTAATTGGCGGCAAACTCTATGACACAGGCAAGGCGGAACTGGTGGCTAGTGACAGGTATTGGGACGGCTCGAACTGGGAGCGGCACGGGCGGAATACGATGCTTTACAAGACAGCCAAAGGAGCGTTCTTCCTGCACAGAACCACGCAATGGCAGGGCGAGCGTGAGAGCATTGAACCACTAAGCACGGATGAGGCTAAGGAACATTTTGAGCGGCTGCCGGAGCAGGAGATTGACTTTGCCGAAGCGTTCGGCGTAGAGCCGGAAGAGGCATAAGCAATGGCCACGCCTAAACGGTGCCCTGCCTGCGGGCTGCCGGAAACGACACAGACAGGCTACGGCCTAGTAACGCCAGGCCTGAAGCGGAAAGGAGATTGACAATAAAATGGAGAACGGCATCAGCGAGGCAAGAAGTGTTATCCAGTATAACTTCACCTGTTATTGTCCCGACACAGGGATTGACATCACCGCGTGGACTGAATTAAAACCCGATGCGGACATTGAGCCGCAGATCGCGGAGGCGCGGCTGAAGGCACTAGAATCCTTTTGGCAAAGAGGGCTTTGTGTATCCCCCGCTGAAGTCAAAGAAAGCTGCTGGCGGTATAACATTCCCCGGCAGGAAGAAGCCAAGCACAGAGGGTTAACCTAAATTTTTTTAAGTATTTCAGTATTACGGAAGGAGGTTTTGCCATGTATGGACTACCGGGGGTAGTATCGTTCAAGACGGTGGGATTGTCTGAAGAGGCGGCACGAGTACTGTCTAAAGCGGAACGGGACACGGGAACCTTTGTCGAACCAGGGAAAGAAACACTGGCCGAGTATATGGACGAATGGCTTAATACTGTAGTTAAGGCACGAGTGCGGGAAGTCACTTATCGCGACTATTTGGACAGAACTAGGCTGTATATCAAGCCTGCACTTGGTGAATTAAGACTTCCCCAGGTAACGCCGGACGGGATACAGGCGCTATACAGCAAGATGCTAGAATCTGGCCTTTCTCCCCGTTCAGTCAGATATGTCCATGCGATATTAAGAAATGCGCTGCAGCAGGCTGTTAAGTGGGGGAAGCTGTATCGAAATCCTGCCGACTTGGTTGACCTGCCACGGCAGAAAAAAGAGGAAATGAAGGTGTTAACCCCGGCTGAGGCGGCGCGGTTTATGGATGCAGTTATATATTCCCCTTGGAAAGCCTTCTTCTCTCTCCTTCTCTCGTCTGGTATGCGGCCAAGCGAGGCGCTGGGGCTAAAATGGCCGGACATTGACTTTGAAGGGGGAAAGATAACGGTTAACCGTTCACTAACCAGACCCCGAGGCGCCGCCTGGGTGCTGGACGAAACCAAGACAAATAAAAGCAGAAGAACGATCCCACTTCCAGCCTCGGTTATGGCTGATCTGAGAGAACACAAGGCAGATCAATCTGCGGTAAAGTTGAAGAAGAAAAAAGGTGGCCAGTATAATGACATGGGCTTTGTGTTCACGTCTGAGAACGGCGAACCAGCAAGAGATAATAACCTGTTAAAAAGGCACTTTAAGCCATTGCTAAAAGATGCCGGCCTGCCAGATATTCGCCTGTATGACTTGCGGCACACCTGCGCCACACTGTTGCTGGCGGCTGGGGAGAATCCAAAGGTTGTCAGTGAGCGCCTAGGCCATGCTTCTATATCCCTGACGCTGGACACTTATTCCCATGTGTTGCCGGATATGCAGAAGGCGGCCACAGAGAAGCTAGAGACGATGCTTTTTAAGGGCGGCACACAACGGCACACAAAATAGGTTCCGCACACTATACGCACACAAAGGCAAAAAAAGAACCGAGGCCTAAACCCCGGAACCCTTATTATATATGGTGCGCCTGGCAGGAATTGAACCTGCGGCCTGCGGATTAGGAATCCGTCGCTCTATCCCCTGAGCTACAGGCGCACTGCTAATACATTATAACCGAAAAAAAGGCAGCTAGCAAGCTACCTCGCTAAGGAATCGAATTGAACCGGCTTGCCGCCCTTCCGCCAGAGACCTACTCTGAAAATAGCATTTACCATCTGCTTGGGCGGGTTTGAAACCCGCCCCTACGTGGTACGAACGAGAGCAATAAGTGTTCCCTTCTCCCATTGGTGTCTGTGAATCGGCTATTTCGCCGATTCACAGACACCAATGGGAGAAGGGAGTGTTGTGGCAATTTTCAGAACAGAAAAGCCTAAATAATTCCCCTCCCTTGGAGGGGTGCCCGTCAGGGCGGGGTGGCTCATGCCCCGTTAGGGCAGGAGGCGAAGCTGTCCCGTGTTGGACAACCCCGGTGCTGCGCACCACCCCTCCAAGGGAGGGGAATTAGCGGGCAAATTTTAGAGTAGACCGCCATGCCCCGACAAAACAGAAACACGATTTTTTGGGCTTACAATAAAAAAACCCGGGCTGTCTGAGCCCCGGGCAAGGGAGGTATGTTGAAACATTCACAGGGGACAGCGCAATTAATAACGGTTGCGCGGCGTGTAATGGGTATGGAGAAGTTTGTGAGCTTTGGGACTATTGGGCTCTCCGAGATATTCTTTGTAGAGCTGTTTAACTGCGGCGTTTTCATGAGATTTGCGGACAGCACTTGCGGCATCAATTTGGTAGATGCCAGACGCACGTTTGGTGCGGTAATCAGCGCCGCCGTTAATCGGTTGGCCACCACCGCCGATGCAACCGCCTGGGCAACCCATAATTTCGATAAAGTGATAGTCGGCTTCGCCGCTTTTGACACGGTTCATAACTTCACGGGCATTTTTGAGACCGCTGGTAACCGCAATTTTGACATCAACGTTGTTAAGCTTGACAGTCGCTTCTTTGATGCCGTTAAGACCACGGACGGCTTCATATTCAAAGGTAGGTATCTCCTCGCCGGTCACCAATTCATAGATCGTGCGCAAGGCTGCTTCCGCCACGCCACCCGTTGTTCCGAAAATAGTAGCCGCGCCGGTTAGCATGCCGAAAGGCACATCAAACTCCTCATCATCAAGCTTGGAGACATCTAAGGATGCTTCTTTAATCATCCGAACTAATTCCCGGGTGGTGAGCACGGCGTCCACATCGCGGTAGCCGCTGGCATTCATTTCCTGTCGCGCCGCTTCAAACTTTTTGGCGGTACAGGGCATTAACGACACGGAATATATATTAGCCGGGTCAATGCCGTGCTTCTCGGCATAAAATGTTTTAGCCAGTGCGCCAAACATTTGCTGCGGCGACTTACAGGTGGAAAGGTTCTCCAAAAACTCCGGGAAGTTGTGCTCAACAAATTTAATCCAGCCCGGACTGCAGGAAGTAATTAAGGGCAGAGGACCGCCATTCTTAAGTCGTCCCAGCAGTTCTGTACCTTCCTCCATAATCGTCAGGTCTGCAGTAAACTCGGTGGTAAAAATCTTGTCAAAACCGAGACGGCGCAGTGCTGCCGCCATCTTTCCCGTCATTGGCAAGCCTGGTTCAAGGCCAAGAGCCTCGGCTATACTAACCTGTACTGCCGGAGCAGCCTGAACAATCACATGTTTTTTTGGATCAGAAATCGCCTGCCAGACATCATCAACCGCTGAGCGTTCATAAATGGCGCCCACAGGACAGGTTACAGCGCACTGACCGCATTGGACGCAGACGCTATCCATCAGACCTACTCCCGGAGGCGGCCCTACTTCGGTATCAAAACCGCGGCGATAGAAGGAAAGGGCGTCCACCGACTGGACATCACTGCAAACGCGAACACAACGGCTGCAGTAGATACATTTGTTAGGTTCACGAACAAGTGCCGGACTGGAGTCATCGATGGCCAGTTCCCGCTTGCGCCCTTCATAGGGGATCTCGCTTACACCCATGTCCAGTGCTAACTGCTGCAATTCACAGTTAAGATTTCGCTTGCAGGAAGGACAGGTCAAAGGATGATTAGCTAGAATCAGCTCCAGATTTACACGGCGAGTTTGGCGGACCATCGGCGTATTAGTATTGACTACCATTTTATCTGCTACCGGCATAACGCAAGCAGCAGCCAGATTGCGGGCACCGGCCACTTCCACCACACAAATTCGGCACGCGCCGTCAGGGCGAAGCATGGGATGGTGACAAAGGGTCGGTATTTTCACGCCGGCCAATTTTGCTGCGTCCAAGATGGTGGCACCTTTGTCGACTTGGACATCGTGGCCGTCGATTTTAACTGTAACAATTTCCACTGTTTTCACACTCTCCTTGCAGTAGGATTATTCTTTTACAATGGCATGGAACGGACACCGCTCGACGCAGACCCCGCATTTAATACACTTTACCATATCCAGTTGGTGAGCTTGCTTACGCTCGCCGCTGATTGCTCCCACAGGGCAAATCTTTGCACAGACAGTACAGCCTACGCAAGTGTGGTCGTCGATCCGGTAATAGAAAAGCGCCTGACACACGCCAGCAGGGCATTTCTTGTCATGGATATGGGCTTCATATTCATGGCGGAAATGGCGCAGTGTACTTAAAATTGGGTTGGGAGCAGTTTGCCCTAGGCCACAAAGAGCACTAGCCTTAATTGAATATGCCAGCTTTTCCATCTTTGCAATATCCCCGGGAACTCCCTGTCCAGCGCAGATGCGTTCCAAAATCTCCAGCAGGCGCATTGTCCCTTCTCGGCACGGGGTACACTTTCCACACGATTCGGAGCGTGTAAAAGACAAGAAATAGCGCGCCACATCAACGATACAAGATTCGTCATCCATGACTACCAAGCCGCCGGAACCCATCATCGCGCCAGCCTGAATTAAGGAATCATAGTCGATGGGCAGGTCCAGCTTATTTTCAGGGAGGCAGCCGCCGGAGGGTCCGCCTATCTGAACAGCCTTAAACTTTTTACCTTCAAATGTACCGCCGCCAATTTCGTAGATAATTTCGCGCATGGTGATACCCATCGGGACTTCCACCAGGCCGGTATTGCGTAGTTTACCGGTGAGGGCGAATACTTTCGTTCCTTTACTGCGCTCTGTGCCGATGGCAGCAAACTTATCGGCACCGTATAGAATAATCTGCGGCACATTTGCCAATGTTTCCACGTTATTAATCACTGTTGGCTTACCGAATAGGCCTTTGACGGCAGGGAAAGGAGGCCGAGACCGGGGAATACCCCGCTCGCCTTCGATGGAGGCAATCAGCGCTGTTTCCTCGCCGCAAACAAAGGCACCGGCGCCTTCTTTAATTTTTAGGGTAAGGCTGAAATTTGAACCGAGAATATTTTTTCCCAGCAAGCCCAGCTCCTCAGCTTGGCTGATTGCGGTTTGAATGCGCTTAATCGCGAGCGGATACTCGGCACGGATATAAAGGTATCCTTCATTTGCACCGATGGCATAGGCGGCAATCATCATACCCTCAAGGATGTTGTGCGGGTCGCCTTCCAACAGGCTCCTGTCCATAAAAGCACCGGGGTCCCCTTCGTCTGCGTTACAGATAATATACTTTTTAGTTCCTGCTGCTTTGGCGCAAAACTCCCATTTTGTTCCAGTGGGAAATCCGCCGCCGCCCCGGCCGCGTAAACCGGCAGCTTTGACGGCATTAGTCACTTCTTCAGGCGTCATTTCAGAAAGCATCTTTTCAAGTGCTGCGTAGCCGCCACGAGCCAAGTATTCATTGAAATTTTCCGGGTCAATATAGCCGCAGTTACGCAAAGCAATGCGCTGCTGCTTGCGATAAAAGTCGATTTCTTGATACTTCGGCACTTTGTCAAGCGAAAGCGGCTCGGTAAAGAAAAGCCGGGATACCGGACGACCTTTCATTAAATGCTCACCGACAATTTCCTGCACATCTTTAACTTCTACCCGGCAATACATCACGCCTTCGGGATAGACGATCACAAGCGGTCCCTTTTCACAGAAACCATGGCAACCGGTCTCAACAATTTTAATTTCCTCATCCAATTTTTTCTTGCGCAATTCTTCCTGAAAAGCGATTATTACATCCTTACAGCCGGAGGAAACACAACCTGTCCCTCCGCAAATTAGCAGGTGTCCACGATAAAAAACCACGTTAGCTCTCTTCCCCTTTCTTAAGCTGCTTTACTGCGGCGCAATTTTAGCTGGTAATTCTGCCAACTACCAAGCCTTCGACAACACGGCCGTTGACAATATGCTCGCCCACAATTCTTGACACGTCCCGTGGTACAACGCGGCCGTAGGTAACGCGATCCTCATTAGGGCGTACCACATCAAGGAGTACCTCCCGTTCGCACATCCCAATACAACCGGTTTTTGTGACACTAACATTTTTAATATTTCTGCGCTGCAACTCTTTTAAGAGTTCTGTAACTACTTCTCTGGCACCGGCAGCGATACCGCAGGTGCCCATGCCAACAATAACTTGAATATCACACGTCTGACGGGCAGTCATTTCGCCCAGCGCATCCTTGCGGAGCGCACGCAGATCTTCCATAGTCAGCAGTTTGTTCATGAAGACTCACCTCCGTAGATTGTCTGCAATTGTTCGCGAATGTTTTTTTCTAACAAGCTCAGATGTTCCGGACGATCAAACCGGAAGGGAATTCCCAAAAGTTCTCCGAAATTTAAGCTGGAAATTTTCATCTTTATATTTCCATAGATGTGCAGATATTCAAATGTCAACTCTGTTTCACCCATTAGCGCACTAATGATTGTGCCGGAAAGATCTCCCAGTGGTTGCCTGTCGGGATGGCTATGTGAAAATGTTGCCACTACTTCCGTACCATAGCCAGGGCTTGATTCGATCCGTAACCGCCCTCCGCACTGTGTTACCGCCATCTCCAAAAAGGCAAGACCAAGCCCAACCCGCCTTGTCTTACGAACGGTGTAGAAAGGAGAGGTAACGTTGGCGCACTGCTCCGCAGTCATGCCGCAACCGTTGTCTGTCACAACAATAGTTAACTCGTCTTCTTCCGGTGCATCTTTTACTACCAGTGTAATTTTCTTCGCCCCGGCTTCCACGCTGTTCTGAAGTAAATCGAGAATATGGAGCGAAAGTTCCTGCACTGACGTAGCCCCCTTATTCGTACAAAGAAAGAATGAGAGGCACTTTATCTGCCGTAAGGCGTCCGTGCGTATCACCGTTAATCATGACTACCGGAGCAAGGCCGCAAGCACCGATGCAAGCAACCGATTCAAAAGTAAACCGCAGATCTTCAGTAGTCTCACCGACATTTACACCTAGCTCTTCTTTGATTTTGCCTACGATCCGAGAAACACCGCGTACATGGCAGGCCGTCCCCTGGCAGACACGAATGACATTGCGTCCACGCGGCTTAAGGTGGAACTGTGAGTAAAATGTCACCACCCCATATATTTTTGCTTTTGGAACATCAAGCGCTTCTGAGATACGCAAAAGTACGGCCTCAGGCAGGTAACCGTAAATGTTTTGGGCCTGTTGCAAGACGAAGATTAACATCTCAGGGCTTTTCTTATCCTTTTGTAGTAGTGCTTCCAGCTTGTGATACATACCATCAGAGATGAACTCAGTACATTTTTCCTGTTTAACTTGTTCCAGTGCCATCTTGATCCTCCTTGGAGTTTTAAATTTTTAACCTCCGCCTTAATTTTCAATTCGAACTTTTCTGCCACCCTCCCCCTTTAAGGCCATCCTAATTTCGGAAAGGGTCACATCCTCTGCCACATAAAAATAGGTATATTTTTCTTTATTTAGCATCGGCAAGCAGTGGGCGTCAGAAGAGCAGAGCAGTGGATAGCCCACAGTGCTTGGGTGCTTTTTATGCAACGCTGCCGCATCAGAAATTGTTTCAAGCGCGGCTACCGGCAGCTCCGGCGGGACAAAACCCAAGTTTGCAAGCAGGCTGTACTGGGGGCGGTCAACATGGGCGGCGATAGTCAAACCCTGATGCCGGGCAACCGCACCGCAAACATCTTCAACAGACAAATCAAGAGATGCCAATAGTTTGCGCTGATCAAGCCTAACAACTTGATCGTTGGCGGTTACGACCGCCTGTATCTCCCCTGCACCCAAAGACAGCCAGTTTGATGGCAGATGTTGAGCAACTAAAGCGGCAAAAGAGTCTGCTAAATCTTCGCTAGGGAAGAGGCAAACCAAATGCACTTCCTCCCGCGTTTGGACTTCCATACCAAAAAGTACCGTAATGCCTGTGCCCTTGGCTACTTCCCGACAGGCAGCCACATTATCAATGGCGTGATGGTCTGTGATGGCAAGCAAGCCGATACCTAAAAGTTTAGCCGTATTGATAATCTCACGCGGACTCATATCAAGGTCGGCACAGGCTGAAAGTACGGTGTGGATGTGCAAGTCAGCTTTAATCCATTTCAGCATAGGCACTGGGCTGCAGCCCACAGACATACAATCGCCCTGCCAATTCATAGATTGGCAGTGTCGAGCCAAACAGGGAGATTTTCTCCTCATTTGCTTTGCGGATGGTTTCCTCTTGGCAGCGCATTCCGCCACCGATAACTACGCAAGACAACCGTAAGAGTGAGGCTAGCGCCACAATATTTTGGTGTCCCTGGTGCGTGAGCCAGAGATCGTCTTGCTTGGTATTAGCCATTACTAAACTAATTAGATCAGCCACATAAACGCCGCCCACAGTTCTCTCGGCGCCATGGAAATCGGTTAGTTGGTCTAATGTCAATTCTTTTACTATTTGACTCAGAAGCAAGTCAGTCACTCTCCTCCGGTTTATCTTTTGCGATCCGATTTAGGGATGGCGGAAGGATCTTGCTGAGCACTAATACTTCATCGGCCAGTAACATAATCTTTTCGCGCAGCTTAAAAATGCAATCTATTTCCAGCGCCTTATTTAGAGCCACATCCTCTGCCAGAGCTTTGCAGGTTGGCGAGCCACAAGAGCCGCAGTCAAGGCCGGGCAGCTGCTCTAATACACGATCATACTGCTTCATAATTTTGATTGCTTCTTCCAGTCCCGGAGCAAATGCTCCTGTACTGATCGGCTCCGGAGTAATGACTTGTGCTTTTACCTCCAGCTCTTCAGCCGAGAAAGGTATTGCCTGCTCCAACTGGGCAGAAACTGTACCTTGTTCTTTCATCAGCCAGCGCAGCTGTACTCTAGCTTGAAAACGGTTCTGAATATTGAGAAAACCACCGACACAACCACCGTCACACGCTTGCAACTCCAAAAAATCAATCCCTTGCAGTCGATTCATATCAACTTCCTCTAATACCTTTTGCACATTACGGATGCCGTCCACCGTCAAATAATTTGCCGCCTGTACCGCCGCCTGTTCGCCGCCTGCCATACTCCACTTGATGCCCCGAACTCCCGGTGCCACCATAAACTTAAAGTCAGTGTCCAGGTTGCTCAGACCCCTTATTTTGGGGAAAATTTCTGCCACAGAAATTACTCCATCCACGCTTTGGCCGCTTTGCTGAAGCATATTTTTAACTGCGGAAGCTTTAGCGGAGCAGGGTGTGAGAAAAAATGTACCTACTTGTTCCGGAGACAAACCTGTGCTGCGAGCGGCATAGCTTTTGGCCAATCTGCCGGCCAATTCCATTGGAGACTCCAGTGGGATAAGCTGAGGTATCAGGCCGGGGAATTTTACCTGAATCAAGCGCACGACAGCCGGACAAGCGGAAGAAATCAGTGGGGCGTCATTATCTTTTCCGTGCAAAAGTTCTTTAATTTTTTCAGAGACGACCTCTGCAGCAAAGGCTACGTCCATAACGTGGTCAAATCCGACTTGGCGAAGTGCGGCGTGAACATGACAGATCGTGGTATTTTTCTTAAACTGACCATAAAAAGAAGGCGGAACGAGTGCGACCTTGTATGGAAAGCGATCTATTGCCAAAAGTCCGTCGGTAACCACAGCCTTAGCTAAATTAGGGCAGGCGCGAATACACTCGCCGCAATCGATGCAGCGCCCTTCGGCAATCACAGCCTTCCCTTGGCGAACACGGATGGCTTCCGTCGGGCACTGTTTAATGCAGTTGACGCAGCCGATACATTTTTCGTGTTTCAAGAAAACCGAGTGGCGATAATTTTCGCTCATTCTCTTCCAAGCCTCCGTTGCTTAATAACGAAGTAATATTTCAAGCCTTGTGCCGACACCCACTTCAGACTGCATAATCAGACTATCTGCGCAGCGATTGATATTTGGTAACCCCATGCCGGCGCCATAGCCCATTTCCCGTACTGCCGGCGGAGCAGTGGAATAGCCCTCCTGCATGGCCAGGTCGATATCTAAAATTCCAGGCCCTTCATCTTCCACAATGATCAGGACGCTATTTAGGCTCAATTTTAATTGCAGCTTGCCACAGCGAGCATGTATAATTACGTTTAATTCCGCCTCATATGCGGCGATAGCTGCCCGTGTTACAGTTTTATGGTGTACACCCAAGTTTTCCAAGCGCTGCTTAATTTTTTTAGTGACATGCCCTGCCGCTAGGAAATCGCCACCACTGATGGGATATTCAACAATAGTGATGAGCCTGTCTTCTGCTTCCTGTGGCACAATTTCTGTTTTCTCTCTGGCTCGCTTTGTCCCTGGGAGTCCGGCCTGAAAAAGCAGTCCGGCTGCTTCGTATTTAGCCAGCGGGGTACTAAAACAGTTAATGCCATCTTTAATTGCTTGTTGTAAGAAATCAGCGCCAGGCTGCCTTCCTTGCACAAAAACAATCGCTTTTATATTGGTAAGAGAAATTAACGTTGTTAATTGGGGGCCAATCAATGAAGTCAAAAGCAAAACACCGTCTGAACCTAAAGATTCCAAGGAAAGGACGTCGCTCACTAAGTCTGCATCACAAACACAGTGAACTTGGGTGTCATTAAACTGGCTTCCGGCAAGCAAAGTGGCATCTAAAATCTGTTTAATTTCGGCAAGTTTCATAGCCGCCCTCCAATTATGAACCTAATCCACGATTGTAAAGGAAAGCCTAAAATGATTTCCTATACGATTAATAAGCAATAACTATGCCAAGTTCGCTATAACAGAAAAATTGCTAAAAACCGGCTTAATAGCTGGGATTTAAATTTTGGCGACTTTAAAGCAAACTGTCCAAATTTGAGACAGTTAAAATTTTCACAAAATTTAAGTTGAGTGATGACAGGCACCTGTGCCTACTGTCCGAAAAATGGACAATGTACAAAAAATCAGACAGCTTAATGCTCTTTAACTACCTAAAATTCAGCCAGTTTCTTAGCAAATTAAAAAACGCCCTTAAAAGGCGTTTTTCGCTGCAAATCCCCTCTCCCTCTGGGCTAATCCTTACCCACACATGACATCGGAAGGGTAGCGGCCACTCCAGCCCTAAGTTCGCCTGCACTTCTGGTCACTCGTCCACATCTCGCTCAAGCTCTCAACAAAAAAGCATCAAGTAAAGACAGCAGTACTTTTTTGCCTTCTCTAAACGCTTCCAGATATTGTTGACTTTCACAGAATGCGGAAGCGAGCGTTAAGTGTCAGCAGCGTTTAGCGAACGGGAATTCGTAGCGTTAAGACATGCCAACGGTTCACATACAGTAAGCCCAGAGGTTTTGGCATGTTAGCGAGAATTACAGTTCGTAGCTGCGAAAACGTGCGAGCGTTGCATTTGAGGAAGGCTATATTGCCAGGATGCTTCAATATTTCATCCCGGTGTCAAGTGTGTCCCTGGTTCAGCCCTCTGGGAGCTAGGGTGATGGCTGCATTTTCATCCGTCCGTTGGTACCCAGGCGGTATGATTGCCTACAGCAGACTATAGCGGTTTAACTTTTCATAAAAGGTAGAGCGGTGCAAACCCAAAATCTTAGCAGCTTTAGAACGATTATTTTTTGTCGCCCTTAATGCGTTAACAATCGCTTCTTTTTCAATTTCAGCCGTCATGCTGCCTAAGCTAGGTCCTATCTTTAAATAACGGTCACTCTGGATATGCTGCCATAGATATGCCGGCAGGTGTTCTACACCGATAATTCTGTCTTCCACCATATTAAGCAGGCGTTCCAAAATATTTTCCAACTCCCTGACGTTTCCGGGCCAGGAATAATGACAAAAAACACTCATAACCTCGTCGTTCACAGCTTTTGCCGGGATATGATACTTCTTGCAAATTCTTTCAATCAGGCTTTCCACTAGTTGCGGAATATCAGCGGGCACCTCCCGCAGTGCAGGCAGGGACAGAGTGAGTACATCCAAGCGATAGAACAGATCCTCCCGGAAAGAACCCAGTCTAATCTCCTTGCGCAAATCTTTATTGGTAGCAGCAATAATCCGCACGTCTATTGGGATGCTATAATGTCCGCCAACGCGTTCAATCTCTCGCTCATGGAGAACGCGTAACATTTTTGCTTGCATGTTTAAAGGCATATCGCCAATTTCATCAAGGAAAATCGTGCCGCCGTCAGCAACTTGGAATTTACCCGTCTTGCCCCCCTTTTGCGCGCCACTGAACGCCCCTTCTTCGTAGCCAAACAGTTCCGATTCCAGCAAACTCTCCGGAATCGCGCTGCAATTCACTTTGATAAAAGGACCCTCCTTGCGTGCCCCACCAAAGTGAATAGCGCGGGCAAAAAGCCCTTTGCCAGTGCCACTCTCCCCAAGCAGCAAGACAGTAGAACAGCTTTGTGCCGCTTTGAGAACGAAGTTTTTTGCTGCCTGGAATTGCTTGGAGTTACCAATAATTTGCCTTGAAATACCACTCAGAACTTCCATGCGCTCGATCTCCTGCCGGTAGTGCGAAATCTCTTGTTGCGACTTATGCAAAAGAAACGGCAGGCACATATTTACTTCCGCTAACTCCAGATAAACTGCCACAGCCTTATCTCGGCAAGTGTTGTAACCGCAAGCTCCACAGTTTAATTCGTCTGTATCTTTAAATTTACCGGTAACTTTTAAAATTTCTCGGATATTCTCTTCACTCGGCTTCACTTTCTTTTTGGCCTGAGCAGTGAACTTGCGGGAAAGGTCCACAAAGACGGCTGGTGCAGGGGAGACAAAATTAGCGCGCTGATGCACATAATTAGCAACTTTTTTTCTGCGCAGATGAGAACTGCGCGAATCGCAAAGATCAGGCCCGTCAATACACCCCCGGCAAAACAAGATATCGACGAGCGCAGAGGAAAACTGATTTGCCTCAATAGCATTAAGTGTTTCCATAACTTCATGCAGGCCCTCTACAACCACATTACTCTGATCCAGAATGTCATTTTGCAGTCTGGCAGCTTTTAAGAGTCCTCCAGCCAAAGGAAAGACGCCGCCCAAGGTGGCGCCAGGTCCGTCAAAATTTGCCAGCTGCACTGCCGCAAGCGCTACACCGCTATCTAAAAACAATTCTTTCAGTTCAGAAAATGTCAAGACGAAATCTACTTCGCCTGCCACGGATAGATGATCGATTTCGCTTTTCTTGGCTACACATGGTCCGATAAAGACGATTCCGGCCTGTTCGCCATAAAGTTTTTTTGCCACCCGGGCGGAGGCAATCATGGGTGACACCACAGGAATAAGCTGATTAATTAGGCGTGGGTAATATTTTTCAACAAGATTGATGATGGCAGGGCAGGGGGAAGTTATTAGCGGAGCTACCGGCCGCTTGTTCGCATAGAGGCGGCTATATTCGCGGGCCACCAGCTCGGCGCCGTAGGCTACCTCACACACTTTTTCAAAACCGGCAGCCTTTATGGCGCCCACCACCTGCTCCGGCGTCGCTTCAAACGCCGCCACAAAAGAAGGAGCCAAAAGCGCTACCACTGTGCTTTTGCGTTGCAGCAGCTGCTTAACGCCCGCAACATCGCTTTGGACCAGCTTAGCACCCTGAGAGCACACGTTTTTACAAGTACCACAAGTAATGCAAATAGACTCGGTAACACTAACCTGCCCATCTTTTACTTTAATTGCCTTTACGGGACAGTTACGCAAACACGCGTAACATCGTTTGCAAAGTTCAGACTCTGTTTTTACTATGGGCACAGCTTTCACCCTTTCCCAGCAAGCTATAAGCTTATTATAGCATGAAGGCTGTCCAAAAAACAGACAAAGTTGTCAGCAAAACCAGACAACAACAAGCAGCCCCGGTATCGGCGGCGCAACACAGTTTGAACTAATGACCCGTGTTTTAAAACAAGGCTTTCCCTATTTAGAGGTAAAGATCCCGCTCTCCTTCTTCGACTCGCCGCAGGCGCTCTCGTGTGACGGAGCGGACTTTTTCGTTTTCGATTTCCTCCAGCTGACGACGGATTGTTTCCTCGCCAATCTGCCGTGTTTCCTGCGAAGCGTAATCCAACAGGTACTCTTTGAAAGTTATTAAGGCATTTGGCTGGCAAACATTTTGGATTTGACCATTTTTAGCCAAAGCCATAAAGCGATCACCGGTACGCCCTTGCCGATAACAGGCGGTGCAGTAGCTGGGGAGATAGCCGGACTGACAGACGCTGCGTACCACTTCGTCGGGACTTCTGTGGTCATCAACAGAAAATTGTGCTTTGGCATCATCTTCCTCCATACTGCGGCTCTCTTCGCGCTTGTATCCCCCCACGCCGGTACAGCTACCGGCGGAGATCTGCGATATCCCATAGTCGAGCAGCTTCTCCCGCAGCACAGGCTTCTCTCTGGTAGACAGGATCAAGCCGGTGTAGGGGACGGCTAAACGAATGATCGCAGTCAGCTTGGCAAAGTCCGCATCAGAAACCAGATAAGGAAACTGCTCCAAGCCCATTCCCAATGCCGGGCGCAGACGCGGCACGGAAATGGTGTGTGGGCCTACCCCAAAACGCGCTTCAAGATTCAACGCGTGCTGCAGCATAGCCAGCACTTCAAATTTATAGTCATAGAGCCCCAAAAGAACACCAAAGCCGACATCATCAATCCCGGCTTGCATGGCTCTGTGATGGGCGGTAGTATGCCAGTCATAATCGGCCTTGGGACCGGAAGAATGCATAGCCTCATATGTTTTGCGGTGATACGTTTCCTGAAAGAGGATATACGTGCCAATGCCGGCGCTTTTTAAGCGCTTGTAGTCTTCCTGTGTGGTGGCGGCAATATTTACATTGACGCGGCGGATACTACCGTTTTCGAACTTTATACTGTAAATGGTGCGAATACTTTCCAGGATATAATCAAGAGGACATTCCGTGGGATGTTCCCCTGCCTCCAGCGCCAGCCGCTTATGCCCTAGGCTCTCCAGTATCCTTACTTCTTCCACCAGTTGCGCCTTCGTCAGTTTTCGGCGTTGAAAACAGTTTTCCCGTTTATAGCCGCAGTAAGCACAGTTATTGATGCAGTAGTCGCTCACATACAATGGCGCGAATAAGACCAGCCTTTTGCCGTAAATTTTTAGCTTTATTTCTTTTGCAACTTCAAACATTTCCGTTAAAAGCTTTTTATCTGTCACCTGTAGCAAGACGGCTACTTCGGCCATGGTGAGCCCCTTAGCCTGCCGTGCCGCTGTAATAATAGCGCGCACCGTTGACTCTGAAGCTACTTTGCCCTGTTCCAGAAGCTCCGCGATGGCCTCTTCATTAATAAAATTAGCCGGCGACCACTGGCTATGCCGGTTTGCGGCCAAATTATCCCCCATGACTTATCAACCCCTTCGTGTCATTCTTTTCCTCCAGCAGTTGCCGTACCTCGGGAAAAGGAGAAAGAGCACGCGACAAAATGCCCATTAGCTGTGCAATGGCAACTCCGTAATTAACAATTGGCACGCCTGCTTCCTGCGCCTGAGCAATCCTAGCCAGCATCTCCCGGCGGTTGATCATGCAGCCTCCGCAGTGGATTACCAGTCTGTATTCCGAGAGGTTTTCCGGGAAACCCTGACCGCTGGACCATGAAAACTCCAGTTCGCCCCCCACCGCCTGGCGTAGCATTGCCGGGATTTTCACCCGGCCGATGTCTCCTTCCACGCGGTGATGGGTACACGCTTCCGCCAACAACACTTTATCCCCGGGCCGCAGACTAGCCATTGCTTTGGCCCCCCTGACTAAAGCTGCCAAATCACCTTTGTAGCGGGCAAACAAAATTGAGAAGGACGTCAAAAGCACGGTGGGGGGCGTTTCGGCCGCCGCATTCAGAAATGCCTGTGAGTCTGTGATCACAATTTTCGGGTTCCTGACAAACTGGGCCAGTGCCTCTTTTAATTCCCCTTCCATCACCACCAGGGAAAGCGCATGGTGATCTAAAATATCGCGCATCGTCTGTACCTGAGGGAGAATCAGGCGTCCCTTGGGCGCTGCCAGATCAATAGGGACGAGCAAAACGGCTAAATCACCCGGCTGAAGCAAATCCCCCACAATCGTTCTCTCATCCCAAGTAGCGGGGGCAGCACCAATGATGGCCAGTTTCAACTCCAGCAACCCGGTGCCGGTGGCTGCACTTACTACTACCGGCGTTAAGCCAAGTTTTTCAGCAAACTGCTTGCTTTGCTCTTCCACCGCCAGATTCAAGTCAGACTTATTCAATACTCCTACTAGCGGCACTCCCTTTTCACGGCAGAGCGCAGCTATCCTTTCTTCATGCAGCGAAACTTGCTTAGCGACATCCATGACCAAAAGAACCATGTCTGCTTTTTTTAAGACTGCATGTGCCCTTTTCACACGCAGCGCCCCCAATTCGCCCTCATCATCAATGCCCGCGGTGTCGATAAGTACTACCGGACCTATCGGTAAGATTTCCATTGCCTTGTAGACCGGGTCGGTGGTTGTACCGGGCACCGCAGACACCAGGGCGATATCTTGGTTGGTCAGCGCATTGATTAGGCTGGACTTCCCCGCGTTTCTGCGGCCAAAAATGGCAATATGCAACCGACTTCCTTGCGGCGTATTCTGCATTGTTTCACCTCTTCCCGTTCTGTTTTGAGCTTTGCGTCAGCCCAAACCAAGCGTAAACTGTTCTTTTGGACTATGGCCGGCACCTTCCGCCACAGTCCGGCCCAAAGAACTGATAATCCCGCCGATGCAGTTGCGACAATGAGCCGGATTATCATCTAGGCAAATTTTATTTGGGTATATTTCGTAGAGACGGCGATATTTGTTTGGCGTAATGTTGGGCATCACCACATTTGCCCCGGCAACTAAAGCCTTTTGCCTTCCTTTACTATCAATACTGCCAAGGGCGGTGGTTGCCGGCAAATGAGCCTGAGGCATAAGCAGCCGGGCAATAGCAATCATTTTCAGTGTCAATTCCACACTCCCGCGCTCCGCTTTGGCCAAAGGTGTGTTGGGATTGGGGATAAACGGACCGATCCCCGCCATTTCCACATCCAACTCCTTTAGAAAGAGCAAATCTTTTGCCAGCGAGGACAAAGTCTGCCCCGGCAAACCAACCATACAGCCAGACCCTACTTGGTAACCCAGCTCACGCAGTAGGTAAAGAGATTTTTTTCTATTTTCCCATGTCATATCGGGGTGCAGCGCACCATAAAGCTCTACATCCGCCGTTTCATGTTTAAGCAAATAACGATCCGCACCGGCATTCCGCCACAGCCGGTAATCTTCTTCCGACCTTTCGCCCAAGCTGAGCGTCACCGCTAAGCCCAATTCTTCCTTTAGCCGGCAGGCAATTACGGCAATCAGCTCAGCACTGTAAGCTGAATCCTCACCTGACTGCAGCACCACAGTTTTATAGCCCAGCGGCACAGCAGCACCGGCAATAGCCACTATTTCGGCAGTATCTAGCCGATAACGTGGCAGTGATTTATGGCTCTCCCGCAGACCACAATATGCACAGTTGCGCTGGCAGTAATTAGAAAACTCAATTAGCCCGCGCAGATGTACTTCGTCGCCCATAAATGTTCGCCGCACCCGGTCTGCGGCGGCAAAAAGGAGCTCAAGCGCCGAACCTTCGCAACTCAAAAGTGTCTCAATTTCGTCTTTCTCCAGCTTGTGCTCTGCCGTTGCCTGCTCAATAATCTCATTATATTCTTTCTGCATGGCTACTCCTTATTTTTTCGTTAAGGCTGATTTAACATTAACACCGGGAACTGTTCCCAATTGACCTGTCATTGCGCCGATTTCATCTGTAGTCCCATCGACAATCAGAGAAATCACAGCAATTTTGCGTTCACGGTAAGGAATTCCCATCCGACCCACAATGATTTCAGCATATTTGGAGAGAATGTCATTCACAGTTTTCACGCCATTTTCCCGATCCTCAATCACAACGCCAATCACGCCAATTCTCTTTTCCGTTTCAAACACCTCCCTGCTAACTAAAACAAAAAGCCTGCCAAATAAACCTGACGGTTTGCTGGCAAGCTGGTTTTTCGCTCATTATCCAACCCCCTTCTCCTCAGGCAAAAACCCTCAGACTTAGGATTTATACTAATCTCCTCGGACAAAGCAAGCCTAGCCCTCAGATTACTCGTTGATTATAACTAATTTTTCAACATTGATCAAGCTATGTTGCGCAAGATGAATGGTTGGCAGGCTCTAGCCGTCTTTTAATCCGATCATATTCGTCCTGCTCAATAGGGATAGCTTTACCAATCAGCCTAGCAAGCACTTTGTCCTCAAATACTTTCTTGGCTAAATCCAAACCATACTCGCTGGAGGGATAAATTTCAGAGATGGTGCGACGGACCTTTTCTCGTTTAAAGTTTGTCACCTTTACATTCGTATGAACCAAAATCTCCGTGGGAACACCTTTGTCCTCTTTTTCAATCAGCGTTGCGACAACCGGGCTAATCTTATACACCATGGCCAAATCCTCGTCATAGAAAAACTTGTTCATCGGCAAGCCCTCCTTTTTGATTGTCGTGAGTCGTACTCCTTAGTTGCAAGATATGATTCTCAATTACTGCAAGAATCAGTCTTTCTGCATTTACAAATTTCGCCACAGCAAAACATATTCCTGCCTAGTTTCATTATATTAAGAAGAGTTTATATTCTTGTAAACTTTTTGTTGTAATTCTGTCATTTTTGCTGTCCGACTTCGTATGCAGCGGCGGTTGCACTAATGCTTATCCCGCCGCGGGGCTTTTGAATCACCGTTACCTTGCACCAATGGGGTTTGCTGGCAATCGCAATATCGTTAGCAATCTGTGCCGCCAGTGTTTCACAAAATACGCCTTCATTCCGAAAGCTCCACAAATAGAGTTTCAGGCTTTTACTCTCAATACACAGCTCAGCCGGGGCATATTCTATCACCACAGTTTCCCAGTCCGGCTGCCCTGTAACGGGGCATAGACTAGTAACCTCCTCGCTTTTCAACACTACCGTCTCCACCCCTAGAGGCTTGGGGAACACATCCAGCTTCCGGCATGGTTCTTTGACAGCCCTGCCTAAAGCATAAAATTCCGACTCAACCAACTAAACTCCTCCTTTAAATTATCCGAATCATGCTGTGAGGACATTCTTTACGGCAGTATCCGCAGAGAATACATAGACTATGCTCAATCTTAGCCTTTTTTGCGACTATGCTGATCGCCCCCTGGTCACAAGTAGCCAGACAATCACCGCAGCCTTTGCAGAACGGTATTACATACATGCGCTTATTTTCGGCGGCGTCGGCCAGTTCAGTGCTCTCTACTTCTTCTCCGTAGTATATCTTTAAATTGACGGCTAACTCCTCAGCCTTTACCATCCCCACCGCCACAGCGTGAAGAAAAGGAAAGTTAAACGCGAAACGCAGCGCACTCACCACATCCTGGTAGAGATGTCCGCCGGCTAATGGCTTCATCCCGTAGATGCCAATCCCTTTTTCGAAAGCCCGGCGAAGCACTTCTGTGGGATCTATATTTTCCTCATTGATCAAACCAAAATTAAGTTTATTAAAGATGGGATGAATCACATCGACTTCCGGCCAGTCTGTTACTTTTTCGACAATTTTGAGATTATGGGTGGAGAGTCCCACAGCTTTTACCAGGCCCTTTGCTTTCATCTCCAACAAACACTGCCACGCACCTTGGCGCCGTTGATCAAGATCGTCCTCTCGTTGCACAGCATGCAACAAAAATACATCAATCACATCCCGGTTTAGTTCCTGCCGAGCTTCTTCCACCGCTTCTGCCATTCCGTGATAATCTTGCTTAATGGACTTGCTGGCAATCACTACTTGGCCGTGGAAACCGTTTAGCGCTTTTCTTAGATGGCCGTATGTACCGTACGCCTGAGCAGTATCCAAAAAGGTAATCCCTCGCTCCAGCGCCTGACGGATCAACAGCGCTCCTTCATCCACAGTAATATTTCGCTGTAACGTCCCCATGGTGAGAGAACCAAACACAAACTGAGAAACAATAATTTCTGTTTTCCCCAACTCGACGTATTTCATTCTTCACCCCGCTATCTTGCGATGTTTGCTGCTTCAGCGTCTGCAGTGAGACAGCGCAGCAATTCGGCAAAGTATGTGCGGCCATCATGGCCGCGCTCGCCTAGCAGTGTCAATGCCGCCCGCACATCGTCTTCAGCTCTGTGCGAACGTTCTATGCAAATCCCGTGACTCAAAAGCAGATTTTGCAACCCGCGCGAGGAGAAGCCTTTCCCATACCAGTCCACCCCAGACATAGAACAGAGCCACTGCTTCCTTTGGCTTAACGGAATCAGCTTTGCAACAAAACTCCTGTCAAAGCGGGCATTGTGCGCCACAATAAAATCTGCCGACTGAATCAAATTCTCCACACGTCCATGGTCCAGTCTCTTGCCACACAAATCCTCCATCCGCAACCCATGCACACGGGCAGCGGCTGCTGAAATAGGCACCCCCGGCTCTCTCAAGCCTGTGTAAATATCTACTACCTGAATAATTTCCCCGCTGTCTCTCCTAAAATCAAACAAACAGACGGCAAGCTCCACAACTTCTTCAGTTTTGGCACTGAGCCCGGTTGTCTCCACATCCAGGAAACAAGCTTGGACAACGTTCCACTTTTCCATACTTTCTCCCCAACCCATCTTCTTTTTGTTTGTTACCTGTGCACGAGATGACAGGCCACCAAATGTCCGGGGGCAGCCTCTTTTAAAACCGGTCTCTCCTGAACGCAAATCTCCATGCAATACTGGCAGCGCGTGTGAAAGCGACAACCAGAGGGAGGGTTGGCGGGACTCGGTACATCCCCCTTCAGGATAATCCTTTTCTTGCTGCTATGGATATCCCACTCCGGCACTGCCGATAATAACGCCTGGGTATAAGGATGCAACGGTTGTTCATAAAATTGACTCTTGGTTGATTCTTCAACTAGGGAACCTAGATACATTACAGCGATACGATCGGCCATATGTTTGACTACGCTGAGATCATGGGAGATAAATAGATAAGTCAAACCCATCTTAGACTGTAATTCTTTTAACCTGAACTCCCTAAAATTTTAGCGTAGACAGGAGAAAAACGTAAGAATAATCCAATCCCCATTCAGGATAGTCGACTTTAAGCCTTTTGTAGGCTCTCTTTGTATATTATTAGCCTCTTGAATTCCC
>Ga0208734_100087_pt1 | contig 33182 bp, 35 predicted proteins | sample Subbio2Aug_QV11A_FD_184824 | JGI IMG/M metagenome (GOLD analysis project Ga0208734, IMG submission 184824) | Serpentinite rock and fluid subsurface biosphere microbial communities from McLaughlin Reserve, California, USA - CR12Aug_QV11A (SPAdes) | ecosystem: Environmental > Terrestrial > Deep... | reverse complement strand
TCCAGTACGATTTTGGATTTGAATTCAGCTGTAAATTGTCTTCTTCTCCCCATTTTCGCGAACCTTCTTTCCTGACAGTTTCCTGTCTTTTATTATATCAGGCTCACTAAGAATTTCGGAAATTTTGTCTAGTTTCATGGGGACATTATACTCCTCAACCTTCCAGACATTGTTGGCTTTCACAGAATGCCGAAGCGAGCGTTGAGTGTCTAAAATAAAAGTGGTGCGTGGAAACCACGCAGCACTTTTAGAGGATGATGGCAATCAACCCACCACTTCCTTCATTGATAATTTTCTCCAAGGTCTCACGCAATTTATCTTGAGCGTTTGGGGGCATGTTGCCAAGCTTAGCGCCAATACCTTCTTTTACCAGCGCATGGAGTGATTTGCCAAAGATATCAGATTTCCAGATTTTTTCCGGATTTTCCTCGAATTCACCCATGATGTAGTTGACTAGTTCCTCGCTCTGCTTTTCTGTGCCAACAGTAGGAGCAAATTCCGACCTTACATCAACGCGGATGATATGCAGCGAAGGAGCGCTTGCTTTCAGACGAACACCGAAGCGGCCTCCCTGCCTGATGATTTCCGGCTCTTCCAATGTCATTTCTTCAAGCCGTGGCGGGACGATTCCATAACCACTCTCGCGGACGTCCTCTAAGGCGCTAACAATTTTGTCGTACTCCCGCTTAGCAGCCACGCTTTCTTTAAGAATTCGAATCAAATCTGCCTGATCTTCGATCTCAATGCCGCAAATTTCTGAAAGAACCTGCTCATAAAGCTCTTCCGGCGCTCGGATTTCTATTACAGCTTTGCCGGTGCCAAGTTCCATTTCCTTGAGGATGATGTTTCCAACAATCTCTTTGCTGCTAAGGTTTTCCACCATACTGTCCACGTCACGGAGGCGGGTTACACCGCTGGCGCTTTCACGTATTATTTCATTATATTTTGCCCTCAACCAGTGGTCTGCGTCCATCACTTCTACCCATCTGGGCAGGTTTATATTTACTTCCCGCACCGGGAATTCGTAGAGCACTTCCTGGAAAACAAGATTCACATCTTCTTCCATTAACTGCAGCGCATTAAAGGGAATTACTGGCACATCGTATGTATCTGTCAATTCTTCTTTCAGTGCCAACGCTTCCTGCGAATATGGACGTGCGGAGTTTAAGAGAATCACGAAGGGCTTACCTAATTCCTTTAACTCTTCAATCACCCGCTGCTCTGCTTGAATATAATCGGGACGAGAAATATCAGAAATGGAACCGTCGGTGGTAATAACTATACCAATGGTGGAGTGGTCTGTAATCACCTTTCTTGTCCCTACTTCGGCCGCTTCTTCAAAGGGAATGTCATAGTCGAACCAGGGGGTAGTCACCATCCGTGGGGCGCCTTCATCTTCATAGCCGACAGCACCTTGGACGGTATAACCTACGCAGTCTACCAGTCGCACCCGCATGGCAATACTGCCTCTGACTTTGATTTCAATTGCTTCATCCGGAATGAATTTCGGTTCTGTAGTCATGATTGTTTTACCGGCACTGCTTTGGGGCAACTCGTCGCGAGCGCGCTCCTGGTCACTAGGGTCTAAGATATTGGGGATGACTACAAGCTCCATAAATTTCTTGATGAAAGTGGACTTGCCGGTACGGACAGGACCCACAACACCTAGGTATATATCCCCGCCTGTTCTTTCAATGATGTGCTGAATCAGATCAAACTTCACCAAAACTGTTTCCCTCCTTTTTTACTCACAATATATTAAAGAAAGCTATAAAAAAGTATCCCTCCCCCTGTTAAACTTTTTATAGTTAACAAAGCGTATCACCATGTCAAAATTTAGCTTACAAGTACTAGCACTAATATTTATATGAGGCAGTCAAGGGATTATTACTTTTGTCTAGGAAAAAAACGGTAAATCATAAAAAAACACTCTTGCGCAGAGTGTTTCGCCATATTTGTTTGTCAGGTAGAGCATTCTACCATGCTTGGAATTTGTCTGAAACAATTTCTTCCATTTCGTGCCTGCGGCCGCGTCTCATCAAATCTTCCACAGCCTGGCGCGGATTCTTCTGCTTGAAAAGGACTTCATAAACCTGCTGTGTAATCGGCATTTCCACACCATGTAATTCGGCAAGCTGCCAAGCCGCCCGGGTAGTACGAACCCCTTCAGCCACCATGCGCATTTCAGCAAGAATTTCGTCAAGCTTGCGCCCAATGCCCAATTCTATGCCAAGATTGCGGTTACGGCTATGCTCTGAAGTGCAGGTCACCATCAGATCGCCAATCCCAGCGAGGCCGGCAAATGTCAAAGGATTAGCTCCTACTTTCAGGCCTAACCTAGCAATTTCCGTTAACCCCCTAGTCATCAGGGCAGCTTTTGTATTATCCCCAAAGCCTAGACCATCAGAAATTCCTGCTCCCAGTGCAATCACATTTTTCAAGGCGCCACTGATTTCGACGCCGAGAAAATCAGGATTTGTATACACACGGAAAAAGGATGTCATAAATAAATCTTGGGCTATTTCCGCCACTGCCCGGGTGTGAGCAGAGACAACAGTAGCAGAGGGAATCAGACGTCCCACTTCCTCTGCATGATTTGGCCCGGATAACACTGCCGGAAGACAATGAGGTAGTTCTTCCTGTAATATTTCTGAAATTCGTTGAAGAGTATCTTCTTCCACACCTTTGGCACAGTTGATGACAATGGTATCTTTTTTAAGATAGGGAACTATTTGCCGAGCCATGGTTCGCACAGTATGGGAGGGCACAACCAGCACCAACGCGTCTTTGCCCCTGATGGCAGCTTCCAAGTCGGAGGTAACCGTTACATTAGCGGGAAGCTTCACTCCTGGAAGATAATCCTCGTTTATCCCAGTATCCTGGATAAAACGGCACAATTCCAACCGGCGTACCCACAAATCAACTTGAAGGCAGTTTTCTGCTAAAGGAAGCGTCAGGGCTGTTCCCCAACTCCCTGCTCCGATAACTGCAACCTTTTTCATCGCTCATTCACCTGTTTTTCTTTCTCAACCAAACTTGCTTTTCCCCCGAGTTTGTTTTCCGTCCCGGCCAGCAGACGCGAGATGTTCTGGCGATGCCGCCAGACTGCAAAAACGGCCAGAACTGCGCCAAATAGAATATGCAGCGCCGGCAGGTCAAAAACAACCATGAGAATGGGGACTAAAATAACCCCAATGATCGAACCTAACGAGACATAGCGTGTTACAGCAATAATAGTTACGCCAACTGCCACAGCAATTAAAAGCACCTGCCAAGCCAAACCCAGAAGAACGCCGATGCTGGTAGCAATGCCACGCCCCCCCTTAAAGCGGTGAAACAAGGGCCAGTTGTGTCCAAGCACTGCCAACACTCCGGCCAACATCTCCACGCTGGGAACGCCAGTTAACGCTCTTGCCAGCAGCACTGCAGCCAATCCTTTAGCAACATCTAACAACAAAACAATTATGGCCGGACCGGTGCCAAGCGTACGCTGAATATTAGTAGTACCAGTATTTCCGCTGCCATACTGGCGGATATCAATGCCGCGGAGAAGTTTGCCTGCCATGTAGCCAAATGAAAGAGAACCGATTAAATAAGAGGCTAAAAGCGCCACGATTATATTCATCAGGCATCCTCCTTCTTGGTCTTCTTCCTCACCACAATCCTAATCGGTGTGCCCTCAAAACCGTATGCCTCTCTAAGCTTATTCTCTAAAAAGCGCACATAAGAAAAATGAGCCAGTTCCGGGTCGTTAACGATCACGGCAAAAGTAGGCGGTTTCACTCTTATCTGTGTCAGATAGTAAATTTTTAACTGTTTTCCTTTTTTAGTGGGCGGCGGCACTACTGCCGTGGCGTCCTCCAACAGCTCGTTGAGGCGGGAAGTTTTCACGCGCATGGCATGCTGTTCCGCCACATAATCAATCAGTTCGTAAAGTCGCTGAACCCGCTGACCTGTCAAGGCAGAAATAAAAACTATGGGAGCATAAGCTAAGTAAGCCAGTTCTTTTCTAATATTTTCCCGAAAAGCATCCATTGTTTTTTCATCTTTTTCTACTTTGTCCCACTTGTTAACCACAAGAATCATAGCCCGCCCCGCTTCGTGAGCAATCCCCGCAATCCGTTTATCCTGTTCAGATATTTCTTCGGCAGCATCTAACAACATGAGGACTACATCGGCGCTTTCCGCTGCGCGGATTGAGCGCAGCACAGAATAGTATTCAACCGCTTCTTCCACTTTGCTTTTCCGTCTGATGCCGGCGGTGTCCACAAAAAGATAGCAACGTCCATTCTGTTCAATTAACAAATCAATAGAGTCCCTCGTGGTGCCAGGGATATCGGTAACAATAACCCGCTCCGTACCGGAAATTTTATTAACCAAGGATGATTTCCCCACATTAGGACGGCCAATAATAGCCACCCTGAGCAAATCCTCCTTTCCTTCCTGTACTTCTCCCGGAGGCAAGTGCTTTTTAATTTCATCCAGCAAATCACCAGTTCCCAAGCCGTGCGCGGCGGATGTGGGATAGGGTTCGCCTAGGCCGAGCGCATAAAACTCGGCAATACTTGCGTCCAGATTCGCCGACTCAGCCTTATTAGCTACCAGAATAACCGGTTTTTCGTTTTTTCGCAGCATGGCGGCAATTTCAAAATCTAAGAAGACCGGGCCGCTCCGGACATCTACCAGAAAAATGAGCAGATTGGCTTCATCCAAGGCGAGCTTAACCTGGCGATGAATCTCCTGGGAGATCTTGTCTTCTTCAAAGGTCAGCCCTCCGGTATCTATCAGCCAGAATTCACTGCCTGTCCATTCCACACGGCCATAAATCCGGTCACGGGTTACGCCAGGAGTGCTTTCTTCAATTGCCACCCTTTTCTGAATCAACCGGTTAAACATAGTTGATTTACCCACATTGGGGCGCCCCACAATTGCAACTACCGGTAAAGACATCTGGTCACCTCATTTCAGTCTCAAACAGATCGGCAAGAAACTGGCTTAGGTTTTCAACAACCCGGATGTCAGCCTCTAGTACCGCTGCGAGATCATTTATTGTATATCCGTCCAAAAAGTGTTCTCTACCTTCTTTTAAAATCACTGCTGGAAGATAAAGCCGTTCCTTAAGATCAGCCTTGTGTAACTTTTTCATTATATCATAGTAAGTCAACAAACCGGTTACAGTCACATGCCCGCCAAAAAAATGGTTTTCCACTGGAACCAGGGTCAATTCCAAGCCGTCAATTCTATTGAGCCGATCAATTATCGGTCGCAGATACTCTACTGCAGATACGCCGGTTATCACTGTGGCAGAAATCTGTCTGCCCGCCTTGGTGGGCAGTATACTAAGCCAAGTATTCCAGTCGTTTAAAAGCAGCCGCGCTAATCCCACGCCATTTTCCAATTGAGGATAATCTTCATAATATTTGGCAGACGGAATCTCTTCATCTGCTCTTACAAAAAATTCATCTGCAGCAAAAACAAAGCGCGTTCCCTGTTCTGCCAAACACTTTTGCTGCCACCGACTGATTTGCTCCAGCACAAAATGCGCCTGACTGCGGGTGACGGGAGTTAAAGGATACAAGCCATCGCGATGGCCGGTGAGTCCCACCGGAACTATAGCCAAGCTTTTGACAGCAGGGTAAAGCGCATAGAGCTCCTCAATCGTTCTCTCTAATTCCTGTCCGTCATTTAACCCGGGGCAAAGTACTACCTGTGTTTGAAAAATAATCCCGGCTTGTGCTAGACGTGTGAGCAGCGGCAAAATTTCTCCTGCTCCAGCATGGTTCATGATTTTTTTACGCAAGTCAGGGTTTGTGGTATGAACCGAAACATATAGCGGCGCCAAGTTTAGAGCCTCAATCCGTTTTAGATCTTCTTCACGTAAATTTGTAAGTGTAATATAGCTACCAGACAAGAAAGACAGACGGTAATCATCATCTTTGATATAAAGTGTTTCGCGCATCGCTTCTGGCATTTGGTCTATAAAACAGAAAATACAGCGGTTTTGGCAAGAGCGGATGCGATCCAGCGTTGGCAAGGCAAAAATAATCCCCAGTGGCTCGTCATAATCTTTTTCAATCTCATAAACCGCAAGTTCACCGTTGGCATGCCGAACAGTCAGTACAAGTTCCTCGCCAGATTCCGCCAAACGCCAGTCCAGTATATCGAGCGGCTCCACCTCATCTACGGCAATAATTTCATCGCCGGGACCAATCTCTAGTTCTGCGGCAATCGAGCCCGCCTCCACCCTCTCCACCTGCTTGCCCCGCACCATATACACACCTACTTTTACTCTGCTTTTACCATTATCCTACATCGCCGGAGGGTGTGTCAAATAATTGCACGTCTTTCTTGTAAATGTTTTGGTCAAAAAAATAGAACCAGTCGCACGCAATATATGCATTGATAAAAATGTTTAAGGGCCGCAACCCCTTTGTTTTAAAAGGCTGCGGCCTGTTTCTCCCTAAGATACTATTAGCTCTCCAGGCTGCCACCGTTAAGCTTCGGCATCTCTGAGCTATCTGTCGCCGCTAGTACTTCAGCGGCTCCTTAGTAATCATCCTTAATATCAGATTAATCACCACTAAAATTCCCGCCGTCTCTTCTGAGGTCAGTGCAATCCCGGCTTCTGTCTTCAGCAAGAGAGCCGCTAAAGCGATCAGGTTGACCCAGATTGTTCTGGACAGGTACCATTTTTTGCCTTCCATCTTTTCACCCCCTCAGCACAAATATATGCTGTGGGCGATCTATATCTTACATATTTTTTCGATAAACTAGCAGGCGCATTCCATTCATGGTTACGAGCAGAGAAGCGCCCATATCTGCAAGGATAGCTAGCCACAAGGTCAGCCAGCCGGAAAATGCCAGCACAATAACAAGCAATTTAATCAGCAGAGCAATGGCAATGTTTTGGCGAACAACGTTCACTGTTTTGCGGGAAAGGGCAATCAAGAAGGGTAGTTTCTCAAGCTCATCACCCAGCAGAGCAATATCGGCGCTTTCCAAGGCGGTAGGACTGCCGGCGCCTCCCATAACGATGCCTACATTAGCGGAAGCCAGTGCCGGGGCATCATTGATGCCATCACCAACCATTGCTACCTTTCCGTAAGATTGACGCATTTTACGCACTGCTTCTTCCTTCTCTTCTGGCAGCAGTCCGGCAAAAACATCAGTAATCCCCAGCATTTCTCCCAAAGGTCTTGCCGCACTCTCCCGATCTCCCGTCAGCATAGCAATCTTTTCTATCCCCATACTACGCAGTGCGCAAATGACAGCAGAGCTTTCTTTCCGTAAAGTATCACTAACAAAAAGTGCTCCAAGCAGTCTACCCTCTGAAGCCAGAGCAAGCACAGTTTCTCCTCCAACTGCCTCAGAATCAAGCTCGTCCACAGCAAATCCCTGCTCAGCCAAAAAATCTGCTGAGCCTAGATAATAACGTTTATTCGCTATGCTGCCTGCCACTCCCTTGCCGGGATAGGCAACAAAATCCTCCACCTTCAGGATTTCCGCCTCTTTTAGAGCCGCATAATTACGGACAGCATCTGCTAGGAGATGCTCAGAATGGAATTCAAGGCTCGCAGCAACTTGCACCAAGCGGTCTGGCAATAATTCTCCGTATGTAATCTGTCTGACAACTGCCGGATTACCCTGGGTCAGAGTCCCTGTTTTGTCAAAGACCACAACATTTACAGACCCCATTTCTTCCAAATAAAGTCCGCCTTTGATCATTATGCCCTGCTTAGCGGCATTTGTTAATGCTGCCACAATAGTGACAGGAGTTGAGACTACCAGCGCGCAGGGACAGGCCACGATCAGCAATGCCAGGCTGCGATAAAACCATAGCTCCCAGCCTCCTTGACCCACAAGCGGCCCCAAAAGGGCGATGCCGACAGCAAGAAAAATTACTGCGGGAGTATAGAGTCGCGCAAAGCGGTCTACAAACTGTTGCGAAGGGGGACGGCGCGCCTGCGCTGCTTCCACCAGCCGCACAATTTTGGACAACGTAGAATCCTGGGCAGTGCCAGTTACCTTGACTTGTAACGAGCCATTACCGTTTAATGTGCCGGCATACACTTTTGCTCCCGGTTGTTTTGCGGCAGGCAGAGATTCCCCTGTGACAGGCGCTTCGTAAGCATAAGATAAGCCAGAAAGCACAATTCCATCTAAAGGCACTGCTTCTCCAGGGCGGATCAGGATTTCAGCTCCGGTTCTTACCGTTTCCGCTAAAACTGTTTTCGGCAGACCTTCTACTAGAAGGTGGGCATTTTCCGGCACCGTGTTCATCAGAGCCCGAATAGAGTTTCTGTTTTTTTCTGACGTATAAGTTTCCAGAGCGTGACTGGTGGCAAAGAGAAAGGCTACCATTGCCGCCTCCCACCACTCGTTAATTACAAGTGCACCAACTACCGCTATCGTCATTAGTACATTCATATCCAAGCGGCGCTCTTTCAGCGCAACAAAACTTCGTCGAAATGTAAGCTGACCACCAACAACTACAGTCATAAAAAGAAAGAACTTGGCCGCCGGCAGATAGATTTGCCCTGCCACAACTGCCAAGAAGAGGGTAAGTGCAGACAAGAGTGCATGACGCACACGAATTCTGGCTAAGTTTACGCCTGAAGCTCTATTATTGCGCAGCTTGTAGCCGTGAGCTTCCACCATCCTACTGACCGGTTCCAGGGAACCGCGAAAACGCAAGTGGAGCTTGCCGGTGACAAAGGAGAGGACAGCTTCATCAACTTCCTCGAGCCGGCGGATTCCCTCCTCCAACTGCCTGGCACAGTCCGCACAATCCAGACCGTCAATCTGGCAGAAACTCTCCTGCCAGCTCTCTGCCGGCATCCGTCCGTTTCCCATCCCAATCTTTCCTTTCGTTTTACTGTGACTGCACTGATTTCTCTGTATTTGCACTATTTAGTGCAGTGCGTGGCAGCCAGCTCGCTAAACCGATTACGAACAACCCGGCTGCCTAGCTTGGTTGCCGACTCTTTAAGTCCCAACAATGTTATGATCCTGCAAAGTCGGCTGACTTGTGGGTTTTCAGCTATGCAAGGGATAACCACCACCTCTTGCAACGGTATTTGACATGCGGAAAGCAGACTGCCGACTCCGCGGATAAAGAGATCGGGATGTCCTTTTACAGATGTCACATATATTTTATTTCCCTGCCGGTCTTCTCCCATAAAGCAGAGCACCCCTTCATCTTCTTTCTCTACAAAGCGAAAATGCGGCAGTCTTGCCAAATCCTCATACGCCGGTAGAGATGTGCTCATCAAAAGGCCTAACTGGACTGAGGCGGCAGTAGCCGGCAAGCAAAGATCGTTTTGTCCCAGATAGAGATAGATCATCTAACCACCTCATTTCTGATGCGGGTAACTAAGGCTACCAATTGAGGATAAGCCTCCTGAGTCCCCTGCAGTACAATAGGACGACCGATTTTTATTAGCCCCAGCTGTCGGGAAATATATCCGCCGATTCTCATTTTCATTGTTACACAGTGCAATGTATCTACAAAAATCAACTGATCTTTCTGGGCAAACATCTCTGCCACCCCACGAAGCAGCCGCTCCATAGCTTTTCCCACATTTCTACAGCCCACCGAATAAATCTGATTCTGCCATTCATCAACACCAGCGAAGTGCAGCTGCCCATGCCCATCCTTTGTCAACCGGTCAAAAAGGTTGAGGCTCATCAATTCCTCATCCGACGGTGTTTTTTCTGCCGGAAGTTTGCCCAGATGAATTGCTGCGGCAGTCACTGAAGAATGAGCGCCGCCATAACAATGATAAATTATTTTTTTTCCAGCCATATTGCCTCCAGTTACGCTATTACGAAATATATTTTTTAATGTCTTACCACAATATACACACCATTACCCATGTCATGCACCACCCCTTCCAGCACACGAGAAAGAATGGTAGCCATATTAGCCTGCTCTTCTTCGTTTTTGGCGGAAAAAACCGGCACACCGCTCACATTTTTCCCATCTATAGCTACGGCGGCCATAATAGCTTTCCTTATTGATACATTCAACTATAAACCTCCTAATCAGCCGCGCAACGACCTGCACGGGAAGCTAAAGGTTTAGCAACGGCGCTTTCCAGAACGGGCACATGCCTTACTGCCTGAAGTAAACATTCCGTATCCGGCTCCATTGGTAAGATAATCATCCCAATTCTGCCCGTATCAATGTTGCGCCGCAATAGCGGTGTAAACTCCGCAGTATCTACGTCACGGTAAATTCCTAAAAGCGATGCGGCATCGTGGGCAATCGCCTGTCGCTGACCCACGTTAGCCAGTATCTCCCGCGCATTATCATTAAATGGTTCTAGCACAACGGCTTTAGCTCGTTCTTCGTAAATTTTGCGTGTTCTTTCCAGACCTACATTCATGATATGGATATCTTCGACAAAAAGGTTAAATTTTTCAAAACGAAACTCCCCCGCTCTAACCTTGGCGATATCCTTAATCGCTTTGCCGCCTATTAGCTTCCGCACAATAGCGACGGCGGAAATCCCCGCAATAATCCCCAACAGTGAACCCTGCCAGAAGGTAACTCCGGAGGTAAGCAAGGCAATAAACAGAACCAGGTAATTACGGGCTTCAAACGTCCTAGCAATACCTTCAATAAAATCCTTGCCACGCGGCACAAGTTTCGATGTTTCTAGCGCTACCAGCATTTGGCGCTCCATACTGCGCACCTCACGAAACTGTGTGGCAGCCAGTGCTAAGAATGTTACAGCAGTATATTCTTCCGCGGCCAAAGCGGGAATGGCTACCGCCCCCAGAGTGGCTGCCAAAAAGCCAAGCGACAGATGATTAACTACTGCATGAGGATAAGAAGGATACTGCCTCACATCGCGTCGCATCATTAAGTATCTGGCAAGCGTACCGACTGCGATGCCGCTGGCAATGGCCCAAAAAACATTGCTCATGCCGTCAGCCTCCGTCCTTTTCTCCATCCTGATTTTTTTTACTTACACATAAATCATTTATTACTCGCATTCTTTCTGCAGCATCGGGAAGTCCCTGTGTGTTTGTAAATTCCCTATTTTTAAAATCTCCCGGTTTCTGCTTTGACTGTCTTAAACCTCCGCTACTAATTTGCAGAAACACTCCCAAAACTGCACTCAGTCCAAGAAAAATCCAGAAAACACTGCGCAAAACCGAAGCGTCGGTGCCGGGATCAGTAGCCTTGCCGTTCGAAATATAAATTCCAATCCGTCTGTTTAAGAGTTCCCCTTCTACCTGCTGAACAGGAAGAGCGTTGTGCAATAAACGGTCTACCCGCTGCAGAAAGTTTTCATTCGTGGGCGGCTCTACAAGCACATTTTTTTCCGGCAGTACAGCCGTTGCTCGCTTTCCTTGCGCTGCTATTCTTTCCAATTGCGACGGCTCATTTAGTGCGAACAGCACGGGCATACTTATATAAAAAGCGAGCAGTAACGCTAACTTAAAGTTGAATGTATTACTCTTCACGTTTGACTGCCTCCTCATCTTTATGGCGAGCCGATTTTTCACTGCTTATTTCTTTGGCAAATTCGGAGTCAAAGAAACCTCTGCCAAGGCCTTCCTCTCTTTTTCGCAAAGAACCGCCCTGAACCAGCTCCCGCGTTTCTCCAAATACTTCTACCAAAAGCAAGGCTAAAATACCACCAATAACTATGGCATCAAAAACACCGGCTCCGCCGATTGATAGCTGCCCTGCACCACCACTGATGGCCGCTTCGACCCTGGAAACAATATCTGTGAGTAACAGACCCATTGTACCTGCTATAAAGGCAGAACGGCGAGAGCGCCCGACTAAATATCCCACCACCGCCGCGATGATTGCAAAGAGGTACATCGGATCCAAAAAATAGTTATATCTAGGTTCTGTCGGCATTATTTGCAAAGTAAGATATACGGCAGCTGTAGTAATAAGCGTTGCCAGCACAGCTCTTATCTTTTCCTTGCTAGTCCCTGCCTTGCTTAGCAAGTAACCAGCCAAGAAAAGTGGAACAATGCCGCCGCCAATATTTATAGAAACATTGTCAGATAATGGAATGTCTGGCAGAAATCCCCCGACCACCATTGCGCCAACAAAAGCTAAGGCCGTTCTGTCAGTCAGGTGCAGCCTGACCAGCACGCGCTGAGCAGCGCCTAGGTAGATCAGAATTGCCACTGCCACCAGCAAAAACATACCCATTGTCACTCCGCCTTGCACCTCCATTTTGGCACCTAGATAGTAAATAGGCTAACCGAAACGGCTGGATTTATGCCCCTTTAACCCGCAACCTGCTTTGCAGGAAAGTCTGAAAATATTTACGGTAATAAAAAAAGAAGCAATTGCCCACGCAACAGCTTCTTTTAAACTTACCTTCTTAATTTATTAGTTAGACAAATTTATTGATTACACAATCCCTCTTACTTTAATGGCTTGAGCAACACGGCTGATTGAGACAATATAGGCTGCTGTACGCATATCAACCTGGAATTGCTTGCTGGCCTCATAAACCTTTTCAAAAGCATTATACATAATAACTTGCAGCTTGTCCAAAACTTCCTGCTCAGACCAGTAATAGTTCATCAGGTTCTGCACCCATTCAAAATATGATACTGTTACGCCGCCAGCATTAGCAAGAATGTCGGGCAGGACCATGGTTCCGTTGGCGTATAGAATCTTGTCTGCATCGGGCGTAGTCGGACCGTTTGCTGCTTCAGCCACAATTTTTGCTTTAATTCTGGCTGCATTGACTGATGTAATCTGGTTTTCCAGCGCTGCCGGCACCAAGATATCAACAGGCAGTTCCAACAGCTCTTCGTTTGTGATCCGCTGATAATCCTGATAGTTAATACAAGAACCGGTAGTTCGCTTGTGATCATAAATTAGGTGGGGGTCAATGCCATCTGCGTTATAAACAGCACCGCAGGAGTCACTAACTGCTACCAGCTTGCAACCCAGTTCATGCAGCAGCCGCGCAGTGATGAACCCTGCGTTGCCATAGCCTTGAACTGCAACAGACGCGCCTTCCAGCGTTAAATTCAATTTTTCAGCTGCTTTAATAATAGTGTAGACGCAACCTTGCGCAGTAGCTTCATTTCGACCAAGCGAACCACCTAAAATCAACGGCTTTCCGGTAATAACGCCAAATTGATTACTGCCTTTCAAGCGGCTAAAGGTATCCATCATCCACGCCATAGTTTGAGCATTTGTATAAACATCAGGTGCCGGAATATCTTTATCAGGTCCAATAATGGAGGAAATTGCCTCAATAAAGCCTCTGCTCACACGCTCCAATTCACCTTGCGACATTTCCTTCGGATTGCAGATGACTCCTCCTTTACCGCCTCCATAAGGCAGTCCCACAACTCCACACTTAAAAGTCATCCACATGGAAAGAGCTTTCACTTCGTCAATTGTCACATCAGGGTGGAAACGGATGCCCCCTTTGCAGGGACCGATGGCATCGTTATGCTGCGACCGCAGACCTTTAAAGACTTTGGTCGTACCATCATCCATTCTTACAGGAAAAGAAACAATAAGTACGCGTTTTGGTTCTTTTAGAACTTCCTCAATCGCCGGATCCAGGACTAAGCATTTTCCCGCTTCGCAAATCTGCTGCTGGACAATTTCAAACGGATTTAAGCTTTCATGTTTCAACTGTCTCCACTCCTTTGCAGATAACTTCCCAGAAAATTAGGAAAGAAGAATTATGGCTAATTCAGCACCTATTTTCCTTAGTTAGAAATTATATCTAGAAGATTACGAATTTGCAATATCTTATTCTCAATTTCTCTCAATTCGGATATCCCGCTCCTGCAGCCACTCGCGAGTCCTACCGGTGATGACTAAAGGAGTACGATGTAATTCCTCGATGGAATTGCAGCCCATCAATACCATAACCACTTTTAACTCTTTCAGGCAGTTCTTTAAGCGCAACACCAAAGCCTCCCTGCCCTCGGAAAGAAGAATCTTGGCGGCCATGCCAGCCACAGCAACAGCATTAGCGCCCAAAGCCAGCGCCTTAACGGCTAATAAGCCGCTGTTGATGCCTCCGGAGGCCACAATATCCAAGCCGGGGGCGCCTGCTCTTGCTTCCAAAATCGATAAGGAGGTGGGTACTCCCCAGTCCATCAGGTCCATGTTTGTTTTAATATGGCCACGCCTTCGTTCAATCTCCATAAAATTTGTGCCGCCTTTGCCGCTGACATCAATGGCATGTACGCCAAGTTCCTTAAAAATGGCGGCTTGCTCCTTAGCAACGCCAAAACCTACTTCTTTAATAATTACAGGCACGGCAACAGCACGCACAATTTTTTCAATCTTACGCCGATAGCCGCGAAAGTCAGTATCCCCTTCAACCATCATCAGCTCCTGAGGAATATTCAAATGGACCTGCAGGGCATCGGCACTGATCATCTCCACTGCTTTTTGCGCTGTCTCAATATCTGCATACGCTCCGATATTGGCAAAGATAATGCCCTCTGGGTAGATTTCACGCACTACCTGGAAGGTCTTTGCATAAAGCGGACTTTCTACGGCGGCCATCTGTGAACCGACGGCTAGGGCCAGACCACACTCCTTAGCCGTTAGCGCCAGTTCCCGATTGACATTTTCAGCATCTTCCACGCCACCGGTAATTGCATTGATAAAGAAAGGCCTCTTAAGCTGGATTCCGACGAGTTGCGTAGACAAATCTACGGCATCCAAGCTTGCCTCAGGCAAGCAATTATGCACCAGGTTTACATCACTAAAGTCGGCGCTTGTCAGATCAGTTCGGACAGCATGCCAGAGATGTTCCAGTTTTCTTTCTTGACGTGAAATTTGACGTGACATAACACTCTTCCTTTTTATTCTTTTTCTTTTTTCAAATCAAAAAGATTGCCAAAGACATCTCCGAAAGTAAGTCCAGTACCGGTATCCTGGGGCAGCTGCACTTCTTTTACATGTTCTTTTTTAGGACGGGGCGTTGCTTCACGCATGCTCAGACTGACACGCTTCGCATCAGTATTGATCTCCAAAATTTTTACTTTCACCATCTGTCCTTGCTGCACAACCTCAGAGGCTTGTTTCACATGATGGTTAGCCAACTGGGAAATATGAACTAACCCTTCTACGCCGGGAGCCAACTCTACAAAGACTCCAAAATCTACAACCCGGGTTACTTTCCCCTCAACAAGATCGCCCGCCTTAAACTGTCTGGCAATTTTAGTCCAGGGGTCAGGTTGCGCTTGTCGCAGAGACAAGCCAATCCGCTCCCTTTCAGGTATAACATCAATAACTTTAACATCGACTTCATCACCGACGCTCAATACTTCTCCGGGATTATCAACACGGCTCCAAGACATTTCGGAAATATGGACTAAACCGTCTATTCCTCCCACATCTACAAATGCCCCAAAGTTAGTGAGACGCTTTACTGTCCCGCGAATCACTTGGCCCGGCTTCAAAGAGTTAAGGATTCTTTCTTTTAGTACGGTTGCTTCCTCTTCCAAAACATGTTTGCGGGACAAAATCAGTTTTTCCTTTTCGCGGCGCATTTCAATGACCTTAAAGGAAACTTCTTCGTCAAGAAATACGCTGAAATCGGGAACAAAAGTAACATCTACCAAAGAGCCTGGCATAAATCCTTCGTAGCCACCGCCTAGATTCACCACCATACCGGCTTGAACAACTTCCTTCACACGGCCGGTAATGACAGTTCCGTTTTCAAAGGCTTGCTCCAATTCAGCCCACTTTTGCTGCCGTTCAATAGTTTTGCGAGAAAGAACAATCTTTCCTTCCTGTTCATCGACTGCTTTTACTGCCACTTCGATTTCCTGACCAATCCGGATAACAGAAGACAGTTCCTGGTCTGCGCCTAAGATCATTTCTTGACGTGGGAGAATCCCCTCGCTCTTGTAACCGATATCCACAAGCACCTCATCTTCAGACAGCTGAACGACGGTGCCTTTCACCACATCTCCTACAGAGAATTCCCAGACTGTCTGATCCATCGCACTTTCCTCCACTGACATCTGTTCCTGCCGGCTTTCTTCAGTTGCCTGCACTTCCTGGATTTCTTCACCATTTTTTTCATTTTCCATCTTTGCAATGACCTCCTTTATCGTCCAGTGGGGTGTTGAAGCACCTGCGGCAACACCTACTGTCCTTACATCTTGCAACTGACTCATGTCTAGTTCGGCTGCTCCCGTAATAGCGATTATCCTGACTCCGGCAGCTTTACAGATGTCTGCCAATTTCTTTGTATTGGCGCTGTTTTTACCGCCCACCACCACCATCACATCCACAACGCGCGCCAAAGAGCGGACACTTTCCTGCCGCAAAGCCGTCGCCTTACAAATAGTATTATACTTTTCAACTACCGGAACTAGCGCTGTTAGTTTCTTAGCGACTTCATCAAAAGACAACTTGTCTTGCGTGGTTTGCGCTACCAAAGCCACCGGTTTATCCGGATCAAGGCTTCCCAGCATTACTAACTGGCTAGGATTAGCAAGCACATAAGGCCTCTCGTGTGCCCAGCCCATTATCCCTATGACTTCAGGGTGATGCCGGTCTCCCAGAATAACAATCTGTTTGTCTTCTTCAACAAGTCTTGCCACGAGAACTTGCAGGTTTCTAACAAAGGCACATGTAGCATCGATTATTAGCAGCTTTCTTGCTTTCGCCTGTTCAAGAATTTCCGGACTGACACCGTGGGAACGGATAAGCATTGTGGCGTTGTCCGGCACTTCTGCCAGATCGTCAACGAAGACCACGCCTTGGCTGCTCAGCTTTGTCAGCAAGCTCTCATTGTGAGCCAAAGCACCCAGACAGTAAACGGTGCCGCATTGAGTTGCCTGCTCTGCTAGCTCCACCGCTTTTGCCACACCACTGCAAAGGCCAACGTGTTCTGCCAGAATAATTTTCAGCTAACTCACCTCAACCATTTTATCCCTTCTTCCGTAACCGGTCAATCTCCTGCATTATTTTACCAGCTACTTCTTCCAGCTGTTCTGCCTTATTTTTTAGACCGTAGTACTCCGGAAAAGAAATCGGTGCACCGATACGCACTCTAATCTGGCGTAAAATCTTAAATGAACCAATAATTGCAATGGGGATCACAGGCGCCTCACTTTTAATCGCAATCAGAGCTACACCGGAATGGGGCACTAACAATTCATCGGTGCGACTGCGTGTTCCCTCTGGGAAAATTCCCAGCACTTCACCGCTTTTTAAGATCTCCAGCGCTTTTCTGATCGCTCTGCGGTCTGCGCTGTTCCTTCTAACCGGAAAAGCATGGAGTAAAGGCATAACTATACTAAAAACAGGAATCTGAAACATTTCTTCTTTGGACATAAAATGGACAATTCGTTTTGTCAGACACCCGACTAGGGGCGGATCCCACCAGGAAATGTGGTTTGAGCAGAGTATACAGCCCCCTTCCCTAGGCAGATGCTCCTGTCCCGCAATCTCCCAACGAAATAGGAACTTAAAAATCAAGGTAAAGATCTGACGCACAACCCAGTAAAACACGCAACCACTCCCCGTTCTACTCTTCTCCTCGCACCGCCCTTACAATGGCATCCACCACAGCATCAATTGTCATCAGTGTGGTGTCCAGATAAATAGCATCTTCAGCAGGCCGCAGCGGTGCCACTTCCCGTTCTGAATCTATTTTATCCCGAGCGGCGATCTCCTGCATCATCTGTTCCAGCTCAAACTCTTCCCCTTTCGCAGACAACTCTGCTAAGCGACGACGAGAACGCTCTGTCAATGAAGCATTCAGAAAGAATTTATACTCGGCAGACGGCATCACAATCGTGCCAATATCTCTCCCGTCCATTACCATGCCTCCGCGGCTGCCGATTTGCCGCTGTTTATCCACCAAGATCTTGCGCACCTGCGGGCAACGGGCCACAAATGAAACATTACGATTCACAATCGGCAAACGGATGTCTTCCGTAACATTCTCGCCGTCCATAAAAATGATGTTTTGGCCGATACTGTCACTTTTAATATCTAGCTCGACTATTTTTGTTAAGGCTTCCAGAGCCTCCGCGTCATGAATGTCAGTCCCTCTGCGCAGGCCTGCCAGCGTTATCGCTCGATACATTGCACCGGTATCCAGATAAGTTAAGCCAAGACGCGCTGCCACTGCACGAGCCACCGTGCTCTTCCCGGCTCCGGCAGGTCCGTCGATGGCAATGCTTAGTTTCATCTGCCAGCCCCCTCCACAAAACTTAATAGCAACGACAACACCCTAGGTGTTGTCGTTAACGAGATCAACCCTAAGCGAGCGGGCTTCCCTCAAATAGATATGTTTAATCTCATTTTGTCTCAAATCTGTGTTAACCAGCACTAAAACGCGAATACAAAAAGCCAGTGCTTCGGGCACGTCAACTTCCACGGCTCCTAGCAGTGGCACATCATTCCAACCCAATTCTCTTGCGGCCGCCGCAGGAAAAGCAGCGTTCAAATCCGGAGTAAGAGTGAAAAAAATACTGGCAATGGCTTCTTTCCTTAAATTATTTTCCTCTGCCATCTTGGTGAGCAGTTCTGTTGTAGCCTGAATAATTTCTGATTTGCTATTTTCTGAGACATTAATAGCCCCTCGGATCCCCCTGACCACACTACCACCCACGCAAACGTCCTCCCACAAACTGCCGCTTTTGCATCTTATCGCTTTAAGCTAAATAATAGCTGAAAATCTGCTTTTTAGCAAGCTTTTTCAGCGTCTCTCCCCTACAACAACCCAGCTGATTGTCTCCGGTCGCCCAAAATATGTTACTGTTTTCCCTCGCGCAGGAGAAATCACTCCCGCAGAAACTTCTGTTACCTTTATCTCCACAATTTGGCTGATGTCTGTCCCGTACACTTCCAAATCATCTCCATCCTGAACTTCAAGCATCACCGAACCGCTTTGAGAAAACACGGCGGCCGTTTTACCGTTTACCCGAACCTGTAAACCTGAAGCATCTCCGGCGACTACTTGTAATGTTAGCTGATGGGGTTTGCCATTGAGCTGCGAGTGAATTGCCGGCAACCGGCTCGGTGCTGCCGGAGTATACGCTTTCCCTTCAAGGCGCTCCACCAAACTAAATATCTGTCTAAAAACCGGCTGAGTTAATAGTGCTTGACTCACCAACAACACTACAAGCATTGCCCCCACCGTAACCAGCAAAACGCGCTCAAAACGACTTGTCCGTTCTTTGAACCATTGCTCAAAATTCATCGGCTCGCCCCCCCCTTTACAGAAGAGTATGCCAGAGCCTAGTAATTTTATTCCTTTCCGGCAGCAGAGCTTCCGGCTAAAAATCCGGTGGAAAAAGCGGCTTGCAGATTGTAGCCGCCGGTATTGCCGTCCACATCCAGCAACTCCCCGGCAAAATAAAGTTCTTTGATCAGTTTTGATCCCATGGTGGCCGGATTTATTTCTTTAACAGACACACCGCCGGCAGTCACAATCGCCTCCCTGAGCGGACGTTTTCCCGTTACAGTCATCGGCAGGCAGGTTAACACCTCTAGCAGTGCCGTGCGCTGAGCTTTGCTGACCTGGTGAACAGGCAACTCAGGCGGTATTCCAGCCAGTACTATTACCGGAACAATCAACCTCTGCGGGAGCAAGTCAACCAAACTGTTCTTAAACTGTTTACGCGCATACTTTTCAAAATCCCGCAGCAAACGCGCATCTAGCTGCTCCGGCTTAAGTGCCGGCTTCAGATTTATTAAAATATGCGGCTGCTGCTTTTGCTCCAAAGCGCGCACCACCACGCGGCTCAGCGTAAGAATGATCGGTCCGCTCAGGCCGTAATGGGTAAAGAGCATTTCTCCAAACTCTTCCGCAATGAGCCTGCCGTTTACCTTAACACGCGCAGTCACATTTTTTAAGGACAAACCTACCAATTCTCTGCCCCACGCTTCCGCCGTTTCTAACGGCACTAAAGCGGAGTGCGGCGCAATAATGGTATGACCCAGCTTTTTTGCCAGCAGATAGCCGTCACCACTCGAACCGGTCGCCGGATATGACGCCCCGCCGGTAGCCAGCACCACCGCATCGGCCGGAAAATGTTCATCGCCGCAGCTTACGCCGGAGACTCGGTTTCCGTTTGTCAAAATAGCAGTAACTCGCCGACCAAACAGTACCCGCACTTTTTGCTGACTCAAAAAACAGTGCATGGCATCCACCAAGTCAGCCGCCCTTTGCGACTGGGGGAACACCCTGCCTCCTCTTTCTACCACGGTAGAGACACCTTGTTGCAAAAAGAAGTGCCGCAGATCCTCATTGTTAAAACGATAAAAAGCAGTGTATAAAAATGAACCATTACCAGGAAACTGCTGAATAAAGTCGCCTATATCGGCGGCGTTAGTCACGTTGCCACGGCCCTTGCCTGTAATGGCCAATTTTTTCCCCAAACGTTCATTGCGTTCCAACAAAATTACCGAAGCACCCGAGGCAGCCGCCTGTCCGGCGGCCATCATTCCGGCAGGACCACCGCCAATCACAATTACCCGCAGAATAAATCCCCCTTTCATTCCATCCACAATAAAGAAGCGGCTTGCGCCGCCGGTCAATCTAGGTATTTTCTTGCCTTAAGCATTACCTGTGTTTTCGCTTGATCATGGACTTCAAAGAATACTTGCTCCATATCCTGCATCGACAAGGAAATTTGCGTAGGCTCCATAATTTTTAGTCGGCGGAATTCTTCCCTAACAGCAAAACGCACAAGATAACAAAGGGAATCCGCCCAAACTTCCAACTCTAGGGGGGCATAAGCTACTTCAGCGCCGATGTCGTCATCGAAAACAAAATAAATTTCGCCCATTTCTAGATCCTCTATCAGGATGCCCTGCACAGGGACATTGCGCCACAACGCAGCCTGCTGCTGTCGCAATTCTGTGGCAGCTTCCTCCGTACTTTTTTTGCCAAAGAAAAAACGGGAAGGCCGTGCTCTCCCTTGATAGTCAAAACGGATTTTAGCACGTATTTTATGAACGGCAGATTCCCTTTCCTCAGCTCGTCTACATTCTTCCAGGTTGATTTGTTTTTCAAATCCTGGTTTTAGCACTTTTTTCTCCCTCCAGTAAAAACGAATCAGCGCTTTTATTATTGTGCAGGGAATTTGCTAACTTCCTGCACAATAGAGGGGATGTAGGGGATTCCCCTCCCCGCTCCTGTTTTTCCCGATTTATTTAAAAATAATTCGCGCCCTAGGGAGAAATTCCTGCATTGTTCAGCAATCTTCTCTTCCTAGATGGCAAGTATCATTTAAGCGTACAAGCCGCCAGTGCTCAGACATGTACTCCAATACCGTGACCGAACCTGTGTCTATCTGAATACGGGCTGCCGTAGCCGGTGCCATACCCATCAACATGGCGACCGCCACACGAATGACACCGCCATGCGTAACAAGTATGGCCGTTTCGCTAGCAGCCGTATCTGCCATGATAATTTTTAGAGCATTTTGCACCCTGTGGGCTAGGCTTGCTCCCGCTTCACCGCCCGGGGGGCAGGTATTAACCGGATCTGCGCACCATTTCTCAAATAAAGCCTGCATTTCGCAGTCCATATCAGCGTAACGCAGTCCTTCCCAGTGCCCAAAGGACATTTCCCTGAGCTCTGTCAAAACGGTGGGAACCAGACCAAAACGACTGGCCAGCGGCGCAGAAAACGTCTGAGCGCGCTTTAAAGATGAAGTAAAGATTTTATCAGGCTTATCTGGCAAGCAGGCAGCCAGGCAATCTGCCTGTCGCCTTCCTTTAGCGTTTAGTTCCACATCGCTGCTTCCCTGCAGTCTGAAATCACGGTTCCAGTCGGTTTCCCCATGGCGTATCCAAATTAACTTCATTTTCCCTCCGCCAAGCCAAAAATTCTCTTAAGGGCAGCTACAAGCGCTTCATTTTCTGCTTCTGTCCGCACCGCCACGCGAATATAGCGAGGTGACAAACCGTGAAAGTTGCCGCAGTCGCGCACAAGAATTTTTTCTGCAAGAAGCTGTTGCTGCAGCATAAAAGAGGGCATTGCCAAAACTTCCAGAAAGAGATAGTTAACTGTTGGCGGCCAGACACGCAACTGAGAAAAACTATTGAGCTGGCAAGCTAGTTTTTGCGCCAAACGGCTCACCTGCTCTGCCGTATAACGAATAAAGTCATGGTTGCCCAGCACATATTCTCCCGCCAACTGCGCCAATGTGTTTACGCTCCACGGATCGTGCAATTGCTTGGTTGCGTCGGCAATTTCAGCAGGAGCGGCTAAGAAACCCAAACGCAGACCGGGGATGGCATACATTTTGGTCATAGAGCAGAGTACCAGCACATTAGGCGGTGTGTTTACCAGCATAGAGCGATACGGCCAGTCCGGGCAAAACTCCAAAAAAGCTTCATCCAGCAAAAGATACCCTCCGTGCTCTGCGCAGGTAGCAGCTACTGTCAGGATCTCTTCGCGGCTAAGTAGCGTACCGGTAGGATTATTGGGATTGCACAACACTGTCAAAGCCGGACGCACCCGACTGACTGCGTCACAGAATGCAGGTACATTTAATTCGAAATTATCGCACTCTTGCAAGAAATAGTAGCTAGCTTTCCTGCTTGCCGCCTGAGCCCCCTGCTCGTATAAAGCAAAGGTAGGTACAGGAATCAACACTTTGCCCGCGGGAAGCGAACGCATCACCAGATAGATCAGCTCTCCCGCACCGTTACCCACAACTAAACTGTGCTTGAGCTGATAGCGGCTGGAGATGGCAGACACCAACTTGCGGCAGGCCGGATCTGGGTAGGCTGTCAATTTCGGGAGTTGCGCTCTTAAAAAATCATACAAACCTGCAGGAGGTCCCAACGGATTGATACTGGCGCTAAAATCCAAGAGTTCTTCTGCGGTCAAACCTGCCTGCTCTGCTGCCGTCTGCAAATCACCGCCGTGACCAAACGGGTGCAATTTACTTCTCACGTTTCTCACTTTTTACACCTGCCAGCAATTTGAGAATTATTCCGAAAACATTACGATTATAGGTCTAGAATCACAGCAAGATAAGCGGTACTAAAATCAAGACTGATAACTCGTGCATTTCACACGCTGCCCCCAGCAAATCCCCGGTGGCACCGCCAAAGTTATTCAAGAAAAAGCGCCTAAGCAAGAAGAGCATTACCGCCTGCCATAAAAAGACCAAAAAGATGGCACTGCCAACAACCAGCAGTCCAAGAAAAAGAAAAAAAAGAACTGCTGCCGCCAAATGCCACCGACCTGTTCCCTCCACAAAAACACGGCCTAGACCTTCCCCAGCTCGCGCGTAGCTGCAGGTGGACATTAAGGCAACCATAGCCGTTCGACCCGCCAGCGGAGCGAGAATCAACGCCGGAAAGTGAGCCGGATTAGCAGCTAGGGCGGATACGGCAGCAATTTTCAGAAAAATCATAAATACGGCGCTTTGTACGCCGAAGGCGCCTACTTGGCTGTCGCGCATTGCCGCCAAACGACGTTCCATGTCTCCCCGCACACCCAGTCCATCAAAAGTGTCCATCAAACCATCCAGATGCAGACCGGCTGTCAGGCCCGCCCACAAAGCCACTGTCAGTGCTGAGGCAAGAAAAATTGGCCAAGTAGTGCGACCCCACTGCCAGCAGACAAACAGAACTAGTCCGAGCAATACGCCAACAATTGGATAATAGATGGTGGAGGCTGCCAAGTCATCGGCAGTCAAATCTTCATCTTTGCCTAGGGGAAACACAGTAAGAAAGCGGAGCGCCTGGAAGAAATGTTTCATAGTACCACGCCTTTACAAAAGATTTAGAACCAGAGCCTGCAACAATAGTCCAACTGCCAGAAAAAACACAGCAGTAACCATCATTAAAGTTGTTGCCTCTCTAATATCATTCGCCTCGGGCGGACGCCCTTCCTGCCAAAGGCGCATTCTTTGGCAGATTCTACCGCCATAGCGATTTTCGCCGCCTAAAGTCACACCAAGCGCACCAGCCATTAGCGCTTCCGTCAAACCACTGTTAGGACTGGGATGTTTTTTCCCATCCCGGCAGAGCGCCGTCCATGCCGCCCTCACAGGCAAACGAAGTACTGCCGCGGCCAGCAACATCACCGGTATCGTCAGACGTGCCGGCAGCCAGTTGGCGGCATCGTCTAACTTAGCCGCCGCCCTGCCAAACCAGAGATAGCGATCATTTTTATAGCCCAGCATGGAATCCATGGTGTTTATTGCTTTGTAGAGCAGTGCCAACGGCGCCCCCCCCAGCAGTGCATAAAAAAGTGGTGCCGTCACCCCGTCCACAGTATTTTCTGCTACAGTCTCCACCGCTGCCCTGGAAACCTCCCGTTCAGACAACTGCTCGCTGTCCCGTCCTACAACCATAGCTACCGCCTGCCGCGCCTGTTTTATGTTTCCGTCCTGTAAAGGCAAATATATCTCTTCCGCCGCTTGCTGAAGAGAACGGGTCGCTAAGGCAGTCGCAAGCATCATCACAGTAAGAATCGCTCCCGCCAGCGGGTGAATAAAGGAAAAAATACTAATCAGTCCAAGTGAAGAAGCATATACTACACACAACACCACCAGCACCAGTAAAGCACCCCTATACTGCAACTTGTGTGCTGAATGGTCACAATTATAAAGTCTTTTTTCTAAAAAGGAAATCAGCTTGCCGAACCAGACGACCGGGTGGGGAAGCCAACGAGGATCACCGATGAGGGCATCCAGCAAAAATGCCAAAAGAATGAGCATCTAAGCTTCTCCCTTGACACGCAGCAGATACCCGGCTACCGCAAAATATACTTCGTCCGCCTCTTTTGCAACCAACTGGTTAGCCCTGCCCGCCAAGTCACGAAAAAATCTGCCTAGCGGTGATTCCGGCACAATGCCGCAGCCCACTTCATTGGCGACTAAAATGGTCGTAAATAGTCTTTCTTTAGTCTTCAGGCAAAGACTATGCAGCGCCTTGCTAATTTCGTTCTCGACGCTTTCCAACTCAACAAAGGTGGCCTCTGCAGAGTAATGGGGCAAAAGCAGATTTGTTAGCCAAAGCGTCAGGCAGTCCACAACAACTGTTTCGGTTTCCGGTGAGACTTTTTCCAGCGCTCCAGGCAGGTCCCATTGCTCTTCCAGCGTAAGCCAATCAGACGGACGCCTTTTTTTATGGAGGGCTACCCTGTGAGCCATTTCTTCGTCATGGATGGCCGCAGTAGCAAGATAGACTGTTTTTCCTCCCGAGGCAAGAGCCATCTCTTCCGCCAAGCGACTTTTACCACTGCGAGCACCACCTAAGATTAAGACCAACTTTCCCCCTTCACCTTTTACCATCTCATCTTCCTCCCTGTTTGGCATAGTCTGCACAAGCTGACACAAAGCGGCGCGCCACATTGGGATTACTAAAAAAATGCAAATGAAAATAAGAACCTAGGCAGTTGGCAAAGCGTTCCCCCCCGACCTCGCCCTGCGGCAGCTTACGGAATAAGACCGGAGCTGAAACCTGCTCCATCTCTGACCAATGAAATTCATGACCGCGGCAAGTCTCATTTTCTGGCAGCAAAAAGTTTTCTGCCAGGCCGGTCACTTCCACATAACCAAGCGCTCTGCGTTTTTTCCTCATCACAGCACGTCCGGGAAAAACACCGGCCATGGGCCAAGCCTGTCCCGTAAAATCCAGCAGTTCCTGCGCTAAAAACATATAGCCTCCGCACTCGGCATAAATTGGCACACCTGCCAAGCCTGCCGCCTTGACTGCCTGCCGGATAGCTCCGTTTTGCGCCAACTTTGCAGCAAAGACTTCGGGAAAACCGCCACCCAACAAAATGCCGTGACTTTCCTCTGGCAGTCTGTCATCATGCAACGGTGAAAAAGGAACCAGCTCCGCCCCAAAATAGCTCAACAGTTCCTGATTTTCAGCATAATAAAAACTGAAAGCTTCATCGCGAGCTACGGCAATCCGACAACTAAGTCGCTCGCTCTTGGCAGGGAAAATTTTCCGTATTGGTTCCGGTAGTGGACCAGCAGCAGCTGCTGACGCCAATACTGCATTAACATCGATCTTTTCTTCCACCAAATCTGCCAAGTACGCAAACAGTTCTGTTAAATCGCCGTTTTCTGCGGCCGGCAAAAGCCCCAGATGTCTCTCCGGCACCGCAAGACGCTCATCTTTTGCTAAATAGCCAAAGACCGGTACAGACAGATAGCTGTTCACCGCTTCCTCTAAGAGATGAAAATGACTCTCGCCGGAGAGCTGGTTGAAGACAATCCCCGCGAATGGCACATCCCGGTCAAAATGAAGATATCCGCCAACTAATGCGGCGGCGCTTCTGGCCATTTTAGCGCCGCTAGCCACGAGCACTACCGGCGTTCCGGTAATTTTAGCCACATGTGCTGAACTCCCTATCTCCCCTTGCCCCTTGCGGCCGTCGTATAAGCCCATCACTCCCTCAATCACCGCAATAGCATCTGCCGGCACGCGGCGTTGAAGAATCTCCAAAACTTGCTCCGGCGGCATCATCCAACTGTCCAGATTGCCGGCGGGGACACCGGCTGCCGCAGCATGAAAACCTGGGTCGATATAATCAGGACCAACCTTAAAGGGCACAACATGCAGCCCGCGACGGCGCAGAGCATAAATCAAGCCTGCCGTCAGCATGGTTTTACCTACACCGCTATGTGTCCCAGCAATCATAATCCGCTTCATCTTCTGACTCCTGCTCCCCTCCCGACCACCAAGGCCATTGCCAACAAAGCATTCATAATAGCGGCAGCTACGGTGCTGCCACCTTTTTCGCCTTGCACAGTAATCCAGGGAAAATCAAATTCGGTGAGCCATTCCTTAGATTCTGCTGCGCCCACAAAACCTACCGGTGTGCCCACCACAAGAGCGGGCTCTGCTTTACCAGCTTTTACCGCCTCAAGCAGAACAAACAAGGCGGTCGGCGCATTGCCGATGAGAAAAATTGCACCTCGAGGATGGGCTGTTAATGCCCTGCTCATGGCAACCGCCGCCCGCGTCGTCCCCAGCATTTTAGCTTCCGCCGCCACCGTCGGCTCATGGATCAGACAAGTTAGTTGCAACCCTAAAGCAGCAGCCGCTTGCCGGTTGACCCCGGAGCGGGCCATTTCCACGTCACAGTAAACCGGCGCGCCGCCTGCCAGCGCCGCCACCCCAGCAGTTAACGCATTATGACTAAAGGCTGTAAGTTCAGCAAAAGAAAAATCACCTGTCGTATGCACCACTCGTTTGATTACCGGTTTTTGAGACAATTCAAAGGGAAAGCCCGCCAATCGCACCTCAATAATTGCCATACTTTTTTCTTCAATTTCGCGCGGGTCTTTGCAATAATCCATAGTACCTCCTACAGTTTAGGTGCCGCGTCTACGCGGTCCCAAATAATCTCCGCCATCCGCTCGTCTATTCCCAGCACAGGCGCCAGCACCAAGCGCAAACGTGGGCGATCCACTGCTTCTGCGGCTAAAATTGCCGGAATATCTTCCTGCATATGAATCCCGTCATAAAGAAATACTGGCACAATCGTAACTTCTTCCAATTCACCGTCGTCAAGCAGAGCCAATGCTTCCCGCAAGTCTGGTTTAGCAAACTGCAGAAAACCATAGGCAATCTTTGACCCGGGACGCTTCCACTCCACCATCTCTTTTAACTTCAGCAACGCGTCATTAGCCTCACTACGCCTACTGCCATGCCCAACTAATAATATTGCTCGTTTCAACAACTTACACCTCCAAAGGTTTAGTCCATCTCAACCAGCCCTCACCCATTGCTAGAGGTCGGAGGTCAGATGTCGGACTCGTCGGAATCGGCGAAATAGCCGATTCCAAAAAAAAATCATTATTTAGGTCGGCTCCAGTCCTTGGTTTGCCGTGCCCTCACCCTAGCCCTCACCCATTGCTAGAGGTCGGAGGTCAGATGTCGGACTCGTCGGAATCGGCGAAATAGCCGATTCACAGACACCAATGGGAGAGGGGAACTGTTGGGCAGAGGGAGAACGATTATGCCCTCGCTCGTACCATGTAGGGGCGGGTTTCAAACCCGCCCAGGCAGATGGTAGATGCTATTTTCAGGGTAGACCCCCATGCCGCCTGCGGCACCATCAGAAGGATGAAAATGCGCCTCAGCTGGCCCTCTCCCATTGCTAGAGGTCGGAGGCCAGATGTCGGACTCGTTTGAATCGGCGAAATAGCCGATTCACAGACACCGATGGGAGAGGGGAACTGTTGGGCAGAGGGAGAACGATTATGCCCTCGCTCGTACCATGTAGGGGCGGGTTTCAAACCCGCCCAGGCAGATGGTGGATGCTATTTTCAGGGTAGACCCCCATGCCGCCTGCGGCACCATCAGAAGGATGAAAATGCGCCTCAGCTGGCCCTCTCCCTAGCCCTCTCCCGCAGGGAGAGGGGAACTGTTGGGATGAGAGAAGGGAACACTTATGCCCTTGCTCGTGCCATGTAGGGGCGGGTTTTAAACCCGCCCAAGTAGATGGTAGATGCTATTTTCAGGGTAGGGAGAAGGTGCTTGTAAATCGGCCGCTAATCTTGTATTTTTTTCAGGGCGGAGATAATCTGCTGGGCGGAGGAATAGCCTGCCCGGGAAAATGGTCGGCGCACTAAAATGATTGGGATTTTACATGCCTTGGCTGCCGCCACTTTTTGCATCGTCCCCCCAGTTTCGCCACTATCTTTAGCTACAACTGCTTCAGCTCCATATGCTGTAAATAGAGCTGTATTTAGCGCTTGAGATACGGGTCCCTGCAGCGCTACGATTTCTGCCGGTGACAATCCCTGCTCACGGCACTGGCGAATACTTTCCTCCTCGGGAAGGACACGAGCCACAACTTTCTTCTCCGGCGGCAGGGCTGAAAGAAATTCCCGCAGACGTCGAGAGCCAATTGTAAGAAAGATTACTCGTGCCAAGCGAGCAGCACTTTGTGCTGCCGCAGTAAAGTCTGAAACATAGTAAACCCCTTCTCCGGCAGGAATATTGGCTGACGGACGCTCATAACGAAGATAAGCCACTCCTGTTTCGGACGCTGCACGATATGCCTCTTCTTTAACTTGCTCCGCGAAAGGATGGGTAGCATCTACCACGGCACGCACCTCCTTTTCCCTGATAAAGCTGGTCAGGGCAGTGGCATCCATCGCGCCCTGCAACACTACGCATCCGCCTTGCTCCCGCAGCAAGGCGGCCCCATAGCTGCTTACGGCTGTAGCTACAATCATTGTACGGGGAAAAACGGCGTTAATGGCTGCCACCAGCTCTCTGGCATCCTTTGTGCCGCCCATTAACAGAATCATAATCTATACCCCCGCGGTGTAACCATGCGGCCATGTACCAGTTTGGTCTGGCTATTACCGATTACTACCGTAGTAGTCATATCCACATCTTCTGGCGACAACAGAGCTAAGGTGGTAATTATTTGCTTTTCCTTTGCGCGTCCACAATCTTTAACAATCCCTACCGGCACAGAAAGATCTCGGTGCCGCGAAACTATCTCCAGCGCCTTTTGTAAATGGTCTGCTCTGCCTTTACTGCGCGGATTGTAGAGCACAAGCACAAAATCTGCCTCCGCAGCAGCAGCAAGACGGCGTGCAATAGTCTCCCAAGGAGTCAATAAATCAGACAGGCTGATAACTGCAAAATCGTGAGTCAGCGGAGCCCCTAGCAGCGCCGCTGCCGCTGTTGCAGCCGTTACGCCGGGAATTATAGAAACAGCCAAACCTGCCGGCGCCACTTCTAATACTGGGCCTGCCATACCGTAGACACCCGGGTCGCCGCTGGAAACGACTACCACTTGTTTGCCGCTCAGTGCCTCTGCCACGGCGGCACGGGCACGGTCAGTCTCTTTTTTCATCCCGGAGGCCATAATCACTTTCCCGGCAATTAATGGCTCAATCAGCTTGAGATAAGTTGTATAGCCTACCACGACATCCGCCTGAAGCAGTGCTTCCTTAGCTTGAGGCGTTAGCGTCTCTTCCCCGCCGGGGCCGAGGCCGACCACGGATATTCTGCCTCCGCTACCGCTACCGTCACTCCATTTATTTTTTGTTTCGGCACAAGCAAACGGCCGCCTTTGGCAGCCAAAATCGCTGTCGGTTCGCATACTGCTCCCACCCCCATAGTTTCTTGCACAAAAGCAGACTGTTCATAAGAGGCAACCAACCCCTTTATTTGCTCCGCCTTGTAAAATTTGACTGGCAGCCCCAATTCCTGCGCCGCCAGCCGCAGGCCCTCTTCATCCCGCTTACGGTCAATACTGGCTAGTGCTGCCACACTAGCGGCAGCCAAGTTGAAGCGCTCAAGCACACTGGCGATAGCAGTCAAAATTTGTATTGCCCCAATCCCGCGCCGACAGCCTACCCCCAGATATAGATTAGGGGGGCGTAAAAACAGATCTCCCTCACCTGCACCAGGAATTTTATGCCGATTTGTAAGCAGCGCCCTGTAGGATAACTGTTCACTCGCTGCGAAACGGGAGAAAGGGAGAAATAGAAGGCCGTTACCACAAGGCAGTTGAGCAGCCGGCAAGTCGGTGAAAACGGTGACTTTTTCAGCGCGTAACATGGCTGCATTAAAAGTTTTAATCAGCGAAAAAGGTTCGGGCCTAGCGTCAATTTCCCTGGCAAAGAGATCTACGGCATAGAGACCTTTACCATCGGTAGCAGTCGTAATTACCGGCAGAGCACCCACTGTTTGCGCCAACCGCTCTGCCAGCGCATTAGCGCCTCCCCAGTGCCCGGAAAGCAAGGAAATAGCAAAGCGTCCGTCCTCATCCATTACTACCACCGCCGGATCAGACTGCTTATCCCGCAGCAGTGGAGCCAAGATACGTACGGCGATGCCAGAAGCCATAATCAGCACTAATGCTTCGTCGATTTGGAAACGCCGGCAAACCAACTCCCGCAACCCTGCAAAAAAATGGGCATCATCCTCCGGCTCACACAAAGCTTTCGGCAACCAAACTGTAAAGCCGCAGGCCCCGCCAATTTTCAGAGCCAGTTGGCGCCCTCCCGGCGTGATCGCGATAACTGAGTTACTCATTTTATTCCTTCCCGAAAACCGTGGCTAAAATCTGCCGCATAAAGACGAGACTTTCTGCTCTTCTCCTCTGCCAAAAAATCCCCTACAAGAATCATGGCTGTTTTTGTCACGCCTGCTGCGTTAACTTTTTGCGCAATCTCAGCTAATGTGGCTTGGATAACCCGTTCTTCCGGCCATGACGCTTTTTCAACCACCGCCACCGGAGTATCGGCAGGATAGACAGACAATAACTCTGCAGCCACCTGCTCGATCATCCCTACACTAAGGAAAATACACATAGCAGCTTGGTGAGCCGCCAGCGCGCGTAAATTCTCTTTTTCAGGCACAGGCGTGCGGCCGCCCATCCTAGTAATAATCACCGTCTGGGAAATTTCCGGCATTGTCAGTTCCCGCCCTACCGCTGCGGCAGCCGCGGCATAAGACGAAACACCAGGCACCATCACACTTTTAATCCCTAGCTGCTGCAGAGCATCCATCTGTTCCTGGATAGCGCCAAAGAGAGCCGGGTCGCCTGTATGCAACCTGACTACTTGCTGCCCTTTTGCCACCGCCTCCGCCATCATCTCCACCAACCCGTCAAGTGCCAGCCCCGCGCTGTCTATCAAACGGGCAGCAGGATTAGCGTGCAACAAAATGGCTTTGTTAACAAGGGAGCCGGCGTAAACCACCAGCTCAGCCTCTTGCAGCAGACGCGCTCCCCTCAACGTAATTAACTCAGGATCACCCGGACCGGCGCCTACAAACCAGACAGTCATCAACTCTTCCTCCTTTTAACAATCAGTAACGAAAGATAGTCAATAGTTTGACCGCGCAGGGAAAAAGGATCGTTTGTCCAATACTCGTCATTTCCGCCACAACGGCTGACTAGGTATGCATCGCCGGCAAAGCCGCTCTTCTCCAACAGGTCTAGTGTTTGCTCAAAGGCGGCCGATACTTTAAGAAAAACAAAGGTGTCTACATATTGTGCCAGACCACTAAACTCTGCCAAACTAAGCGGAACCGGCACCACCGCCAGCCTTTCGTTTTTCTCTACAAGCGGTATTTGCAACAGAGCGGCGGCAGCATTGAAAGAAGAAACACCGGGAATAACCTCTACCCTTACTTCCGGGTAAATCCGCCGCAAATCTTGGAGCAGATAACCAAATGTACTGTAGAGGAACGGATCGCCGATGGTGAGAAAAGAGACTGCCTGATGTTCTGCCAACAGCTCGGCTACTTTAAGAGCGGCTTCTGCCCAGTGCGCAGCTAATTCATCCTCGTTGCGCGTCATGGGAAAAAGCAGTTCCACTACCGACACCCCGGCTGACAAATATGGCTTGACCACAGTCAGAGCCACGCTTTCCCGCTCCGCTTTTGATTTGGGAACACAAATTGCTGTAGAAGCAGACAATGCTCTTTTCCCTTTTTCCGTGATCAGCGAGCTTTCACCGGGGCCTACGCCCACACCATATAACACACCGGGCACCATTTATGCCTCCTCCTTTCTGGCACTGATAATCCAAACCCCATTTTGTGCCCGAAAAATATTTTCCTTGCCCAATTTCTCTAAGCGGGAAGCCTGGATAAAGACTCCTTCCGGCTTCGAAAAAGGAGGCATATTTAAAACATCCAGAACTTTGACCAAATTGCGGGGAGCAATGATCGTAGCTACTAAAATGCCGCCCACCACCAGTTGCTTAGCGCACACAGCAAGTATTTCCTCAAGCTGTCCGCCACTTCCTCCGATCAGCACCCGCTCTGGGGCTGGCAAACCTAACAGAGCCTGCGGCGCTTCCCCATGGATCAGCTCAATCTGGCTCACCCCAAAGCGCAGACTGTTTTTCTGAATCAGCAGTACTCCTTCCTGACTTTTTTCCACAGCAATCACGCGGCCGCCGGGAGTAAGCAGTGCCGCTTCCACTGAGAGAGAACCGGTGCCGGCTCCCACATCCCAGACGGTAAGCTTTGGAGCTAATCGGGCGGTACAAATAGTCAGTGCCCGCACCTCCCGTTTTGTCATTGGCAAAGAACCACGCTCAAACGCTTCATCCGGAATCCCGGGCACAAGATATGGCCACTCTCTATTCATCAATATGACCATTCCTTTCCGCTGCGCTTCAAGGCACAAAAAAGATATGAAACCAATTATCCTACCCGCAGCCTGTAGAATTTTGTTAAAATAGCTTGAGGAAGCAGGCACACTACAGAGCACGTGGAG
>Ga0208734_100084_pt1 | contig 35191 bp, 36 predicted proteins | sample Subbio2Aug_QV11A_FD_184824 | JGI IMG/M metagenome (GOLD analysis project Ga0208734, IMG submission 184824) | Serpentinite rock and fluid subsurface biosphere microbial communities from McLaughlin Reserve, California, USA - CR12Aug_QV11A (SPAdes) | ecosystem: Environmental > Terrestrial > Deep... | reverse complement strand
GTATAAGGTCATCGTAGAAGAAAAAATCGCATCATAAGCAGCTGCTGAATGTTCAGGGGCTGCGAAATTAGCTCTCTCGTAGCCTTGTTTTGTGTTGCCTTTCAAAGGCAAAGTGTTTTCAGGGTAGTAGGGTTTGGTAGGTTAGAAGATTGCTGTTTGGCGCAAGAATTTTTTGATCAATTTAAGGATGGTGGCTATAATGAAGATTCCGATTGTTTCCGTAGTCGGCAAGTCAGATAGCGGCAAAACTACGCTGATTTGCGGCTTGCTCCCTGAATTGAAGCGGCGCGGTTACCGTGTTGCCACAGTTAAGCATGACGTTCACGGCTTTGAGATTGATAAACCTGGTAAAGATACTTGGAAACATAGTCAGGCCGGGGCAGACATTGTGATCATTTCCTCGCCAGCTAAAATTGCTTTGCTGGAAAAGGTAGACGAGGAGTTGACGCTCGATGAGGTAATAGCCAGGATATCTAATGTAGACATTATCATCTCAGAGGGTTATAAAAGAAATAATAAGCCTAAAATTGAAGTGTTTCGCTCTACAGTTCATGATGCGCCGCTTTGTACCGGCGAGGACAACTTGATTGCGCTGGCCAGCGATCTCAAGTTGGACTTAGGTGTGCCTGTTTTTCCTTTGGATGATTATGCCGGGTTAGCCGAGCTAATCGAGCGCCGCTTTTTATTGTAAAAGAGCAGTGAAAAAGATAACTAAATATTAATATACGGTTAATCAAATATTAATTTTATGACGTGTATAATTAGAACAATGAGTGTGAAACAAATAACAAAGAAACCGGTGCACGTACAAACGTACACACGTACGCACGAATTGGAGGAAAGCTTGATGTTTAAGTTTACCAGAAGGCAAGTATTGAAGGCCGCCGCTGCCGCAGCGGCAATGGCGACGGTGACGGGTTGTCCGCAACGTCCCCAGCAAGAAGGAGTCCCAGAGCCGGCGGCTAAAGATGTAGAGGCCTGGCACAAATCTGTTTGCCGCTATTGCGGAGTTGGTTGTGGTATACTTGTCGGTACTAAAGGTGGTAAGGTTACCACGATAAAGGGAGACCCAGAAAACACGGTAAATCTAGGCACTCTTTGCGTCAAAGCCTATTACTTAACGAGAATATTTGATGCGCCGGACAGGCTGAAAAAACCCTTGATCAAGAAAAATGGTGCGTTTGCCGAGGCTTCTTGGGATGAAGCACTTAGTTTGATGGCTGAGAAGCTTCAAGGTACGCTTCAAGATAGTGGTCCCGGTGCAGTCGCTTTTTATGGATCCGGTCAATACTCTACCGAAGAAGGATACTTGGCAAATAAGTTGTTTAAAGGAGCCATCGGAACAAATAACGTTGAAGGCCAACCGCGAACATGCATGGCCAGTGCGGTGGCAGGTTTTGTTTCAACTTTTGGCAGAGATATGGTGATGGGCAGCTATGAAGATATTGATTTGGCGGATGTTTTCTTTATTATCGGCTCTAACACGGCCGAAGCTCATCCTGTAATTTTTGCCAGAGTCGCCGAACGCAAAAGGGCAGGACAAGATGTGCAGGTTATCGTCGTCGATCCTAGGCGAACAAGAACTTTTGATATTGCAGACCAGGCTTTACAAATTGTGCCAGGCTCAGACTTGTATTTATTAAATGCAGTCGCACACGTAATTATCAAGGAAGGACTACATGATCCTGCCTTTATGGATAGGCATGTTAACTTTGTTCAAGCTGTGCCGGGAGTAGCTTTGCCGGAGCCGCGCAGTTGGGATGAGTATGTCGCTTTCTTGGCAGAGTATACACCGGAAAAAGCGGCTGAAGCTTGCGGCTTGCTTCCGGCAGAGATTGTTGAATTAGCCAGAACATTTGCTATGCCGGGTAAAAGAACAGTTTCTATGTGGACAATGGGATTAAATCAACGTATTCGCGGTACATGGGTTAACAACCTTTTGCATAACCTGCATTTAATTACAGGTAAAATTTGTGCACCTGGTTCAACTCCTTTATCGTTAACCGGCCAACCGAATTCCAATGGTGCTGTGAGAGAGGTAGGCGCTCTTTCTCATACCCTGCCGGCACATCGTTTGGTGACAAACGAGAAGCATCGGCAGGTCGTGGCGAAAATTTGGGGAGTGCCTCCGGAAAGAATCCAGCCAACTCCGGGGATGCATACAATGGAAATGTTTGAAGGAACTCGGGATGGCAGAATCAAGTTTTTATGGGTAGCCTGTACCAATCCGGGACATACTCTGCCTAATCTCAATCACTACCGGCAAGGGATGGAAAAGACTTTTTTGGTCGTTTCGGAGATGTATCATCCTACCAGAACTAGCGAGCTGGCAGATATTGTTTTGCCTGCAGCCACAATTTATGAGAAGCCCAGCATGTTTACGAATGCTGAGAGAAGGATTCAGCATATGGCGAAAGCTATTGAACCGCCAGGAGAGGCACAGACGGAAATGTGGATGATTATAGAACTTGCCAAAAGGCTAGGCTACGAAGATCTTTTTGCCAAGTATGGCACGTACGAGGATGTCTGGGCTGAATGGAAGACAATGGCTGAAGGAACAGGAGTTGATGTGGCTGACTATAAAGATTATGTAGCTGCCCGCGGACTACAGTGGCCATTTATTGATGGACGGGAAACGAAGCGTCGTTACGTATATCCCGAAGATCCAAAAGTTACGGCGGAAGAAGGAATCAGGTTTTACGGACATCCTGACGGTCGTGCAAGAATATTCTTGCGTCCTGCCGCACCACCGGCTGAAGTGCCCGATAAAGAATTTCCCTTCTGGTTTAGCAATGGACGCTCACTTGAGCATTGGCATAGCAGAACCATGACGGGCAAAGTAGCCGAGTTAGACAAAATTCCTACCGATGTAGTGGAAATTCATCCGGAAGATGCGGCTAATTTAGGCGTAAATGAGGGAGATTTACTGGAGATTTCTTCAAGGCGAGGCTCCATAACTAGAAGAGCCGGCATTGGCGGACGAGGAGAACCAAGGAAGGGTCTGCTGTATGCTTGTATGCATGAGATGGCTGCGGACCAGCTTGTGAATCTGCTGACAAATGATCAAGTCGACGCTATTTCCAGGCAGATGGAGTTTAAAATCGCTGCGGTAAAAATCACAAAGAAAACATAAAGAAGAGGTGAGCCCATTGCGTAAAAATTCAAAAGGGAAAAACAAGAATAGAAAGTGGTTTTTGGGAGTAGCAGCGCTCGGTCTGTTGTTTGCCGGATATGTCTTGCTAACAAAAACTCCCGCGCCGCCTCCGCCACCTACCGCACAACAGTTAGCGGCCATGGTACCGGTTGGTTATCCGCAAGTGTTGCCGCATCCGGTAGAAGGCTACGAGAATTGCGTTGCCTGCCATAACATAACAGAAATTGCCGGACACGACCGGCAAGGGATGCTTGTATGTCTTCAGTGCCATGTAGGTCTGGAATAGAGTCGAATTTTTGGAGGGTTTTGCGGGATGGCAATAGCCGGCGTGGTTGTTAAAGTAATTTCAGGCCAGGAGGAATTTATCTCAGCTAAACTAAATGAACTTCCAGGGGTGGAAATAGTAAAAATTACTGACGGAAACATTGTTGTTGTTTTGGAAAGGCAAGACCTAAGCAGTCTTGAAGAGATCTCTACTCAGCAAATTCAAGGCATTTCAGGAGTTTTGGCGGTACTGCCGGCTTATATCAATCACGAAGAGTTTACCGATGAGGGATAGAGCATGAATGATAAATGGGAAGCTGTAGTCAGCAGGCGGGATCTTTTTCGCTTCACTTTGCATGAGGCGAGGAGCTTTGCCGGAAGTGCTGTCAAGGGCAAGATCCATTCTGCTCTGTTGCGGCCTCCGGGAGCTTTGCCTGAGCCTGCTTTTTTAGCTTCCTGTTTAAGATGTGGCGCTTGTATAGTAAGCTGTCCGTCAAAAATTTTGCTCACTTCCCCTCCAGGCAGCGGGGTATCATTTGGTACGCCTGCCGTCAATTTGGATAAAGGTTTCTGCAGTTTGTGCCATGAGTGCGCAAGTAGTTGTCCGAGCGGTGCGCTTGGCAGTGATGCCGAAGCCGGACTTGGAAAAGTACAAATTGCAGAAAAGATTTGTTTGGCAACCCAAGGCAATTTATGCGGACTCTGCATATTCAACTGTCCGCAAAAAGCCATAGTACTAAATAGAGATAACTTGCCTACTGTTTTAACCGAGAAATGCAGAGGCTGCGGTAAATGCAGATATCTCTGCCCAACAAAGAATGCGATTAAATTTTTATCGACATTTGAGTGACTCAGAACAACCAATCGCTGCGAGGAATACGGAGGGTTGTTTGATAATGGCTCCCAAGCCCGACTGTTTTTAGATGTAACTGCGAAAATTTTTAGTTATAGGCATTAGCAAAAGATATGCTCATTTATTTTGTGCAATAGCAGGATAAGCTCTGCGCTTTAGAGAATAAAATAACAAAAGAATATGCGCCTGTTAGCTTTCTCCGAGCCTGCCTGCCTAAAGGTGTTCCTATGGTATGTAGGCCTTGGGTCTACAGACCTGCGGGGTGTGGGATGGAAACGCCCGCGCCTCCTCGATGGAAAGGAGAGTGTAGTCGTTTTCTGTGTCTACTTCTGCCTTTTGGGGCAGATTTTTTGTTCAAACTTGACAGGGGGGGTTTTTTTGACAAAAGAAATAGACACAAAAAAAGAGATGTCCTTGATGGATCATTTGGAGGATTTGCGTAAGCGTTTGATTATCTGCAGTATTGCCGTATTACTGGCTGCTCTAATTTCTTTTCTGTATGTGGATCAAATCCGGCTGCTTCTCACTCGTCCCGTAGGTGAATTGGTATACCTTAATTTGATGGAAGCGGTAACAACCAATATCAGGCTCGCTTTCATTGCCGGGTTTTTTCTCGCGCTCCCGGTAATTTTCTATCAGATTTGGTGCTTTGTTTTGCCCGGTCTTTATCGCCACGAAAGGCGGGCAGTCTTTTGGATCTCTGTTTTATCGTTATTTTTCTTTGCTCTGGGCGTTACGTTCGCTTATTTTGTAATCTTACCGTTTTCAGTTAATTTTCTCCTCGGTTTTGCCGATTACCAGTTGCAGCCGATGATTTCCTTTAACAGCTATATCTCTTATAGTTTAGGGCTACTGATCGGTTTTGGCTTAGTATTTGAAATGCCTGTTGTTATGCTCATTCTTGCAAAGCTCGGAATTGTTTCATCTGAGTTATTGGCAAGAAACCGGATGTACGCGATGATTATTATTTTTATCCTCGCCGCTATCTTTACTCCTCCGGATGTGATCTCACAGCTTCTAATGGGTATTCCCATGACGCTTCTCTACGAGCTTTCGATTCTAATGGCGCGTTTTGTGCGGCCTCGAGTCAAGGATATTATTCTTGAGCAGTAGGGTTCGTCTTCAGAGGTCTGGCTACAGGGAGGTGAGAAGATGTTAGGCAGAATAGGCCCTCCGGAATTGTTGGTGATCTTAGGTTTGGTTCTGGTGGTTTTTGGTCCAAAAAAACTGCCGGAAATTGGTCGTTCCTTCGGTAAGAGTTTAAAAGAGTTTAGGCTAGCCACTAAAGAAATTAAAGAAAGCGTTGATCTCGGAGATGTGGACACGGCAGACACAAAAGAAACTTAAGTGTGTTATTGGGAGGTGGCGGCGTGATTGGTTTGGTGGACAAGTTCGGCCGGCAGATCAGTTATTTGCGGATTTCCGTGATCGATCGCTGTAACTTAAGCTGCTTCTATTGTACGCCTGCAGCTGACGGTTGCCGCAGTGTCATGGGCGATGCTCTAAAATTGGATGAACTTGTTCGTATTGTACGTGCCGCTGCTCTTTGCGGAGTCAGTAAAATCCGTCTCACCGGCGGTGAACCGTTATTGCGCCCCGATCTTGTCGAACTAGTGAAAAACATCTCATCTATTCCCGGGATCACCGATATTTCCCTCACTACAAATGGGGCTTTATTGAAAAAATTAGCCCGTCCTTTGGCGGCCGCCGGATTGAACAGGGTGAATATCAGCCTAGACTCACTCCACCCCGAAGCATTTCACCGAATTACCCGGGGCGGCAAGTTGGAGGACACCATTGCCGGTTTGTGGGCTGCTTACGAGGCGGGATTGACGCCGGTAAAAATCAATGTGGTGCTGTTAAAAGATGTCAATGACGGTGAAGTCTCCGAGTTCGCCAGGCTTACATTGGATCGGGACGTTGATGTGCGTTTCATTGAGTTTATGCCGATTAGCGGTGATAGCCACGACTGGAAAAAGCATTATCAACCAATAGATATTGCTATGGCACATTGCGTCGCCATAGCCTCACTGGTGGAAGCCGAGTCCCCAGAAAACGGCGGCCCTGCTCGCTATTTTCGTTTCAAGGGAGGTAAAGGTAGGCTTGGCTTTATTTCTCCTTTAAGCCGGCATTTTTGTGGCGATTGCAACCGCCTACGCGTTACGGCCCAAGGCAAACTGCGCGCCTGTTTATTTAGCGACGAGGAGATTGACCTGCGCCCGCTGCTTGTGCAAGAGAACGCTGTGATACGCGCTTTTTCTCAGGCGCTGGCCGCCAAACCGGATCCCACCCGTCTTGATTCTGACCCGCTTGTGCGCTGTCGCCCAAACACACTCGGCATGGTATCCATTGGCGGGTAGTAGTGAATATATTGACGAAAGGAGTGTGCCGCTTGCGGGAAGTACCGATTGAAAAAGCAGTGGGTATGGTGTTGGCCCACGACCTGACAAAGATTGTGCCCGGAGAGTTTAAGGGAAGCCTGTTTAAAAAGGGACATGTCATCAAAAAACAGGATTTACCCGAGCTGCTAAACATTGGTAAACGACACATCTATATTTTAGAGTTAAAACAAGGCCAGCTTCACGAAGACGATGCTGCCCTACGCCTTGCGGCGACGCTCTGCGGACAAGGCATCACGGTCAGCGAACCAACTGAAGGGAGAGTCAATCTCAGCGCTACGGCGGACGGAGTATTTCGTGTAAAAAAAGATGTGCTTTTCCGGATCAATAGCTTGGACGATTTGGCCGTAGCTACGATCCATAGTGATCTGGCTGTTGCCAAGGGGGCTCAAGTGGCAGGCGTCCGCGCAGTGCCGTTAGTTGTTGACGAAGATAAAATCAGGCAAGCAGAAGCTCTGGCACAGTTCTCTGGCCCGGTGATGGAGGTTGCCGCATACCGAAAACTGGCTGTTGGTGTGGTCACCACCGGCAGCGAGGTGTATCATCAAAGGATTGCAGACCGATTTACGCCGGTGGTGCGCGAGAAAATAGCGCGTTTCCCATCAGTATTGCTTGGGCAGCGAGTTGCAAACGATGATAAGGAAATGATTCAAGCTGCCATTCTTGAGCTTGTCGCCTTAGGTTCACAAATAATTATCGTCACCGGCGGAATGTCGGTTGACCCCGATGACCGCACGCCGGCTGCTATTCGTGCTACAGGTGCCGAGATTGTGACTTATGGCACGCCGGTGCTTCCCGGTGCAATGTTAATGCTCGCCTATCTTGGTCATGTTCCCGTGCTGGGCCTGCCTGGCTGTGCCATGTATAATAGTACCACGGTCTTTGACCTGATTCTGCCGCGGCTTTTTACAGGTGAAAGGCTGAAAAAAGCGCATTTTGCCGAAATGGCTGTCGGTGGACTTTGCGCCAACTGTGAACCTTGCCGTTATCCTCACTGTCACTTTGGCAAGCACTGAAAGGACAGCCGTGATTTCATACGATGACGCAGTTAAGCTGATACTAGCGGTAGCCGGTCCGTCTCCAAGCGTGCAGCTACCTCTGAAAGAAGCGCTTGGGTACGCTTTGGCTCGTGATGTTTTTGCTGCTTTGGACCAGCCGCCTTTTCACCGCTCGCCTCTGGACGGCTTCGCTTTCCGCGCTGCCGACACCGAAGGAGCGGAGCCTTGCAGCCCCGCAAAACTTACAGTGAGCGGATATATACCGGCCGGTACAGTTTACGACGCTCCCTTAAAACAAGGAGAGGCGGTGCGCATCTTTACCGGGGCAATGCTTCCCCTTGACGCCGACGCGGTTGTAGCTCAAGAAAAAGCTATTTATCATGATAATTCTTTACTTCTCGAACGACGCTACAGTGCAGGAGAAAACGTGGCGTGGGCGGGAGAAGACGTGCTTTGCGGCAGTTTGCTATTGCCTGCAGGCACATTGCTTGGACCGGCCGAACTGGGATTAATCGCCTCGCAAGGAATAAGCAGCGTGCCCGTCTATCCTAAACCACGCGTGGCGATTCTGACATCTGGCAGCGAGCTGCTTGAAATCGGTGAGCCTTTATCGCCCGGGAAAATCTATAATAGCAACCGTTACCTTATGGAAGCGTTAGTAAGCCGCGCCGGCGCCTTTCCGGATTATCGCGGGAAAATTTCGGACGTTCCAGATGATTTGCGCAAAGCCATCGCACAAGCTAGCCAAGTAGCAGATTTTGTCTTGACTACCGGTGGCGTTTCTGTGGGCGACCATGACCTGACGCCTGCGGCGGTGGCCGGCACCGGCGCCGAAATTCTTTTTCATCGTGTGGCGATCAAGCCGGGTACGCCGGCATTGGCGGCAAAGCTTGGCAATAAACTGATTTTTTCCCTCTCAGGGAATCCAGCCGCTTCGTTAGTCACTTTTCTCCAGTTTGTGCTTCCTGCACTCCAACTGGCTCGTGGCGTTAATTGGCAGCATCAAGTAGTGAAAGCCTTGATCACAAAATCATTTCCCAGAAAAAAAGACCAGATTCGGTTTCTCTCCGCTAAAACAATTTTTAGTGGCGGGCGCTTCGTCAGCGAGCCGCAAAGCTTACAGAAATCAGGTGTAATCACTTCTTTTCGAGGAGTCAACTCGCTGATCATCCTGCCGCCAGGCCAGGGCGAGCTGGCAGCGGGTAGTATGGCGGACGTCCAACTGTTCCCACAAATCTTTGATAACCTGCCTTTAGCGGGCAGAGAATAATTTACAAAACAAGAGTTTCTGGGGGGTAGAAGCGGATGTTTTTCGGTCCTTTTAGTTTGTTGGAGTTGTTGCTGATTTTAGGACTTTTGGTCTTTATTTTTGGCTCAAAGCGACTTGGTCAAGCAGCCCGCGGGTTGGTGCAAGGGTTTACCTCCATGCAGGACGCGGTTCAGGAAGACTCGCCAAAGACGAGAGAGAAAAATTCCGGCAAACCTTGAAGCCGGGAAAACAAGGGGTTTGCAAAACATGGCTCACTAACTAAAAATATGTTAAGGAGGTGAGTAAAGATGTTTGGACGAATCGGCCCACAGGAGCTGTTATTAATCTTGGCTTTAGTGTTAATTATCTTCGGACCGCGGAAGTTGCCGGAAATTGGCAGATCGTTAGGCAGGGGACTAAAAGAGTTTAAACAGGCCGCCTTAGAGCTGAGAGAAAGTGTAGATATCGAAGAAGTAAAGGAGCAAGCGCCAAAGGAAAACAATCCTGTGAATTAACTGAAGCTGAGCCGGCCTATTTATTTAGAGTCGTGTCGCTGAAAAAGACATGTAGCAGTTGCAAAAAAACAGTATAAGGTGTCAATATGTGGATAAATATTGACTATGACAACTAATCGCTGACAGCCTTTTATTCAATTGTTCTTTATGTTAAACTTTAAAACGATAGTCGTGGGTTCTGTGGCAAGAAGCACACTATTGTTTTGCCCGGAGGTTTGCTCCGGGTTTTTTTATGCCATTTTGACCACTGATGAGGTTTCCGTTATGCTTTTAGCTTATGCCTAAAAGAACTGCCTATAAGGCGGAAAGCCTTTTGCTGCAGGAGTTTATTCAGCAAAAACAGAAATGTGAACAAAGTAACACCCATGTATTCTCGGGGCGTGTTACGCGCCGTGCTCGCGAGACGGTGAACGCTTAGGCGGGTTGGATGATGCGTCGGGAGGTGAGGCGGGAGAGGGAAAAGTCGTTTAGCCATTAAATAAAATATTTGGAGGTGAAAGTATGACTACTAGATGGATGCTTTTTGACCAGCAGCGTTGCTTCGGCTGCAATGCCTGCGTCGTCGCCTGCCAGCAGGAATATGGCTTACCTGCGCAGATTCGCTTTAACAGAGTGGATGTAACGGTAAGCGGCACATTCCCAAATACCGCCATTGCCTTCCGGCCGCTGCTCTGCAACCAGTGCGACAACGCACCCTGCATGACTATCTGCCCAGTGGGCGCCATCACCCGCGATGCCACTTCCGGTGTAGTAGTTACTGACCGCGTCAGATGCGTCGGCTGTCGGCTCTGCACCACCGCCACAGGCTGTCCCTACGGCATGCGTGCCATGGACGGTGCCGGCAAAGTCGTCAAGTGCAATTTCTGCCTTGACCGGATGACTGCCGGCGAGACTGCCCCTTACTGCGTGAAAACGTGTCCCAGCGGCGCCCGTCAGATGATTGTCGGCTTAACTCCGCCAACCGGCACCCGCATGGAGAACAGGGGTGCGGTAACGGCGACTAAAGTTGTTTATGGGGATACACCCAATCAAAGAATTTAGTGAAAGGAGGTAGGAAAGATGTTTAAAAGTTTTTTACTCAACCGCCGTCAGTTTCTGAAAGTGGCGGGCATTACAACAGGAGCGGTGGTAGCCGGTTCCGGCACCGCTTTTGCCCGGACTCTGCCGGGACGCAGAACGGCTCTTGCCAGGACTGAGGACCGCACAGTTTTAGTTGCAGCTCCCGCAAATACCATCCACACTGCCTGCAATATGTGCTCTAACTTCTGTGCCGCGAGCGCCATCAGGGAAACGGTAGCAGGTACGACAGTAGTCCGGCGTGTAGAAGGGCGTGCAGCTCATCCAAATACACGCGGCGGACTTTGTGCCAAGGGCCAAGCGGCCGTGCAGCTGCTCTACGACCCGGACCGCCTGAAAACACCGCTGCGCAAGCGTGCCGACGGCTCTTGGGAGGTTCGCACCTGGGAGCAGGCCATGAACGATGTGGCTGACGGCTTGCAAGCCATCCGCGGCACGACTGCTCCGTCCACTGACGCTGCCGCCCGCAGAGCGGCCAGCCGGGTCTACTTCCTCAACCGGCGCGGCTCTTACGGCGGGATGTGGGGCGCTTTCCGCGCCGAGTTCGGTTCCAAGAACACGGCTGCTTCGGCACCGATCTGCGACGCGGCCAAGCGCCTCGGCACCTGGCTTGGCGTTGCGGCTAACCGGCGCGTGCGCGACCAGCGCGCCACTGACTACACGCTGCTGTTTGGTCGCAACGAACTGGAGGCGGCGCGCTACCGTCTCGGCTTTGCCCATGAGTTGCTGGAAAACATTAAAAACGGAGGCGGCAGGTTGGTAGTGGTAGACCCGCGGCGCACCTATACCGCGAGCAAAGCGCACCAGTACGTACCGGTTATTCCCGGCACCGATTTGATGTTGATCCTCTCCATGTGCCGCGTGATCCTGGATAACAGCCTGACGGCTGACGGCCGGGTTGCCGCGGTCATCAGCAATACGGTGGAGCCCACCCCGGGCGCCCATTGGCGGTCTGACGCTTGGGCTAATGTGATACGCTTGCATGCAAATAGCTTAGCCCGTCTAGCTGCTTTCCGCGACGAGGTCTTTAAACCACAGTACGCCCCGGCGGCTGCCGCCGTAGTCTGCGGCGTGCCGGACGCCACCATCACGCGCCTGGCAGGTGAGTTTTGCGGCGTGATTAACCCGGCTGACGGCCTAACACGCGCCCGTCCGGCCGATTGGGCGGCTGTCGCCGATACGACGAGCGGGATCGCTAAATATTCCAACGGCACGATGGCCAGTTGGGCGATGCTCTGCCTCACCGGTTTAGCCGGCGGTATGAATATCGCCGGCGGATATGTAGCAGTCGCTAGTTCGCCTGCTTCTACGGCTTGGTCCTTTAGTTCCCCGGCTATCGGCACTCAGGCAGAAGAATCGCTGACCCGTGCCGCCGGCTATCCGTTCAGCGGCACTGTAAGCACCGCTAACACTGAAGGTTACCGTACTTTGATTCCGTATGCCATTTTAAACGGACTGCCCCGTACTCACCCGGATTTCCGCCGCGTACCTGCCGGCCCGCTGGCTGCGCCCGCTGACGGCACAGGCGTGATTACAACCGATGCAGGCGGAGCAAGATGGGCTGATGTTTACGGCGGTGGCAGCGCCACCGGCGGCGGCGGTATCCGCGGCTTGTTTATCAACCATACAGACCCGGCCGTCGCCGACGCCGATTCGGACATGTGGGCGAGAGCCTTGCCCCGCCTGCAATTTGCGGTCGCTATCGACGTCTACCTGAATACCACACACGAACTGTTCCCGCCCGGCAGTTACGTGCTGCCGGAATGCACCGTCCTGGAGCGCACCGACGCGACTACGCCTACGACGGTGAGCGGTGAAACAGTTATGAATCTATGGCAACTTGCAGTCTCACCGCTTCACAGCTCAAGATCGGGATACTGGATTTTTGCTTCCCTTGGCGCAGCCATGTCAACTCGGTATGGAGTAGCCGGCGGTTACTTTGCAACGGATGCTGCGGCAGCAGCATATAACACAGCAACGGCCGGTAGCGGACGGGTACACAGACATCTTCCGGACAACGAAGTTCAATTTACACAAAGTGTTTGGGGCAATACTGCTGTTGGCGGAAGGGTCTGGAGCACTGTACAAACAAACGGTGGGATCTGGACTACGGGCGCACACTCAACCATTGCCGATCCGGAAGTGCGCTTCAGCTTCGTTAGCACCGAAAGCAATGTAAACGTGGTTGAGTTCCGCCAAGTCTGGGAAAACACCAGCACGGCTACTTTTACCACTCCGCTTGCTCCGCAGTGGCGCGCGCCGAGGAATACTCCGACTGCTACTTTCCCGCTGCGCTTTATGGCCGGCGGCAAAGTAATGTGGCATACGATGGCAGCCACCGCTAACCTTCCTTATCTGGTGCAGGATTTTGATGCAAATATCGAAGTCCGCCATACCAACTATCTGCTGATTAACCCGACAGATGCTACTGCGCGCGGGGTTGCAAGCGGCGCTTGGGTATTTGTTGCTTCGGCAAACGGCAGCCGCATCCGCGTGCAGGCACTCGTCACCCAGCGCATTATGCCCGGCTATGTCAGCCTATTCCACGGTTACGGCGAGCAGGCGCCGACCAAGCGTACGGCGCATAACCGCGGTGTAAACCCTAACCGCCTGACCTCCTCGCGCCGGATTGACGCCGGCACCGGCCAGTTTACGCCTAACGAGGAAATTGTTCAGGTGATCAGAGCCTAAATTATCCGGAAAGGAGGATGAATATAAATGAAAAAATTGCTATTTAGTTCGGTACTTGCGGCTTTGCTGGTAATGTCTTTTGCCGGGCTGGCAGTAGCCAATAATCCTGCCCTGCCGCTTGCGTTTCCCCACATTAACTCTAACGATACCGGCTTCTTTATCGTAGAGCAAATCGGCACTTTCGGTTCACTTGTCCGGGCGGTGCCGGGGCAGTTGGTACATTCCGACTTCCAGTTAAATACCAACTCCTGCGCTTCCTGCCATATGACCCACACCGCCGCCGGTGAAAACCTGCTCTTTCAGCGCACCGTTACCGATACCTGTTTTGCTTGCCATGATGGTACCATCGGCGTTCTTAATGTCTTGGCGGCACCCCGTTCTGCTGCGACAGGAATCGAACGCTTTGGCGGCTCGGAGACGGCCGGCACTTTTGGGGTGACAGAAGAATTTAACGGTTCGGTGCATAATGTGGATGGTGGGGTCACACTGAGCGGCGCTCCCGGCGGGAACCGCAGTGCTGTTACCGACTCTGCGGGGATGCTTTCCACCGGCTGGGCCGGCACATTCAGTTGCTCGTCCTGTCATGCTCCCCATGGTTCCTACAGCATCCGGCTGCTTCATGCTAACCCCAACTTCTTAGGCTGGCGTGATCAAAACCTTGCCGAGGCCACCAATTTTGCGACCGGTGGCTTATGGAACAGAGGCAATACGCTCACGATCGGCGCTGTAGTCTCTGGCGAAGTTTATCATAGTGTCAGCGTGACGGCCGGTGTCTACGAAGGCGTAAACAACAACATCACCGCGCCTTGGCTGTATGGTTATTTGCGAGGGACAACGCTTGCCACACCGCTCACGGTAGGAACTTACACCTTCCCGGCCGGCCGTTACAACCAGCATAATACCCGCATTTACGCTACCAATTTGTATGACCCCAACTCGGCAGCCGATGGCGGCGGCCCCTTCAGCACGCAGGTAAACGCCGTGTATTTATTGAACAGCTTCTTTGATATCAACTATATGACCGGCGTGATTAGCATTACCCCGGGAAACCGTGCTAGTTTAACAGACATGGGCGTCAACGAAGCCAACTTGCGGATTGATATCGGCCGGGCTTTAGTGGTAACGGCAAGCGCCAATCCCGGCAGGCCTGCATTGGCGCTTGACCATCTCAACACTGAAAGCTACAACCAACTGAATTACAACCGTTTTTGTGCCGCTTGCCACGCCGACTATCTGCCGCAAGGCACCGGCGCGACAGGTAACGCAGCGGCACGTGCTGCCGCGATGCCCGGCGGTTACGGCACCTACAGCTTGGCTCACCGGCATACTGTTAACCGTGCGGCCACTCAGGGCGGTACAATGACCGTCACAGGCCTCTCCGCAGCAGGTGCTGGAAACCAGTTGCTCTGCGTATCCTGTCATTTTGCCCACGGCGCAGATTCACGCATGATGCGCCTGGCTGATGCCAGCCTTAATGATTTTACCGCTCCGCTTGAGGATGTTAACCCGTCTTCGGCGCTGAAGCGTTATGTCAATCAGGCTGTCTGCTGGAGCTGTCATGCCAACTCGGCTGCCACCGTCTTTAAAAATACGAATTATTACTGGAATAACTACGCAGCTAACTCAGGTTATAACTGGTAGAACAGAAAACTTGTTAACTTCTTGCCTGCGAAGCTTTCTGGCTTCGCAGGCCAAGGAAGCAGGCGCCCACTAATGGGGCGCCTGCTTCCTTGGCCAAATTATTCTCCGACGCTCACTGTGCTAAAAAATATCTAGATTCACCTTACAAAAAAAAAGGCACGCTACGTGCCGGGAGGAATTGTATGCAATTACTTGGCGTGTTAAAAACCAGATTAAAAAGCAAGACGACCATTATATTATTAGTTTTATTTGCAGCCGCTGTCCTTTTTTTCTTTCTGTCGCAACGGGCTGGATTTTCGCCAGTCATGCCGCTTCCGGGAGGAGGGACGACTGCCGCCGGTCTAGCCGCTCCCCGGGATCAGGCAGTCTACCAGGCAGCGGAACAGTTTATTCTGGCGTTAATCAAGGATGAAAGAGAAGTTGTGCTCTCTATGCTGACGGAAGAGCATCGCCTCAACTGGACGGATGCTTCCTTCCTTTACGACAGAACGGCGCTGCAGTTGGGACAAAGCGCTGAGCTTGGCTCTTTTCGTCACAGTGTAGTCAACTATATCCAGTCGCCTGAATTAGGCGGTCAAACCTTAGCGCTGGTAACGGTCAAATACACAGTGCTCTTTAAAAATGAGACGGAAACAACTGCAGAAATACAAATAGAAGAGAGCATGGCACTCCAGCTTGTCAATGAGAGCTGGTTGATTGCCGCCGACCAGCGCGAAATAATTTCTGAGTGAAATAAAGTTAGGCAAACAATAAAAACCTTTCTAAGCATAATAAAGGACTGCGATTACGCAGTCCTTTATTATGCTTAGAACTAGCTTGTGCCGACTTCTCAAAAAAAATGAACCGGCTATCTGGGTCAGTTTTCTTGGATCCGACATCTGACATCTGACATCTGACTTCCGACAGCCAATTATTGGTAAACTAGTATTCTTCGGTTTAAAGAATCGGCAATAAAAATGCGCCCGCCTTGATCAATGTGCAGACCGTTTGGAAAGAGAAACTGGGTTAACCCGCCACCTTGACTGCCGAAACTGAAAAGATGACGACCGTCAAGGGAAAAACCGGCAATACTGTTAGCCATATTATTCGCGACTATCAGGCGGCCGAAGCGATCCAAGCCGATGCCGCGAGGGTTGATCAGCATCGAGGTGCCATGACCGTCGGGAGAGCCGTTAATCACCCGCAGCGGGTTGCCGTCGGGACCAAAAACCACAATGCGGCCATGTCCGGTATCAACAACATAAATATTTCCTTCCCGGTCGGTCGTCACACCGTTTGGCGCAAACAAATCACCTTCCAAGCCTACTTCGAGCAATAATTCCTGGCTTTGCAAATCAAAGACTAACACTCTGCCCCGCTTAATTTCCGTAACATACAGCTTGCCATCGGCTAAATGCAATGCTCCCGGCGAGCGTAGAGTTCTGTTCTTGCTGTAAGCTTCTGCAAAAAATCCCTGAAATTCTCCGTTGGCGTTGAAAGTGTGGATTCTGCCCTGCTGCAAGTCAGCCACAAAAATACGGGTACTATCGGCAACAATTCCATAGGGAAAAATAAAATTTCCGCCGCCGCTGTCTCCTCGCTGACCAAATGTTAGCAGGCGCTGTCCATTTAAATCAAAGACTATCACACGGCTATTATCAGTATCACTCACATAAACACGGTTGTTAGCGGAAAAAACAGCCAGTGGCCTGTCGAACTGGTCCTCGCCGAAGCCGCCGTAAATCACCTGCCGAAACGCGGGAGTGCCGCCGATAATATTGATGGCTGCCGGAATAGGCAGCTCAGGACGTCCCAGATAGTACATGTAAGCGAAAATAAGCAGCGGCAAGAGCGTAGCAATTTGGTAAACACGCTGAGCCTTAGCTTGCCTGATGGGTCGCCAAAGAAAGCGGACTGCCGGGTTACGCATCTTGATTGTCCTCCTTTAGCGCTGCTGCAGACGTTCTGCCGCCTGCAACGCGTCCTGAAAAAGTGGATTGATGGTTAACGCTTCCTGATAAGCCTCCAAAGCGGCATCAGGTAGTCCTTGGCGCTCAAAAAGAACACCAAAGTGATAGGAAATCTCTGCTGCGGCCGGGTTAAAAGCTTTGGCAAGGGAAAGGCTCTCCGATGCTTCATCATACATGCCAAGTTCTCTGTAAGAGATGCCGGTGTTCAGATGCCCGCGATAATCCTGCGGCGCCAGTTCCGTAACTCTCACGAAAGAAGCAAGTGCCTCATTGTGGAGAGCAAGCTCAAAGAAAACATAGCCGCGACTCAAATATGCAGGCATAAAGTTAGCGTCAAGCCGTAGTGCTTCTTCGAATTGAACGAGCGCCTGGTCGTACTGTCCCCGCTTAAAGAAGGTGTAGCCAAGATCAACGCGGTGCTCTGGATTGGTTGGGTCACTATCGACTAACTGACGAAAATAGTCTAATTCACGCTCAATCCGACGTGTGTCAAGCTCGCTCCAAAAAAATTGCCTGCCGACTAGCTGGCCGGATACAGTTAATAAGGAAATGATTGCCAGAGTCGTCAGCACTACCCGCCAAAGCGGGTAATAGCTTGCTTTAGTTGCTGCTGCATTAAAATCTCTTTCCATAAGAATGCTCCTTCTTGGATTTATTGAGATTAGTTTTGACTATTCTGCCCTCACACTAGCCCTCTCCCATTATTAGATGTCGGAGGTCAGATGTCGGACTCGTTTGAATCGGCGAAATAGCCGATTCACAGACACCAATGGGAGAGGGGAGCAGCTGGGGCAGAGGGGATTGCACCAACCTTACCCTCTCCCTCCGGGAGAGGGTGGAGCGTAGCGAGGGTGAGGGGGACATGCGCTTGTCTGGCTTTCAAATATTGTTCATCTTGTTTTTAAGTTGTGTTTATCTGCCCTTACCTTAGCCGGGCCCTCACCCTAGCCCTCTCCCGCAGGAGAGGGGATTTGTAGGGGAGAGGGGTATTTGTCGGGATGGGAGAAGGGAATTAGGGGGTTATTTACATGTACAGCAGTCTGCATGGTTGCACATAAGGGAAAGCTAAGGAAAAGAAGGCAATTCCGGACGCGACTCACTTCCCTGCAGTGGCGGCTCAGACGCTGGCGGCGGAAGATGGCAAGCAAGGCAGCCATCCCGGGCATGGCATTGAAAACAAGTATCGGAAAGTCCCTGGCCGGGATAAATCCTGGCTGCACCGCGTCGCCGCCGGTTATGCAGCTCCTGCCAGCCATCGCGGTGGGGACTGGGATGACAAGCACCGCAATACAACGTGCTGGCTTCCGGAAGATTAGCTTGCGGCTGATTGTCATGGCAGATCATGCACGAATCCAGATTTTCCTCTGCCGCCAGCCTGTGGTTGCGAAAATCTGGCTGATGACTTGGCGGGCGCTGGCGGTGACAGTCCAGGCAGAAGTCGTTGCGCCTGGCGTAAGCAGTCAAGTTTTCTCCCGGGGTAACTTCGATTTTCCTGCCGCGGGCGTCAAAGTTATGGCAGCGATAACAGTTGGGTGTTTCTCGCGCAAGACTGCCGTGAGTCAGCATAAAATCGTCAGCCAGATGGTCCTCTGGCGTTTTGTCATCCTCATGGCAGTCCTGACAAGTTAGTGCCAAGCGACGGTTAAAGTGACAAGACATACAGTCTTCCTTAGGCGCGGCGGTGAACAAACGATCCATCTGGCGTCTGCCTTCGGGCAAATCCCAAGCGGCAGACGGAATTTGCTGGGCAACGCGACGGCGGCCGATATTTCCGTGTGCAACACCGTCATGGCAGGCAACGCAACGTACCTGACTTTCGCTATGGTCGGCATGGGGAATAATCAAGTCACCAGCCGCAGTGGTGCCGCGATTAAATGAATGACAGCGCAGGCAAGCTTCGTCATCCACGCCGGCAAACATGCGGATCGGCAGGATATAGGAGTCGGTGGTTTGCACATAGGCGAAACGGGCTAAATCACGCACCAGCCCGGCAGTTCCGCGCAGGCCGGGATCGGCGTGGCAATCCAGGCAGGACTGCTGGCTGTGAGAAGAAGCCTGCCAGGTGTAATAGTGAGGCCGCATCGTGTGACACGCGCCGCAGAGAAGAGCCGGGTTGCTGGAGAAATCGCCGAGCAAGACGAGAGAAGTCATCACGGCAAGAAACAGCAAAACTTTAAAGACGGCCTTGCTGCGCTCTGGGGAGTGCGGCATGGCCGTTTCCTCCGCAAGCCATTGATCATACCAGTCAAGTTCTTGCCGGACATGCTCATCCGGTGCAGGGTGATCGCTCATCTAGCTGACCAACTTTCTTTGCTTTGTTCTTGCAGCAACTCGGGGGCTGTATGGGCTTGGACAACTTGGCTCAGAGTGAATTTTTGCCTTTCCCGTCCGTCCCAAGGTGAAAGGGAGACGGCCTTATGCGGGCAGAAGCGGGCACAGGCTCCGCAGGAAAGACAGAGGGAGACCTGATGGCTTAGAGAGATGCCATCTTCGCCTTCCTCCACAACCAGCGCCTTAGTCGGGCAGAGGACGGTGCAAGCCCGGCAGAAATCACAGGCAGAGCTGATTTCCAAGCGGGCAAAAGGCAGAGGTTCACCCGCCTTGAGCATGCCGGGAAAAAGAGCCAGTAATTTTTCCCACAAACGTCGCCGCGGCGGTAGGGTATTTTTTTCTTCCCAGAACAGATTGCCCAACAGCACAGCGCCGCTTTGTGCGGTGCGTTTGGATTCTTGGCGCATTAGCGTCAGGAAGTCGCGTCGAGAATAACCGGATTGCTGCTCGCGGCAGTTTGTAAACTCTGCCGGCGGTGAAGGTGAGAGTGTCAGACCGAACCCTGTTACAAAGGAAGCAAGCAGGGTTGCTTGAGCAAAGTTGTGGTTAAGCCGCCCTGCCAGACGTGCCTCCCTGTCTAGTTTGCAAATCGAGCAATCGCCGTGGTGCAGCCACACTTGGTGAAAATTAAGCAGTGCCGGCAAGATCAAGGCAGCAGGCTCCAGCGAGGCAAGGCAGGGGACAGTCACAGTACCGGGGTAAGTTTCTCGTTCTGTGGCTTGACAGGCCAGGCGCAACCGTTCTTCTTTAGCGCGTTGCCGGCGCATGGCGCCAAAAAGCGCAAAGATGTCAACGGGGTGGTCAATGGCGGCCATGGGACAGTTAGCGGCGCATAAGCCGCAGCCTTGACAGAGACGGTGATCTTTTTTAAAATCCGTGCCGATAGCATGCTGTGGACAGCCATCTCTGCAAGCGTGACAGGGAAAAGAGGGGTAAAGGCGAACAAGACAGGACGCATCTTCTGGGATATTTCCCTTGTCAAGCGCTCGGTTTAGATAGCGCAGCAGAGCATCGCCAAAAAGAGACATGGTTTACTCCTCGCAAAGTTGCTTTAAGGATTCGGCATCCTGAACCAGGAAGGCTTCGGTGATTTTGGCCATCCCCCGGTAAAACGCGTGATTGGAGACGCGGACTACATCGGCGCAGTATTTGGAGACCCAAGTCAGCATGTGTTCTCTTAAAAAAGTTTCCTGTAGTTTCAAGGACGTCAGCAATTGATCATGTTTTTTGCGTCTTGTAGCTTTGGCTGCTGCCCTGCAGAGTAGCTGCATGAACTCGCATTCTACGCTTAGATGGTCTTCCAGATATTTGTTTTCGCCTTCTTCCGGCAGGCCAAAGCCGGCTTCGCTGATAAAAATCCGTGCCTTTTCCCAAGCATCGCCCATAACTCGCTTCCATTCCGAAAGATAAACGGAGGCATAAGGATGGACAGTCTGGCAACCACCGCGAATAAGCAGGAAGCTGTGTTCAGCCTGTAGTTCTCGGACAAGTTGTGCCAAGCTCTTGCCCTCCGCCGCTTGGTTCAATTCGGCTAAGCCTTGATCAAGCAATGAAGTATCGGTTTCCTGGCAGCAGACAAAACTTTTAAGATAAACGGGAAAATCCGGAGAGGTAAACCAGCGCAGCCATTTTTCCGTTAAAGGACGGCTGTAAACTTCAGCCAATGCGGCATAAAAAGCGGCGCGGTCAACGCACCACTCCTTTGTGGCCGTCGCTTCCTCTTGGTTCAATTCCAATGCGGGATTATTGATCATAGTGAACCTCCTTGCAAACTTGTGCTTTCTGTCACTTGTCACGACTTTCCTGCTCCTCAAGCTTTCAGTTTAACGGCAGGCTGCGCGAAAAAGCATGATGTGAGGGATTCTTGTCGTTTTTTTATATTCTGGATACAGGCGTCAACTCCTGCTGAAAATTCGTCTGCTACCGGCTCTATTGCGGGTTTCAAATAAAAGGAATTGCGATGGATATAAGTAATTTATATGGATGAACTTTAGCGAGTGCCTATGCTCTGGAGGGGTCAAAATAAACACTAAGAGAGCAAGCGTTTTCCTTGAGTTTTTTGGCTCTGGCGCAGGGGAGGTGAGCGCGACTTTGGCGCATTCTCAGGCAGGGAAGGGAAAGGAGATCTTTCACAAGGTGGCAGGAAATTAGCGCGTCGTCAACGAATACTGTCGAAGCAAGTCCTAGTTTGTCAAAAGGAGAGAAACGCGATGAAACTGGCGCAAATAGAAGCATTTTATACGGTTATCCGAGCGGGGAGTATTTCCCGGGCAGCCAGGCAGATGCATTTGACGCAGCCGGCGCTGAGTCTGCAGATTCGGGATTTGGAAGAATACTTTTGCGTACAGCTTCTTGAAAGGACAAATAAAGGCGTTAAGCCGACACCGGCAGGAGAGCTTGTCTATTATTACGGGCAGAAACTGATGAGTATGAAGGCTACACTCTGCAGCGAAATTGAAAAACTGCAGAGCAGTGCGCCTAAACATCTGCGTTTAGGCGCCAGCACGGTTCTAGGCGGCTATGCCCTTCCCTGCAGTATCCATTCCTTTAAAGAAAAGTATCCTCATGCTCAGATCAATTTGTCGTTAGCTAACAGCCAAACAGTGCTGGAAGCACTCTTAGAGGGGAACTTAGATATCGCGATGATTGAAGGGCCGTTGCCTGAGGGCATAGCGCAGTATCTCGATGAGTTCGTCTCTCGCAGCATTGGAGAGGATGACTTAGTATTGGTAGGCTCCCCTGCCCTCATTCCCGAGGGCAGGGGAGCAGTGACTTTGGCAGAGCTGCGGGGGCTGCCGTTGCTTGTTCGGGAAAAAGGCTCCGGTGTCCGCGCCACTATTGAAAAAGCGTTGCTGGAACAGGGTGTGCAGCCAGACGAGCTGAATATCATGATGGAAATTAACAGTTTAGATGCCATCAAGGCAACGCTGGGAATGGGGAAAGGGTATTCGCTCATTTCCTACATTGGGGTGCGCAGGGAATTGTATTACGGTACGCTGAGAGCGCTCTCCGTCGAGGGGCTTTCGTGTAGGAATATATTTACCATGCTGCACAAGCGCGGCGCTTTCCTTTCTCCTCTCGAGAAAGCATTAATTGATTTTATGCGTTCAAAGGATAAGGGTTTCTGCTGAGTTTGCCGGCAGTCGATTGTTTAAGCGTTTCTATAGGATGTGATTGTGCTGATTCCTTTCTCAACGGTCAAAAAAGTAGTTAAAAAGGTTGAAGATCTGCTGAAAAATCTGCGTTCCTGTCCGCTCATGATTGATTCTCTTGAAAAGTGGACAATCTTCTTTGTCCTAGAAAAGAGCAGCACGACATTGGGTGCGGTGAAGGCGCTGCGGAAAGCTGATTTTAATACTGACGCTTTGGCTCTGTCTCGTTCTGTGATTGAAAATCTTGCCAATCTGACATATCTCTTCGACAAACCCGAAGAGCGCCTGGAATTATTTCTCAAATACGAATACATCGAGAAATATCAGGCGCTAAAGGAATTTGAGAATGATTTTCCGGCAGAGGCAATTTCAGAAGAATTGAGAGAAGAAATCAACGAAAACTACCACAAATATAAGAACCTGTTTCCCAACAAGTTCTCTTGGAGTGGGAAAAGCGTAGTGAAAATGCTTTCCGCATGCAGTTTCCATACGGATTTCGCCATGGCATATAAAATGTCAAGCCGCTACCTACACACATCTCTCGGCTCTTTAAATAATTTTATCGAAAGCTGTCATAATCCTTGCGACAAAAAGCTTCCTAAAGAAACGGATTTTCAGAAATTGAACAGGGACGATGGAGATCTGGCACTGTTAATCTCCGCCCTCGCCGTATTTAACCTGATTGAGCTATTTTTTAAAATTTTCTGCTCGGAATTGCCGCCCTATTTTCTGCAGGCTCAAGAGGAGATTTCTACCCTTGTTTCCGAGCAGCAACCGTAAATCAAACTGGCTTGTCCGGCTACTTTAAGTTAAAGATGCGTAAAAACAGCTTGATTCCCAGCCAGGCGCCAAGGAAGGAAAAAAGGGCAAACACCCAGCCGCTGACGGAAAATGAGGCGATTGAGCTTAAAAATGCACCGATATTACAGCCAAGAGCCAGCCTGGCGCCATATCCCATCAGCAACCCGCCGGCGACGGAAACCGTGAAATGTTTGAGGGAACGTACCTTGCGGAGACGTGCCTCGGACGCAGCAAGCGACGAAATCAACGCACCGAAAATAAAACCGAAATTAAGCATACTTTCCATGGTGAGGAAAAATCCAACATTAAGGGCGTTCAGGTGTCGGGGGAGTTGGTAGTAAGCCCAGTCTGCAACGCTGCCGCCTAATTGGGTGAAAGCCCAGGTGCCCCAGTAAGTGATACCGGTAGTAACGGCAAAATAGCTGCCGCGTCCGTAGTAGAGCACAGTGCTCAGGATGGCGATGACAATAGCGCCCGTTTGATAAGACCAAGCTTCACTGTAAATTTTGCGAATGGGTGTGAATCCGGTATATTTCCAGCTGGTGGAACTTAGGCGTCTCAAATAGAGATAGAGAAAAAGCAGAGGGCCTAGGTGAACTGCTAGTGCCAATGGCCAGCCCAGTTGGGTGGGGAGAAAGATGGCCGGGGACTGGCAGATAATCGGCAGCCAAAAATTTTGATTCCAGGCGCCGATAATGGAACCGACTAGAAAGCCGAGCAAGGTGCCGTACTGCTGGACGTAGCCTTCGCCGAGACGCATCAGCATTCCGGAGGCGCAGCTAGCGGCAAGCACCATGCCGACACCAAAGAGAGTGGCACCGACTGCGGTGTGCATGCCGAAGGGAAGAATACTGAGGGGCAGGGAAGAGTTATTAAAAACATGATAAAAGAAAAGAACGATGAATCCCAAGGAAGAGAGAATTAAAAGCAGTACGGTTGACTGGAGAAGCTCGCTGCTGCGAAAGAGGATAAAGTCGCGAAATGCGGCGCCAAGGCAAAAACGAGAACGCTGGAAGGCGTAGCCCAGCCCTAGACCCATCAGTAAAGAGAATCCCAAAACCTTGTGACCGGAGCCATTTAAAATAGAGCTGATGCTGACAGCCAAGGCAAGCAGGAGAATGGAAGTAGCGGGCTGAAAATCCCGGGTTTGTTGCTGTGTTACATTTTTCACTTCCGGTTGCACTTTCCCACTCCCCCCTAGCCGAATCATAAAAAAGGTTTTTAATGGGTTATCTGCCGGTTTGCAACTTCGCTAGCCTTTTTTTTCAACGGTTATCTCCCAGATACCCTTTGCCACTAGGGATATTTGCGTTTCAGCCAAGAGCTTCTTAAAATGCAAAGGAATCCCTTTCATCGCACAACTGTGGTCTGTTACGATGACAAGTTTGTCGCCGGGTAACAATGTTTTGAAAAGTTTGTCCGATCTCAAAATGGGCAGTGGGCACATTTCGCCTAGCACGTCAAGTTTGTATTCACCCATGAAACTTCCTCCGTAAAGTGTCGTATGATCAGCAGATAACAAATTCTTTGTAGTTTTAAGCGGCAACTATTTTCACTTTAAGCATAATTTCAACGTCAAGGGAAAGGATTCCTGCATTGTTAACTATAAACTACTTCAAAGGCACGTTTTCCTATTCCTTCGTAACCGTTGGTCGTGCTGCTTATAACTTCTGTTACAATTTTGAAGTTGACATACGGAATATAATCCCTATAATTATACTTAGGAGGTGGAAAAATGAATATTGACATGGATGCAATGGTCAGCACAACTGATATTTCAAAATCCTTCGGCAAGTATTTGGCGGCATCTAAAAAAAACCCGGTTTTTATTCTTAAAAACAACGAAATAGAGAGTGTTCTGCTTGATATAGGCACATACAAAAAAATGGTGGAAGCCTATGAACTGGTACAGGATAACGTATTGGCAAGGGAAGTTTTTGAACAACCTACCATTAACCCTAACGATCAGGATGTATTTGATATAATCCGGGAAGTCGGGGCTGTTGACAATGCGGGTAAAACCTAAAAATGCCAACCGTTTCCGACATGAATTTCTGTTGTTAGAACGCCAAGACAGGGAGCGGGTTTTTGAGGTATTAAAAACTCTTGCAGAAACACCTGTTCCCCCCAACTCTATTTGCTTGGAAAAAAACTACTATCGGATTAGAACTGGAAGCATCAGAGTTATCTACCAATTGATCAAAGAAGAAGATCTGATCCTTGTCGGGGCGGTACTTAAGCGGAATGAAAATACATACAAGGATTGGAAGCGGTATTTTAGATAGCAACAATAGCAAAATGCCCTGCAAAAACGCAAGGCAAGCTAATAGCGGAGATTTGATCCCTATCGGCAGCGAACGTCCAGCAGTGCTGGCGTGGCTGGTTGAAGGTTGCCGAATGTGGCAGGTTGAGGGGCTGCGCGAACCGGGGGCAGTATCCCTTGGGGTGGAAACGTTTACCATACGTTGCACTATGTTTCAATATAATGCCTGACGTGGAAAATTTCATCATGTTATATTAAGTTTGATTAGGTTGCATTACATTGCACTAAAAGGAGGAAGGAAGATGAAGGCGGTGATTGGCGGCAAATTCTTAGACAAGCATAAGGCTTGCAGGCGATAACACGCTAGCGCAGAAGCCGGGAGAGCCATCTATGGAGAGAAAAACCACCGACCCCAGCGCCACCCACAAGCATCAGCGTATCAAATATCTCAGTTGCGCCCACCTCGCCCACGCCTTGCCATGGAAACACCATCACGCCAACGGCGACGATAGCAGTGACGGAAACTTGGACCATAAAAAGCGCAAATTGTATAAGCAACCTCACCACAATAACACCCCTCTCACCCCTAATATACCACTAACCGAGGATGCTAGCAATGGAGCACCAGTGCAAGCAAGAGGTAGCGCTCAAGGCGGACAACAAGAGCGAGTTAATCAAGTATCTGCTGTAAAAGTATGCGCACTATGCGTACATAGGAGGAGTGAAGGACGATGGCCAAGCGGCGCGGCAATAATGAGGGCAGTATCAGTAAACGGCCAGATGGAAGCTGGTCTGCCAAAGTAAGCATGGGCATGATCCCACCACCGGCAAACCGAAGCGCAGGAGCTTCTACGGCAAGACCCGGAAAGAAGTAGCTGACAAACTGGCTGCTGCCCTGCGGGAAGCTCAGAATGGCGGTTACGTTGAGCCAACCAAAACAACGCTGGGGTAATGGCTGGATAAGTGGCTTACGACCTACAAGAAGGGGACAAATCAGGCCTAGCACTTACGAGAGTTACGAAACGGTTATTAACCTCTGTCTTGACGCTTGACCTGTATAGCCACGTTACACCGGAAATGGCGAAGCTGGCAGCGGAGAGTTTGAACGGACTACTGGCAAAAAGAAAAAACCCTGCGAAGTCGCAGGGCGAAGAATAGAATTGTATTCTGGAACACGTAGCAGGGATTGCGCCCCTGCTATTTTTTTTGCTTAAAAACTGGGGTAAAACTGGGGTATTTGTGCTGTTTTATGCTTGTTCCTGAGATTTGCAAAAACTCTGGAACTCTTGATTTTATTGGTGCGAGAGGGGGGATTTGAACCCCCACAGGCGTAATGCCCACTAGATCCTGAGTCTAGCGTGTCTGCCGTTCCACCACTCTCGCATTGAGTGGTGAGCCATGATGGACTCGAACCATCGACACCCTGATTAAAAGTCAGGTGCTCTGCCAACTGAGCTAATGGCTCCTTTAAAAGAAAGGTTGTTAGGCACCCGGTAAGAGTAGTTGGCTGGGGCGGCTGGACTCGAACCAACGCATGCGGGAGTCAAAGTCCCGTGCCTTACCGACTTGGCTACGCCCCAGTAAAATATGGTGGAGAGGACTGGATTCGAACCAGTGAAGTCTGAGACAACAGATTTACAGTCTGCCCCCTTTGGCCGGCTTGGGTACCTCTCCACAAAAATAGCACATTTGGAGCCGGCGATGGGACTCGAACCCGCAACCTGCTGATTACAAGTCAGCTGCTCTGCCAATTGAGCTACGCCGGCATCGCGTTTTGCGACAATATACAGTTTACCACACTTTAAGAGACGAGTCAACCACTGTAGAGACGATTTTGAAAGGACTGTGATATTGTCACCCTGTAAGCGGTCTGAGAAAATGTCAATATGATGAGACATTGATACATTATGGGCAATGTAGTCTTCCTCAGATGCTACGCTCGCACGTTTTCGCAGCTACGAACTGTCATTCTCGCTAACATACCAAAACCTCTGGGCTTACTGCATGTGAACCATTGGTATGTTTTAACGCTGCGAATTCCCGTTCGCTAAACGCTGCTGACACTTAACGCTCGCTTCCGCATTCTGTGAAAGTCAACACTATCTGGAAGTGTTTAGTGAAGCTAAAATTAAAGTAAGGATAGGTTCTCTTGCCCACCATCGTACCCTCTCCCACTTCAGCTATTCCCCTCTCTCATTGGTGTCTGTGAATCGGCTATTTCGCCGATTCAAACGAGTCCGACATCTGACCTCCGACCTCTAGAAATGGGAGAGGGGATTTGTTGGGCAGAAGGGAACACTTATGCCCTCGCTCGTACCATGTAAGGGCGGGTTTCAAACCCGCCCAAGCTGACGGTAGATGCTATATTCAGGGTAGACCCCCATGCCGCTTGCGGCACCATCAGAAAGATAAAAATGCGCCTCAGCTGGCACTCACGCTGCCCTCACCCTAGCCCTCTCCCGGGGGGAGAGGGGAATTTGTCGGGATGGGAGAAGGGAACACTTATGCCCTCGCTCGTACCATGTAGGGGCGGGTTTCAAACCCGCCCAAGCTGACGGTAGATGCTATTTTCAGGTAGATCCCCATGCCGCTTGCGGCACCATCAGAAAGATAAAAATGCGCCTCAGCTGGCACTCACGCTGCCCTCACCCTAGCCCTCTCCCGGGGGGAGAGGGGAATTTGTCGGGATGGGAGAAGGGAACACTTATGCCCTCGCTCGTACCATGTAGGGGCGGGTTTCAAACCCGCCCAAGCTGACGGTAGATGCTATTTTCAGGTAGATCCCCATGCCGCTTGCGGTACCATTAGAAAGATAAAAATGCGCCTCAGATGGCACTCACGCTGCCCTCACCCTAGCCCTCTCCCGGGGGGAGAGGGGAATTTGTCGGGACGGTAGATGCTATTTACAGGGGAGTGAGTAGTTAATTGTTATAAAACGTATTTTTTTGACGTGAAGTGTGAAAACCTAGAGAAAGGAGCCCGTATCTAGGAGGTTAGCACAAAGGATGAAAGAGAGCGAATTCACACAAATCTTTGCTGCCTTGGAAGGCGTTGAAGATGAACTGGAAAAAGTGGGAAGTGACCAGGAAAAACGTCAAGACTGTTATGAGCATCTTTTAGAGTTGCGAAAACGAATGGACCGTTGCGTAGAGCTCTGGCTGCGCTTTGAAGAAAAAATCAATGAGATTCAGGAAAAGTATGACTTTTTTCTGCCGGATGAGCTGCCTGATTCTTTTCTGCAAGCGTTTGTCAAAGTACTTCCAGATAAAGAACAAAAGAATATGCCTCCTGACAGAGGAGTGGGGGAGTCTTTATTATTACAATCTGATCATGAGGCAAGCATCCGCTCATTTAGGCGTGGTCTGGGATTTTTAGAGCTGGCGATGATGGATGAGGCGATTAGGGAGTTTGAAACAGTCATAAATCAAGAGCCTGACATACTGTTGGCTCACCTTTGTCTTGGCGTGGCATATGCTGAGCGAGGGATGGCAGATGAAGCGATGCGTGAGTTGCGTCTTGTGCAGGCGCTTACTGGAGATCCGCAAACGAATGCAATTGTTCATAATGCGTTAGGCAATGTTTATGCTCACAGAGAGCAGTATGATTTAGCTTTAGAAGAGTTTAGCAAAGTAATAGAACTGGATTCTGAGTTTGCGGTAGCTAAATTTAATCTAGGTGCTATCAATTATAATCTAAAAGATTACGAGAGTAGTGTTCTAGCCTTTGAGGAAGTTAAAATAAATTTTCCTAGAGATTGGGAGGTGTACTTTTATCTAGGCAAGGGATATAAAAAGTTGGGCGATGAACAACAGGCGTTGGCAAACTTGTTGAAGGCATCATATCTGGCGCCACAAGAGCCTCATGTAGCATTTGAGCTGGGAGTTAGCTATGATACTCTAGGCGAGACGCGCAAAGCTCTGGAGTACTATTACCGTGCAAAGAGATTGTATCAGTTAGCAGAGCAAGAGAAAGATAGGAGCTAGCGAAGAAATTGCCCTGATATGCAGGAAAATAAAACCGGATGCAGAAAGTGTAGTTTTGAGGGCTTTAGCACTTAAGGGAAAAGGAGGCTTTCTGTGAGTACAATCCGCAATCCAAATTTCGCTCCGGACGGAAAATTAAAAATTGATTGGGTAAGTCAACATATGCCGGTTCTAAACGAACTGGCTAATGAATTTCGTCAAACAAAACCTTTTGCCGGACTGCGCGTAGCTATCTGTTTACACTTAGAGGCAAAAACGGCCTATATGGCGAAAGTTATCCAGGAAAGCGGCGCCCACGTAACTATCACTGGCAGCAACCCATTGTCAACTCAGGATGATATTGCCGCCGCCCTTGTGGCAGACGGATTGACAGTTCATGCCTGGCACGATGCTACCATGGCAGAATATGAGGAGCATTTGCACAAAACTTTGCAAAGTGAACCACATTTAATTATTGATGACGGCGGCGATCTAGTAACTCTACTTCACACCGATTACCAGCAACTCATTCCCAACGTACGGGGCGGGGCGGAGGAGACCACAACCGGTTTAGCCCGACTGAGGGCTATGGCGGCTGATGGAGCGTTAAAAATTCCAATGATTGCTGTTAATGATGCTTATTGCAAGTATCTCTTCGACAACCGTTATGGCACCGGCCAGTCAGTTTTGGATGGCATTATGAGGGCCACAAACCTGGTGATAGCTGGGAAGGCTGTGGTGGTTATTGGTTACGGCTGGTGCGGCAAAGGGGTGGCTCTGCGAGCGAGAGGTATGGGTGCACGGGTGATTGTTTGTGAAGTTGATCCTGTAAAAGCAGTTGAGGCAGTGATGGATGGAAATGCTGTCATGCCCCTGGTTGAAGCTGCAGTTTGCGGCGATATTTTTATTACGGTGACCGGCTGCCGAGATGTCATTACAAAAGAACATTTTCAAAAGTTAAAAAATGGAGCGATTTTATGTAACGCCGGACATTTTGATATTGAAATTGATAAGTTAAGCTTGGAAGAACTGGCGGGCGGCAAACGCCTGGTGCGGCGCAACCTGGAAGCGTATGAGTTTGACGGAAAAACGGTCTACCTGATCGCCGAAGGAAGGCTGGTAAATTTGGCTGCGGCTGACGGACATCCCGCTGAAATTATGGATATGTCTTTTGCTCTCCAGTTGGAAGCTCTTAACTATCTAAACGATAACCGCGGAAAGTTGGCAAATAATGTTCTCCCGCTGCCGCCTGCACTGGATGAGAAAGTTGCCCGCTGTAAACTGCGTGCTTTGGAGATCAGGATTGACACTCTGTCGCCTGCACAGCAGCGTTATTTGTTAAGTTGGAAACCGGAATAGGGGGAAAATCATGGCTATACGACTTGCTATTATCGGCGGTACTGGGGTTTATGACCCCAAGATGCTTGATACTGTGCAAACAATGGAAGTGGAAACGCGCTACGGGAAAGCACTGTTAACTCAAGGTAAATACCAAGAACATAAAGTTGTATTTCTGGCGCGGCACGGGACAGAGCATGGCACACCGCCTCATAAGGTGAATTATCGGGCAAATATCGCAGCGCTGGTTAAACTGGGGGTCACTCGCGTTGTGGCTACGGCAGCCGTAGGTTCGCTTAATGCAAAGATGCCTCCGGGAACTCTGGTGCTGCTTGGCCAGTTTCTTGATTTTACAAAGGCAAGAGAAGCCACATTTTTTTCCGGCGGTGAGGCTGGGGTAGTACATACTGACTTTACAGAGCCGTATTGCGCTGACTTGAACAGGACACTGGTCCAGGCAGCAAAAAATGCGGGCTTGGAAATATTAACTGATGCCACTTACGTCACTACGGAAGGGCCTCGCTTTGAAACTCCCGCAGAAATAAAGATGTATAAGCTGTTGGGCGGTGACTTGGTTGGGATGACTAATGTGCCGGAAGTGGTCTTGGCACGGGAGGCAGGATTGTGCTACAGTACAGTAGCATTATCGACCAATTTTGCTGCCGGAATTTCCCCCGCCATATTAACCCATCATGAAGTGCTGGCAGTAATGGCTGAAAATGTTGATAAAGTTAGACGCCTTTTGATGGAAGCAATTCCGTCACTACGCGAGGAAAGAGCCTGCCAGTGCCGTGAGCTTGGCAGCTCAATCCTGCTATAGGTAAAATCATGGACGCTATCCGTTTTGAAAGAAACAAATTATTGTTGTTGGATCAGCGATTTCTGCCTACGGAAGTAATTTATCTGGAATATAGTGATTGGCGTACTGCGGCAAATGCGATAAAAGATATGGTGGTGCGCGGAGCTCCTGCAATTGGCGCCGTGGCCGCATTTGCAATTGCCATGGCTGCCGATGAGCTGAAAAACGCTGATGCAACTGCTTTTTTTTCCGGAATGACAATGGCGGCAGCGGGATTGAAGTCAGCACGGCCCACCGCAGTAAATTTGGCTTGGGCGGTTGAGAGAATGTTGAAGGTGGCAAAAAGCCAAGTTGGCAGTTCTCCCGCACAAATTGCAGGGATTCTGCTGATGGAAGCAAAACAGATTGCCCAGGAAGACCGGGAGATCAATAAAAAGATTGGTGATTTTGGTGCGGAACTGATCCCTGACAATGCCAGAGTGCTTACACACTGCAACGCGGGCGCATTGGCTACCGTAGGCTATGGTACTGCGCTTGGAGTTATTCGCAGCGCTGTGGCGGCCGGTAAACAGGTCAGTGTCTATGCAGACGAAACTCGCCCATACCTGCAGGGTTCTAGGCTCACAGCATGGGAACTGAGCCGTGAAAATATTTCCGTGACTATAATTGCCGATAATATGGCTGGATTTTTAATGAAGCAAAAGAAAATTGATCTGGTAATTGTAGGAGCCGATCGGATTGCTGCTAACGGCGATGCCGCAAATAAAATCGGCACCTATTCCCTGGCGGTATTAGCTGCGGCTCATCAGCTGCCGTTTTATGTGGCCGCCCCCTTTTCAACATTTGACTTAACTTTAGAAACCGGTGAGGAAATTCCTATTGAGGAGCGATGCGAGACAGAGCTTACTCATTTTTACGGTAAGCGAATTGCACCGGAGGGCGTAGGCTGCTATAATCCCTCTTTTGACGTTACACCTGCTAATTATTTAACGGCTATTATTACTGAAGCCGGAGTTATCTACTGTCCCACCAGAGATAAGCTTCAATCATTCTTTAAGGAGGCGGGGTATGACCGCCGGTAGGAAAGAAGTTATTGAGACGACGCAACTGATGTGCCGTGATAATTTGGTGTTGGGTACGTGGGGGAATGTTTCTGTCAGGGAAGGCGAAAACAGGATGCTAATTACGCCAAGCGGCATGGATTATAGTCTGCTTACACCGGAGGATTTAGTCAGTATCTCACTGGATGGGCAGGTTCTTGAAGGCTTTTGGCAGCCGTCGTCGGAATGGCGCTTGCATGCAGCTATTTTTGCCGGAAGGACGGATGTGGGGGCGATTGTTCATACCCATAGCGTCTACGCCACAGCATTTGCTGTTGCACGCCTGTCTATTCCGCCTGTGGTGGAAGATATGGTGCAGGTTGTGGGCGGCGGTGTGGATGTGGCGGATTATGCATTGCCAGGAACTGAGCAATTAGCAAAAAACGCTGTGCATTCCTTGGGTGCAAAAAGTGCGGTTATCTTAGCAAGTCATGGCCTTGTGGGGGTTTCTGCTACATTGAACGAAGCGTTGAAAGTATGTCAAATTGTGGAGAAAACTGCTCAAGCAGTTTTGTTTGCCCGCCAGTTGGGACCGGTGTATTCCTTGAGTGAAGATGATATTATGAAGATGCGCAGCTTTTATCTTACGTCATACGGGCCAGGTAAGCGGGGGAGGTAAAAAAGTGAAAACGCTGATACGCGAAGTAACCGTCATCACCTTACAGGATAACCACGAGATTATCCGCGATGCGGATGTGGTGATGGACGGACAGACCATTTCTTACGTTGGCCCACAGAAGTTATGGGAAGAAAACTTTGACCGAGTGATCAACGGCCAGGGTAAGCTTTTGTTGCCCGGCTTTGTTAATGCCCATGGTCACGCGGCTATGACATTATTCCGCTCTTATGCTGATGATTTACCATTGATGGATTGGCTGGAAAAACGTATTTGGCCGGCGGAAGGAAAGTTAAAACGCGAAGACGTTTACTGGGGTACGATGTTGGCCATTCTTGAAATGATCAAATGCGGCACCACCACTTTTACAGATATGTACTTTTTTATGGATCAGGTTGCGGAGGCAGCGGAAGAAGCCGGTATCAGAGCAGTTTTAGCCAGGGGTATGATCGGTAGCGGACAGATGGCAGAAAAAGGTCTAGAGGAAAGTGAACAGTTTGTGAAAACATGGCAGGGCCGGGGAAATGGCCGGATTACCACCATGCTGGGACCGCATGCTCCCTATACCTGTCCGCCGGATTTTTTGCGGCGCGTCATGGCCTTGCAGGAGGCTTTGGCTGTACCGATTCATATTCATCTTTCGGAGACCAATGATGAAGTGGAGCGTATTACAAAAGAATATGGTGTCTCGCCCACGGTGCTGCTAAAAAATATCGGTTTGCTCGAGAGACCTGTGCTGGCAGCTCACTGTGTCCATCTTAGTGGGGAAGAAATGGATATTTTAAAAGAATTTAATGTTCATGTGGCTCATAATCCGGGCAGCAATTTAAAGTTGGGCAGTGGTATTGCACCAGTGCCTGATCTACTAAGTCGTGGCATAACTGTGGGTCTTGGTACGGATGGCGCAGCCAGCAATAATAATTTGGATATGATGGAAGAGATGCGCCTTGCCGCCCTGATTCACAAGGGCATTCGCATGGACCCGACTGTTGTTTCTGCCCGGAAAGCGTTGGCTATGGCTACCCGGGAAAGCGCCAAAGCAGTATTTCTGGAGAAGGTGGGGGTTGTAGCGCCGGAGATGAAGGCTGATCTAATTTTGATGGATCTACAGCGGCCTCATTTGACGCCACAACATGACCTTGTGGCTCATTTGGTCTATGCTGCTCAACCTTCAGACATTGTTATGGTAATCGTAAATGGGCAGGTACTGTTAGAAAATGGGCAACTAACCACATTAGATGAGGAAAAAATTATTTTTCAAGCGCAACAGCGCGCTTTGCATTTAGTTCAGTAGGCAAGAATAACTGCATAGAACAATTTCGTGTGTTATAAGAAACGAAGCCAGGGAAGACCCGGGCTTCGTGGCAATTTTAGGTGTTGGTCTCTGCTCGCATGCGCCGTAAAACTTCGCCAATTTGCTCAAAGAATGTACTGATTGGTTCACCTCGTTGAATACCGCGGCTAATTTCTTGCAACTGTCGGATAATATCGGGATTAGCGGAGACGTATGCACTTGCGATACGGGGTTGTCGTTCTTCCACAATCTTGGCAACTTCTCTCTTGATTTCAACTTCATTGCGGGCTGTCCCTCGATCCAATGTAATCCCTACCATAGCGAGGTTAGAGATTACTAATGCTACGGCGGTGTCAACACCCTCTACTCTTGTGGCGGCATCAGCAATCTGTTCCGCCAGATCCATTGCCTCTGGCCCCGGCTGTCGTGGTTGGATGTTTAGGTCTGGAGCAGGTACGGCGGGCTGTTGTTGGGGAGCCTGAATTTCCGGAGCAGGCGCCGGCGCAGGTGCCGGTTGGCGCTCAGGTTCCGGCCGGCGGAATGGCGGACATCCGCTGATCAGCAGCGTGACAATTAGGAGAAGACTCAGTGTTAACATTATACGTCTGTTTTTCATCGTTATGACCATTCCTTTCCGCTGCGCTTCAAGGCACAAAAGGATATGAAACCAATTGTCCTACCCGCAGCCTGTAGAATTTTGTTAAAATAGCTTGAGGAAGTAGGCACACTACAGAGCACGTGGAGG
>Ga0208734_100073_pt1 | contig 37457 bp, 35 predicted proteins | sample Subbio2Aug_QV11A_FD_184824 | JGI IMG/M metagenome (GOLD analysis project Ga0208734, IMG submission 184824) | Serpentinite rock and fluid subsurface biosphere microbial communities from McLaughlin Reserve, California, USA - CR12Aug_QV11A (SPAdes) | ecosystem: Environmental > Terrestrial > Deep... | reverse complement strand
TAGCCTGGGCTTTAAGGCGGATGATTTGCTTTTGCTTTTTGTGGGTGAATTCATGGCAGGGAAAAATCACCTGCAGTCTTTTCGGGCGTTGCAAGAACTTGCGCTTGAGCGGGAAAATATTTTTCTTTTGTTGGCGGGAGAAGGAGAATATGAGCAGGAATTGTGTGCTCTGGTGAAAAATTTAGGAATTGCCGAGCGGGTGAGATTTTTGGGTTTTCGCCGGGACATTCCCGATTTGCTTTGTGCCTGTGATATCTGCTTGCTTACTTCTTTGCGCGAAGGTTTGCCTCGGGCGGTTATGGAGGCGATGGCGGCGGGGAGGCCGGTAGTGGCAACAGATATCAGAGGAAGCAGAGACTTGATTGCTGATGGGGAAAACGGTTTCTTGGTGCCGGTCGGCAATGCGGAGAGGACGGCTGAGGCGGTGCGGAAATTGGCGGCAGATCGGGAGCTGCGAGTGCGTATAGGTAGGACCGGACGTGAAATGGTTAAGGTTTATGCGCTTGAGCGGGTGCTGGCTGAGATGGAGCAGGTTTATGCCAGAGCCTTGGAGAGCAGGCTCCTCTGAAAATAGCATCTACCATCTGCTTGGGCGGGTTTGAAACCCGCCCCTACGTGGTACGGGTGAGGGCAGCGAAAAGGCAATGATAGGAATGAAAAGGAGAATGGCTATGCCAGAGACGATTACAAAGGTATTGGTGACCGGCGGGGCCGGTTATATCGGCAGTCACGTGGTTAAGCTGCTGGGCAACCGGGGTTATCAAGTGGTAACGCTTGATAATTTATCTACCGGTTTCCGGGACGCCGTAAAATTTGGCGAGTTTTATCAGGCAGACTTGTTGGACAAGGAATCATTGCGGGCTGTTGTCGCCAAAGAGCAGCCGGCAGCGGTGATGCATTTTGCCGCTTTGAGCATCGTACCTGATTCGGTGGCAAGGCCGCTTGCTTATTATCGCAATAATGTGCTGGGGACCGTGAATTTGCTTGAGGTTTTGCAGGAATTCGGCGTGAATAATTTTATTTTTTCCAGCAGCGCTTCGGTTTACGGGATAATCAGTGGTGGTTTTGCGGCAGAGGACTGCAGACTGGCGCCTATTAATCCCTATGGACACACTAAGGCGATGATGGAGCAGGTTATGGCTGATTTGGCGCGTGTCACCGCTTTTAAGTATATTGCCCTGAGATATTTTAATGTCGCAGGCGCCGACCCCGAGGGTGAGCTGGGGGAGCGAAAGCCGGCGGCTACGCATTTGGTGACGCTGGCTACCAGGGCGGCCGCCAGGAAGATTCCCCGGCTTGAGGTCTATGGCACCGATTACCCAACGCCGGACGGCACATGTTTGCGCGATTATATTCATGTCAGTGATTTAGCGGAGGCTCACTTGGCGGCGCTTGCATATCTGCTTGCCGGCGGGGAAAGCGATGTGTTTAATGTCGGGTATGGGCGCGGCTACTCCGTGCTGGAAGTGGTGGAGACGGTCAGACAAGTTACCGGGCAGGATTTTATGGTTGTGCGGACGGGCAGGCGACCCGGTGATCCACCGGCGCTGGTGGCTGATGTGACAAAGAGTAGAGCGCTGCTCAATTTTCCGCTGAGGCATGATAATTTAGAGATTATTGTGCGGACGGCCTGGGAATGGGAACAGAAACTCTCGGTCGAAACATAAGACCGGATGGTGAGAAAATGACGCCGGATGAAATAACCAGAGTTGTTCGGGAATACCTGGAAAAACAGCCGGACACAGCCGCAGCCTATCTGTTTGGCTCGGTAGTTCAGGGGCGGATGACGGAGCGCAGTGATGTTGATCTGGCGGTAATTTTTACCGCCGGAGCAGGAGATAAGCCGGCTCGTTTCGACAGGCGTCTGGAATTAGAAATAGCTCTGGGCGAGTTAGTCCACAAGACTGTACAAGTGGTAGATTTTGAAGCAGCATCCATTTCTCTGCGCTACCAAATCAGAAAGCACGGTCAGCTTATTGTCGACAGGGACCCGAAAAGGCGTGTTATGTTAGAAGCGGCCGCCATCGGACAATACCTTGAAATGAGTCCCATGTATGAATTTTGTGCTTCAGCTAGATTGGGAAGGTTATGTAGGGGAGAGGGTAATTGCAAGACAGAAAAAATATTGGACGGTGAAAGATATGGTTGAAAACTGGCGGCAGGCATGTTTGCGCTCACTGCCGGCGGTGGACGTGGCCGTCAATTTGTATAAACGAGCCTATCCGGAGAGCAGTTATCCTCATGCGTTGCTGGTGCAGGCTGTGCAGGAGATTGTGGATGTGCTGCGGCGGCAGATTTTAGCGGCAGGAAGCAACGAAGAGCTATCGGGGCTGAGCCTGACACCGGAGGAAGTGGCGCTGCGCTTGGGAAGTTGGCTGGAGCAGCTTGAACTGCCATCGCTACGTCGGGTCATCAATGCCACCGGTACTGTGCTGCATACCAACCTGGGGCGGGCGCCCCTTGCCGCGGCGGCAGAGGCGGCCATGCAAGCGGCCGCAGGCTACTGCAACTTAGAACTGGAGTTGCAGGAGGGTCTGCGTGGTTCACGTCATCATCATGTGGAAAAGCTGCTGATGAGCCTCAGCGGGGCGGAGGCGGCTTGCGTCGTCAATAACAATGCGGCTGCAGTACTGCTTTGTTTAAATACACTGGCGGCGGGGAAAAAGGTGATTGTCTCTCGCGGCGAACTGGTGGAAATCGGCGGCAGTTTTCGGATTCCTGAAGTAATGTCGGCAGGCGGTGCAAGTCTGAAAGAGGTAGGTACCACCAACAAAACGCATCTCTCAGATTATCGGGCAGCGATTGACACAGAAACCGGCCTGCTTTTGAAAGTGCATACCAGCAATTTTAAAGTTGTCGGTTTTACTTCCTCGGTAGACGTGGCAGCACTAGTATTGTTGGGCTTGGAATTTGGCGTCCCGGTGATGGAAGACTTGGGTAGCGGCCTCCTGCTGGACTTGAGCGAATTTGGCCTTGAACCTGAGCCGCTCGTGAGGGAGCGGGTTACCGACGGCGTTGATCTTCTGACGCTAAGCGGCGACAAACTTCTCGGCGGCCCGCAGGCCGGCATTATTCTCGGTAAGCGGGTATTTGTGGAGCGGCTCAAGCAAAATCAGCTGATGCGGGCGTTGCGGCCGGACAAAGTTACTCTGGCGGCACTGGAAGCAACGCTGCGCATCTACCTTGCCGGTCAGCCCCTGCGGGAGATCCCCACTTTGGCGATGCTCTCCATGCCTGCAGAAATACTGAAAAGGCGGGCTGATAATTTGGCGGCAGAACTGCGCCGGCGTGGGCAGAGCTTTTTGATTGTTAACACATGCGAAGATTTCTCTTTTGTGGGCGGCGGCTCCATGCCCCTAGCTAAACTTCCCACTACCATGGTGGTTTTGCGTCCGCGCCACGGCTCATTTAGTGACTGGGTGCAGAAACTGCGTACCGGCCAGCCGGCGCTCGTAGGGCGCGTCCAAGGTGACCGTTTGCTGCTGGATTTGCGTACAGTGGCGGAAGCGGAGGAGGAAGAGGTGATTCGGTGTCTCACGTAATCATCGGCACGGCGGGCCATGTGGACCACGGCAAGACGGCGCTGATTAAAGCGCTCACCGGGCAGGATACCGATCGACTGCGGGAAGAAAAGGAGCGGGGCATCTCCATTGAGCTTGGTTTTGCCCCCTTTATCTTGCCGAGCGGCCGGCAAGCCGGTGTGGTAGATGTGCCCGGCCATGAGCGTTTTATCCATAACATGCTGGCCGGCATCGGCGGCATTGATTTGGTGCTTTTGGTGGTGGATGTGAGCGAAGGAGTAATGCCACAGACTCGCGAGCACCTGGAGATTATGGATTTACTACAGATAAGCAGCGGCATTGTAGTCTTGGCTAAAACTGATTTGGCGGAAGATGAGGATTGGCTTGATCTGGTGGAAGAAGAAGTGCGGGAGGCGTTGGCCGGTACCTTTCTGGCAGAAGCAGTCTGTTTGCGCGTCTCGGCTCAGACCGGTCGTGGTTTGGCAGAACTTGTCGCCACGATAGATAAGTTGACGGGAGAAACGCGTTCCCGGGATCATCGGGCGCCGCTCCGTCTTCCTGTCGATCGTGTCTTTACTGTGGCCGGGTTCGGCACCATTGTGACCGGTACGCTGCTCTCGGGAACTGTTCGGACGGGGATGTCGGTAGAGGTTTTGCCAGTCGGCCGCAGTGTCCGCGTGCGTCAGTTGCAGGTGCACGGGAAGCTGCTGCCGGAAGCATTGGCGGGTCAGCGGGTGGCGGTAAATCTTTCCGGTTTGGAAAAGGAGGCGCTGCCGCGCGGCAGCGTCGTGGCGTTACCGGGGTCGCTGACTGCAGCTTATCTGTTGGATGTGAGCATGAAGCTGTTGCCAAGCGCCGCAAAGACAGTCAAAAACCTGACACGAGTCCATGTCTATTTGGGTACAGGGCGTGCTGTGGGACGAATCGCCCTGTTGGACCGCGACGAATTGCAGCAAGGGGAAGAAGCGCCTGTGCAGATTCGGCTGGAACGGCGGCTGGTGGCTCAGCGGGGAGACCGTCTGATTATCCGTAGTTTTTCTCCGATGACAACTATAGGCGGCGGGGTAGTGCTGGCGGTCGGTTCTGCTAAACATAAAAGGTTTAAAGCCGATGTTTTGGCAAGACTAAAAGAACTGGAAAAAGGTGACCCGGCGGAGCCGCTTTTGCAGCAAATCCGCCGGGAAACCATGGTGGCACAAAGTGAATTAGTAAAAAAAGCCGGTATGGCGCCGGACCTGCTGGCTGAAAACTTGGCCCGGCTGGTGGAAGAAGGTAAAATTATTGCCGCCCATGGCCTCTGGCTTGATATGGCCGCAGTTCATGGTTGGGAAGAACTTATTGTCGAAGCGTTAGAAAGCTGGCATCGGGATAATCACCTCCTGCCCGGGAAGTCCAAGGCGGAACTTAAAGGTGCGCTGCCCAAAAATGTCTCGCAAAAAGTCTATGACTGGCTGCTTGCTAATCTAACAGAAGAAGGCTGTCTTAAAACAAGCGAAGACCTAGTGGCGCTGGCTGCGCATACGCCGGAACCGAAGGAGCAGGAAGCTGTGCTGATCAAGGGCTTAGCAGAACTCTACCGGCAGGGCGGCTTTATGCCGCCCACGCTGCAAGAGGCGGCGGAAAAAAGCGGCGTTCCCGTAGAGCAGCTGGGCAGCTACCTGGCATATTTAATTTCGCAAGGGGAGTTGGTGCGTTTAGATAGTCAGTTGGCGCTGCATCAGCAATTTTTCCGGCAGGCCAAAGAAGCGTTGCTCTGCCATTTTCAGACTAAAGAGACGTTGGCAGCAGGTGAGTTCCGCTTGCAGCTGGGCAGTAGCCGTAAGTTTGTGCTGCCGCTGTTAGAAACATTTGACCGCCTAAAATGGACAAGACGCCAAGGGGACGAGCGAGTCCCTTGGCGGCTGGAACTGGCCAGAGAGGAGGCAGAGCGTGGTGAGTGAGAAAAAGCGTCTGACACAACTGACTTGCAGCGGCGGCTGAGCGTCCAAAATGCCCCCCGGGGTATTGGCACGGGTACTGTGCCATCTGCCGCCCATGCTAGACGAAAACCTGCTTGTGGGCCATGATTCTTTTGCCGATGCAGGCGTCTACCGCCTGCGACCCGACCTTGCTTTAGTGCAGACACTGGATTTTTTTACTCCTGTCGTAGATGACCCGTATACCTTCGGGCAGATTGCTGCCGCAAATGCTTTGTCTGATCTGTATGCTATGGGTGCCGAGCCCCTCACCGCCATGAATATCGTCTGTTTTCCCTCTCGTCTGCTTGGACCCGAGGTTTTGGTAGCCATCCTGAAAGGGGGAGCCGACAAAGTGCTGGAAGCCGGCGCTTTGATTATCGGCGGCCATAGCATCGAAGATCATGAACCTAAATATGGTTTGGCTGTCACCGGCATTGTTCATCCGGATAAATTGATTAAAAACGATGCTGCCTGCTACGGCGATATTTTGGTTTTAACTAAACCGATCGGTTCGGGCCTTGTCTTGACAGCTGCTAAAGCTGAGGCGGCCGGCGCCAGAGAACTGGAAGCCGCCATTAAAACCATGCAAGAGTTAAACAGAGCGGCGGCGGCAGCAATGCAGGAAGTTTCTGTGCATGCCGCCACCGATGTGACCGGCTTTGGCCTGTTGGGTCACGCCCAGGAACTGGCGCTGGCCAGCGGCGTAGCGCTGGAGTTATCTTTTGGGCAAATTCCGCTTTTGCAGGGCGCGCTCCGCGCTGCTGGGATGGGGCTTATTCCGGGAGGCGCTTATGCCAACCAAAAGTATGTGGAGGCAGGCTTGACAATTGCCGATGCAAAAATAATCGGAGCACGGGAAGTGGCTGTACTCTGCGATCCGCAGACATCGGGCGGGCTTTTGATCGCCGTTGCTCCGGAAAATGCGGGAGAACTGGTGGCGGCTCTGCAAAAACGCCATACCTTAGCCGCCGTAATCGGCCGTGTAACCGGCGGACAAGCCGGCAGCATTACAATCTTGCCGTAAAGATAAGGGGATTTGCCCTCACACTAGCCCTCTCCCATTGCTAGAGGTCAGATGTCAGACTCGTTTGAATCGGCGAAATAGCCGATTCACAGACACCATTCACCATTACCCTAGTCCGAATCTAAACCTTTGCCCTCACCCTAACCCTCTCCCGCAGGGAGAGGGGAATTTGTCAGGATGGGAGCGGGGAACACTTATGCCTACGCTCGTACCATGTAGGGGCGGGTTTCAAACCCGCCCAACTAGATAGGAGAGGCTATTTCCAAAGTAGGAGGAGCATTTTGATGCGGAACAGAGGGAGCAGCGACATGGATAAAGAATCAGCTAGAGTTCAGCAATCAGCAAAAGATGAAGGTTTAGTAAAGGATCAAGAATCAACGAAAGATCTAGAATCAGCAAAAGATGAAGAATCAACGAAAGATGAAGGCTTAGCAAAAGCTCAAGAGAAGATAGCCGTTTTGCGCTGCGAGACGGTTTCTGAAGTTTGTGCGGGTGCAGGCTGCTTCAAGGCGTTTAATGCGCGTCGTCTCCATTTTGCAAATACGCCGCAAGATGCCGAGTTGATCGGCTTTTTCACCTGCGGCGGCTGTTCCGGGCGGCGAGTGTCCCGCCTGGTTAAATCCTTGCAAAAAAGCGGGTTAACCACGATTCATCTTAGCTCTTGTATGTTGCTGGTTGATGAGTACCCACGCTGTCCGCATCTTGCGGAAATAAAAGAGACCATTAGCAAGCAGGGTATTAAGATTGTGGAAGGGACGCATCATTAACGGTGAGGCAAAAATTTTTTTTCTAGTAGCGAGGCGAAAAAACCTTGCTCCGCTTCCTTGAGGTATAGGTATCGGTGAGAGAACGTATATTGGTGATGATTGGTGATTACGAGTCAAGCCGGTTGAGGCGGGTACAGACAGGAGGACTTTAAATGTGTGGTTTTGTGGGAATTTGGCGCAAATCAGGCAAAAGATTGCCACTGCAGATAGATGAGCTCTCGGCAACATTTTCCCACCGCGGGCCGGATGATGCGGCTACTGCCGATTTCGGCCATGCATTATTGGGTTTCCGCCGTTTGACGATTATTGATCTCTCGGAGCGTGGTCGTCAGCCGATGGAGAATGAAGATGGCACTATCAGCATGGTTTTCAATGGGGAAATTTATAATTATAAATTGCTGCGGGCTGAGCTCTTAAATAAAGGTCATATTTTTAAAAGTGATACTGACAGCGAAACTATTCTCCACCTCTACGAAGAAGAAGGGGAAGAATGTGTCAAAAGGCTGCGCGGGATGTTTGCCTTTTGTTTGTATGATAAAAAGAAAAACCGGTTTTTTGGAGCACGAGACCGTTTTGGGATTAAGCCTCTGTTTTATACAGAAACAGCGGAGCTTTTTGCTTTAGCTTCGGAAGCGAAAGCTTTTACCCGTTTGCCCGGCTTTACTGCCCGGGTAAACAAGGGCGCTTTGCCCCACTATTTGACCTTTCAGTATGTGCCGGAGCCGGAGACGATGTTTGCCGATGTATATAAGATTCCCCCGGCTCATACTTTTGTTTGGAGTGAAAATAAGCTGACGTTAAAGCGCTACTGGCGTGCGGAGTTTAAGCCGCGAGCAGACCTCTCTTGGGAAGATGTGCTGGAAGGAACCCAACAGGTCATGCGCCAGTCGGTTAAGCTGCATACCCAAGCCGATGTGCCCTGGGGCGCTTTCCTCTCCGGCGGCATTGATTCCACTGTGATTGTGGCACTTTTGCGTGAGTTGGGGCCGGTCTCAACCTTTAGCGTAGGCTACGAAGACGAAGGCTACAGCGAACTGACGGAAGCGGCGGAATCTGCTCGCTTTTTAGAGACAGACCATCAAGAGTATCTCATTCCGCCGGGAGAGTTTTGGCAGCATTTGCCTCGTTTAGTCTGGCATTTTGATGAACCGGTGGCAGACCCGGCTGCTATTGCGCTCTACTTTGTGGCGCGGATGGCTAAGCAGAAAATCACTGTGACTCTCTCCGGCGAGGGTGCGGATGAAGTATTTGGTGGTTACGGCATCTACAGGGAACCCATGTCGCTTCAACCCTTCTCCCGTTTGCCCAAGCCGTTTTTGCAGGCGGCTCACCGGCTGATGCCTTCTTTTCTTCCCGGGAAAAACTATCTTCGTCGGGCTAAAACGCCTCTTGAGGAAAGATATTTTGGCAATGCCCTGATTTTCAGCGAGACGGAAAAAAGAGCTCTGCTCAAAAACAAAAAATTTCTGCCGCCCACTGTAATCACCGCGCCACTTTTTAAAGATGCGGCGGCCTACGATGATGTGCAGAAAATGCAATATATTGATATTCATACTTGGATGACGGGAGATATATTAGTTAAAGCAGATAAAATGACGATGGCCAACTCGCTTGAGTTGCGCGTGCCTTACCTAGACCATCATGTTTTTGAGTTTGCCGCCACCATTCCCACAAAATACAAAATTAAGGGACAACTGACGAAAATAGCTTTGCGTCAGGCTTTTGCCGGGATAGTGCCGCCGTCGGCGGTAAACCGGCCTAAGCGCGGTTTTCCGGTGCCCACCCGAGTTTGGCTGCGGGGGCCGCTGGGCAAAGAAGTGACCGCTTTACTTGCAGACCCGGCGCTCGATGAGTTTTTTGACCGTACCCAGATGCAAAAACTAATTGCCGATCACCGCCAGAACCGAGCCGACAACAGCCGCAAAATCTGGACGCTTGTGATTTTTGCCTTGTGGCGGCAGCAGTTTATTGGTCGGTAAGAAGAGAATTGCTGGATGCTTTGGGCTATGGGTATAAAAAAAAGGAATAGAGCATTTTATGACGAATAAGAAGAAAGCGCAGTAAATATTGCGCTTTTCTCTTGTCAGATAGGAAATTATATCAATCAGAGAGGCTACGACCCTATGTTAGGGGTTTGCAAGGGGGATTTCCCCTTACGCTAGCGCTCAGGAACGAAGTTTGGCCGATGTGCGGCAATCCATGCGGGCGGGTTTGAAACCCGCCCCTACAAATAGTTTTTCAGGAACGAATTTCTGTTAGGATTTCAGGAGCGAATTTCCGCCGGCGGAGCCTGTAGGGGCGGGTTTCAAACCCGCCCTCACCCAAAGATAAGGCGTGCAGCTTTTCTCTTGTTCTTTGCTGTGTATTTCTGTGTAAAAATTCATCTTTTGGACAAAGATTGTTCACTATTGCATTAAATCTTGGTGTTATAATCTATGGTAGCAGGATTGTGCTATTCATCACAACTTGGGAGGGTAAGGGTTGCAGAATTATGTGGCAGTAAAAAAGCTGAGCAAAGAATACTCCTGCCGCCAGCTATTTGTCGATGTGTCAGTAACCATTCCCGACCGATCAGTTTTTGTGGTGCTTGGGCACAATGGAGCCGGTAAGACTACTTTCTTGCGTATCCTCTGCGGGCTAGTTCCCGCCACATCTGGCCAAGTGGATTTTGTGCATTGCGGCAACGTGCTGACGGCAGCAGAGAAGAGAGCAAAGTTAGGCTTAGTTTCTCCGGAACTGGAGCTTTACGGCGAGTTGTCGGCGGTGGAAAATCTGGAGTTTTTTTCAGGTGTGCGGGGTTTGCCTTTTACACTGCAACGAGCCCGGGAAATTTTGGAGTTTGTCGGTCTTAAAGGCCGGGGTCATGATTATGTGGCTACTTTTTCTTCCGGGATGAAGCAGCGGATGAAATATGCCCAAGCCCTGCTCCATAACCCGCCCATTTTGATTTTAGACGAGCCTACAGCCAATCTGGACGAAGTAGGGGTGGCCTTGGTGGATACCATTATCCGGCGCCAGAAGGAAAAGGGTATTGTGATTATGGCTACCAACGAGCCTAGGGAGGTATGCTACGGTGATCAGCAACTTTCCTTGGCTTAGCAGGGGTTTAGCCGTGCTGCGCAAGGATTTGCGCATTGAATTTCGCACCCGTTATGCTTACAGCGCGCTATTAATGTTTGCCATTACCACTTTGGTTACCGTCAGTTTCTCTGTGGGCGGGTTCTTGGCAGGACCGGAGATGACCGATATTGCCGCTGCCCTCCTTTGGATTATTCTCTTCTTTTCTGCTATGGCCGGTCTTTCCCGCACCTTTGTTCAAGAGGAGGAGTCAGGCACGGTGATTGCGCTGAAAATGGCGGCGGAACCGGAGCCGGTATATGTAGGAAAATACTTGTTTAATGTAGTTTTGCTTTTTAGTCTGACAGTTTTGGTGGTACCGCTTTTTATCGTGATGCTGAATCTGTCGGTCGTACTTGTGGGCGGATTTCTCGCCACCGTCTTTCTTGGTGCAATGGGTCTTGCCGGAGCCAGCACAATCTTGGCTGCCATTGTTGCTAAGGCGGGAGCCAAAGGTTCGCTGATGACGGTGCTTGCTTTTCCGATTTTGCTGCCTCTCTTGCTGGGAGCAATTTCTGCCACAAGAACCGCCTTGGGCGGCGGTTCGCCCGAAGCAATTAACACTGATTTGCTGATGCTTTTCTTTTATAATGGGGTGGCGCTGGCTGCCTCGCTTTTACTGTTTGAGTATGTCTGGAACGAATAGTTTGTATTTACTTACGAAAAATCTGCGCAGAGTGAGGCGAAGGAAAATGACTTGGCAAATTATCTTGGGAATTTGGATGAGCGGCGTAGTGATAGCTTCATTTATTTATATGCCTGCCACTCAGGGGCTGGGCGAAATGGGCCGAATTATTGTTTACCATGTCCCTGCGGCCTGGATTGCGGTGCTTGCTTATTTAATGGCCATGGTCAACTCAATCCATTATCTGCGCAAAAGGGAGATCCGTTTTGACCGCCAGGCTCAAGTGAACGCCGAGCTGGGCACTATCTTTTGTATCCTCGCAACCGTTACCGGCGCTATTTGGAGTAAAGGTGCTTGGGGTGCTTACTGGAACTGGGATCCGCGGCAAACATCTATTGCTGTTTTGCTGATGATTTATGCCGCATACTTTGTGTTGCGCAGCGCCATTTCCGATAGCGACATGCGTGCCCGCCTGTCTGCTGTTTACGCCGTCCTTGCCTTTCTGACGGTGCCGTTTCTGGTTTTTATCGTTCCGCGGGTCTACTACTCGCTGCACCCCGACCTGGAATTGGTTAATCTTGCAGAGCGCAGCTTTGAAATGGATCGGCAGATGCTGGTGGTCTTTCTGGCGTCGGTGTTTGGCTTCAGTGGGCTTTATCTTTGGCTGTATAATATTCAAAAGCGGTTTGAAATTCTGTTTTATAAAAAAGCCACAATGAGGAGGTTCTAGTCTGTGGGTGAGTTGGGCGTTGTGTTGGCTGTGACATTGATTGGCTGGGTAGGGCTGTTTCTGTATGTTTTGCGGATGGATATGAAACTGCGGGAGGTAGAGCGCCGTGAAGAGATATGATAAGTTAATCCTGGTGGTGATGATTGTCGTCTTTGGCGTGGGTATTTTTTTCACCGCCAGAGGTGCTTTTGAATCATATGTGTCCTTTGCGGCCGCAGCCGAATCAGGGAGAAATGTACAGATTAAAGGTGTGGCCGTCCCAGGGTCGCTGCAGGGGATAGACGGCGAAACTTTCTCCTTTGAGATGACAGATATGGAAGGGGCAGTGCACCGTGTGAGCCATACCGGTAATGTTCCTGTGAACCTCTTTGAGACAGATAACGTCGTAGTGAAAGGGCGTTTTGAGAACCAGCAGTTTATGGCGCACGCCATTCTAGTCAGATGCCCGTCCAGATACGAAGCAGAGGAATAAGCGACAGCAGCTTGACGCAGAGAAAATATTATTGGAGGGATTACTTTGGTTAAAGAAGTAGCGGATATTCCGGAAGAGCAACAGATTGTGCCGGAAAGCCCAGTCAAGCAAATTCTCAGCTTTCTAGGCTCCATGCAGCTTGGGATTATTCTCTTGCTCTTGTTGTCTGTGATCACACTGTTTGCCACCTTCCGCCCTATGCAGTTAGCGATTGAATATGTCTATAACTCTTGGTGGTTTTTAGGGATTATGTCTTTTGCCGGACTTAATTTATTCATCTGTACCGTGGAGCGCTGCAGGCCGCTTTCCATGCTAGCGCTCCAGCCCAAGAAAACAATGTCGGCCGAGGCCATCAAGAAAATGCAGATTAATGCCGCCATTAAACTCACAGGGGAGCCGCTCACCAAAGCTGAAAAGGCTTTTAAAAAAGCCGGCCTGCGGACTGTGGTTACCGCAACCCCGGAAGGGGCGGTACTCTTTGGCGAAAAAGGCAAGTTTGGCTATTTTGGCTCGATCGTCACCCATTTTAGCCTGCTGTTGATTCTGCTTGCTGCCGCCTATGGTTCTCTCACCGGCTTTGAAGACACTAACGGCGGTTATGCCGGCAGCAACTTCTTTGTGCCGGAAGGTCGCTTCCGGGTTGATGTTACCGATGTACGCATGGTGCAGGAAGAAAATCCCGTAATTCGACCCCGCGTCTATACCGAGATGACGATTACCAGAGACGGTCAGACTATCGTCCAAGACACGCTATCCATCAACTATCCTATTCGTTTTGAGGGCACCACTATTTACCATACCACTTTTCACTACCTCCCTGAAATAACGCTGAAAGATACGGCGACAGGTGAAGCTGAAGCGAGTAAGTTTATGATGGGTAATAAAATCAACCTAGACGACCAGGGTACGCACATTCAGCTGATGGAATTTTTCCCTAATTTCTCCATGGGTCAAGATGGGCGCCCCTTCTCCCTCAACTACTTGCCGGAGCGGCCTGTGGCCGTCGGGATCATCGTGAGGGACGGGCAGCGTGAAGCCTCGGTCTTCCTGCAACTGAATGAGCCGGAAGTGGTTGAAACTGCGGCAGGCGATGTGGAAGTTCTTTTGACCGGTTTTGATGTGGCTTCGGTCTACTCCATTTCCAAAAACTTGGGCCGCCCTTATCTTTTTATCGGCTCCGTGCTGATGACACTCGGCCTTTATATGAGTTTTTTCCTCTTCCCCAGCCGTTTCTGGGCTGTTTATGATGAGGGTAAGCGCACTTTATTTATCGGCGGTCGCGGCTATCGCAACCGTATCGGCACTGAGCAGGCGCTCGAGAAGATCGAAGAAGAAATAAAAAAAGGGAGGAAGAGTAGCGATGTTTGATAGACCACCAGGCTTAATTCCTGTGTCGCCGCTGGGCATGCAGGTGGAGAATGTTTTGTTTATGCTGTCAATGATCGCCTATCTGCTGGCCACGATCGGGTATTTGGTAAATTTATCAGGCAAGAAAGAATGGGGGCCGTTTGCTTCCACCTTGCTGAAAGTAGCCTTCTTAGTTCATACCGCCTTTATCGTCACGCGCATGATCAACGTGCAGCGCCCCCCCTTCGTCGGCCACTACGAGTTTGGCAACTTGTTTATTTGGGCGACAGCTTTAGTCTATATCTGGAGCGAATGGCGGCTCAAAGATAAATATTTTGCGGTAGGCGCCTTTCTGACGCCGCTCGCCATGCTCTATTTCGCTTATTTGACTGTTATCCCCAGCATTATTCCCGCCGTCTATATCAGCCGCTCTCACAGGCCGCTGCCGCCGGTGCTGCAGTCGGATTGGCTGACTATCCATGTTATTACTTCGGTCTTTGGTTATGCCGGTTTCACTCTGGCTTTCGCCGCCGCCTTAATGTGGTTTTTGAAAGAAAAAGTAGACAGCCGCAGTTTGCTGGGAAAAGCGCTGCCCCAAGTAAGATTGTTGGATGAGTATATGTATCGTGCCGCAGCCTTTGGTTTCCTCTTTCAGACGGTGATGATTATTAGCGGCGCCATCTGGGCCGACATTTCTTGGGGTCGCTACTGGGGTTGGGATCCGAAAGAAATGTGGTCGCTGATTACCTGGTTTGTGTTCGCCGTTTACCTCCACGCTCGCTTTACTCGCGGCTGGACCGGGATGCGTACTGTGGCGCTCGTGTCTGTGGGCTGGTTTGCCATGCTCTTTACCTGGGTCGGCGTGGCTTGGCTACTCTCCGGCATCCATTCTTTCGGCTAAACAACATTTCCAAAATTTGCGCCGCCTGGCGACTACCCTGTGAGGTGTGACAGGTGACAGAAATAATGATCATGGGCATCAACCATAAAACGGCTCCGGTCGAGCTGCGGGAAAAGCTGTCTTTCACCGAAAGCCAGCTTACCCGTTCCTTAGCATTCTGTAAAGCAAGCTGCGAGATTTCGGAAGCCATCATCCTTACCACCTGTAACCGGACAGAAATTTATGTGGTGGGTGCAGGCGAGGAGTTGTTGCGGCTGAGGATTATGCAGCTTCTGGCCGAAATTAAAGAAATTGACACGGTTGCCTTGCGGCCTAATTTGTATCTTCATACCCGGGAAAAAGCGGTGGAGCATCTCTTTACGGTTACTGCCGGGTTGGACTCCATGATTTTAGGGGAGACACAAATCCTAGGTCAAGTTAAAGATGCCTACGCTAAAGGAAAAGAGGCGGAAACGGTAGGAGCTGTCTTCCATGCTCTCTTTCGCCAAGCGGTAACCGCGGCTAAACGAGTCCAGACAGAAACGGGCATTAACCAAAATGCTGCTTCTGTTTCCTATGCCGCAGTCGAGCTGGCTAAGAAAATCTTTGGCCGCTTGGATAACCGCACCGTGCTGGTGCTGGGAGCAGGGAAGATGAGCGAGCTGACATTGCGCCATCTTTATGACCAGGGTGTGAAAGAAGTGATAGTGGTGAATCGCACTAAAGAGCGGGCCGACAAACTGGCCCACTCTTTTGGCGGTGTAGCCGAATATTATGAGAATCGGCGAGAATGCCTGATTAAGGCCGATATTGTCATTTCATCTACGGGTGCACCCCATTTCATCTTGGAGAGAGAGGAGATGGCGGCGGTGATGCGTGCCCGCCGCGGCAAGCCAATTTTTCTGATTGACATTGCCGTGCCGCGGGACATCGACCCTAAGGTCAATGAACTTGACAACGTCTACCTCTATGATATTGACGACTTACAGGCAGTCGTGGCTGCCAACTTAAAAGATCGTCAGCACGAGGCGGTCAAAGCGCGGCTGATTGTTAAAGAAGAAATCGCCCACTTCCAGACTTGGTTAAAGACACAGGAAGTGACCCCGTTGATTGCCGCGCTGCGCCACAAGGCCGAGACGATTCGACAGAGCGAGCTCGATGTTTCCTTAAAGAAATTGGCTAATCTGAGCGACAAAGAAAGAAAACATGTAGAAAATTTGACCCGCGCGATTGTGAACCGTATTTTAAGAGAACCGGTGTTGCGCATCAAAGAATTTGCGCTGGAGGACAGAAGCGAGGTTTTTGTGACATCGCTTTGCCAGCTTTTTGATTTGACTGAAGAGTTGAACGGCCAGCCAACCACCCTGCAGGAAGAGGAGCTGGTCGGGGCTGTAGCAGAGGGGGGCCGGCAGTGATTGACGGCGGACTTGCACTATATGCTTTGTTGCTCTGCTTTTTTTTCACTGCGACCGTTCTTTTTGTCATGGATCTGCAGGGCAACGGCAAGGAACTTTACACCATGGCTCGCAGGCTGTTTTTCCTAGGCTTTTTGGCATTGACCATTTTAATGGCTGCCCGTGCCATTTCCTACGGCTATTTTCCCATCTTCACCTTCTATGAAACATTGCTTTTTCTGGCCTGGGCGGTGACCTTTGTAATTCTATTGCTGGAAAGGTCTTACGGCTTCCGCGCCGTGTTCCCTTTTGCAGCACCGGCTCTCTTTGCCGTCCTCTTTTTTGCACTTTTCGTTTCCGCTGAAAGGGTAGCACTGCCGCCGGAGTATAAAAGTGTCTGGCTGTTTTTCCATATTATCACTATAATTGCCGCCTACAGCACTTTCGCCGTAGCCTTTGTTACATCGCTGATGTATTTGTTGGTCGACAATCAACTCAAAAGAAAGAAATTATCCTCCCTCGTGTCCAAGCTGCCCAGCCTGGATATTTTAGACCATTACAACTATAAACTGGTTTCCATCGGCTTTTTTCTGCTGACAATCAGCGTTTTCTTGGGTGCCTTTTGGGCGCAAAATGTCTGGGGCGCCTTTTGGCGCTGGGAACCGAAAGAAGTCTGGTCGCTCGTTACTTGGATTGTCTATGCCGCCTATCTTCATACCCGACTGTCCGGCGGCTGGCAGGGCAGGAGAGTGGCCATGCTTAATGCCTGTGGCTTTGCCACCGTGCTTTTTAACTACTTTGTTGTGCGCTTTTTCTTTGCCGCCGGCCTGCATCAATTCTACTAGAAACAGGAGGTAGCTTTTTAGCGATGATCAACTACTATCCTGTTTTTTTAGCACTGCAGGGCAAACTTTGCCTTGTAGTCGGCGGCGGCGATGTCGCGGCAAGGAAGGTGGCGTCGCTACTGGAGTGCGGTGCCGCCGTGCGTGTTGTCAGCCCGACGCTTCTGCCTGAGCTGGAAACTTTAACCGAGCAGGGGCAAATTGCGGCGGATCGCCGCCCATATGCGCCTAACGACATCGGCGGCGCGAGCCTAGTGATCGCCGCCACAAACCAGCCGGCGGTGAACCGTTTGGTGGCTTTGCATTGTCAGCAGAGAAAAATTCCGGTAAACGTGGTGGACGCACCGGAACTCTGTGATTTTCTTGTCCCTGCTACAATCAGGCGTGGTCCGCTGACGATTGCCGTCTCCACCGGCGGCACGCTGCCCGCCATGGCTCGCAAAATCCGCCGGAAACTGGAAGAAGATTTTGATCAAAACTATGGCCTGCTGCTTGCCGCCCTAGGCTTCGCCCGCAGCCGCGTTTTGGAGGAAATCGTCGACTCCGGCAGACGTAAGCGGATTTTTTGTGTCTTAGCCGCCGCAGATTTACTCTCCGTCGTCGAAGCGGAGGGCGTTGCCGCCCTGGAGAAAGAGATAGAGCGGCTGATTGCAGTTACTCTGTGAAATACCTTTTGCAATCCCTCTTCCTATCCTGAAAATAGCATCTACTAGCTGCTTGGGCGGGTTTGAAACCCGCCCCTACATGGTACGAGCGAGTCATAAGCGTTCCCCCTCTGCCCAACAGTTCCCCTCTCCCTGCGGGAGAGGGCTAGGGTGAGGGCTAGCTGAGACGCATTTTCATCCTTCTGATGGTGCCCTCGTCTTTGTGGGGGCATGGGTGTCTACCCTGTAAATAGCCCCCTAATTCCCCTCCCTTGGAGGGGTGGTGCGCAGCACCGGGGTGGTTCAATACGGGACAGATTCGCCCCCTGCTCTAACGGTGCATGAACCACCCCGCCCTGACGGGCACCCCTCCAAGGGAGGGGAATTATCGAGGCTTTTCTGCTCTGAAGATAGCCACCACAGTCCACTCTTATTATTAGAGGTCGGAGGTCAGATGTCGGACTCGTTGGAATCGGCGAAATAGCCGCTTCACTGACCCCATACATCCCCTCTCCCTCTGGGAGAGGGCTAGGGTGAGGGCAGGGCAAGGCGAAACTTACACAGGCGGTATGGTTGTTTAATCTCAAGTTGTTGGGAGGTACCAGTGTGAAGAAAGTTGTGATTGTGGGCAGCCGGGATTCCGAACTTGCCCTGACCCAAACCCGTTATATTATCGGCCGACTGCAGAAGCATTTCCCCGAGATAGACTTTCTTATTAAAGAGATTAAGACCGAAGGCGATAAGATCCTCGATGTAGCTCTGGCAAAAATCGGCGACAAAGGGTTGTTTGTTAAGGAGATTGAAAACGCTCTCTTGAGCGAAGAAATTGATTTTGCCGTCCATAGCATTAAAGATGTACCTACTGCCCTTCCCGCCGGTTTAAAAATAGGCGCTATCCCGGAGCGGGAGGACCCGCGCGACTGTTATATCGCCAAAAACGGGAAAACCGGACTGCTTGCCGCGCCGCAAGGGGCAATTATCGGCACATCATCACTGCGCCGCAGCGCACAGTTGCTCCATCATCGTCCCGACTTGCGCATCGTTCCCGTTCGCGGCAACTTAAACACCCGTTTTCGCAAACTGGCTGAACAGGAGATGGACGGTTTGATTTTAGCTTATGCCGGTGTTTACCGCCTAGGCTGGGTTGCCAAAATTACCGAAACTCTGCCTACCGACAAGTTTCTTCCTGCAGTTGGACAAGGGGCGCTGGGAATTGAAACCAGGGAAGATGATGCTTTCACCAATCAGCTGGTGGCTGTGTTGAATCACCCGCCCACCGCTGCCGCAGTCACCGCGGAACGAGCGTTTTTGCGCCGGTTGGAAGGCGGTTGCCAGGTACCGATTGGCGCCCACGGACGTTTCGAGGGTGAGCAACTGGTGCTGGACGGGATGGTCGCCAGTTTGACCGGTAGCACAATTTTACGTGATCAGCTTTGCGGTGACGCCGCCGATGCTGTTACGCTGGGCAAGGAGTTGGCTGCGGTGCTCATCGGCCGCGGTGCCGCCGAGCTGCTAATCCAAGTGAGACAGGAGTTTGAGGCTAATGGCTAAAGTGGGCATAGTTTATCTGGTGGGTGCCGGTCCCGGCGACCCGGGGCTGATTACCGTTAAAGGACTGGAGTGTATCAAAAAAGCTGAAGTGCTGGTCTATGACCGTCTGGCAAGCAAACGTCTTTTAAGTTATGCTCCAAAAAATTGTGAGCTGATTTATGTAGGCAAGCTCCCCGACCGGCACACTTTACGCCAGGAAGAAATCAACCAACTGCTGGTTGACAAAGGCCTTGAGGGCAAAGTAGTGACCAGGCTTAAAGGGGGCGACCCTTATGTTTATGGCCGCGGCGGTGAAGAAGGAGAATTGTTGAGAGCTAACGGAGTGCCTTTTGAAGTGGTGCCCGGCATCACCTCTGCCATTGCTGTGCCGGCGTACGCCGGTATTCCGGTGACACACCGCGACTGTACTTCCAGTTTCGCCATTATTACCGGCCATGAAGACCCGCACAAAACTGCGTCTTCCATCGCTTGGGATAAAATTGCCACCGGCATCGGCACGCTCGTGTTTTTGATGGGGGTTGGCAATCTGTCCATGATTGTGAAGAACTTGGTGGACAACGGCCGCGCGGCCACAACCCCGGTAGCGCTAATCCGTTGGGGTACCCGTCCCGAACAGCAAGTGCTGACCGGCACACTGGCCGACATTGTCGCAAAAGTAGCGGCAGCTGGCTTTACCTCTCCCGCGATTATCATCGTAGGTGAAGTGGTGAACTTGCGAGAGACACTATCTTGGTTTGAAGAAAAACCCTTCTTTGGCAAGCGGGTGGTGGTAACACGTTCCCGCGAACAGGCCAGCGACTTATCTCGCCGTATTGAAGAACTGGGCGGTGAAGCTTGGGAGTTTCCGGCTATTGAAATTGTCGAGCCCGAGGATTTTGCGCCGATGGATCAGGCCATCGCCAAGCTTGATAGCTATCAGTGGCTAATTTTCACCAGTGTTAACGGCGTTGACTCATTTTTTAGCCGTTTGCGCCATCATGGCCGCGATATTCGTGATCTAAAAGGAGCCAAGCTTTGTGCCATCGGGCCGAAAACAAAGGAGCGCCTGGAGGAGATGTGCCTAAACGTAGAATATGTCCCCTCTGAATATGTTGCCGAAGCGATTATTGCCGGGTTGCGCGGCAAGTTGCTTCCCGGCGAAAGGGTGCTTTTGCCCCGCGCCGACATTGCCCGGGCAATCCTGCCGGAATCTTTGGCGGCTGAAATGGGTGCCGTTGTCGATAATGTGGTTGCCTACCGCACTGTTCGCGGCGGCGGCGATGCCGATTTGTTAAAAGAACTGCTGGCGGAGAAGATGATCCATTATATAACTTTCACCAGTTCCTCCACCGTGAAAAACTTTGTGGAAATGCTGGATACGGCAGATATTGCGCGGAGCCTGCAAGGCGTCAAGTTGGTCAGCATCGGGCCGATTACTTCAAAGGCGGCTCGCGATCTGGGCCTGACCATTGATTTAGAAGCAAGCGAGTACACGATTGACGGTCTGGTGGAAGCGCTGCAAAAAATTTAAGCAGCTCAGCAAATCCCCTCTCCCTTCCCGACAAATCCCCTCTCCCTGCGGGAGAGGGCTAGGGTGAGGGCTGGCAAAGGCAAAAGCTAGGATTAGGGCAAGGGCTCCTACCAGACATCCTAGCAAATCCCCTCTCCCATTTCGGCAAATCCCCTCTCCCTGCGGGAGAGGGCAAGGGTGAGGGCTGGCAAAGGCGAAGGCTAGGATTAGGGCAAGGGCACTTACCAGGCTTAACTAGGTGAGAAGAAGGAAGAATAGTGCTGTCAGTAACGAGTGAGAGAGAAGTTCGGGGGTGAGGAAATTGGTACTGCTAAAAACCCCAGTTCCTTCAGAGCTTCTGAAGTTAGCTAAGAAACTTCGCCGTCAAACTACTGATGCGGAAAACCTGATGTGGAGATTACTGCGAGCGAAACAGTTTGCTAATGTCAAATTTCGTCGGCAACACCCCTTCCCGCCATATATTTTGGATTTTTACTGTCACGAGTTGAAACTGGCTGTGGAGCTAGATGGTGGGCAGCATAATGAGGAAGATGAACGCGAGCGGGACGCGAGAAGAGATGCGTACCTTGCGAAACAGGGGATACGTGTGCTGCGCTTTTGGAATAATTATGTTTTCAGTGAAACAGAGGCAGTGGTTGAGGCAATCTATTGTGCGGTGACAGTCCACCAACCTTAGCCAAAGACCCTCACCCTAGCCCTCTCCCGCGAGGAGAGGGAAATAGTAGGGAAGAGGGGATAAGCCGGGGGAGAGGGGATTGCGCCAACCTTACCCTCTCCCTCCGGGAGAGGGTGGAGCGTAGCGAGGGTGAGGGGGACATGCGCTTGCCTGGCTTTCAAATATTGTTCATCTTGTTTTTAAGCTATGCTTATCTGCCCTCACTCTGGTCAAGACCTTCACCTTAGCCAAAGGCCCTCACCCGCGAGGAGAGGGAAATAGTAGGGAAGAGGGGATAAGCCGGGGGAGGGGGATTGCGCCAACCTTACCCTCTCCCTCCGGGAGAGGGTGGAGCGTAGCGAGGGTGAGGGGGACATGCATTTGCCTAGCTTTCAAATATTGTTCATCTTGTTTTTAAGCTATGCTTATCTGCCCTCACTCTGGTTAAGACCTTCACCTTAGCCAAGGCCCTCAAAGGCCCTCACCCTAGCCCTCTCCCGCGAGGAGAGGGAAATAGTAGGGAAGATTGTGGCCCTCACCTTAGCCAAAGGCCCTCACCCTAGCCCTCTCCCGCGAGGAGAGGGAAATAGTAGGGGCAGAGGGGATAAGCCGGGGGAGGGGGGATTGCGCCAACCTTACCCTCTCCCTCCGGGAGAGGGTGGAGCGTAGCGAGGGTGAGGGGGACATGCATTTGCCTAGCTTTCAAATATTGTTCATCTTGTTTTTAAGCTATGCTTATCTGCCCTCACTCTGGTCAAGACCTTCACCTTAGCCAAAGGCCCTCAAAGGCCCTCACCCTAGCCCTCTCCCGCGAGGAGAGGGGAGTAGTCGGGAAGAGGGAAGTAGCTGGGGAGAGGGATGTGTCTGGAAGAGGGAAGTAGCTGGGGAGAGGGATGTGTCTGGAAGAGGGAAGTAGCTGGGGAGAGGGATGTGTCTGGAAGAGGGATTCACAGGTGGGGCGTATTGAGCTAGTATAAAGTCTGAAAAAAAGAAGGGAAGTTTTGCGATGATCAGTGTAACTAAATTGCTCAGCGGCGCTTCACACTACGGCGACCAGTTGCGCTACAGCGATTGTTCACGCGGCGCCGTCCATGGCACCACCCACGGCAGCGGCCCGGTGGTAGTCTGGAACTGCACCCGGACGTGCAACTTGAAATGCATCCATTGCTATATGGCATCCGATGCAGTTAAATACGAGAATGAACTTACCACAGCTGAAGGCAAAAAGTTTATTGATGATTTAGCCGCATTCAAGTGTCCGGTAATTCTTTTCTCCGGCGGCGAACCGCTGATTCGCTCCGATTTTTTTGACCTGGCTCAGTATGCGACAGAACGTGGACTGCGTGTGACCATTTCCACTAACGGCACACTGATTGACAAAGCTACCGCTCGTAAAATTAAAGATCTGGGCGTAGGTTATGTGGGCATCAGCCTAGACGGCATCGGCGCGAAAAACGACGAATTCCGCAAGCAGAAAGGCGCTTTTGACGCAGCCCTTGCCGGGATACGCAACTGCCTGGAAATCAACCAGCGCGTAGGCTTGCGCTTTACCATCAACCGCCATAATTTTGCGGAAATGGAAAATATCTTCCAGTTAATCGAGGAAGAAGGGATTCCCCGGGTCTGTTTTTATCACTTGGTTTATTCCGGCCGCGGTTCCGAAATGATTAAAGAGGATGTCACCCGGGAAGAAAGCCGTTCAGCGATTGACCTGATTATTGATAAGACGCTATATTTTGAGAGGAAAGGCCTAGACAAGGAAATCCTTACTGTGGACAATCATGCCGATGGTGTCTACACTTACCTGCGCATGCTGAAAGATGACCCGTTGCGCGCCGAAAAAGTCTGGGAGCTGCTGCGCAACAACGGCGGCAACCGTACCGGCATCGCCATCGGGCAAGTGGATAACCTGGGTTTTGTCCATGCTGATCAGTTTACTCAAAACCATACTTTCGGCAATGTGCGTGAGCGCAAATTCGGCGAAATTTGGACCGACCTTTCTAACCCGATTCTTGCCGGACTAAAAGACCGCAAGCCATTGCTAAAAGGGCGCTGTGCCGCCTGCAAGTGGCTGGCCGTCTGCAACGGCAATTTCCGTGCCCGCGCCGAAGCAGTCAGCGGAGACTTCTGGGAGTCTGACCCGGCGTGCTATCTGACCGACAAGGAGATAGGCATCGCATAGTAAGTCAGGCTGTTGATAAGCTACGCATTGCTTTGTCACTCGGGCGGCCGCCATCCTCGACGTATACACGATACGCCTGCGGTGCCGGCCTACTCGTTTCGCGCCCTGCTTGCTTCTGAACAGCCTGCTGCAAGCCAGACCGAAAGCTTTCTTTAATGCATACGTCTCTGTTTGAAAGAGGTGTCAAATATGAATTTTCCCATTGTCCGCCCGCGGCGGCTGCGCAAAACTGCGGCGCTGCGCAGTTTTGTGCGTGAGACGGAGCTTTTGCCCCGTGATTTTGTTTATCCGCTCTTTGCCATAAACGGCAAGAATGTCAAGAAGCCCATCGCCTCCATGCCGGGCGTCTACCAGCTCTCGGTGGACAATATTGTGCGCGAAGGTGAAGAATGCCTGCGCCTTGGCATCCCCGCCGTAATTCTCTTTGGCATCCCCGCCTCTAAAGATGAAAAAGGCACTTCCGCCTTTGACCCGGCTGAAGCGGTGCAGCAGGCGGTGAGCGCACTGAAGCGGCAATTTCCCGAGTTGTTAGTCATCACCGACGTCTGCTTATGTGAATATACTAGCCATGGCCATTGTGGTCTGATTACAGCCGGTGAAGTTGAAAATGACTTGACGCTGAACTTATTGGCTCAGACGGCGCTTTCCCACGCCCGCGCCGGCGCAGACATTGTTGCTCCCTCCGATATGATGGACGGGCGGGTGGCCGCCATCCGCAGTGCCCTAGATGAACACGGTTTTGTCCAGACGCCCATTATGTCCTACGCCGTAAAATATGCCTCGGCCTTTTACGGGCCTTTCCGCGACGCCGCCGGCTCCGTCCCGCAGTTTGGCGACCGGCGTTCCTACCAGATGGACCCGGCCAACTGCCGCGAAGCGCTAAAAGAAGTGGCTCAGGATCTGGCGGAAGGCGCAGATATGCTGATGGTCAAACCGGCGCTCGCTTATCTAGATATAATCCGCGCCGTCAAAGCTGCCACTAATCTGCCTTTGGCTGCCTATAACGTCTCGGGTGAATACGCCATGGTTAAGGCGGCGGCCGAGAAAGGCTGGCTCGATGAAAAGCGGGTGGCGCTGGAAATGCTGCTTTCCATGAAGCGTGCCGGTGCCGATATGATTCTCACATACTTTGCCAAAGAAGCCGCCGTCTGGCTGAAGGAGGAAAGCTAAGATGATTATTTCCTGGAATACGACTTGGGAGTGCCATCTCAAATGCAAACACTGTTACCGTGACGCCGGCGCCAAAAGAGAAGACGAGCTTTCCACTGCGGAAGGGAAAAAACTGATTGATGAAATCGCCCAAGCCGGCTTTAAAATCCTGATTCTCTCCGGCGGAGAGCCGCTCTTGCGGGAAGACATTTTTGAGTTGACCGTCCACGCCAAAGCGGTTGGCCTGCGCCCCGTCTTTGGCACCACCGGCACCACCATTACCACGGAAATCGCCGCAAAATTAAAAGAAGCAGGTGCCCAGTGCATCGGCATCTCTCTAGACAGTATTGATCCGCAAGTCCACGATGAATTTCGTCAGGTGCCCGGCTCCTGGCAGGCTGCCGTTGACGGCATGAAAAATTGCCAGGCGGTGGGGCTGCCCTTCCAGATCCATACGACTGTAGTCGATAAAAACTACCATGAATTTGAAGCAATCACCGATTTTGCGGTGGCAATCGGCGCCATAGCCCACCACGTATTTTTCCTGGTGCCGACCGGCCGCGCCTTGGACATGGAGGCGGAAGCATTGCGGGAGAAGCAGTACGAGCAATTGCTGCACCGAATTTTAAAGAAGCAGAAGGAAGTCCCCATCGAGCTAAAGCCCACTTGCGCGCCCCAGTTTATGCGGATTGCCCGGCAGATGGGAATGGAGATGCGTTTTAGCCGCGGCTGTTTGGCCGGCACCGCCTACTGCTGCATTCTGCCCAACGGCGAAGTACATCCCTGCCCCTATCTGCCAAAGAAAGTGGGCAGTGTGAAAGAAAAGCCTTTTACCGAAATTTGGCGTACCGCCGAAATGTTTAATCAGTTTCGCAGCGACCAATTTGGCGGCAAGTGCGGTACCTGTGACCATAAAGATGTCTGCAGCGGCTGTCGTGCCCGGGCATATTATTACAGCGACGGCGATGTGATGGCAGAGGACCCGTGGTGCCTCTACCGGAGGGGGCGAGCTAATGAAGCCTGTTGTTCTTAACAAGCTGGACCAGGCAGATCGAGCTATTCTTAATATTATTCAAACCCGCTTTCCGCTTGTCTCCCGTCCTTATGCTGCGGTGGCTGCGGAAGTCGATTTAAGCGAGGCGGAAGTACTGACCAGGGTGGACGCATTGAAAGACGCCGGCATTATTCGCCGCATCGGCGGCATTTTTGCCTCGGATAAGCTCGGCTTCTCCTCTACGCTTGTCGCGCTTAAAGTGGCGGCAGAAAAGCTTGAAACGGTGGCTCTAGCCGTCAGCGCTTATCCGGGAGTAACACATAATTACGAGCGGGCGCATGAATTTAATCTCTGGTTTACGCTTGTAAGCCGGACAGAGGCAGAGTTGGAGCAGATCCTAAATGAAATTATGTGTTTGGACGGTGTGTTAAAGTTGCGCAATCTGCCGGCACTAAAACTTTTTAAAATTGGCGTCAATTTCGACCTAGCGGAGGAAGAGCCATGCTGCTAAACGACTTGGATAAAAAAATTATTGCTCGCCTGCAGGGCGATTTGCCGCTGCAGGCTGAACCTTTTGCCGCGCTCGCCGCTGAGGTGGGCATCAGCGAGGAGCAGTTTTTGCAGAAGCTGGAGGCTTACCTGGCAGCCGGCGTCATGCGCCGCCTTGGCACTATTTTGCGCCATCACCAAGCGGGCTACAGCGCAAATGCGATGGTCGGCTGGGCTGTGCCAGGCGAGTCGGTCGAAAAAGCAGGCAAGATTATGGCGACTTTTGGCGCCGCTTCCCATGTCTATCTGCGCCCCACCTATCCGGATTGGCCCTACAATCTTTTTACCATGCTCCACGGCAAGTCAGTCGAGGAGCTGGAGAAAACGGCGGCGGAGATCTCCGAGCGCACCGGTATCACTGACTACAGGCTGCTCCACAGTACACGGGAGTTTAAGAAAACAAGCATGAAATACTTTTAGCATATTTTAAAAGTAAAAATGGCCAGACATCCGTCTGGCCTTATTGATTCCCCGCGTTCCTGTAGCTGTCCCAAACTGCCTGCTTTCCAGCACTCAACGAGTCTGGTAGTGGCTATAAATTTTTGAGGATTACTACCCTGAAAATAGCATCTACCCTCTGCTTGGGCGGGTTTCAAACCCGCCCCTACATGGTACGAGCGCGGGCATAGCGCTCACTTCTCCCATTAAATTCGCCTCTCCCTGCGGGAGAGCAACCGTGCGAACACGCAGGTTCGCCCCTACACACCCATCCCGACAAATTCCCCTTTCCCTGCGGGAGAGGGCTAGGGTGAGGGCCAGCTGAGGCGCATTTTCATCCTTCTGATGGTGCCGCAAGCGGCATGGGGGTCTACTTAGATCCCAACTGCCGGACGATGTCGTCAATAAAGTGATGATAGTCATTTAGATGTTTTTGAACTATAAGGAAGATGTCTCGGTTATCAACGTCATCGTACATATGCACAATTCTATTCCTGAACCGAGCCATTGCGGTATAGGTGTTTTGCATTTCAGGATTTAAAAGACCATGCTTGCATAGTACAGTGAATGTTTCGGCATTGCTTTGTGGTATTTCTAACGAATGTCTAGCGATAAGATGGTTGCAGATGTCTAGCATAGCTTCTATAGAAATTTGCAGATTATGGCGGGCAGAATCGGTGAGACGGAAATCACTTAAGAATTCTTCTTCGCTGTAAGTTTTAAGTTGTTCCAGTTTGTCCTGGCATGAGGTGATTACTCTAAGCTTGTTACGGATTTTATCGATACTGACCATGGTACTCCTCCTGTAATCTTTCATCGAACTCATTGTCAATTTTCCTTAAGCGGTAACCGTAATCTCTGTAAGCGTTTAAAGTTTCTTCAACAAAGTCGGCAACCTTAAGATGGTCACCCTTATAAATTATTCTGCCGGTTGACAAAGCTTTATGGGCAATATTTACCGGAGCGTTGCGTAAAAGTACTAAGTCAACATCATCACGTTTTAGGATTATCGATAAGTCTGCGGAAAGCTTTAATTCATCCATCAAAGCAATTTTGTCTTCCAGCAGCACCGCAATGTCGATATCACTTAGAGTAGTTTCGTCCGGAGTGCCAAAAGAACCAAAGAGAATGACGAGCAAAACATTCTTCTTGTCTTTAAAATATGGTCTCAATTTTTCGGATATTGCGTGTATTCCGGAAAAATTCATTTTAGAACACTCCCAATAGTACAAGTGCCTTAATACTAACATTAATTTCCTAACCTCACAAGTAAAATGGCCGCTAAATACAAAATCACCGCTGCACTTCTCAGTAGGGAGCCGGAGCGAAAGCATTAGCGAAAAAGAACGTAAAACACTTTGCAATTACCTAATTGAATTGTACAATGTAATTGAATAAGCAAGAAGCGGTTTCTCACGGCTGAAAGCCAAAAAAAGACCTAAAAAAGAAGAGGAGAGATGCAGATGTTTGCACGTTCCAAAAAACTCTTTGCCGCAGCCAAAGAAGTGCTACCCGGCGGCGTAAATTCCCCGGTGCGCGCTTTTAAGTCGGTGGGCCTAGACCCGGTATTTGTTGCTAAAGCCAAAGGTTCAACTATCTATGATGTGGACGGCAACGAGTACATAGATTATGTGGCCTCCTGGGGACCGATGATCTTGGGGCATGCCCATCCCCGTATTGTCGCCGCTATCCAAAAAGCGGCGGAACTCGGTACCAGTTTTGGCGCGCCAACCGAGCTGGAGACAGAGATGGCGCAGCTTGTTTGCGCCGCCGTTCCTTCTATCGAAATGGTACGCATGGTTAACTCCGGCACCGAAGCAGTCATGGGCGCCCTGCGTTTGGCACGCGGTTTCACCGGCCGCCAGAAAATCCTGAAATTTAACGGTTGTTACCACGGCCACAGTGATAGTTTATTGATTAAGGCAGGTTCCGGCGTAACTACGCTTGGCTTGCCTGATAGCCCTGGCGTCACCCCCGGCACCGCCCAAGATACTTTGACAGTCGAATATAACGACCTGGCGGCAGTCGGGGAAGTTTTCAGCAAGTTCGGAGAGGAAATTGCCGCCGTGATCGTGGAGCCGATTGCCGGCAATATGGGTTTAGTAATTCCCAAGGAGGGTTTTTTGGCCGGTTTGCGGCAAATCACCAGTCAATACGGTGCTCTCCTGATCTTTGACGAAGTGATGACCGGTTTTCGCGTAGCTTACGGCGGCGCGCAAGAGCTGTATCAAATCAAACCCGACCTTACCACCCTCGGCAAAATCATCGGCGGCGGCTTACCGGTAGGCGCCTACGGCGGCCGGAGAGAGATTATGGAGCTGCTTGCACCAAGCGGTCCGGTTTACCAGGCAGGCACCCTTTCCGGCAACCCGCTCGCCATGGCCGCCGGCCGTGAAATGCTGCTCGCGCTGAAAGAGCCGCATGTTTACCAAAGGCTCGAGAAATTTTCGGCAGGGCTTGCCGCGGGGCTTGCAGTTCTTGCTGAAAAGCACGGGGTGGAGACTTGTTTTAAACGGGTAGGCTCGATGTCGTGCGTTTATTTCACTAAAGAAGATGTGCAGGATTTTCCCGGCGCAGTCACCGCAAATATCCCGCGCTTTAAAACATATTTCAAAACGATGCTGGAAAACGGCGTCTATCTAGCCCCTTCGCGGTTTGAGGCCGGTTTCGTTTCTTTGGCTCATACTATTGACGATTTGGACAAAACGATAGATGCTGCCGATAAAGCGTTTGCCGCCGCAAAAACTTTGCCATGTGAGAACTAGAGGTCGGAGGTCAGAGGTCAGGAGCCAGAACTAGAAGTCAGGAGCTGTCCGACGAATCCCCGTACCATTACCCAAACATCTGTCCTACGAGTCCCTGTAGGGGCGGGTTTCAAACCCGCCCACCAATACGATAATGCCGCGAGCATGAGGGCAGGGCAGAAGGTTGAGTGGCTGGAAAAAGTGACGGAATGATTACAAAGGTTACAAAATAATTAATAATTTTTGACGTGCCTGCAGGAGTTTTGGACACCAGCGAGAATACTTATCTGACGCGCCATGTTTGCGCAAGCGATTTTTGTTGTGGTTATACAAAGTACTATTATTCACAACATGGCAGGGAGGTTATTCAATGGCTAAGTTTTTCCGCTGGGGCGGCGGCTCCCACGGCAACAAGAAACTTCTTTACGCAGGCGGTTTGCTTCTCGTCCTTTTTCTTACTTTTTCCGGTGTGGCTGCCACCGACTCATCCAACCCGGACTCATGCGCCAGGTGTCACGTTATGCAACCCTATTTTTACACTTGGCAGAACTCGCCCCACGCCAACATCAGCTGCAATAGTTGCCATGTGGAGCCGAACACCGGTTTTGCTTCTGTGCTGGCACGGCGTATCAGCGAAGGAATAGTTTATTTGGGCGGCGATATGGAGTTACCCATCCATGGTACCAGGGAAATCAGCAACGAAGCTTGTCTGCAGTGCCATTCATTAAACCGGCAGATTACCCCGGGGCTGGATTTGCGGGGAGAATGGCATGCCGAGCATTTAGATTACGGCACAACCTGTGTGGATTGCCACTATGAAGTCGCGCATACCGGCATGAGCAAAAAACCAGCCTTCGCCCCTACTGAGGAGGCCATTGCCCAGTTCAGGGAAGTAGACGAGAGAGATTTTTCTTTGACTAAAACGAGCTGCCTGGAATGTCACGACGGTGAGCGGGTCACCTACAGCTGTGAGATCTGTCATACCGAAATTGGCATCCCTCAAGACCATTATGTGGCTGACTTTGGCTACAATCACGGTGCTGCTGTCCGTGCAGGGATTAGCGAGTGTATGCGCTGTCACACCGGTTTTGGCAAGGAGCGCGAGGTGCCCGGTGATTCTATAGCGGAAATCACCAGAAACGCTCAATTCTGCGTTGATTGCCATGAAGGCGTCCGTCCTGTTACCCATGATGCTTTCTGGTCTGTCGGTCATATAGTGCGGGGAGAAACCAGTCCCGAAGGCTGTCTGGTTTGCCATGACTGGCGCGAACCGGAGGAAGAAGGCATGCGCGTTGCCCAAATTATTACCTGCGCAGCATGTCACGAGCAAACGCCCGAAGGTCACGACGCTCCGCGCTGGTACTGGGATCATAAGGACTTTGTCAAGGAAAGAGGCTCGTTTGGTTGCTTTGACTGTCACGGCGCCAGCTCCTGCTTTGACTGCCATGCCCAGTACAATGTCGGCTTTGGCGGCCAACCTGTACGATAGCTAGTGGCTAGTCCTTCATATTTTGCCCTTACCACCTTAAAATACCATCTCCCTCCACTTAATCCCCTCTCCCCTCGGGAGAGGGCTAGGGTGAGGGCAAAGGGGCTTGGGCAAGGTTCCAGTGAATTGGCTATTTCGCCAATTCCAACGAGTCTGACATCTGACCTCCGACCTCCAACAATGGGAGAGGGCTAGGGTGAGGGCAAAGGGGCTTGGGCAAGGTTCCAGTGAATTGGCTATTTCGCCAATTCCAACGAGTCTGACATCTATCAATTGGTGCGCGCACAGACGTTTGCGGACAATTGTCCTCATTCTTCTAAGCAGAGAAAAATTTCGCTTTCGTAGGCAGGAATAAGCAAACTCCAGCTAGAATAGTAACTATCATGGATATAAAAAAATCAAAAGGGCATAAAGCTTTGCTCAGGTAGAACAGAAACCGAAGCGGATACAAGAAGACAGAAAACGTGCAAAGTTCTGCTTGACACAAGCAAGAAGTAGTAGCATAATTAGTAATAGATACTAATATTTAAAAGCATTAAGCTGCTGGGCTGCAGGAATATGGGCAGTGACCGCGAAGTATTAATAGGCAGCAGTTGAGCGGCAGCTCACGCTGGAAACAAGCCTGCTTTTGACTAGGAGAATAGTCGCCGCTAAGCCAGTTTTCATGCTCTCGCTGGTGACAAATCTCACAAGACTCTCTTTTGGGCCGAAGACGGGGGCGGGGATGAGGCCAAATGTCACATAACTCTCAACTGGCACAAGCCGTTTTTCGTTTTTTCGTTGCAGTGCTGGTCGCTGGTTTTTTGGGTCTTTCGGCTCTAGCCGTTGACTTACAAGAGAATGTCAGCAGTACCTGCGCACTTTGTCACTCTATGCGTCCTCAGTACTACACTTGGCAAGCTTCCTCTCATGCCGCCGCTACCGACTGCCTTTCTTGTCACCGCCAGCCCGGCGTTGACGGCGCTCTACAGCTCACCCGTGATTTGGGGCGTATGGCTTTTCAACAGGTGCGCGGCACCTATGTTTCGCCGCTACGGATGTTAAAACCTCTTGGTGACGAAGGATGCCTTGCTTGTCACAGTTACGATCGCCCCACCAGCCCAGGCGGTGAGTTTTATATCCCTCACCAGCCGCACACCGATGTAAATGTATCTTGTGTCTCCTGCCACAGCGCGGTGGCGCACGGCGATATCGGCCGCAAGGGCATGACTGCTCAAATACCCGAGCGGGACTGGGATACGGCGGTAGCCAAGGAACAGTTAGCTAGAACCAGGCTTGAGCCGCTTAAGGAAAGCTGTATGGGCTGTCATTATTTACGGCGGGTCTCGAATTCCTGTACCGTCTGCCATGATGAGAGTATGCTTCCCCCGGATCATCTTGCTGATGATTTTGCCGTAGACCATGGCGATGAGGCATTTGCCGATTTGGGCAGTTGCAACTTCTGCCACGGCATGACCGGCAGGAGACGGCTGAGTATCAGGCAGTACCCGGAAGTTGCGCAGTATGCCAAGGCAAATCGTTTCTGCTTCGACTGCCACGCACAGCGACCCGCTAGTCACGGCACTCTGCCGTGGAGGGAGCATGGTGATGCGGCACAAGGCAATGAGGAAAGTTGCCTTGCCTGTCATGATAATCAAGCTAATTTTGACTTGCCTGCGCCAGCTACAACAACTTGCGCTTCGTGTCATCCTTCAACGCATAGGGAAGGCTGGCAAGTTAGGCATAGCCTAGTCCCCGGGGTAAGAATTCAAGATTCTTGTTGGATGTGCCATTACAGGCCAGGCTGTCAGCGTTGTCACTGGCCGGAGTAGGTTGTGCCTTTGCCCTCACCCTAACCCTCTTCTTTCAAAAATGCCCTCTCCACCCGTTGGGGGGAGAGGGAAGGGTGAGGGGGGGAGAGGGGATTTGCCCGGCAGCAATAATATTAGAGAATAGTTTAGACGGAGAGTGAATATCAGTGGAAGCAACTGTGAAGAAAACAGCTAAAGGTCTGCCTCTCTGGATAGCGGTGATGCTTTTTCTCTTAGGTCAGCCCTTGTTGTCGCTTGGCGGTTATCTGCTTGGCACCAATTTCTTCTGGGCTGATGCCGATTTGGCGCGCCTAAATCAGCAACTTGAACATTTCCGCAGCTTAGTCGATGCGGAACCTGATAATCCAAGCCACCGTACCGAACTTGGTTTCACCTATTTTACAATCGGCAATTATCGTTCCGCGCATGACCAGTTAAGCGACGCGATTAGTCTGGATGAAAATTATTTGCCCGCTTATCTTTCTCGTGGCTATCTGCTTGTGGAGCTGGGACGTTTGGATGAGGCGCTGAGCGATTTTCAGAAAGTGAAAGAGCTTGAGCCTAGTGACTTCCGTGGCTTTCTAAATGCGGGCATTGTTTTTCGGAAACTTGGTATGCTGGAGGAGTCGATCGTTGAGTTAGAACAGGCTCGTTCTTTGGCTGCAAACAGCAGCGATATCTATTATCACTTGGCTCTGACTTACGAAGCGAAGGGAGATGCGGTTGCAGCGCTAGATTTGCTGGATCGCTCCTTAGAGCTTGATCCGCCCAACCAGGATGCCCAAGCAGCAATGTTTCGCTTACAAGGCAACTAGAGGGGGGAGATAAATGTCAACCGGAAGTTTTTCCCTGCGGGATTTGTTAGGCTTTCCTGTCTCCCGCCGCTGGGTGTACACGCTTTTTACGCTATTGTCATTATTGCAAATCAGTCTTTTTACCGTCACGTATCTACAGGGGCAGCCCCGTTTACTGCGGCAGGTGCTTGCGCCGATGACTCCAGGCAGACCAGTCTTTGACAGGATGATTTACGGCGCTTTAGGCGAGGGCATGTTTAATAAGCCGATGGCTGTGACTTGGAGTCTTGATAGGATTTTTGTCAGTGATACAGGTAATCAGCGTGTGCAAGTATTTGACTCTGCCGGCAACTTTCTCTTTCACTTCGGGGAGCAAGGCAGCGGTCCGGGGCAGTTTCTTTTCCCTTATGGTTTGGCAGCCTCAGCAGACCTGCTTTATGTGGCGGATCTCTATACCGGTCGCATCTCCACTTTTGATTTAGCTGGCAATTTTCAGGGATATTTTGCTGAAGCCGCGCGGGAGGCAGGTAAACTGTTAAGCCCGGGAGCTCTGCTTTTAAGTGGTGACAAGCTTTATGTCACAGATGTTCGGCGCAGCCGTGTGCTTGTTTTTTCCCTGGCAGACGGCAGCCTCTTAAATGAAATTGGCATGGAAGAAGACATTCTCGCGCCAAACGGTGTGGCGCTCGATCGAGCCGGCAATATTTATGTTTCATCTGCGGCCAGGCATCGTATCGCTGTTTATGCCCCGGATGGCAGACCTATCCGTCTGATCAACGGCACCCCGGACGGGCACGGCACATCCGCGCTTTTAAACCCCAGGGGCATTGCCGTTACCGCTGACGGAAGGATTGTTGTTGTCAGCAAACTTACCCATCAGTTGGCCGTTTTTGATCAGGGCGGCAGTGTGCTCTTTACACACGGCGGCCTGGGTACGGGACTTGAGCAGTTTAGCTTTCCGAACGGTCTTTATCTAGACCCCGCCGGACGTCTGCTCGTCACAGATACAGTTAATCGCCGCGTTGCTGTTTACCGTTGGTAGTGAAAAGCTTGCTCAAAGTTACCGACGGCAAATATAAAATCAGTTTTGGGGGTGATTTCGGCAAAAAGCTAATTTTAGGTCTTCGTCTTTCGTTTAGTCGTTTGTGTGTTTTTAGTAAACAGTCTAAAAGACAGGGAGGAAAGAAAATGAAAAGATTTGCTACTTTTACGGTCTTGTTGCTGCTGACCATGCTGCTTTTAGCAGGCACAGCGTCAGCTAACCAGACCGGGGGCGCGTGGGCGAACAGTAACCGCTCCGGGGAGACAGCCGTTGTTTGGGACGGAGGCGCCCTGCTGCGTAACGTGCCCGGTCAGCTTACTCACACCGCCTTCCAGCTCAATACAAACTCTTGTGCTTCTTGCCACATGACCCACACCGCCGTCGGTACAAACCTGTTGATTCAAGCTTCTACTCAGGATACCTGCATGGCTTGCCATGACGGTACTATCGGTTTCCTCAACGTTAACGCCGCCGCTACAGGCGACACAAGCGGCGCCGGCATGGGCGGTTCGGTTGCCGCCGGAACGTTCGGCGTTATTACCGGTCGTACTCCTTCCATGCATGATGTTTTTGTTCCAAACACGCTCTCCGGCGCTCCCGGCGGAAACCGCACGGGCGTCGTCGAACAAGCCGGCGCTAGCTGGACTACCAACTTCACATGTGCCTCCTGTCACGCTCCGCACGGCTCGCACAGTATCCGTCTGCTCAACACCAATCCGAACAACGTAGCGCTGCGTCAAATCGCTCCTGCTAGCGCAGGCGTTGCCGGCGGTCGCTGGTCCCCGAATGCCCGGGCCGCTGGCTTTACAGTTGCAAGCGCAACTTATAACGCAGGCCGTCAGCTATGGGTTTATCCGACGGTTCATGCAGCAGCATATACCGCACCTTGGGTTGCCGGTTATACAGGTTCAGTTTCAGTCACTGCTTATGGCCGTCTGACCGCGCCTTGGACCAGGATTTACCATGAAGCATGGAATCCCAACTTAAACGGCAGATCTGACCCAACGGGTACTACGAGCTGGGTAGCGGCTGATATTGACAATCTGCTTAACAGGTACTTTACGATTAACTTTGCTACCGGCGAAGTCATCCAGACAGAAACACAGCGCAACGATTTAATCAGTTTCCTCCAGAACGCGCCGTTTAGCCTCAGCGCGGCCGATGCAGCCGTGGCGCCTCTGAATATTGACGTGGCAAGAGGCTTGCGTGTCCGCGCCCAAGCTCTCAACCCTACAGGCGATTTGGTTGCGGACGCCCGTCGAGTTGACTTCATTAATCCCGCGACTTATGATGCGACCAGTTACAACCTCTTCTGCGCCGCCTGCCATACCGATTATTTGCCGACAATTTCCGCAGGTAGCCAGACCGGCAGTGGTGTCGGTATTTACAGCCAGAAGTTCCGTCACACCATTAACCGCCCCGCAAGCGGCGGCTCCGTTCCCATGCCGGTAACAGGTGGCACCGCATTTACGGCTACCAACCTGATCGGTACAGTTACAGGCAGCAACCGCCTGATGTGCCTTTCCTGCCACTTTGCCCATGGTGCAGATGCGAGCATGATGCTGCTTGCCGACAACACCCGGGTAAGTGCGGCCGGTGGTGCCATAGGCACGCCGACTGACCCGGCACAAAACGATGTGTCCGCACAACTTGGCGGCTCTTCCGCACTGAAGCGCTATATCAACCAGGCTTCTTGCTGGCACTGCCATATCCGCTCCTCATCTACCGTTTTCCATAACAGCGAAACCTTCTGGACCCAGTTCTCGAATGGATTGCCTTGGTAGACTCTCTTAGAAGTTAGGAGGGGGCTGTCGCCCCCTCCCGCTTCCAAAATACAGAGGCGGAGGAATTTATGATGTCTCTGGCTTTTGGAAGCCGATTGCTTAGTTTGTTTTTGAATACATCTGACATCTGATGGGAGTGGCTGAAATGCAAGGGATATTGCTATTATTTAAAAGTAAAAAGTGGTTAGTTTTACCGCTTTTAATTGCGGCGGCGCTCTTTTTCTGGTTTGAAAGTCGTCAGGCACCGGATACGGCGGAGCCGCCTGCGCCGGGAGAGCCGGTGGCGGAAGCTTTGTTCCAGCCTCCGACTAACGATGCCGCTATTTACCGGACGCTTGAGGCATATCTTGCCGGTCTGGTCGCCGACGATCAAGAAGCTGTGCTGGCGCTCTTGACAGAGAGTCATCGTCAGGAGTTTACTGCAGCCTCTTTTTTGCTGCAGCCCGGTGCCATTGAAAATTATAGTAGAATTGCGCTGGCGGAATTGAACCATAGCTTTCCCACGTATACCAGTCAGTTCGCCGGTTTGGAAGGCGTCCCTGTTGCGGTACTGGCGGCTGAATATGCTGTAAATTTTTATCAGGGTGAGCAGCTTGTCGCTTCTCCCCGCTTTCGCGAGGAACTGCTCTTTCGACAGGAGGAGGGCAGTTGGCTGATTGCCGGCAGTCAGCGGGATTTTGTCGGTATGGCAGCACTGGCTCCGTAAGGCGGAGAAATTAACAACAGGGAGCGAGCGAATTTATGCTTAGTAAAAAGACTTGCAAGTGTATGATAGTTTTAACTGCGATTTTGCTGCTGCTTTTATCCGGCGGCTGCGGAGGTAGGCAGGCGGAGAGCGAGCCGAACGAGTTTATGGCCTGGAGCTTCGTGCGCGGCTTGGTGCGTTCCCGAATGGAACAGCCTAACAAAGCAATTTTCCCGGAATTTAGTCAGGAGTTTGTCGAGCGGCAGGGGGATGATATTTTCATCATACGCGCTCATGTCGGTGCTCCGGATGATACAGGCACGATGGTCAGCTATAACTTTATCGTAACCGCAGAATATCTCGGCAACCAAGTTTTCCAAGAAACATCCGTCGAAATCACCCGCGCCCCCTAACCAGGGGGACAACCAGGGGGACGGTTCTTCTGGTGGACTTTTTCCTCGCCTTTCCTTTAACTCTAACCCCTCACCCTCACCCTAACCCTCTTCCCTCACCCTAATACTTTGCCCTCACCCTAACCCTCTCCCAGAGGGCTTATCATTACCCATAAGTCGTGACTATCATTAGGTAGACCACTGCAATTAGTGCTGGACACAAGCTCATCATTAGTATAGACTCAAATCATGAGTAAAGTAATTGAAACGTCGGCTTATCGTTATTGTGGCAGATTGTTCACAGAATCAGATATGGAAGTTATCCGGCAGGTCATTGCATCAACTGAACATCCTACGCGAGCGGCAATAGCTCGTGCTGTTTGCTCAG
>Ga0208734_100072_pt1 | contig 37609 bp, 39 predicted proteins | sample Subbio2Aug_QV11A_FD_184824 | JGI IMG/M metagenome (GOLD analysis project Ga0208734, IMG submission 184824) | Serpentinite rock and fluid subsurface biosphere microbial communities from McLaughlin Reserve, California, USA - CR12Aug_QV11A (SPAdes) | ecosystem: Environmental > Terrestrial > Deep... | reverse complement strand
GAACTCAAAGAGGGTAATAGTGTCTTGGTTTGCCATGGGGAATCGCCTCCGAACCTATGTTTGTCTCAATTATACCAAACATTTGTTCGTTTGGGAAGTGCTCCTGAGCAAAATGAATAGTCATTTATTTTAATTTAACTACCGTTGCACCTGTGCCACCTTCATTAGGTTGCCCTATACGCATAGACTCAACTGAGCCATGACCTTGTAAAAACTGTTTAAGTCCGGCCCGCAACCTACCAGTCCCTTTCCCATGGATAAGACGTACTTCATGCAGCCCGGCCACAGCCGCTTCCGCCAAGTAATCATCTACTTTAATTTCCGCCTCATCAAGCGTAAGTCCCCGCAGATCTAACTCCCGGGACAAAAAACTTCGTCCGACCGGCATAGGTGCTGCCGATTGCCGGTTATCCTGCCTTCTAGATGGTTGGCTAAGTGAAAGGTCGCTAGCTTCCACCTGCACTCTTATCGCCCCCATCTGAACCTGAACTTGCCGCTCGCTTCTGTGCACTACGGTTCCATGCTGTCCTAAGCTATGAACATAGACATCCATTCCGCTTGTCAGTTCTGCCGGTGCCAACCGTTTTTCTGTGCTCACCGGTAAGACCAAGTCTTCCAAGACTCCTTCCAGTTCCTGCAGTTTTTCTGTGGCAAGATCAATTTCCGTGGGCAGAATCGGCCTGTCTGCTTCAACCTTTCTGCGCAAATCCTTTAATAGCTGCTGGGCTTCACGCTTTGCTCTAATAATGGTTTCCTGTACTTCCCGGCGAGCAGTCTCCAAAATATCTGCTTTTTTCTTAGCCAACTCTTCTTTCTCTGCTTTAGCTTGCAGAAACAAGAGATTTGCCCGATTTCTATCGTCCTGGGCTTGGCTAGAAGCCAACTCCATCATACGCCGGTCTGCCACAAGATCTGCCACAGTCTCTTCAAAACGCACTTCCTCATTAGAAAGAAAATCATGGCCGCGGCGAATAATCTCCTCCGGCAGCCCTAAGCGGCGCGCAATATTAAAAGCATTGCTCACCCCAGGCACGCCTACGAGCAACTGGTAGGTAGGCCGCAGCGTGGCCACGTCAAAAGCAACCGATGCATTCTCCATTCCCTTTGTGAGATAAGCAAATGCCTTTAACTGGCTGTAATGTGTGGTAGCCACAGTCACTGCACCCGCATTATGCAAGTACTCTAAAATAGCCATTGCTAAACCGGCGCCTTCAGTAGGGTCAGTTCCTGCCCCCACCTCATCCAAAAGGACCAGTGAGCCTGGAGCAAGGTTGCCGATTATTTCTATAATATTCCTCAAATGCCCAGAAAATGTGGAGAGTGACTGGCTGATGTCCTGCTCGTCCCCAATGTCTGCAAAAACCCAAGGGAAGACGGCCAACTCAGTCCCTGCATGTGCCGGTACATGCAGGCCGCTTTGGGCCATTAGCGTTAGCAGACCAACCGTCTTCAACGTCACAGTCTTACCGCCGGTGTTGGGGCCAGTGATCACCAGTGTACGCAAGCACTCTCCCATTTCCAACGAAATGGGGACCACCTCACCGCTCAGAAGAGGATGTCTGCCGGCATTAAGCTTAATAAATCCGCGACTATTTAAGCTGGGCTCTACAGCATTCTGTGCCAAGCTGAGTTTGCCCTTGGCTCGGATAAAGTCACATTCGCCGTAGAAGTTTAAAGAGAGCTGGAGTGCGGCTTGCTCAGCGCCGACCCACTGAGACAGCCGCGTTAAAATACTTTCCCGTTCCCGCTCCTGCAGTCGCCTGTTCACTGTCAGCTTATTATTGGCATCTACCGCCCACATCGGCTCTATAAACAGGGTGGCTCCGCTCGAAGATTGATCATGTACTACGCCAGGCACTTGTGCCCGATATTCCTGCCGCACAGGGATTACTAAACGATCCCCGCGCACCGTAATTAGATTTTCCTGTAAAAATTTCTGCTGAAGCGGGTTTTTGACGAACTTGTCGAACCGTTCACGCAAATCCCTTTCTCCCGCAGTAATCGCACGCCTCAACCGCAGGAGTTCCGGACTCGCATCGTCACGCAGCCGTCCGTCCTCATGCAAGCAACGTTTTAATTCTTCCCGTAGCAGTGGCAGTGCGTCCATTCTTTCCACCAGCCCTGCCAGAATTGGGAAATCAGCCGTTTCTTTAAAATAGAGTTTCAGCTTGGCGACGGCATTTAGTAAGTTAACGACAGACAGCAACTGCTCTTCGCCAAGTATGCTGCCGCGGGCAGCATACTCCAATAAGCGGCGCAGATCACCGATAACTTCTAACTCTAGCTGGCGACGTGTCAACAATGAAACCGCCTCACTAGTTTCTTTCTGCCAACGCTCCGCCAGTAGAGGATCGTCTGTAGGTAGCAAATCATCAGCCAACTCTTTACCCATTGCCGTAACCGCCTGCGCTGACAGGAAAGCGCGAATCTTATCAAATTCCAGCAACCTAATTTCTCTCTCCACACGTCTTGCCTCCCTGAGATGATTAACCCCCGTTGCCTACCCTGAAAATAGCCCCTACCATCTGCTAGGGCGGGTTTGAAACCCGCCCCTACGGGCTGTCGACCCTAGGCCAAAAATTCGTACCTGAACACTCATGTAGGGGCGGGTTTCAAACCCGCCCAAGGGGTAATTTCCTACACAATAAAAAACCGTGCTAAACACACGGTTCGTCCATAATTTAAAGCAGAACAGGGTTTTCGCGCATAAGAAAGTGGAGCATTTGTTGATAGACGACAGGCCAAATCTCCATAATGTGTGAAGCCACAAACGAGCTTTGCAACGCTTTCTCCCAAAATGGGGTGCCAATTAAATTGGCCACTGCTACCAGAATCAGCGCAAAGAGCAGACCTTTTAACAAACCCAGCCCAAACCCACCTAAAGCATTTACCGTTCCCAGTACAGGCAGGGAAAAGAGGCTGTGTGCCATCCCCGCCATTATCCGAAAAAGCAGACGCACTAGAAAAAACAAAAGAGCAAACCCAAACAGGCGTAAAAGAATATCACCCAAGACAAACCCAAACGGTGTAGGATTATTTGCCCAGTCAGGGAGCCAGCGAAAAATAGGCAGATAACTGTCAAGCAGCAGGATAAACTGGCTGCCATAACTTAGCGCTACCAAATACGAGGCAAGAACGGCTGCAACATCAAAAAACTGACGGACAAGCCCTCGCCGCCAACCCATGACAGCAGAGAAAAGTAGGATCATAATAATCAAAATATCCAGCCAGTTGCTCATCTTGTTGTTTTCTGATCCAGAATGGTTTCCAGCTCCTGCAATTCCTTTCGCAGCAAAAACAGTTCATCCGCCAAATTAATGGCTGTTAATACAGCAATCCTACTGACTCCCAACCTACTGTTAGTCTGCCCGATTTGCCTCATTTTTTCATCAACGTAATGAGCTGCCCGCTTCATATAATCAGGAGATGCAGGCCCCCTCATAGTGTATTCCTCACCGTAAATTTTTACATGGACACGGTTTTTTTGTTCCGTTTGGGTCAAGGCCACCGACCTCCCGATCCTTTGTCCCTTTATTATTCGCCTCAATCTGACATTTTTCCTGCTCCCGGCAAGTCTTTTACCGTTATCGGCGCAAACTGGCAGAAAACCTGGCGGACAGAGCTTCTTCAATATTTTGGTGCTGCCGCGCCACCACTTCGTCACTCAGTGTCCTAAATTTATCCCGGTACTTGACTGCAAAAGCCAAGCTACGGCTACCTGCCGGAATTTGAGGCCCACGATACAAGTCAAAAAGGTTAACTTCTTCCACCAGCAAACCGCCGGCTTCGCGGATTAAATTAATAACTTCCGCAGCGCTTACTGCATCAGGCACGACAATTGCCATATCCCGCAACATAGCAGGATAACGCGGCAGCGGAACATATTCAGAACATAAATTTGTGCGTGTCAGCACAGTCTGCAAGTCAAGCTCTGCCAAATAAACCGGCTTATCAAAATCATAGCTATCTGCCACATTGGGGTGAATTCTGCCAAGCCAGCCTACTTCTTCGCCTGCCAATAGAATGCTGGCGCTCTGACCTGGCTGGCACCAGGAAATTTCCGCCGGCAGATATGTTGCCGGCCTACTACCTAGGCGCGCTAAAACGGTTTCCACCGTGCCTTTTATATCAAAGAAATCGGCTGCCAACGGTTTTTGCTGCCAGTGTTCGTCCGGAAATGCACCGGTTATGGCAATACCCAAAACTGTGCGTTCGTCAGCAAAACCCTCGGTCAATTCCTGAGCAAAATAGACTGAGCCCAGCTCAAAGAGCTTTAAGTCGTGCTGATTTCGATTTTTGTTATAGTTGATGGTAGATAATAAGCCGCTAACTAATTGTGTCCGCATCACACTTTGCTCTTCCGATAACGGATTAGCTAGGGGAATCGCCTGCCGCAGCCGGCTATCTGCCGGGATTTGGAGCTTTTCCGCATCCTGTCTACTAACAAATGAGTAGTTGATCACTTCCGCAAAGCCGCAGGACTGCAAGATCTGCTTGGTTTTTTTCAGTAGCTGCTGTCTGTCGGTAAGTCTGCCCTGGGTCATGGCGCCGGCGGGCAACGTGCTGCCAATTTTATGATAGCCATGAATACGAGCCACTTCTTCAATCAGATCCACTTCCAGTTGCAAATCTGGACGACGGGTAGGGACAGTCACATGTAATTGAGTTCCCTCTCCCACAGAAAACCCTTGCCGACGAAAAATCAAAGCCATCTCCAGCTGGGAAATTTCTAGACCAATCAGCTTCCGCGCCCGCTCAGGACGAAGTCGAATTTGCTGCGGATAGCGTGGAGCAACATATTCATCAACCACTTCTCCGTCTGGGTATCCGGCGCCTAACAGTTCAATCAATCGAGAAGCCCTCTGGATTGCTTGCGTGCAGCCGTTAACGTCCACACCTTTTTCAAAACGCTGCTGCGCTTCTGAATAAAGACCAAGACTACGGCCTGTTCGACGGATGGAGGTGGGATCAAAATGAGCCGATTCCAGCAAAACGCTAGTCGTTTCCTCAGTCACTTCCGTTTCCAAGCCCCCCATTACACCTGCTATGGCAATCGGCCGCAACGCATCAGCAATCACTAACATCTCTCCTGTTAACGGACGCTCCATTTTGTCGAGCGTAACAAGAACCTCATTTTCAAAGGCAAGCCGCACTTCAATTCTACCCTCCGTAAGTGTCGAATAATCGAAGGCGTGTAGTGGTTGTCCCCATTCCCACATCACATAGTTGGTCACATCCACGATATTGTTGATCGGACGCACTCCAGCCTGCAGCAAACGAACCTGCATCCAAACCGGAGAAAGACCAACGCGTACATTCCGTACAACCAACCCTGAGTAACGGGCACATAATTTCTGATCTTTGATGCTAATCTTCGGTGGCGGAGAAGTTAACGGCTTGATGTCGGCAGTGGCATTTGGCATCTGCACCAATTTTCCTGTCAGGGACGCCACTTCATAAGCAACCCCCAGCAAACCCAAACAATCTGCGCGGTTAGGAGTCAGACCCAAAACAAGAATCGGGTCTGTTAGGTAGAGGGCTTCTGTTAAAGATTGACCAAGCGGTGTATTCTTATCTAAAACGAGAATACCGTCTAAGTTAGGATTTAGAGCAAGGCCGAGTTCAGCGGCAGAGCAAAGCATGCCGGCCGATTCCACGCCTCGTAGCCTCGTTCGCTTAATCTTCAGATTGCCGGGCAGCACAGCTCCCGGTTTGGCAAGGGGTACCCTCTCACCGGGCAGCAAATTGGCAATGCCTGCTACCACAGTATGTTCCTCTTCTCCATCCCATACCTGAACCACAAAAAGCTTGTCTGCCTCAGGATGCTTTTCCACCGTCAGCACTTCGGCCACTACCACCCCGCTAAAGTCCACACTAAGCGTTGTGATTTCTTCCACTTCAATACCGGCATTTGTCAGGACATCCGCCAGTTCCTTGGCCGTCAACTCAATCTCGATAAAGTCCTTTAGCCACGTATATGGTACACGCATACTACTTCCTCCTTTGCTTGCCTGCTCAGCCGAATTGCCGCAACATACGAATATCGTTACTAAAAAACATCCGCAGATCGTCAATCCCATATTTGAGCATAGCAACACGTTCCACGCCCATACCAAACGCATAGGCAGTATACTCTTCCGGATCATATCCAGACAACTCCAGCACCCGAGGGTGGACCATGCCTGAACCGAGAATTTCAATCCAGCCGCTATCTTTACAGACACGACAGCCCTGTCCGCCACAAATCACACAAGCAATATCTACTTCCGCACTCGGTTCGGTAAACGGGAAAAAGCTGGGGCGTAATCGTACCTGCTGGTTCGGTCCAAACATCTGACGGGCAAACAAAAGCAAAGTGCCCTTTAAATCGGAAAGAGAAATATCACGGTCAATCACCAACCCCTCCACCTGGTGAAACATCGGGGAATGGGTAGCGTCATCATCTCGCCTATATACTTTTCCCGGTGCGATAATCCGTACCGGCACCTGCGGCGCCAACTCTTCCATGGTCCTGATCTGTACAGGTGATGTGTGGGTACGCAGCAAAATCTCCGGGCGGATATAAAAAGAATCTTGCATTTCCCGTGCCGGGTGCTCCCTGGGAATATTCAGTGCCTCAAAATTATAATATTCTGTCTCGATTTCCGGACCCTCTTTAATTGTAAAACCCATCCCGAGGAAAATTTCGGCAATTTCTTCCATGATCAGTGTCAGAGGATGCAAATGACCGATCATGGGCGGCTTGCCGGGCAGAGTCACATCCACCTGCTCCTTGGTCATAGCTTTGTGGCGAGCCATGCTGCGCAGTTCTTCTTCCCGCGCAGCAAAAAGGTTCGTCAGCTCATCCCTAATCTGATTCGCCAAGCCTCCTACTAGCGGACGCTCCTCCGGCGGAAGCTGCCCCATTCCACGCAGCAGAGAAGTCAGCTCTCCTTTTTTGCCTAGAAAACGAATTTGAATCTGTTTCAAGTCCTCTTCTGTCTGTACAGTAGCAATTTCTGCAACAGCCTGGTTATGTATCTCCCGAAGTTTTTTCTGCACGGAACGTCTTCACTCCCTTTTTATAACAAGAAAGAAATAAAAAATATCGCCCCAAAAAAGGGACGAAAGCTAACTTCCGCAGTACCACCCATACTGAGCAGATACACCACTCATTCTTGTTCTGTAACGGAGGCTCCGCAGCTTGGCGCACATACTCGTCCCGTCATTGCTTCTAGCCTCTTTTGGTTGTTACAATCTGTTTATACAAAAGATAAGCTGTTACAGAACCGGTTCTTTCAAAAAACCGCCAAAACAGGTCAGCGTTAAACATCGCAGACCACTCCTTATTCATGGAATGGGACTGCCTTCATTATAGCACAGGCAAAAAGATGATACAAGAAATCTTCTGTATTTCCTTAAAGACTTCGTCGCTGACGGGCAGCTTCAAAAAAAATAACAGACATGGCAATAGCAGCATTAAGCGATTCAACTGCGGCTGCCAACGGAATCGAAACCCACGCATCCGCGGCTTCTGCCACAACTCGGGAAACTCCGGCTCCTTCGTTGCCGATTACTACCGCAGCCGGCACAGACCAGTCAAAGCCGTCATATGCAGTAGTAGCTGTCGCGGCGGCGGCAACAAGCGGAATCTGCCGCAGTCGCAGTTCATTTAACAGTTCGGAAGTCGTCGCTTCCACCACCGGGATGGCAAAATGGGCGCCCATAGCCGCGCGAAGCGTTTTTGGATTGGCGCTATCCACCGTTCCCGGTAGCAGCACTGCTCCGGCGGCACCGGCGGCAACCGCAGAGCGCAACATGGTTCCCAAATTCCCCGGATCCTGCACAGCGTCAACCACCAACAAAAGCGGTGCAGTGCCGACAAAAAGGTCAGTCAAAGTATAGCTGGGCTTTTCTGCGATGGCGATAATTCCCTGCGGAGAATCGGTAAATGCCGTACAGTCAAAAAGTTTTTCCGCCACCCGGACAATTGAAGCATTTCCTAAGTGCGGCAGGAGAAAAGGAAATTTGCCCATGTCTACATCTTCCCGCACGAGAATCAGCTTCGGAATAATTCCCCGGGAAAGAGCATCGCTAACCAGCTTGACCCCTTCTAGCGGCAGCAGGTTCAGCTCATCCCGTACATCTCGCTTCTTTAGGTTGCGGTACAGCTTAAGATATTGATTTTGGGCGCTATTTATCACAGATAGCATTCTAAGACTCGCCCATTTTTTGCAGACTAGTATTTTCTCCCACCATAATTAGCAAATCTCCGGCCTGAATTTTATCAGAGGCTCCTGGTGAGACGTTGATGTTTTTGTCAGACGTGCGGATAGCCAAGACATTTACGCCAAATTTTGCGCGTAAATCTAACTCATTTAAAGACTTTCCCACCATTTCGGCAGTTGCGATAAACTCCACGATGCTAAAATCGGGCGACAGCTCGATAAAATCCAGCACATTAGTGGCAGCCAGATTATTAGCCACACGGATACCCATATCACGTTCGGGGAAAACAATCCTGTCTGCGCCAATTTTTTGCAATACTTTACCGTGCTGCTCAGTAAGTGCTTTAGTAACAATCTGTTTTACACCCATCTCTTTCAAAACCAAGGTTGTGAGAATGCTGGCCTGAATATCTTGTCCGATGGCCACAATAACCACATCAAAATTGCTAATGCCAAGCGACTTCAGCGCCGTTTCACTAGTGGAATCAGCCACAACCGCATGAGTAACTCTATCCACAATTCCATCAATCCTGGACTCGCTAGTATCGATGGCTAGGACATCGTAGCCCATTTCATACAGCTTTGCCGCAACGCTGGCCCCAAAACGTCCGATTCCAATCACCGCAAACTGTCTAGCCTTCACAGAATTCACTCCTTTAACCGATCATGATTCTCTCTTCGGGATATTTGACAGGCGCCTTCTGCATCCTCTTCGCCAACGAGAACACGAGTGTCAGCGGACCTACTCGACCGGCAAACATGACTATAATAATAATCATGCGGCCGACAGGAGAAAGCTCCGGCGTGACCCCGGTGGAGAGCCCCACAGTGCCAAAAGCTGACACGACTTCAAAAAGCATATCCAGCAGTGAACCTCCCTCTGTGATCAGTAAGGCAAAAGTGGCAGAAAAAACCAACAGAAACGATATCATGGTAATGGACAGTGCGCGTCGCAAAATTTCGACCGGTATTTGTTTTTTATAGAGCAGAGGGTGCTCTCTTCCCCGAATGGTCGAAATTACCGCTACTACCAGCGCCCCAAATGTGGTCGTTTTAATACCACCACCTGTTGAAGCAGGAGAGGCACCAATGAACATTAGACCAACGATGAAGAAAAGCGTATAGGGGAACAATCCATCCGTGGGCACTGAATTAAAACCTGCCGTTCTAGGTGTTGCCGCAGTAAAGAAGGCGTTGATAACTTTGTTGCTTAGGCTAAGCTGTCCAAGCGTGGCAGGATTACTATACTCTAAAGCAAAAATTATCACGGTAGGGAGCACTAGCAAAAGTCCTGTGACTAACAACACAATTTTCGTATGAAGCGTATATCGTACGAAGCGGCGTTTCTGATGAACCTCCATAATTACAGCGAAACCCAAACCCCCAATGATGAACAAGCCGGCGACTGTCAGGAGAATAACAGGGTCGTGGGCATAAGGTGTCAAGCTGGCAAATCCGCCAATCAAGTCAAAACCAGCGTTGCAAAAGGCGGAGACGGCATGAAACGCTGCGTAAAAAAGGCCTGTCCATAAACCATATTGGGGAATGAACCTTGTACTTAAAAACAGGGCGCCAATAGCTTGAATTGCCAAAGTCAGCAAGACAACTCTATATACAAGCCGGATCAAGTCTTGTTGAGAGATCTGGTTCATCGCCTCCTGAATCACCAGTCGTTCCCGCAAAGTAATTTTCTTGCCCAAGAGAATATATACCAAGGTGGCGGCAGTCATAATCCCTAAACCGCCAATCTGAATCAAAAACATGATTACCGTTTGTCCAAACCTTGTAAAATATGTACCGCTGTCTACCACGACCAGTCCAGTAACGCACACGGCAGAAGTGGACGTAAACAAGGCGTCTAAAAACGAGATTCGTCCGGTATGTGTGGAAATGGGCAGTGAAAGCAAAATAGCCCCAATCAAAATGAGAGCTGCAAAACCGCCTACCAAAATTTTGGGTGGAGACACTTTGCGTGCCTGAAACGGATTGAGATACAAGGCTCCTGCCACCTCCTAAAAGGCGAAGCCAGAAGCAAATACTTCTGACTTTAAAGTTTAAGCATTTTGATTAGAGGTTTTCTTTAGCAACACCAATTAATTGGCTGAAACTTTCCGTGTCATTGACAGCCAGCTCGGCAAGCATTTTGCGGTTAATGTCAACGCCGGCACGTTTTAGCCCATTAATCAGACGACTGTAAGACATCCCATTTATCCGGGCAGCAGCGTTAATTCTGGCAATCCACAGCCTTCTGTAATCCCTCTTTAGATTGCGGCGGTCGCGATAAGCGTAAGCCAGCGACTTCATTACTGCTTGGTTAGCTGTGCGAAACAACTTACTCTTAGCGCCAAAATAACCTTTGGCAAGTTTGATTACTTTTTTATGACGCGCCCTGCCGGTCACGCCTCGTTTAACCCTTGGCATAAAAAAACCTCCTTGCATCGTTATATTCTTTAGTATGTGCTGATATTTAGTTAGGCAGCATCCGAGCCACTCGCTTAATGTCGGAAGTGCTGACCAAAGTATTTTTGCGCAGCCGACGCTTGCGGCCGGGGGCTTTCTTCTCTAGAATATGGCGCGCGTAAGCATGGCTACGCTTAAATTTGCCGGTTCCTGTTTTTTTAAAGCGCTTGGCGGCGCCTCGATGCGTCTTCATCTTAGGCATAGCTGTTTCCCTCCTAGTTCGATTTCGGCGTCAGAATCATGATCATGTTCCGTCCTTCCACCTTAGGGACACGTTCCACATTGCCCAGGTCTTCCACTTCCTTTGCCATCCGCAGAAGCAGTTTCTGACCCATTTCAGGGTGGGTAATTTCCCGGCCTCTAAACATAACGGTAGCCTTTACTTTATCTCCGGCTTCCAGAAACCGACGGGCATTTTTCAGTTTGACATTAAAGTCATTATCTTCAATATTAGGACGGACTTTAACTTCTTTGACCGTAATAATTTTCTGGTTCTTGCGCGCTTCTTTCTCCCTCTTACTCTGCTCAAACTTGTATTTCCCAAAATCCATGATGCGGCAAACAGGCGGTTTGGCAGCAAGAGACATAGCCACCAGATCAAGATTCTTCTCAGTAGCCAATCGCAACGCTTCTTTTAATGGCATAATCCCCAACTGAGCACCATCCGTATCGACCACCCGGACTTCCCGGGCACGGATTTGTTCATTAACAAGTAAGTCCTTACTAATCTTGCATCACCTCCAAAAATATAATTGTCACCCCTATTGCGTAGAAAGCCTAATATAATTCCCTACACAATTAAAAAACGCAGGCGAATCCACCTACGTTCATCTTCAACAAAAAATACGCTCATTCAATCCGGCGATTATTGTTGACCCATGGGGCTAAGCCTTAGGGTGAGAAGCAGTGGCTTCTTCTTAAGTCAACTCAATATAACATACTCTAATCAAGAAGTCAACGGCACTTTTCGCGAATTTCCAGCTTAATTTTCTCAATAAAGTCTTCGATCTTCATTGTGCCGACCTCACCTGATGAACGCTCTCTGACAGCTACTGCTCCGGCAGATTCTTCCTTTTCCCCCACCACCAGCATGTAAGGAACTTTCTGCATCTGAGCCTCGCGAATTTTGTAGCCAACCTTTTCATTGCGCAAATCAGCTTCCACGCGGACGCCTGCAGTCCAAAGCCTGGCAGTCACATCCTTAGCATATTGATGAAACTTCTCCGTAATCGGCAGCACCGTCACCTGCTGGGGCGACAGCCAAACTGGGAAGGCTCCGGCAAAATGCTCAATCAGCACCGCCATAAATCGCTCAATAGAACCATAGATCACCCGATGAATCACCGCCGGCCTGTGCTTTTGCCCATCTTCTCCCACATAGCTTAAATCAAACTTCTCTGGCATCTGAAAATCTAATTGAATAGTACCGCATTGCCAGGTTCGGCCGATGGAATCTTTAAGGTGGAAATCAATTTTAGGCCCGTAAAAAGCACCGTCTCCTGCATTAACTAAATAAGTAATCTTTCGTTCTTCCAGTACATCCCGCAGCGCCGTAGTGGCAATCTCCCACATCTCGTCAGAGCCCATGGCTTTTTCCGGCTTGGTAGACAGTTCCACGTGATATTCAAAGCCAAAAAGATGATACATTCTGTCTGTCAGTTCTATAACTCTAGCCACTTCGTCTTTAATCTGTGACGGCAGCATAAAAATATGGGCATCATCCTGGGTAAAGGCTCGCACACGCATTAAGCCGTGCAACGCGCCGGACAGTTCATGGCGGTGCACAAGGCCTAGTTCTGCCATGCGGAGTGGCAAATCCCGATAGGAATGCATTTTTGTTTTAAACAGCAGCATCGCACCGGGACAGTTCATCGGCTTAACGGCAAAATCCTGCTCCTCGATACGCGTGAAATACATATTCTCTTTATAATGCGCCCAGTGACCTGAACGCTCCCACAATACCCGATTTAAAATTATCGGCGTCTTAATCTCATCATAGCCGGCTCGGTGGTGCTCCTCACGCCAGTAGGCTTCCAAGCCGTTGCGGATGACCATTCCTCTTGGGTGCAACAACGGAAATCCCGGTCCTTCCTCCTGAATACTGAATAAATCGAGTTCACGGCCCAGTTTGCGGTGATCACGCTTTTTCGCTTCTTCTAGGCGATGCAGGTATTCATCCAAAAGCGCTCTCTTGGGAAACGATGTGCCGTAAATCCTCTGCAACATCGGATTTTTTTCACTGCCGCGCCAGTAAGCACCTGCCAAATTTAACAGTTTTACCACTTTTACCTTACCGGTGGAAGGCAGATGTGGTCCGGCACATAAATCTACAAAATCTCCGCAGCGGTAGCAGCTAATGACCGCATCTGCAGGTAAATCCCGAATGAGTTCCACTTTATACATTTCACCCAGTTTTTCGAAATATGACGCCGCTTCTTCCCGGCTCAGCTCAAAACGTTCCAACGGCAGATCCTCTTTGATTATCTGTGCCATTTCAGCCTCAATCTTCTCCAGATCAGCAGGCACAAAAGACTCACTGTAATCAAAATCATAATAGTACCCGTCTTTAATGGCAGGGCCAATTCCCAATTTCACATCTGTAAACAGGCGCTTCACCGCCTGAGCAAGGATATGACTAGATGTATGACGATAGACTTCCGCCCCTTCTTCATCATCAAAAAGCAGGAAACGCACTTCCGCTTCTCCAGGCAAAACTGCTGACAAATCTCTGACAGAATTATTTACTTTAGCGGCTGTTGCTTCTTTTTTTAAGCGGCCGCCCAGCTCATTTGCAATATCGAGCACGCGGGCACCTTCGGGATATTCCCGCACAGAACCATCCATTAATGTTACCTTAGGCAAATTTTACCACTCCATCCTCCATAAAGTTGCCTTGCAGATGTAAATTCTGACTAATACCACCTCAAAGAGTTTTAAACAAGCCAAAACACCAGCAGCGCTTGCAACAGGCCAATCAGGAAACCAAGAACTGCCCCAAGCAGTTCAATCTGCTTTAGCTCACTTCTGGCCACACTTAAAACTAGCCTCTCCACTTCAAGCAGAGGCAACGCATTAATCTTTCTTTCCACGATAACACGCACATCGACCTGTTCCCGCATATGGGTAATAAGCAATTCCACCATTTGCGGAAATTGATGCACCACTTCAGCCGTCACTAAATCACTTAACCGCTGGCTAAGAGTCTGACGCACAGACTTAGGCAGCATACCTATCTTTTCTCCGCACCAGCGGTCGACTGCTATACATACCAGCCACTCCATTTTCCGCCGGATAGCCGGCATGTCCAACTGTTCCGCCAACTCGTCCACAGAAAAGAGCTGTTCAGCCACTACATCTCCAACGGTATAGGCAATCTGCCCTCTGCGTTTAGGAATAAGGCCCTGAAAGGTAAGAGGTCCTAGGCGGAACGGTTGAAGCGGCCGGAAAAGCAGACGAATCGCCAGTACATTAGTAACCCAGCCAATCACCGCACCGGTCAAAGGCAAAAGAACAAAAATCATTCGCTCTCTCCTTTCATACTCCATTCTACCATAAAAGCTGCAAAGAAAAATAGAGCGCCGCAATTGCGGCGCTCTATTTTTCTTTCAATGTGAGGTAGATACTCTCACTCAGACAAAGCTTACACCGCCTGCAAAAGGTCACCCGGCTTTCAAAAATATGTTTTAATGTTTCCACTGTTTTGGGGTAAAAGTTATAGATCTGTTTATGCAACACCACACGATATGGCACCACGCTAATCAACATGCTCATCAACTGATTTTCGACATCTGTAACACTATCGCAGACGCCCCAATGAACATCTTCTTGACACTGCTCGATCGGCTTATAATGCTCATCAAGCAACCGAGCTTGCCCAAATTCATCTAATATCACATGGGCCAGCTTAATTTTTGGCTCCTGCAATGTCATAAAATATTTTAGTAATTGAATAAATTCCTGGTATTCCTTTTCCCAGAGAAAATCATCCACAGCTCTGTCAACGTTCTTGCGCAAAAATTCAAGCCAGGTCCGCAGACGAAAGAGAATAAACCCGTGCAAATTAAGATATTGTCTTCGCGCCAGATAAACCGCTAACAACTCCCGTACTTCTTCTAAAAGCTGTCCCCCCGCCTCTTTGCTTCGCTCGCTTTCATAGTGCTTTACTGACAAAGATAAAATCTCCCGTCGCTCATAGCGGGGAAAATAAAAATATGATTGCTCAACTATTTCACTAAGATAGTGGCTGGCCTGCTGCTCCATAATAAAAATAGCTAAATTTTCAGCTAAAATTCTGCCAAAGAGCTCCTCCTGGTCAAATTCAGCCCCTTGATTACTTTCAATTTTACAGAACAGATGAGGCCAGTGATTAATCGTCTTCTCTGTGAAGCTCACTTTCCAGCCCATTTTACGAAAAAAAAACATCCCTACTCCCAGTTTTTCTGGCAGATCGGGCGTCGAGTGTTTGACGGCAATTGCATACAGAGACATTGGTATCTCCTCCTTCCTTAGTATTATATGATTGGAAAAAAAATTGTATACTTTTAACACTATCCCCTTGCAAAGGACTGCCTTTCCAAAACTTTTCGCTTACCGTCAAGCCCAAAGCAAACGCCCGCCACCAAGAAAAACGCTTCGCGCTTTATCTAAAGATGCGTTTTTCTTGTCCGCTAGGGGCTGCCGCCCCTTCGGCGGAACTTCGTTCCTGAGCACCCCGCAAGAGTAAGGGGCACGCCCCTTACAAACCCCAACGCATAGGATCGTAGCTTCCCTGAACGATATAATTTCCTATGCTAACAAGAAAAACGCTTCGCGTTTTCTATCAACTGACGCGTCTTTTTTATCCGCTAGGGGCTGCCGCCCCTTCGGCGGAACTTCATTCCTGAGTACCACGCAAGAGTAAGGGGCACGCCTCTTACAAACCCCAACGCATAGGATCGTAGCTTCCCTGAACGATATAATTTCCTATGCTACAAGTTATCGCCCATGCCGGGCGCACCACCCTAAAAGAAAAGACGTGCGCAGCACGTCTTTTCTTTTAATGCTTAGGTCTAAATGTGGCGCAATCTGTCTCTTCCGTATCTGAAGCATCCTGAGGCTGGATCTCAATGGAAGAAGCCAAACAGTGGTCTCCTTTGTCCCAATACTCACAAGTGCCCACAATACACTTTACCCTTGTAATCGGATTTGACTCTTTTGAGACGCGCATCTATTACCCTCCTTAAAATATGATACTGAAGTTATACTTTACTGCTTTCACCATGATTATACTTATAAAAATTTTTTTCTGCCGCTCTGTCACAGTATGACAATAAGCTGTTTTGCACAAGAACTGTCTGCCTGAGATTTTGAGACATCTAAAATTTTGAGACCTTGCTAATTTCCCATTTTTCTGCTATAGTTATGCTTGTATTAGCAGTAAATGGGTCGTTAGCTCAGGGGGAGAGCACTACCTTGACACGGTAGGGGCCAGTGGTTCAAATCCACTACGACCCACCATCAAAAAAAGTAAACCTGTCAGCGATGACAGGTTTTTTATTGTATATGAAGGGAATTTTAATCTTTAGACCTTTCCAAGATGAACAAAATCTGCCCTTCCTGAACAATATCGTTAAGCTTAAAAACAATTTCGCTAATCTGTGCGTCATACGGCGCGACAACAGTAGTTTCCATCTTCATCGCTTCAATATTGGCAATTTCTTCGCCTTTACTGACAATATCGCCCACCTTTAACTGACCGCGCTTTGGATTACCTAAACGCCAAACGGTACCGTTAATTGGTGAAGGAACATCTTTTTCGCCTTTTGCCATCCTTGTTTCTGTCTTTTTCACCCTAGGCGTCCTGACAGTATAAACTCTGGTCTTATTGTTTACGCGCATAACAACGTGAATCAATCCCTCATGTTCGCCGCCAATGGAAACGAGCTCAATGCAAAAAGGCTTGCCTTCAATTTCAAATTCTACTTTATCACCTGGTTTTTTCAGCCCTTCGCGCCAAACCTTGGTAGGTAATACATAGGGCGCCTCACCGAAGCGTTCTTTAAATTCAACGTATTCCACAGTATCTTTCGGGTGCATCAAGTAGAGAATAAACTCTTCCTCAGAAGGGTGTCGGCCAATCTCGGCGCCTAATACACTCCGTGCGGCAGCTAAATCTTCGTCCTCCAGCAAGTCTAACGGAGACGCAGCTTCTCTGCTTTGGAGCGCTTGACCCCACTCATTGCCAAAAGCGCTTCTATAAACCCATTCTGCCGGCCAGCCCATGGGAAGTTTGCCATAACGGCCAAGGAGTAGATTTTTAAAGTCCCCTGGCGCATTAGCAAAAAGTCGCAACAATTCTTTCTGTTCCGCTTCCTCCAACGCTGAGAAATTCTGCCCCTTTTCAATAAATCCTTTAAGCAGGGCAATCAAATGGCGTACGCCTACTTCACCCTTTTCCTTGGCGTATTTATTGACCATGCCGCTGCAGGTAGTCCAAGTAATTTGCGAACCGGGAGTTACATCAAAATAATGGATAAGCTGATTATAAAATGACATTACAGTGAGAATGGCAGGCATCAAGTGTAAAAACCCGCCCTGCTGTGCCTGTTCAAAAGAACTGGGGAATGCTCCCCCAGGCATTCTGTGAGCCAGCACACCATGATCAAAGCCCTTAAACGGCGATTCTGCCCATTCATACTGACTTATCCATTCCCTTACCTTTTGCACCGCTTCTTCCGCCACAGCGCGATTAAGATGCACAGGAATACCCGATTCCTCCAAATATGCCTGCACACTAAGCACAGGAGGCTGGCCATAAAAGCGGGTCAGAGAATCCTCCTCCACATCTACAATCTGTGCTCCTGAACGGGCAGCCGCCAAGAGAGCAGGCAGAGCCAAGCCGTCTGTAGTATGTCGATGGTACTGAACTACCAGTTCCGGGTATGCCGACTTAATACTGTCTACTAGGTTGGCAATACGTTTGGGGCTGCCCACACCAGCCATATCCTTAATTACTAAAATGATTTCTTCTATACCACCGCAGAGAGCAACGATTTCCCGTACCAGACTGAGATAATACTCATCTGATGCCCAAGTTGCTTGGGTGAAAGAGAGCGTAGGCGCAAATAACTTGCCGCGCCTCATAATCACATCTGCTACCACACGCATGTTGCGAATGTCGTTTAAGAAAGAAAAGCAGCGCCAGACATCGATGTCAACTGCAGACACCACATATTCAATCACATTGCGAGGGTATGGTCGGTAACCCCAGAGACTTGCTTCCCGTACCAGCGTCTGCAATAGTACATTCGGCATTTTCTCCCGCAGACTGCGCAGCTCAGCAAAAGGACTCTCTCTCCGGCTCATAATCCCAACATGCCAGCGAGCTCCTCCGTGGCACTCCGCGCTAAAGAGACCCATCTCATTATAAAAAGGAGCCAACGCGGCTAAGTCGTGGTGCCGCAAACGGTTCTTATAATCGGACTGGCCGGCATCACGCATCCCTGTTGATGTAAGACATACGCCCGGCAACTCACGGACAGCTTTCGTGATTTCCCGTGGCGACATGCCGGGCCTAACGAAAATATTATGCGTCATAGTTTTTTCCTCACATCCAAGTTTGCGGACCGAGGGCAGATATCTCCGCCACGAATCGGGCCACTTTTAGCGCTTCATCTTCATGGTCTACCTCGACAAAGGTTGCTACCAAATCCCGCATATTTTCCTCAATAAATCTGGTAGAGAATTCGCCCGCAATAAAGGCCGGATGCCGGATAATGCTTAAAAGCAGCGGAGCCAGTGTCTTAACACCTTCAACTCTCAAATTGCGGCTCAGTGAACGATCCATAACGCGGATTGCATCGGCTCGATCTGCGCCGGCTGACATCACCAGCATAATAAGCGAGTCATAGTATGAGGGAATATCTGCTCCTTCATAGACACCGGAAGAGATTCGCACACCGGGACCGTGCGGTTCATGCAGTCTGCTTATTCTCCCGAAAGAGGGGCTGAACGTACGGGGGTCCTCCGCATTTAGCCTCGCTTCCATCGCCCAACGGTTAGGCCTGATATCATGCTGAGTAAAAGGCAGTTTCTTGCCCATTGCCACATCGAGCATAATCCCCACAATATCAAGCCCGGTAATCAGTTCCGTAATCCCATGTTCCACCTGTAAACGAGTATTTACTTCCAAAAAATAATACTTTTGCGTGGCAGAGTCAAAGAGAAACTCTACCGTTCCCGCAGTGGAATAGCCAATCTGCTTCATCAGCGCTACTGCCATCCCGCAAATTTCTTGCCTTAACTCTTCGCTGAGCGAAGGGGAAGGCGCCTCCTCAATGATTTTCTGGTTGCGCCGTTGCAAAGTACATTCTCGCTCATAAAGATGAACCACATTGCCAAACTTGTCTGCCACCACCTGAACTTCAATATGGCGCCCACGCTCAATATATTTTTCCACCAGCACTTTGTTATTGCCAAACGACTTTTGCGCCTCAGAACGCACTTGCGCCAGCGCCCGGACCAGTTCATCTTCGGCTTCAACCTTGACCATCCCTTTACCGCCGCCTCCGGCAGACGCTTTAATAATTATTGGGTAGGCAACATCTTTCTCCCGCAACCAACGGGTAATATCGTCTACCGTATCTACTTTACTAATCCCAGGGATGGTGGGCACATTAACTTTCTCCACAATTTCTTTCGCTTTGATCTTATCACCCATGTCTCTGATTACATCAGGCTCAGGTCCAATCCAAGTAAGCCCGGCAGCTTGCACACGCCTGGCAAACTCATCATTTTCGGCCAGAAAACCCCAACCGGGGTGAACAGCATCGGCTTTACTTTTCAGTGCCGCATTAATAATTCTATCCATATTCAAATAAGACTCGCCGGGTGGTGCCTCACCGATATGCACCGCAGAATCAGCTACCGCCACATGATGGGCCAACCGGTCAGGAGTGCTGTAAACAGCAGTAGTCTGAATTTTACGGTCAATACAGGTGTGCATAACTCGTACCGCCGGCACACCCCGATTAGCCACCAAAACTTTGTTTATCGCTTTTTGCATAAATACAACACCTCTTCCTTTGCTTTGCCGTCAACGAAAATCAGCATTCTGTCTTCACAAAGCACGCTATAAAGGCAAAATAATCTGGTAACATCTGCTTCGAAAAAAAGTGCAAGGAACGACTAGTTAAAAAGTCCGGCATATATGTAGCGAACACATATACCGGACTGCATGTAACCGATACCTGCTAGATGCCTCCGTAGCTATTCTCTTGAAAATTTCCATCAAGTAAAATAATAAAGCAAAAACAGGCAAATTTCAAGTATATTTTTCTGGCGAACCTCTCAGCGTGGAGAGCTTTCCCGGCAATTTAGCCTTAATTTGCAGCCGGTTCGGTATACATTTTAATTTGCGTTGCGCGACCATAGAGCAGCAAAGTGTCTCCCGGCAACAAAATATCATCGCCCCGTGGCGTATAGGTGACATTACCATTGCGCTTAATGGATAAAACAATAATGCCACAGTCATGCAGTCGAGTTTCCTTAAGTGTCCTGTTTGCCAGTGGCGCATTTTGGCTAGTCAGAACAACCTCAGTAACAGCATATTCATCAAAGTTAAATAAAGCTTCTTCACTCAACTGACAAAAGCCGGAACTTCTCTCTAGATTTTTTTCCAAATATCCTTCAAAATAGGTGATAAGCCTTGGATTGCGCAAAAAGAGGAAAAGCGAGAAGAGTATGACGCCAAAGAAGAGAATGTCTTGGATTCCCCCCAGTCCAGCGTTTAGAATGCTCACAATAACTGAAAGAAAGCTAAGGCGATAGGACCGCTAATCATCAGACCCATGGCAATTTTCCGCCTGAGCGGATGGCTTGCAATCAGTTCCGACTCTACGGTGGTAAAACCGTTGGCGGAAATGATGGAAACGGCTTGAAACTGAGCTGTATCACGATCCAAGCCAGTTAATTTAAACATTACTGTAGCAATCTCGATAATCAAAAAAATAAGGACAAAAATTAAAAACAACAGGGCAATTTCTATCCCCATAGCAGTCGCCTCCCCATATCCTTTTTGCTGACCCTCAAGACTTGCTAAAACTATACCACAGGCCGCACAGGGCTACAAGAGCCACTTCCTCTCCTAGCAGCCAGCTACTCATCTGTTAATGAATCCCATTATTTTTTAGCATCCTCGCGCCAATTAAGGAAGGGAGCACTACCTTAATCGAGAATTATAACTTAGAGCAAAAAATTGGCGCATTATTTTTAATAACTTGCAAGGAGTGAAGGAAAATGAATTACGAAACTCCTTTATACCGGCCACCAAGCGAGGCACAAAGCCTAATTCTGCAAGTAACTATAGGTTGTTCACACAACAGTTGTACTTTTTGTTCTATGTATGGCAAGAAACAATTTCGCGTACGTAGCCTAGAGGAAGTCTGTGAGGATATCTGCTCAGCCAGAGTCAAATACGGCAGGGTACAACGGATTTTTCTGGCTGATGGCGATGCGCTGGCTATGGAAACAGATGCATTACTTGCCATTCTCAAACAACTGACAGCTTCATTTCCGGAAGCGGAGCGCATATCGGTCTATGCCGGGCCGAAAAATATCCTGGCTAAGACAGAGCGAGAACTGGCTGCCATTCGCCAGGCAGGCGTAAAGTTAGCATATTTTGGCCTGGAAAGCGGAGATGCCGAGGTGCTTCAGGCAGTTAAAAAAGGTGTCAACCCACAGGAGATGGTAGAAGCAGCGAGCAGAGTGCGGGCTGCCGGGATAGACCTTTCCCTAACGGTAATCCTTGGGCTTGGTGGCAAAGAACGCTCCCGCCTGCACGCACTGCACACGGCTGATGTCGTTTCCCGCATCAACCCGGAATACCTGGCAGCACTCACACTAATGGTAGAAAAGAGCACACCGCTTGCCGCCAAAATAGTTGGCGGTGAATTTCTATTACTCTCTCCACACGAGGTGCTCTTGGAGCTAAAAATGATCCTGGCAAACCTAGACGTTAAACATTGTCTGTTTCGCTCTAACCATGCCTCTAACTATTTTGCCATCGGCGGCTTGCTGCCACAAGACAAGGGTCGCCTATTGGCGGAAACTGAGCGGGCGTTAGGTCACACGGAACTGCTTAAAAATGAATATTTACGAGGACTCTGAACTTCATATAGCTATACAAGAAAAACGCTTCGCGCTTTATCCAAAGATGCGTTTTTCTTGTCCGCTAGGGGCTGCCGCCCCTTCGGCGAGCCTGCGGGCTCTGAGCACACCGCGAGCGTAAGGGGCACACCCCTTACAAACCCCAACGCATAGGATCGTAGCTTCCCTGAACGATATAATTTCCTATGCCATAAAATAAAAATTTTATTATTACTGTTTTTAATAACTACTCTCGGGCAAACTAAAATCCTAAAAGAAATCACGATTAATTTTCGGTCAGACCAGAAAGGATTTTCCTATGAAAATAAAAGATAGACTCATCTTAGGCATTGTCTGCGGATTAGCGGGCAATGTGGCCAAAATGTCCTTAATGTCTCTGGCAAAGAAGCGCAATTGGGCTGAAATAACTGGCCCGGAAAAATCAGCAGGAATGTTGCTTCCTGCACACCGAGCGTACAGCCCCTCTGGAAAAATAGTGGGAACTGTCGCTGACAATGTGGTGGCGACTATGCTTGGTGTGGGTACGGTATACATGCTTACCTTCACCGGCAAAGATAAAGCGCTGTTAAAGGGCTTCGCATTCGGTGAGGCGACGTGGGTCAGCTTTTATGGCGTTCTTTCCACCATGGGAGCCACCTTGGTAGGGCCTTTATCGCCAAAAACAGTCCTTTGTGAAATGGTAGGCCATGCTGTCTTCGGCGCTGCTGCCACACTGACAGCGACTACTTTAGGCGATCCGGCTCTTTTCCGAAATACTGAACAACTACCTGTCAGCGCACCTCTCCAAGCGCCTCAGCTAAACGACCGCTCAACCTAAAAATTCCCCTAAATGCAACATGCCCAAAAATGCGGCTAGTACTCTTCACTCTTTACCTGCTTCCCAGTCAACCTACGCATTGATTCAGCCAGTACAATGCCAAAAATGACGGCTTCTACTTTATACGAAAAAACTGTATCCGAATTAATGGGAATCATGGGAAACAACTTAAAAAGTGTGGCCGTGGCATGGACTACAAACCACACCGCAATACCAAAAACGATACCTTTAAAGAAAAGGTATTTACTGGTTACTATAGTCAGCCAGAAAGCAAAAAAACTCCCCAACAGACCGGCAAAAAATAACTTGCCTGCTTGCCCGACTACAGCCTCAAGCACAGTCTCGTGCCGATAACCGTAAAGCAATACAGACGCCCAATCTAAGTATAGCAAATCAACAATCCCGATTTGATGGGAAATATAATTCATGACACTCATAGTCGTACCAGCCACAAGTCCGGCGACAAAACCGTTTGTAAACCTATCGCTCATCTCTCTCACCCCTCCATTCCCATTATTCTGGACGGGGTTTTATATTTTATACATTTTAGCATCTATAGCCATCTATTGCTCTCCATCACCAAGCAGTCGCGTATTGGCGCAGAAATAAAAATAGAGATTGCATAATCCGCCCGCAAAGCACGATTACACAATCTCAGCTGTTGAGCAAAGTGGTGCCGAAGACCGGGGTCGAACCGGTACGGGAGAAACTCCCGAGGGATTTTAAGTCCCTTGCGTCTGCCTGTTCCGCCACTCCGGCGTTTTAAAAAAAATAAAAATGGAGGCGACACCCGGATTTGAACCGGGGGATAAAGGATTTGCAGTCCTCTGCCTTACCACTTGGCTATGTCGCCCTGCTTACTTTGTTGCAGGTCAATTCGAATAATATTAGTTAACTAAGGAGCAAAACGCTCTCCCTATGGTTGTTTATGGAGCGGAAGACGGGAATCGAACCCGCGACCCTCGCCTTGGCAAGGCGATGCTCTACCGCTGAGCTACTTCCGCATGGTGCCGAGACCCAGAATTGAACTGGGGACACGCGGATTTTCAGTCCGCTGCTCTACCTACTGAGCTATCTCGGCGCTAAATATTATGGCGGAGCTGACGGGATTCGAACCCGCGGTCTCCTGCGTGACAGGCAGGCATGTTAGGCCTCTACACCACAGCTCCAGAGTCTTGACGCTTTTATAGTATACACAACAGGCTTTAAAAAGTCAACAACCTAAAATTAACTAACCTAAAATTAACTTTGGGTTATTCCTTTTCCCTTTCCAGCGAGTAATAGATCAGGCTCTGCAACTCAATGGTCAAATCAGCATTATGAATGTGCACACCTGCGGGAGCCCGCAGCTTGGTGGGAGCAAAATTCAAAATAGCAGAAATTCCGTTTTCCACCAGCAAATCAACGACCGCTTGAGCCACTTCAGCCGGCACAGTAATCATGGCTACTTTGATACTTTGCTCTTCAATCAATCGAGGCATGTCTTCCATAGCCTGTACTTTTATGCCTAGAATCTCTGTATTCAGTTCGGCTGGGTTGGCATCAAAAATGCCTGCTATTTCCACATACGGGTTTTTCAAAATGTTATAGCGGGTAAGCGCTTTGCCCAAATGGCCGGAACCTACAACAACAATTCTTATTTGTTTATCCAAACCGGTAATTTTCAACAGTTTCTCCCGCAAATAACTTGTGTTGTAACCGGTGCCGCGGGTGCCGAAGGCTCCAAAAGTAGCCAAGTCTTTTCTGATCTGTTCCGCTGTAAAGCCTGTTTCGTCACTAAGCACTCGGGAGGAAATAATATCCACATCCCTGCGGATTAAGTTGTCCAGAATACGCAAGTAAACCGGCAACCTTTTAATGAGAGACTTTGAGGTTTTTGTGCCCTTTTTGTCCTTCACTGACGGATTTTGAGGCTTTTTCTGTTGCGACATTTCTACTTTCCTCCTCAAATCTGATAGTTTTTTATCAAGACAGAAATCAGTTCGTTTACTGTCAACAAAGCATGCTACCGACAAACTTGTTAATATTTTAACACAGACTGCAAAATAAAGTACAATAGAATTTTTCAGAACCGCCTATCCACGATAAAGTTACCAAGTTGCTTTAATGTTTTCCGATTGGGGTGGGAAGGAAGCCTGCCGGCATCTATGCTTGCCTGCCGAATAAAACCGGCAGCGACAGCTTGCACATATTCCAGGCACTTGTACGCTTTCATTTCCTGAGTAATTTTTAAAATAAATTGGTCGTCAATTTGACGGCTAGAAATTCTTGTTGCAAATTCTTCACTATGAGGTGAGATGGTCAGTAAGTGTAAGACCGGCAACGTAAGTATCCCCTGGCGCAAATCTCCACCGACCGGTTTACCGGTCACCTCTTCACTGCCGAGGAAGTCAAGCAAATCATCAATAATCTGAAAAGCCATGCCTAAATGAAAACCGTATTCAGAAAGCGCAGTCAGACTTTCATTATCCACGCCTGATACTAAACCGGCACAGCTGGTGCAAGCACTAAAAAAGCGAGCTGTTTTTTTTGAAATTCGCCCATAATAATCGGCAAAGCTAATATCGGCGCGATAACATTCCTGCTGCTGCTGAATCTCACCTTCACTAATTTCCTTTACTAGGGCAGCCATCTTCTGAATCACACCAATATTGCCATAAGTTGCCAGCAAGCTAAATGCTTCGGCAAACAAATAATCTCCGGTAAGAACTGCTGTCTGTTGGCCCCAGGCCGCATTAATTGTCAGATTCCCGCGGCGCTTTACCGAACAGTCTACCACATCATCATGGACAAGCGTTGCGGTATGGATCAACTCGATGGCCAAAGCCACCGGCAGGTGAGACGCAGGCTCTTCTCCCCAAAAGCCCAAGGCTAGATAAAATAGTGCCGGTCGAATTCGCTTGCCTGACGAGTACAATAAATGGCTATTAATTTTCTCCATCGGATACCCGGCAGATCCCAATATTATTGTTAACCCCTCTTCCAGTTGTCTAAGGGGTGCTAAATTTTCACCAAAAATATCTGCATTTTCCAAAGAGTACCACCACCTAACAGCACGAGAAGACGCTTAAATGCTATTCAAGATTAATTTTTAATTTCCTCTTTTATCTTTCCCTAAATTTTGCATTTTACAGTCGAAAATGGTATTCTAGCAGATGAGGTGGCGCCGTTATGAGTGAAGAGATGCAAGAATTTAAAGAAAAGTTGTTGACAACTTTAATTAATGCTGGTGCCGGTGCCGCTGGAATTGCGGATCTGACAGCGGCAGAAAATGCACTGCAGTTACATGCAGACCCGCGTTTGTCACGCTTTCAGCGCGCTATCTCTTTCATCATCCCCTTCCCCCGCTCAGTTATCGAGGAACTACAGGAAGGACCGTCCAACACTTATCTGCACTACTACCGTGCCGTTAACACGCTAATTGACGATTTGTCCATCCGCCTGTCAGCCATGCTAGAAGTGCGTGGCTACGAAACTTTCCCCGTACCTTCTTCCCAGCGAACGGGAACACATCGCTTAGACAGTATTTTCCCTCACCGCATAGCGGCATATTTGGCAGGAATCGGCTGGATCGGCAAAAGTGGCTGTCTTGTCACCCAAACGTTCGGACCCCGGGTACGGCTGGGGACGGTGTTGACCAGTTTGCAGCTGCCACCGGACAAACCTCTCGATCTCAACTGCGGTAACTGTGACTTGTGTATGAAAACATGCCCAGTTCAAGCTATTAAAGGTGTTGCCTTCACACCGGAGACACCTTTAGCAGAGCGGCTAAAACCTGAACTTTGTGATCAGTATCAAAACAAGGTGCGTGACCGCTTCGGCAAACGGGTATGCGGCTTATGCTTAGCGGCCTGCCCTCATGGCAAGCCCACCCCACAAATCCCTTGCTGCACTTCTGGTCACTCGAAGGCTACATTAAGTCAATATGGCAAATCTAACTTAAAGCCGAGAGATAGCAAGTAAAAATGGCGGATTATTTTTCTGATTAATCAAGCGGTACTCCAGCACAGTAAACTGCTGCTGCGGCAGTGCCAAAGAAAACTCCCGTACTTTTTCCCATTCCTCTCTTCCTCCCTCATGGCCTGTATAAACCAAAATGGTGATAATGCCTCCTTTGTTCAGTTGCTTTGTGGCAAAGTCGAGCGCAGCAACTGTTGATTCGGGCTTAGTTACAATCGCATGGTCGGCCTGGGGCAAATAACCCAGATTAAACATGGCTGCATCAAAAGTCGTCTGACTGTAAGCAGCCATCTTGGCATGGCTGTCTTCGATTACGCTGACTCTCTCCAATAATCCGCTGGCCGCGAGCCTTTGACGCGTGGCGGCAATAGCTTGCGGCTGAATATCAAATGCCAGCACCGACCCGGTTCGGCCCACTACTTCAGCAAGAAATACTGTGTCGTGCCCATTGCCGCTGGTGGCATCAACGGCACAACCCCCCGCTTTAAGGCTTCTGCTAATTAGCTCCCTAGCGAATAATAATGGTTTTTGAAGCACCACGCGCACCCCTCCAAAATACTAAACCTGCCGGCAGTCTATTTGGCGGCAGGCTTTTTTATTGCACGTTCTTTTTCACTGACAAACAAATCTCCGTTTGTATCTAGACTGGCAAACAGTACATCTTTTATTCCAGCCAAGCCTTGCTTGCGAAGTTCAACAAGCAACCATTGTTCATCAAGCTGCAGGCGACGCAAATTTTTAAAGTGAATGTGTCCGTCAAAAATCAAAGGCGTTGGCATGCCCTCATATTTAACAGGCAACCCAAGGTCCCCAGTAGTCACAGGACGTTTAGCTGCTTTAAGCAAAATGCTAAGCTCTCCTGATGTTTCCAAAACGGCGTACTGAACATCGGCAATGTTGACCACATCTTTTTCCCGTAATTGACCTAACAGGTCAGATATATTGTAGCGCAGTTTACGCAGTTCCTTTTCGATAATTTTCCCGTTAGCAATGACAATGCTGGGCGACCCGTCGACGATTCCCCGGATAGTGTGACTTTTCATGCTCAAAAACGAGAGAAAAATTTCTAGGACCACCAAAGTGGCGATGGGCACAAGGCCTAAATACATCGGCATGTCAACCTGCTCTATGGCTACGGCTCCCAGTTCTGCAATCATAATCGCCACCACTAAATCAAAAGCAGAGAGCTGCCCCACTTCCCGCTTCCCCATAATCCGAATGGAAAGCAAAACAGCCAAGTACAAAATTGCCGTTCTGTAAAACAATGTCCATTCCAAGGATATGCACTCCTATATTTGTGCTACCCTACTATCTTCTCCCCGAATAGAGGCTTTATGCCTTATGGGAGAACCGTCTAGACGCCCTCTGCCAGCACCTGCCTGATCACGGCCAGCAGTTCATCCGGACGAAAAGGCTTAGCCATATAATCTGCTGCGCCAAGCTCCATAGCCCTCTGGATATCTTCTTCTTGTGCTCTGGCGCTTAGTACAATCACCGGAATATCTCGTGTTGCCTCATTCTCTTTCATCGCTTGCAGCGCGTCAAGCCCATTTAGTTTTGGCATAACTAAATCCAGCAGCACTAGGTTGGGTTTGTCAGTCTCCAATTTTCTCAGTGCATCGGCTCCGTCTTCAGCCACGGTTACGTCCAACCCTGCGCTGCGCAAACATATGGTCACACCGAGGACAATGTTTTTTTCATCCTCTACTAACAGAATTTTCTTCTTCATGCAGCAATTCCTCCTTCTCATTTATCGGCAGCGTAAACCTAAAACACGCTCCTTTGTTAAGATCACTTTTCACCCAGATTTTCCCACCATGGGCTTCCACGATTTCCTTAGCAATTGCCAAGCCTAAACCTGCACCACCGGAACTGCCGTTTCCCTTCACCTGCGTATACTTTTCAAAGATTTTTTCATGGTGCCGAGGGTGGATTCCCGGACCGGAATCACAGACAGAAATAAAAACCTTTTTCTCTTTGAGGCAGGCAGAGATAGTGATCTCCCCACCCTCAGGCGTGTAGCGAATTGCGTTGGCCACCAAATTAGTCAAAATCCAGGTTGCTTTAGTGGCATCCACACAAACTGCAGGCAAGCCCTCTGGGATTACGACTCTCAGCTTAATGTCCTTTGCTTTAAGCTGTAGCGACAAGGGGATGATAGCCGTTTCCACCATCTCTGCTACCATCACTCTCTCTAGCTCCATTTTAATTTCTCCTGCCTCCATCCTGGTGAAATTGAGCAAATTGCCAACCAAGCGGGTAAGGCGCTGAGCATCATCAGAGATTGCCTGAGCCAGCGCTAAATTTTCTCCGCACAAATTCGCCTGTCGGCCGGAAAGCAACAGTTCGATGGCCAAAACAATTGATGTGAGAGGATTGCGGAATTCATGGGAAACAGTGGCAACGAACTGATTTTTTATTCTGTCTGCCCTTTCGTAATGCGTGACATCTGTAAATAAAAGCACTGTTCCTACCAGCGCTTCTTCTTCAATCAACGGTGAAACTTCTGCTTTAAAGTATCTTTCTTTGCCGCCGACTGTGACATTAAGCGTTTTGGGCACTGCTTCAGGAAGACAATGCCCACCGGTGGTGATTATTCTTTGAATAGCTCTGCTAAGACTGTGGTTGCCAATAGCAACCTCAAACAGTTGTCCTATACTGTCAACCGGATTCAAGTCAAAAATCTCTGCCGCCCGTTTATTAATAAAGCGGATTATAGCGGTGGCATCAGTGACGATAGTGCCTTCCGGCAGACTTTGCAAGACTGCATCAGCCTGAATAACCGGGAGCCGACGCTTGTGGTGCGCCATTTTAATCTCTCCTTCCCAGTTTAACTTGCCAGAAGATTATTAAGCATCCAGCGGGCGATTTTTCTCTTCTTCAATCAGTACTCGCCGTAATATTTTACCATCCATTGTTTTTGGCAGTTCCCGCCGAAATTCAATCAGACGGGGAACTTTGTAGGCGGCAAGGCGCTGTTTACAATGTTCCAGAAGTTGCTCTTTTGACAAGCTTGCGTTTTGCGATAACACAACATAAGCCTTAAGAGTCTCCCCACGATAAGCATCAGGGATACCAGCCACCGCCACGTCTTGCACCTGCGGCAACTCCATAATGATGCTCTCAACATGCTGAGGATAAATATTATAGCCGCCGGAAATAACCATATCTTTTTTACGGTCCACAAGATAAGTATAGCCATACTCATCCAAGCGAGCAATATCGCCGGTAAACAGCCAGCCATTTCTTAATATTTTCGCGGTTTCATCCGGACGCTGCCAGTAACCTTTCATCACTTGAGGACCGCGGACAACTAATTCCCCCGCCGCCCCGAGCGGCAGTTCCTCATCACCCGTCTGCAGATCAACAATTTTACATTCCGTGTCGGGCAAAGGAACCCCAACGCTTCTTGCTTTACGCATACCCATCAACGGTGTGCAGTGTGTTACCGGAGATGCTTCCGTCAAGCCATAACCTTCCAGCAAAACTCCCCCGCCATTTTTCTCGAACAGTCGAACAACGTCAGGTGCTAAAGCAGCCGCTCCGCTTACACAGTAGCGAAGCGAAGACAGGTCATAGTCTGGCGTGCTTGCCTGAGAATTAATCGCCACATACATTGCAGGCGTCCCTGGAAAAACCGTTATTTTATAGCGTTCAATGTCTGCCAGCACCCGTTCTGTCTTAAAGCGTGGATGAATAACTAAGGTTGCGGCCAAAGCCACAGCCAGATTCAACCCGCAGGTCATCCCGTAAACGTGAAAAAACGGCATCACTGACAAACAAATCTCTTGGCCCTCCCTGCTGCCCACAAACCACTCCTTAAGTTGCAATGAATTTACCACCAGATTGTAATGAGTCAGCATGGCGGCCTTAGGCGTCCCGGTAGTTCCGCCGGTATATTGCAACACAGCCAAATCCTCCAGCGGGTCAATACTGATTTGCGATACTTTGGCTGGTGCCTGGTTGACAAATTCGGTTAGACGCAATAATCCATTGGTGACCGGCAGATTAAGAGATACTCCCCTGCGTTTCCAGAGAAGGCGGTACTTATAGGCCGCAAGAGGTGACATATAATCCTGTAACCCGGTCACAATAAGCTGCTGGATACCTGCTGCTTCCCGCACCTTTTGAATCAACTCATGGCTTGTATCAAGATAGACAATAGTTTTACAGCCCACATCCCGCAACTGCTGAATCAGCTCTCGCTCCACGTTTTGCGGATTGATGGGGACCACTACTGCTCCGGCACGGAGGATTCCATAATAGCAGATCATGAACTGCGGACAATTGGGGAGCATCACCGCAACCCGGTCTCCCTTTTCGATTCCACAGGCCGCTAAGGCAGCAGCAAATTGTCGCGCCTCCGCCGCTAGTTGCCGATAAGTGATTTTTTTCCCAAAGAAAATCACGGCTGTCTTTTGAGGCCAGCGCGTTGCCGCTTGTTCAAGAAAAAGATCCAGCGGCTGCAGCCGATATGTCAACTTCTGCCTGACTCCTTCCGGGTAAGCGCTCACCCAAGGAAAAGAAACTGTTTCACACATAGGGGCACCCCCTATCCTAAACTATCAAATGTTTCCAAAGCTTTCCTGCTAATGTTCCATCTCGGTAATCACTACTTGGTCAATTTCTCCATCTACTTCTTCCAGCATGACCTCAATATTTTCCCGATGACTGGTAGGAACGTTTTTGCCCACATAGTCGGCACGAATGGGGAGTTCTCTATGCCCGCGATCTACCAGGACAGCCAATTGAATACTATCGGGCCGACCAAGGTCGATAATTGCCTCCATAGCCGCGCGGATAGTACGTCCGGTAAAAAGCACGTCATCCACCAGAATCACTTTGCTGGCATTAATGGGAACGTTAATTTTAGTTTCAGGCGCAAAAGGCTGTTCCGACGATACAGAAAGGTCGTCCCGATACATGGTGATATCAACAAAACCAACCGGAGGCATGCTTCCTTCAATAATGCTGATTTTACGAGCAATTCTCTCCGCTAGGGGCACGCCCCTAGTGCAGATGCCAATCAGCACCAACCCTTTAGTTCCCTTATTTCGTTCTACAATCTCATGGGCAATACGCGTTAGCGCCCGACGCATTGCTTCCCCGTCCATAATCTGTTTTTTGATTCTCATAACAGATCCCCTTCTTTTCCCCGTTTTTCCCTTAAAGCCCCCAGCAATTCCATAAACTCCGCAGGTGGTTCGCTGCAAAACTCCAAATGTACTCCGCTCGTGGGGTGAATAAAACCGAGCAATCGAGCGTGCAAAGCCTGCCCCGAGAGTTTAACTTGCTTCTTTTTATAACCATAAAGCGGATCCCCCACAACAGGGTGGCCAATGGACGCCAGATGGACACGAATTTGATGGGTACGCCCTGTTTCCAACCTGCAAACCAGATATGTGTAACCGTCAAATCGCTCTAAGACGCTAAAATGTGTGACCGACCGTCGTCCTTTGCCTGCCGGTGCCACCGACATTTTCTTCCGCTCTCGAGGGTGTCGCGCTAGGGGAGCAGCTATGCTGCCTGAAGACAAAACCATATTCCCGTGAACTATAGCCAGATACTCACGCGTAATACTATGCTCTTTAAACTGCTCAGACAGCTTGCGATGGGCGTAGTCATTTTTTGCCACAAGCAAAACGCCTGAGGTATCTTTATCAAGGCGGTGGACAATACCGGGACGTGCTTCACCGTTAATTCCTGATAGGTCGTCACAATGATAGAGCAGAGCATTAACCAGTGTCCCGCTCAGATGACCTGCCGCCGGATGGACCACTAAACCTTTAGGTTTATCAAGCACAAGCAAATCTTCATCTTCATACAAGATGTTCAGGGCGATTTCTTCTGCTGTGGCAACAGCAGGCGTTAACTCAGGAAGAGATATCTCCACCAACTGACCCGCCCGCAGACGGTAATTAGCTTTTTGGGGAACACCGTCCACCAGGACAAGACCTTGGTCAATCAACTTTTGCACGCGTGCTCGAGACAGATTATCTGCCTGCTTTGCTGCCGCTGCATCTAGGCGCTCTCCAGACAACAATTCAGTCACAGAAAAACTGCTGGTCTTCATGCAGCATTTCTCCGCCCCAGCGGCCAGAGACGGATGGCTACATATGCGCCGACAGCACCAATCAGAGAAACGGACTGACCCAGCGTAAGTATGCCGGCGTAGGCGCTCACTTCACGAAAATATTCAATGAAGAACCGGTAAACACTGTAGAATAAAATAAATTCCAAAAATAACTGACCGTTGAAGCGGGTTTTATCTCTCCGCCACAAAAGCAGGGCAAAGATAATCATGGCGGTCAAAAAAGCATACAACTGGGTTGGATGACGCAGAGTTGCGTCGGCAGTTGCGCCAGGTAACGCCCAAGGAAGATCCGCAGGGATTCCGAAGCAACAACCGTTTAAAAGGCAGCCGATACGCACGATGCCATAGCCCAAGGCTAAATACGGCGCCACCAAATCGGCGATTATCCCCTGAGGCAATTTCTGGCGATGTGTATACCATAACCCGGTGGCAATCCCAGCGATCAAGCCTCCATGAAAGGAAAGCCCGCCGCTCCGCACATGAAAAACTGAGAGCGGATCCGCCAAATACATTGGCAACTCTATCAGAATAAACAGCAGGCGCGCCCCTACTAAAGAGGCTATTAAAATCCACATGGCCATATCCAGCAATTTTTCCACAGGCAGGCCCGCCTTTTTCCCTCCCCGAGAAACGCCGAGTGTCCCAATAATAAACGCCAAGGTCAAAAGCACAGCGTAAGAATAAATACTAATACCGCCGATACGAAATAAGACAGGATACATTTAAACTCCCTTCTCCCGAGTATTGCGGGTTAAATCTAAAATCAGCAGACCGATACCGGAAACAATAGCGATGTCTGCCACGTTAAATACAGGCCACACGCGCAAGTCAAAAAAGTCAACCACATATCCCATTCGTACCCGATCAATCAAATTGCCGGTTGCTCCAGCCAACTGCAAGACGAGTGCTGCACGCAACAACTTCTGTTCTTTTGGCAAATGCCGAAGAAAAACAAGCAGCAAAAACACCACTACAACAGTAACCAGAATAATGAAACCGGTACGGTGTGCCAGCAAACCAAAAGCAGCGCCAAAATTATGGACGTAGGTGATATGAAAAATATTGGTAATCACAGGAATTGACTGGTTCAGACTCATGGTGTTCACAACCAGCAATTTTAAGAGCTGATCAAAGAGAATCACAAGCACAGCAAGCAGCAGAATCAGCACTCCTTAACACCCCATATATTTTGGTAGTCCACTACATTTTATCACACGGTCACCGCCTGCACAACTCTAACACAGCTTTTTCAGACATTGAGACTTGAACGCATCAGTTTATATTGCATTAATGTGAGACGAGGGGACAGGTTTCGCCGAACAAACTTGAAGAAGTGGAAATCTGCTTAAAAAGAATATTAGGGCTATTTTGACCAAAACATTCCGACTCAAGGGCTCAGACCAGTTTGTTGCCCTACCAAAAGTGCTAGTCCACCCATCACTGCTGCCAGCTCCACCAGGATAACTGGTATATCGACCCGGCTGACGACATCGAGAAAAAAAGCCGCTAGCAGCGGCACTTCCGGAGGCAAAAGCTTCTTTTTCTATATGCGATCAGAAACCGATCAGATTTAGTCAGACACCGCCTACTTAGCAGGCCTATCCCCAGGAATAAGTGAAAATCCTTCCTGCAAATAATAATCCCACAGTCTTGCGTCCCAGCATGCGACAGGCAGGTCTTCACCGTCAAGCTGCCTTGAAAGGATAATTGTACTGGCCAAATGCAATGCGTCAAAACCACGCAAGGGGTATTTGTCAACTAGGGTATCCACCCGCTGCAGAACAGTATCTGATACTTCCAAGGCAAAATATGACGGCCACTCCTCATTAAAATTGGCAACAACATCACGATATGCTTGAACATCCAATATTCCTTCCCGGCTGGCTCGGGCAAAGACAGACCTCGCTTCTGCATAAGCCACCCTTGAAGTAGCTATAAAAAGACCCTTTCGCGAATAATCAGCGACAAGTTCACTGCCCTCTTCCTCAACATAAAGTTTAACTAGGGCACTGGTATCGAAATAACAGATCATCTTCGCTCCTCGCTTACCACCTCTGACAGATTCCTGGCTTTAAGATTCTTTTTGCGGACAGGGTTAATCCGACCCGGTTTATTTCCCTGCCAGAATGCCAGACCTTCTTCCACCATCCTGAAGGCTTCTTCCGGAACATTTAAACTGACAGGAGAAAGCTTAGCCACGGGAACGCCTCTTTCCGTAATGGTAATGGTCTCTCCCATTTTAACCTTCCGGATATAAAAGCTTAGCGACTTTTTAATTTCCCGAATTCCTGCCTTTTCCATATTTAATGCCTCCATAAAGATGTAGTGACTACATTATACCGTTTATGTAACCACTAAACAAGAGCAGATTAAAATCCGCCCGAAAGGAAACCACAACAGCAAAAACAAAAATGAAACGCCCCATGTTAACCCAACTATGGCTTTTGTCTTTTAAGCACCAACTGCGCTTCCCCCCTACCTACCTGCCCTGCCCGCAGCCTGGGGCAGGTTCGATGCAAATTTAACTACTGCCTTATTAAAATCAGGCTGATGGACAAATCGCTGAGCCTAGACATGGAAAGGGCAACAATGCTCCTTGCACTGTTAAGAGCGCCCATTGTGCCCACTTTTAGCGCTTCTTAAATTCTGCTCTTAAAATAAGCGAGACCGCCACCACGCCCAGTAATACAAGAAAATAGTAATATACCCAAGCTACCCTGCCAATGACCTCATAAGGCACATAAAACATTGGCGCAAAAAGGAACCATTTCGCCGGTAACGTAGGCAGCCAAACCAGTAAAGCAGTTAGAAATGGATCTGCTGGATAAGGCACTCTCGCCCAAGGCATCTCTTTTAGACCATAGAACAAAATATCTCTGTTGACGTTCCCTGGGTGATAATCTTTTGCTTGCATGAGTAATCTCTGTTTCTCTGTGTTTAAAAAGCTGAGAAGCTGAGGGTCAGCATCAAGCGGCGTAAGCGTATGAAAAAGCAACCAGATATTATGGATGTTATAAATGTCAGTAGTAAATATAACTTCTCTGGCTACCGTTTCTCTTGTTTCTCCAAGCCCCTCTTTCCAGAATAATCTGAGGAAAACAGGCGAGACAACCTCTGTGCGTGTCGCTATATGAGTTAGAGTGTCATGCCCTGTGCTTGGTCTATTATTGACCCATTGCATCTTAGGCAGATAGGCAGAGTAAGCAAGGCGTTCGAGTATTTTCAGTTTATCTTCAACTGTCTCGCCCCAAATTGCATGCATGCTGAGAGGCGGCCATCCTCCGTTACTACGCGGATCAGGAAAACTTAGTAAACCATAAATCCATAAGGTTTTATGTTCCATTCCATGTAAGAATATGGAATCCCATCCACGTCCAAAAAAAGAGCTTATTTGCGGCCGAAGATCAGTTTGGTCAAAACCAGAGATTTGGTCAAAATCAAAAATGGTCATCAGTTCAAAAGGAACACCACTTTGCCTGTTCTGCACAAAATTTGAGTAGGGATTACGATAAACAAGTAATCCGCTAAAATAGTAGAATAAGAAAACCCAAATTAAAACTTTAATGGAGAGAAAGGCTATGGCTTTCCTGTGTTTCAAAAACATCACTCCCGCCTTTAACGCTTTTTGCTTGTCTTCCCTGGTGCTCCTAATTTCAGCGCAGTGTCTTTTTACCAAGACTTTGGCAAGAACAACATAAACGAAAGCTAGGAGAAAAAGCGTCCAGTACGTAGCTATAAACTCAAGCATCAGCCCTTCCTCCCCATCACTACGGTTTACTCATCTAGCTAAACAACGGATTACTGCCTGATAAAAATTGGGCTGGTGTAGATGGTGTCAGTTGATATCATCTGTAATGGAACGTGTAATAATAGACAGATCCTATTGCCAAAGCTAACTGGATTGCAAAAGCCCCTGCATATATCTTGTTTTTCATTGTGGCATCCTTTTCCCAGAGCAAGGCAATTATAGCTATCGGCAAAGCCAATGCGTAATATATTTGGGAAACGGCACGAAGTGCAACACCTGCCTCACGTTCGCTTTCTGCAAGAATCCACGCAAACCAGAAAAAGCCTTCTCCAAGCAATAGCAGGTACGGCAGCGCAATCAGCAAGCCTTTGACTCTCTTTAATGCAAGAGACAAACCTGCAGAAATTGCAAACAACAGAAATATTGGCCAGAAATGCATCATGTTGCCGAATAAGCCAAGTCTATGGTTAAATATAAGCCCAAAATTTTCTATCCATAACCAGGCCAACAATGAAAGCACCATGGAGAGAAGGGCAATGATTTCCCTTTCTGGCCAATTCATTAAGATATTAATCGTTCTAATCCCCGCAACAGGTCGTTTTGTAGATATGGCGGATGTAACGAGAACAACATAAAAGAATAGAAAAATAAGCGGCCAATATGTGGTTATAAAATTAATAAAAGTGAGCACTAGCCCTTCCCTCCAATTATACAATACAAGTTAAACTAAACTCCACGAGGTGGGCAGTCCCAGGCCCCGGACCAAACCCAGCCAACAACATCGGGAAATTCCACTGAGTAGCATCCAAGTCATAAGTTTGCATATTCCTTGTTATAATAAACAGTTCAGGCTGGTTCGGCTGAACATAAGCCGGTGTGGAAAAAGCAAACCCCCCAGTGAAAACACCAACAACAAACAACACAGCGTCGCAAGCACCGGACGCTTTCTAGCCACATTCGCCAATTTTTGGTTTTTTCCTGCCAACATAGGAAGTTCACTCTCCTCAATATTTGTTTCAGCAATTATCGCCGAACTCGCGACATCCCTCCTTGATTCCACTGCAGAAACAAAATACAAGTAGTCATCCGGCCCCGGATAATCCAACGCATATGCCATTTTAAGGAAATATCCGGGGTTGGGAGACAGTTTTTAGACAGCTATTTGCTCATATTTCACC
>Ga0208734_100069_pt1 | contig 41143 bp, 39 predicted proteins | sample Subbio2Aug_QV11A_FD_184824 | JGI IMG/M metagenome (GOLD analysis project Ga0208734, IMG submission 184824) | Serpentinite rock and fluid subsurface biosphere microbial communities from McLaughlin Reserve, California, USA - CR12Aug_QV11A (SPAdes) | ecosystem: Environmental > Terrestrial > Deep... | reverse complement strand
TCAGGCTCTTATCCGCCCCGGCCAGCCTCTCTTTAGGCGACGTCTCCTATACTACCACGCCTGCCTCTTTTGTGTCAACTGCCTTTTTCTTCCCTCCTCACCAGCTTCTATATAACTGGCGAGTGACTTCTTAACTATACCACATGTCCAACATCAAAGTCAAACAAAATTCTTATGCTTTTTACAATATTATATGTCGCTGGCGAATTTATATGCCCATTCTACAATACAGGATATTACACGACCCGTTATGGCATCTCAGCAGTTATCCTATTCTTCTCTTGGTTTCATGGTGGGAAACAGAATTACATCTCTGATTGAGGGCATATCGGTCAGAAGCATTACCAGCCTATCGATACCTACTCCCAGTCCTCCTGCAGGCGGCATCCCGTATTCCAAAGCCCGAACAAAATCTTCATCCATCATATGAGCTTCTTCGTCACCGGCTGCTCTTTGTTTAGCCTGTTCGAGGAAGCGTTGTTTTTGATCAATGGGATCGTTTAGTTCCGAAAAAGCATTGGCCAGTTCCCGGCAGGTAATAAAGGCCTCAAACCGGCAGGTCAGCCTGGGATCTTCTTTTTTCTGTTTGGCCAGGGGCGATATTTCAATCGGATAATCCAGGATAAAAGTTGGCTGCACCAGGTATGGTTCCACAACAGCCTCAAAAACTTCATTAATTACTTTACCCCAGGTATCGGTTGCACCCACAAGAACCCCTATTTCCTGCGCTGCTTCTCTGGCGGCAGCATCGGAATTTATCAAGTTAAAATCTACTCTTCCATACCTCTTCACTGCCTCCAGCATGGTTAAGCGCGGCCAGGGTGGCGTAAGATCAATGGACTGCCCTTGATAACTTATCCTTGTAGTCCCCAAATTTTCCTGAGCGATATAGGCAATCATTTCTTCGGTCAGGGTCATCATATCGGAATAGTCCGCATAGGCCTGATACAGTTCCATCATGGTGAACTCGGGATTATGTTTTGTTGAAATACCTTCATTTCGAAAAACCCGCCCTAATTCGTAAACCCTCTCCATACCTCCAACCAGCAACCTTTTAAGATGCAGTTCCAAGGCAATGCGCATGTAGATGTCTATATCAAGGGCATTATGGTGGGTGATAAAAGGCCTGGCGGCAGCACCGCCAGCGATGGTATGCATGGTCGGGGTCTCAACTTCCAGAAAGCCGCGGTCATCCAGAAACCGGCGCATTGCCTTGATAATGCCGCTGCGCAAAAGAAATACCTTCCGCACCTCAGGGTTTGCTATCAGATCAACATACCGCTGGCGATAGCGCAGGTCGACGTCTTTGAGCCCATGCCACTTCTCCGGCAATGGTCGCAAAGACTTGCACAAGAGGGTAATCCGTCTGATATTGATGGTTGTTTCACCTGTTCTTGTCTTAAAGACTGGACCGGCGACACCGATAATATCGCCCAAATCCAGCTCTGTAAATAACTTGTACATTTTTTCGCCAATCTCATCCTGCCGGGCATAGACCTGAATTTGTCCGGTAACATCAAGTAGATGAGCAAAACTGGCCTTCCCATGTCCCCTTTTAGCAATCAACCGCCCTGCCAAAGAAACTTCCTGGTTTTCTAAATGCGCCTCCAAAGCTAACACTTGTCCCGCATGGTGGCTGACTTCAAACCTGCCACCGAAAGGATCCATCCCGGTAGCCCGGAGCTCGTCCAATTTTTGGTGTCGAACCTGCATTAATTCATTAAGTTCAGTTTCCATTCCCATCCCCCTATGCGATAGTTAACTCCAAATACTTCCGTGCCAAAAAAAGGGGCGGTCAAAGAGACCGCCCCCCCCCAAAAGCCGCTCACCCCATCTATCTCCTGCTGCTTGTTTGTTCCTGCCTCCTGCAAGGTAATGTCCCCAATAATGTACTCGGTGAGGGATAAAAATTACATTATAAATTAATGAAACATAAATTAATGAAACCGGGCATGAAATTCGCTTTCAGGCCAAATTAAATTTTAGAATATTAAATACTAGGGCAGTATTTCAAGCAGCTCATACTTCAATAATCCCACCGGAACCAGGACCTCAACCACGGCGCCAATCCGCTGGCCCATAATAGCTTTGCCCACCGGAGATTCGTTGGATATCTTGGCAGCTGACGGGTCAGCCTCCATCGAGCCAACGATTACATATTCCAGAACATCCCCGCACTCTAAATCCTTAAGCACCACCTTTGAACCTAAGGACACCTTGCCGGTATCTAATCCAGTATCATCAATAATTCTGGCATTGCGCAGCTTTTTTTCCAAAGTAAGAATGCGTCCTTCGATAAATGCCTGTTCATTCTTCGCGTCTTCATATTCCGAGTTTTCGCTAATATCACCGAACTCAATTGCCTGCTTAATTCTTTCTGCAACCTCTTTACGCCTAACGGACTTCAGGTGCTCCAGTTCCTGCTCCAGCTTTCTTAAACCCTCAACCGTAAGCATTACTTCCTTTTCAGACATGATAAGCTCTCCTTTAAGTTCTAATCTCAAGTCGTTAACTCAATATATGATATTAGCGGCCTTTTTATTCGGCACAAAGCCGGCAAAAGGCTTGATGTACTATAACAAGCACTGTCAACCAGGTTGAGCAGTGCTTGTCCGTCTCGTCAATATCTTCAAGGGTAATTATATAAACCTGTTCACCATTTGTCAAGAATGACTGAGATTTATTGGAAATAGAAACTTCAAATGGTTTTACAGGAGCGGATTTGGAGCGGTATTATTTTTCTGTTTCCCTTTTCCGGCAGCCGGGGCAAGGAAATTCACCGGCTGATGAAAATCATTCCCCTTGGACCCTAATTTTTTAGCCCGCTCCCGGATGGCGTCAATCTGTTCAGGGAGGATGGCCCGCTCAAAACTGCGGAAACCCGCTAGCTTAAAGCCATGCTTTGCGGCCAGCCGCTCTGTTTCTTCTACCTGTTCCAGGCTCAGGTCTCTGCCGAGGGTAAAGTTTTCTAACCGTCCTTCCAGAGCCAGCATCATTGTTTCGGCCATACAGGCATAAGAAGTTTTCGGCGGGAAACCGAAATTAAAATTAAAGTTTACATTGCCCGGCACCTCTACCACACCGCCCTCGATCACCAAAACGTCATCCCTGGTTTCTACCACTTTTTTAGATACATCCCTTGGTCTGGCAACATCACAAACTACGGCCCCCGGCAGCAAGTCTTCCGGCTCAATAACAGCCCCACCGTCAGAGGTAACTGTAATGATTATTTTAGCCCGGCGGATTGCCTCCTTAATGTTTCGGGTAACCTTTACAGCCAACCCGGTTTCTTCCATAATCTTGGCTGCCAGCCGATCCAGCTTATCCTCACTGCGGGCCACCAGGGTAAGGTATTTTGTTTCTTTAGCCATCAGCCTGGCACAGACAGCGCCAATTGATCCCGTAGCCCCAATAACAGCAATTTCCGCTTTTTCCAACTCTATTCCCATCATTTGGGCAGCTTTCCTGGTCCCCTCCATGGCAGTCGCCACAGTGTAGCTATTTCCAGTGGTAACTGCAATTCCAAGGTTTTTAGCCACTGTAACGCCTGCATCTCCCACCACCGAAGTCATCGCTCCCAAACCCAGGATTTGCGCTCCCAGTTTTTCTGCCAACCGGCCGGTCTTGATGATTTTTTGCAGCACATAGTCAGGTGGTAAATTTAGCATCTGCCGCGTTGTCAGAGGGCAGCCAACGAACCAGCCTTCTATCTCGCTATGGGCGGATTTCACACCGGTAATATGAGAAACCTTGAGCGACGGTATGTATTTTACTGCCCCTTCAACCCAGCTATCCGGCAGCTTACTGGCGATTTTAAATTTGCGTGAGACATCAGAAATATCTATCGGGTGAATCATAAAGGCAAATTTATTCATGCTGATTCCCTCCTGAACATAATAAAGAATACAAGTACTTAGCTTAAATTCGATTCAGTTTAATTTTTCGATCCGGGGCTGCCAACCCATCTGATCAAGGAGTTGGATATATTCATCCACAGCAATCTGTTCCGGTTTTTTACCCATGAGGGAAACCAACACTCCTTCCATTACATTGGTTCCAAAAGACCTGCCGTTTAGCTCCGGGGTTGTGGTCACCAGGGTTGCTATTCCCCTCTGACGCAAAAGATCTATATCTGCGGGGGTCACTGTGTTGGTTAAAATAGTTTTGCCCTTCAGAACATCAGGCAGATAGCGGCGAATCAAGTGAAAATCCCCGGCAATAATGTCTGCTTCCTGGTAATATTTTTCATGTTTGGACAGAATGATCTCTTGCCGCTCTCCGGTTGGGTAAAGCCATGCAAAAGGCACCTGAGATACTACCGGCATTAAAAGCCTTGCAATAACACCGATTGTAGCAAGGCTACGAATAGGGATCGGCAACCCCAACACAAAAATCAGGTCTCCAAATACCACAGCAGCACCTGTATCAACCAGGGCCTCGGCCATCCCAAATCTGTCCACCGCACTGACCACAAGAACTTTTTTGTCCTTAAATTGTATCCCTTGCTGCTCTGCCAAATAGCTGACTACCCTGCGCTCCAGGGTGTTTTTTAGCCCGCTGCCGTCAACGACAGGAGTAATCTTCGCTGCTTCGACTATTCTCTTTGCATCCCGCAGCACATAGCGGCGATTGCCCGCATAAACATAAAGATCTGTGCCACCTAAGCCGAAAGCGTCTACCTGACCATCGAGTTCTTTAATCATCGCAATGGCCTTACCCATATCTCCATCGGTACCCCGGCGCTCGATGGCAAATTTTTGGCCTAAAATCTCCGTCTCAACATTATGGTCTCGTTTGGAAGACCCCAAACTAACACTGACAACCCTCTTCACAGGCCAATTCTCCTTTCTCCCTTGTAATAAGGGAACGAATTAACCTTGCCAGGGCTTCCGGGTCAACATGCACATCTCCCGCTATGGGAGACTGACCCAACTCAACTCCAACTACTTCCCGATCAAGCAAGGCTTCGCTTAACCTGATCCGATAATTTGAACCAAGCACCACCACCACATCATGGGAGCGGATTCTGGCGACCAACTCCATCAAGTGGTTCATAAAATCCAAACCGTTTTGATTGCGGGCATATTCCCATCGTTCCTGATCCGTCATCAAAAACCAGAAGTCTACCCCTTCTCTAGCCAACATATCAACCAGTTCCCTTTTATTTTCCACCGGGAAACCTACGACTGCCACTTTATTTCCCTTGCGGACTTCTCCTATTTTTTCCAGCCTCGAAATAAAGGTTCTGTCCAAATTCAGACGGTTAGCAACTTCTTGCTGAGAAAAACCCCTCAGCCTGAGTTCCACTATTTGATCAATAATGTTATTGATTTTGTTGCGGCTGATCAATTTTTCTCCGATTCTTTGCAGCTCCATCTATTCACCCCCATAATGTGCACAATTCTGTGAACATCCTCATGTTACCAAATAGTTTATCTTTTTGCAAGTCCGGAGAAAACCCTCGGTTTCAATAAAAAAAGCCCAAACTGGGCTTTTTAATCGAAACTCAAATGACTTTATCAACTCCATTCCCTGATCACATAAGCTCTTTCAAACAAGTCAGCAGGAGATGCTCTATCTCTTTCATTTCGGTCAGTTGGTTTATCTGGTCCCTGATGCGGGCGGCGCCCCGCAGCCCTTTAAGGTACCACGCCAGATGCTTCCGCATTTCCCGCACACCAGTCCATTCCCCCTTAAATTCCACTGCCATTTTGAGGTGGCGGAGGGCCATTTGAATTCGCTCCACATCTGAGGGTGGGGGCACCTTTTCTCCGCGCTCAATCATAGCTGCCGTCCGGTGAAAAATCCAGGGGTTTCCCATGCTGCCCCGCCCGATCATTACTCCGGCACAGCCTGTCGCAGAGAGCATTCGCACCGCATCCTCAGGTGTAAAGATATCCCCGTTGCCGATTACCGGCACATCCACCGCTTCAACTACCTGGCGGATGATCCCCCAGTCAGCCTGCCCACTGTAAAACTGCGTGCGGGTACGGCCATGGACAGTCACTGCGGAGGCTCCGTTTTTTGCCACCAGCCTGGCTATCTCTACCCCGTTAACACTGCTCTCATCCCAGCCCCGCCTTATTTTCACGGTTACCGGAACTTTCACTGCCTTAACCACAGAGTAGACAATTGCTGCCGCCAGGTCAGGGTCCCGCATTAAAGCAGCTCCCTCCCTGTTTTTGACAATTTTCGGCGTAGGACATCCCATATTGATATCAATCAAATGCGCCCCATTTTGTTCCACCAGCTCTGCTGCGGCAGCCATTTCTTCCGGATCAGAACCAAAAATCTGAACGGCTATCGGGCCTGTTTCTCCCGCTAAATCAAGGAGCAGCCTTGTCCGCTGGTTATTAAACAAGAGGGCTTTATCGCTGATCATTTCACTAAAGATCAGTCCACATCCTGCCTCTTTCGCCAGCATCCGGAAGGCCTTATCGCTGATACCAGCCATCGGGGCAGACACAATCCTGTTTGGGATCAGCACATTACCAATCTGCATTAATAATATTCCGCCTCATGCATGTTTTCCTTTGAAAGCACCCCAGATTATTTTTCATCCAAAGGGCGCATGGTATTCCGTTTGTAAATAATCCTTAAACCTTCCAGAGTAAGAAAGGGGTCCACCTTATTGATAGCCGGGCTTTCCGGTCCAATTAGCTTTGCCAGGCCTCCGGTAGCTACTACAAAAGCACTGCCGCCCAGTTCAGCTTTCATCCGCGCAACAATCCCTTCCAACTGCCCGACAAACCCAAAAATGATGCCAGCCTGCATAGCAGATACCGTATTTTTGCCAATTACATATTTGGGGCGGGCCAATTCTACCCGGGGTAGTTTAGCCGCATGCAGAAAAAGAGCTTCCATGGAAATCCCTATCCCTGGGGCAATGGCCCCCCCCAAGTATTCCCCATCACCGGAAATGGCATCGAAAGTGGTAGCCGTGCCAAAATCAACTGCCACAACTGGGCCACCATATAATTCATAGGCGGCGACCGCGTTGACAATCCGGTCTGCCCCAACCTCTTTGGGATTATCAAACCTGATGGGCATGCCTGTTTTTACTCCCGGACCAATGACCAGAGGCTCCACCCGAAAATAACGCCGGGAAGCTGTCTCCAGGATCGGAGTCAGCGGCGGAACTACGGATGAAATTGCTATACCATTTACCATTGACATTGCCAGGCCATAGTAATCGAACAGTTGCTTAAACAGCATCCCTAACTCATCGGCTGTTCTTTGCCGGTCCGTGGAAACCCGCCAATTTACGGCTAGCTTTTCTCCCTCGTAGACCCCCAGTACGATATTGGTATTGCCAACGTCAATCACCAAAAGCATAACAACATCCCCTCTCCGGTGGCTAAATCTGGCTTGATTCTAGCATGTCCGCAGCCCTTTGGGAAGATTAACTAGGCTCTGGCGGAACTTTCCGGCAGCAATCCGGCGGCAAGAAGAGAACGGCGGACAGAAATGGCTACTCCAGCTGCCAGGATTATCTTCAGGCCATCTAAAGGAATAAAGGGGATTACCCCCAGCATCACTGCCTTTTCCATTGGCCATCCCAGTACCAGGGCCAGTTGAATCGCTCCCAGGGTATAAGCAATGACCAGGCTTGCCACCATGCCTGTTAACATCCGCCCGTAACCGGCTCCTTTACTGTTCTCGACAATTTTGCCTAAAATATAAGCACCCACAACAAACCCAAACAAGTAACCGCCTGTATGGCCAATAAGCACACCAATCCCGGCTTTGGCCTGGGCAAATACTGGCAAGCCGATCGCTCCTAAAAGCAAATACACTACCATCGACATGGCCCCTAACTTGCTGCCAAGAATTGCTCCGGCCAAAAAAACGGCAAAGGTCTGCCCGGTGAGGGGCACCGGAGAAAAAGGCACCGGAATGGATACTTGGGCTAACACTGAGGTAATCGCTGCAAACAACGCCACCAAAATTAGAGATCGCAGTTTCATCTTTCAAAACTCCCTTGTTTAAATTTAGCATGTCATGTTTTCGTTAACCAACAAGGCTTTCCTGGTTAACAATTAGTCTGCAAAAAAATTCCCCCGAACAAGTTCTCTTACCCCTCGGCCCTTAATGTGACGTCCCCCGCATAGAAACTCTTTATCCCCACCTCCCCTGCTACCAATAGGGCTCCGTTATCGTCAATATCCAGGGCAATTCCGGAAAACTGCCCCTCGGGAGCTTTAACCTGGACTGGCCTGCCTAGAGTAACATTCATTTTTTTCCAGGCGTCCTTGATCGGATTAAACCCCTGGTTTAAATAGGAGAAGTAAAACGCCTCCATATGGGCCAGCAGGCTTTGAGTCAATAGCACCCTGGAGAAAGGCTGCCCTCTTTCGATAGCCAGGGAAGTTGCTGTAGTATATAGATCTGGGAGCAAGTCCTCTATGGAAAGGTTAACATTTAACCCAATTCCAACAATCCCATAATGGATTCGTTCCGTTTCCGCCTTTAACTCTGTTAAAATTCCGCATACTTTCTTGCCGTTAACCAGGATGTCATTCGGCCACTTGATGCCGGGCTTTAAACCGCTCACTTTTTCAATCGCATTCGCCGCAGCCACAGCCGCCACCATGGTCAGGTGTGGCGCCCTTGACGGCTGAATGGCCGGCCTAAGTATGATGGAAATCAATATTCCCTTGCCGGCAGGTGAATGCCAGTGGCGACCCATCCGGCCCTTTCCGCCTGTCTGGCTATCGGCCAGCACTACAGTACCTTCTTCCGCTCCTTTCTCCGCCAAGCGACGGGCCTCCTCATTGGTTGAAACAACTTCCGCAAAATAACAGACTGACTGGCCAAGCTTGCCCGCATTCCACCCTGCGGATATCTCTTCAGGGTAAAGCTTATCCGGAACAGCCAACAGGCAATGGCCTCTCCGGGGCTGGGAATCAATCTGATATCCTGCTTCTCTTAAAGATTGGATGTGCTTCCATACAGCCGTCCGGCTGACCCCCAGCCGGCGGCTCAGTTCTTCTCCGGACAGGTATTCTCCACTGCTCTGCCGCAACAAGGCTAGAATGTCTTTTTTCAATCCAGTTCCTCCTGCCCAAAATGGATAACACTGCCAACTTCTCGACCAATATTCTAAGACACTACACCTTGATTGTCAATATAGTCACGAATTATAGTTGACGATCCAGCTTCTGGCTACCGCCCTGAAAGCGCTCAGGGCTGCTATGATTAAGCAATCCGGGATGTCCGGGTGTTTTTTAATGGTTGTCCAGCCAGGACGCCAGTGGCCTGACCCCCTTCAACTGCCAGAGTACCATTGACCAAAACCCATTCCACCCCTGTCGCTAAAATATTGGGTTTTTCCCGCAAGGCCCGGTCAAGGATGGATTCCGCATTAAATACCGCAATATCAGCCTTGAATCCTGGCGCCAAAAGGCCCCTATCCGCCAGGCCCAGCCGTTTAGCAGGCAAGGAAGTCATCTTTCTTACCGCCTCTTCCAGAGTAAGCAATCCTTCCTCTCTGACAAAGCGACCCAGCACACGGGGATAATTACCATAGGATCTGGGGTGAATAACAGAGCCATCGGATCTAAGGCCGCCATCACTTGCCATCATGATTAACGGGTGCTGCAAGGCCATTCGCATATCATCAGGCCCGATCGACTCCCTGGTGCTTCCCACGTCCAGGCTGGAAAACTGGTATGCATAAGCATCCCCGGTAATGTCCAAGCCGCTTTTAGCCGCCTCTTCCATCATTGTTAAGACCCGGCCCATTTTGCCCCAGTTCTGCCGCTGGGCGGTTTTTACGTGGGAATACTGCACCGGCACCTGAGCCCGGAAACCAATTTCAATAGCCTCCTCCAGTGATGTCAGGACATTATCCTCTTCACACCTGATATGAGCGCTGTAAAAGCCGCCAAATTCTTTCAGCACCCGGCAAAGTTCCACCAGTTCCTCTGTTTTTGCCAGGGATTGGGGCCAGTAATCCAGTCCTACTGACAGACCAAAGGCTCCCGCCATCAGCCCCTGGGCTAAATCCTCCTGCATCTCTTTTACTTCCACATAATTCGTCGTCCGGTTGACCCCGCCGGCAACCTTCTCACGCAGGGGCCTGTAACCGACAAACAGCCCAAAGTTGACCCCTGTCGGACCCAAGGCATTAAAATAGTTTTCAATCGACGGGACAGAAGTGCCACAGTTGCCGCCAATTTGGGTGGTAACTCCTTGCAAAAGCACCATTTCCCCCGGCTTTCCGGTTAGCCAGTATCGCTCGGTATGGGTATGGATATCAATAAAACCCGGCGCTACAACCAGGCCTTTGACATCGATGGATCTGGCGCCAGGAACCGGAATAAAACTGCCCACCGCAACTACATGCTCTCCCTTTACGGCCACATCAGCAAACCTGGCCCTGGATCCAGTTCCATCCACCACCAGACCACCTTTTAAATAAATATCGCAATCCAGCAGTTGTGGTTCTGGCACAGGAGGGGCAGTTACAGGATCCTGATCCCGGCTTTCTGCCGCTCCAGGTGTCAGCCATTGGTGCCAGTAAGGCTGGCCCAAAAAAGACACTACCGCAACAGAAGCAGCCCCAGTAATAAACCGCCGGCGTGACAACCGCATGTCGAACTTCTCCTTTTCTCCTCTAACACGGGATTCACTCCACTAAAGGGAAAAATTCGACAAAAACTTATCTAATCCTGTCTTTCCCCCAAAGATAGGCCGAAAAAAAACCGGACCCTCTTGGCCCGGAAAAGCAATTCTTGATCACAGATGACTAGCCGTTCCAATTACGGCGGGTTAATGGGTTGCGTGCGGACAGCATCGTCGCCCGCCGACTTTGGCATCTTTAAACCTAAATAAACCTGATGGCAAACTCGGGGCAGTGCGGAGTACAATATCCACAGAGCAGGCATTTGTCATGATCGACCACTGCCTTATTTTCAGCCATTGACAAGGCATGGTTGGGACAGGCATCGATACAAGTGCCACAGCCCTTGCAAAACCTGGAGAGAAGCAACAATTTTTTGCTCTTTTGCGAGATGACCTCTGCCTCCGGCAGGCCGGAGACACCAAACAATTTCAAGTTAATTATCAGCTCAGCCTGGGAAACTACCCCAACGGAAACTGCGTGAATGCCCTCGATTGCCCGCACCCAGTTGATACTTTCTTCCATTCGATCAAGCAGGAGCCCGCCGGCCAGAGCTTTCATGGCATATACCCCTTTCCCCCGGGAAGCTGCAAAATTAATAGCCTCAATCATGCCTTCTATGGAGCCATTCAAGATACCCATGCCTACTATGTTAATAATGGGAAAAACAACATCGATTTCCTCCCGTTCGGCTGCCAGGCGGGCTATCCGCACGTCATGGGTAGAAATCCCCACCGCACTGATCACCTTTTGATCCTTCATTTCATGTAAAAATTTCAAGGCCCCTGCTCGCACCTGGAAAACATCCGGGTTTACCCTGGCCGCATGAAGATGAAAAATCTCGATCCTGTCCCGCTGCAATTCATTTAAAGCCTTCTCGACGGCGCGGGCCATCAGGTCGTAGGTTTCTGCGTGAGATTTGGTAGCAATGGTTACCGGTGCGGAAAAACCTTTTAAAGCTTGGCCAATGTAGCTCTGAGTTCTGTAAACTTCCGCCGTGTCAATAAAATTAACTCCCCACTCCACCGCCTGACGGATGATTGCCGCGCAGGTATCCGGCGGCAGGTTAGCCTGCATGGGGCCCATGGGCAGGACGCCCAGGCAGAATTCCGTTACCTTAAGACCGGTATCGCCTAATATTTTTTGCTGCAACTTGCCTCACACCTCTCCACAGTATTTTTTAATGAATATTATTGTATTTTTATATCAGCCCTAACACTCTCAAGCAATTTAACAGAAACAAAACCGCCGCTAAGGCAATAATGGCGTAGAGCCAGTGCCATTTTGGCCCAACTTCCAAGGGTGACCGGTCAAACATGCCGGACATAGTTAAGGTAGTGCCGGAAAAGGGTGACACAATCAGGGCCAAACTCCAGGAACTGGCAATTACCGTTGCCATAAAAACCGGAGAGATACCAAAGGCCTCCGGATTAAAGCTGGACATGATCGCTGTGCCTGTCACCACCGGATGGACACCAATAAATGCTGCGCCAATTAGCATTAAAGCCACAACGAGGCTGATGCCCCAGGGATCAGCACCCACCAGATAATTAATCAAGGCGGGTATCTTGGTCCCTAAACCCGCCAGGTTGACAGCAACAGCAAAAAAGCCGGCACAGGCAAACATCACAATCTCGTTTTTCATCCGCGGAAGGCATTCAGATAAATAGTTATGCCTTAACAGGTTTTTCCATTCATGAAAGCAGTTGATTAATAGAGCCAAGACTAAGGGGAAAAACATGCTGACCAATGGGACCACAACAAAAATGCCCCATTTCAAAAAACCCTCGATCAATAAAATCAGGATAAAAGCCGTTCCGGAAATCAGACAAACTTCTAACAACCGGCCCCTGGCATGTGAAGAAGTGGGCTTGGACCCTCTGTCCCCAGGATGCTCCTGAACAGGCTCAGTGGCGAAAAGCCAGAAACCCACCCCCACTAGCGAAACAGTAATGCCTGCAGCGAGCCCGGCGGGCAGCACATCAAAATAACGCAAACCGTAGTAATAAATTGCCAGGGGTATCGGGTTCATATTGGTTGACCAGGAAACCGCACCGATATATCCTCTGATCATGGCCTGCGCCAGGCGCAAATCAGGATTCTGTTTGCTGCCATTTAACAATTGGCTGGTTAATGGTACAGCTGCAATATTCAACAAAGCACCCAGGCCATGACCCATCACCATGGCAATGGAATACTTGCGCTTGCCATGCATTTGCCCATTGGAAAGAGCATCTAAAGCCGCAAGGTAACGGCTGAATTTTAGCGGCAACCCCAGCAAGGGAGCCAACACAATTAATGAAATAATACTTAAGTTGGCGCCAAAACCCTGCAGCCAAAGGGCTACCGGCGCACCTGCTTTAAACATCAGTATACTGCCAGCAGCCAGCAAGATTATGGAAGTATAGCGGGAATGGCGGCTGACGGCAGGCAGACATACCAGCATAGCCACAAAGGCTAAATAGTAGATTAGTGGATTCAGCTGGTTTAAACTAAAAACCATCTTGATCAGATGGATAAAAACCATTAATAAAATAAGACTGCTGCGTAAAGTTACTATTCCCGGACCACTGAACATTTACGATAATAGCCCCTTTGCATAAAGCGCGATATGAGTTCTTTTTTCTTCTTCGACACTTTATTCCTATTCCCTGCTGCGAACTGAGATAAATTGACAATCATAATCAGCCCATGCTACAATTGCCCATAGATGCACAACTGATCTGAACAAAGGCCTCCCGCAAAGGCTTGCATGAAAGGGGTTTAGGGATAACTTTTATGAAAAAAATTTACCTTGATCACGTAACTACCACACCGGCCAGAACCGAAGCAGTTCAGGCAATGTGGCCATATTTTGGTGAAATATTCGGCAATCCCGGCAGCTTTCACTCAACCGGCCAGAAAGCCCATGCAGCTATTGAAGCAGCCCGGGCAAAAACAGCCCAGGCTATCGGTGCCAGGCCTGCCGAAATTGTTTTTACGAGCGGCGGGACTGAAGCAATTAATATGGCCATCAAGGGAATTGCCCGAGCCAATAAAAAGAAAGGCAACCACATCATCACCTGTGCCATTGAACACCACGCCTCCCTTAATTCCTGCAAAGCATTAACAAAAGAAGGTTTTGAAGTTACCGTTCTGCCGGTAGATAATAATGGAATGGTCAGTGCGGCGGAAGTTGCTGAAGCTATTACCGACCAGACCATCCTGGTCAATATCATGCATGCCAATAACGAGGTTGGCACTATCCAGCCCATTAAAGAAATTGCCCAAATTACCAGAAAAAAAGGGGTTTATTTCCACACAGATGCCTGCCAGACCGTAGGAAGACTGCCAATAAACGTGGAAGAAATGGGCTTCGACCTTTTGTCCCTATCCGGCCACAAGATTTATGGCCCCAAAGGTGTCGGGGCATTATACATCAAAAAAGGGGTCAAGTGGCAGCCATTGTTTAACGGCGGGGCGCAGGAAAGGCTCCGGCGATCTGGAACCGAGAATGTTCCCGGCATCGTCGGTCTAGGCACGGCCCTGGAACTGGCTTCGGCTGAGATGGCAACAGAAATGCCCCGCCTGGCCAGCCTGCGGGACAGGCTAGCAGAGGGGCTGTTAGCCAAAATTAAAAGGACCAGATTAACCGGACACAAAACCAACAGGCTTCCTAACCATATCAGCCTGTTGATAGAGTTTATCGAAGGGGAATCCCAGTTGTTAAGTCTGGATGCAAAGGGAATTTCCGCTTCTACCGGCTCAGCCTGTACCTCCGGCTCCCTGGAGCCTTCCCATGTGCTTCTGGCCATGGGTATTCCCCACGAACAGGCTCACGGTTCTCTGGTGCTGTCTTTAGGAAGGGACAACCAACTGGAAGATATTGATTTTCTCCTGACTGTCTTTCCCGAAATAGTTGAGCGGCTGCGCTCTATTTCTCCTCTGGATGAAGATGTTGAAACTCCGATCGGGTCTACCTGCGGCAGCTGCCAAACTTTCCGCACTTGCCGCACTTAAAAATGGATCTTAGCTTCAGCTTTTTGAGAGGATGATTTCAATGTATTCGGAAAAGGTAATGGATCATTTTCAAAACCCCCGTAATGCCGGAGACATGACAGATCCGGACGGTGTAGGTCAGGTGGGCAACCCCAGCTGTGGGGATATTATGAAAATCTTTATTAAAGTAAACGACGACGTGATAACGGATATAAAATTTAAAACCTTCGGCTGCGGCGCTGCTCTTGCCACCAGCAGCATGGTCACCGAAATGGTTAAAGGCAAAACCATTGCCGAAGCCCTACAGGTTACCAACAAGGCGGTTGCAGAGGCACTGGACGGTCTGCCTCCCAAGAAAATGCACTGCTCCAACCTGGCGGCTGACGCCCTCCATGCCGCTATAGAAGATTACCGGCAAAAACAAAACAAGCAATAACCGGTGAGCCATATCACCTTCGCAGCAAAGGGGTAATGGTCTTAAAAACCATATGCCAGGTGCAGATACTGCCCCAGTTGCCAAGAACTGGGGTTTTTAATTTCTCCGGCAGTTAAACTTTACCAGCTTTAAAAAGGGGGTTTTTGACAATGTTAAAAAGATTAAAACAGATTTTATCCGCTGGAATTGTCCTCGCCACCATTCTGTTGTTAGCTGGCTGCGGCCCTAAACCGGAACCGGCGGCCGTCAGGTGGCAGGCGACCATAACCGATGACTCAAAGGCTACGGTGACCCTGACAGCCAGGCCAGAGCGAATTGTCTCTTTAAGCCCTTCTCTGACGGAGATCCTCTTTGCCCTGGGCCTGGGAGACCGGGTGGTTGGGGTTACCTCCTGGGATGATTATCCCCCGGAGGTTAAACAAAAACCTGTTGTGGGCGACTTAAAGGCCGGAGCTGAAGCCGTTTTGGCCCAGAACCCGCACCTGGTCCTGGCTTCCGGACTGAACATGGCCACGGTAGATACCCTGCGCCAAACCAAGGTCCCGGTGCTGGTTTTTGACCCCCAGAGCATGGAGGATATCTTTCATACCATTATCAGGATTGCCCAGGCCACCGGAGTAGAACAAAAAGGCCAAGACCTGACCGGGAAAATGCAGCGGGAATTAACGCAAATCACCGCTTCGTTGCCGGGCACGGACCGGGTTACCGTTTTTATTGAAGTTGGCTGGGATCCCCTGTTTACTGCCGGCAACGCTACCTTTTTACATGACATCACCACCCTCGCCGGGGGGCAAAACATTGCTGGGGATGTTACCGGATGGGTGCAGTACAGCACAGAAGACGTTATTGCTAAAAACCCGGCAGTGATTATTACTACTACCGGCCATGGCACAGACCCCGTCAGCACAATTAAAAAGCGGCCCGGCTGGGACAGGATTACAGCTATCCAGAACGGGAGAGTGGTGGTTTTAGACCCCAATCTGGTGTACCGCCCCGGGCCTCGAAGCGTGGAACTGGTGCGGGAACTGGCCCGTAACCTTTATCCGGCCGCCGGCAAATAAGTATGCATGAACCAAACTGGCTTGCCAGGCTCCGGCTGTTTTTGCCCGCCAGCCTTTTTTGCCTGGGCTTGGCACTGATCCTGGGCATTGCCCTCGGCAGTGTAAAGCTGCCCGCAATTACTGTAGGGGAAATCCTGCTGGCCAGACTGCCGCTTTTGGGAGACCGGATTGTCCCCCACTGGCCCCAGCACCTGGAAGCCATCATCTGGCAGGTGCGCCTGCCACGGGTGATTTTGGCCGCCCTGGTCGGGGCCAGCCTGGCAGTAGCGGGAACGGCTTTCCAGGGTCTGCTCCGGAACCCCTTAGCCGATCCCTACACCCTGGGCGTCTCCTCAGGCGCAGCCGCCGCTGCTGCCTTTACCATTGTTTTTGGTGTAACCTACGCCGGTACCGGCCTCTTTGTGTTGCCCGTGGCGGCCTTTCTGGGGGGCCTGATAACCGTAATCCTGGTCTACCGCATTGCCTTAAGCACCGGCCGCTTGATGATCCATACCTTGATCCTGGCTGGGATCATCGTCGGGTCTTTCATGTCTGCCCTGTTGATGTTTTTTATCGCATTAGCCGGTGACGGGGTGCACCAGATCCTGGCCTGGCTGATGGGCAGCCTTGCCTTCAAAGGCTGGGGCCAGATATGGATGCTGGCCCTGTTTTTAGCCATTGGCCTCACCGCTATCCTGGCCTTATCCCGGGATTTAAACTTATTAGTATGCGGCGAAGAATCCGCCCAGCAATTAGGCAGCAATACTGAACAAACCAAAAAACTCCTGCTCCTGGCGGCTACCCTGATCACCGGCGGAGCCGTTGCTGCTGCCGGCACCATCGGGTTTGTTGGCCTGGTAGTACCCCATGTGATGCGTCTTTTGGTGGGGCCGGACCACCGGGTGCTGGTACCCCTCTCTGCTATTGCCGGCGGGTTGTTCCTGGTGCTGGCCGACACAGCAGCCCGCACCGTCCTGGCCCCGGTGGAACTGCCAGTAGGAGTCGTTACCGCAACCCTGGGGGCGCCGTTTTTCTTATTCCTCCTCATCAGCAAACGATATCCGGCAAGGAGCTAAACCAATGGCCGTCAAGTTTTCTGTCCTGGGAGCCACCTATGCTTACGAATCCTTTCCTGTCTTGAATGATATTTCCGTAAACCTCCCCACCGGTGGTTTTATCGGCATCATCGGCCCCAACGGTTCGGGCAAATCCACCCTGCTGAAAGGCCTGGCGGCCACCCTCGCCCCCAGGACAGGAAGTGTTCTTTTGGATGGCAAGGAGATTAACAAGTGGTCCCGGCGGGAGCTGGCCCGCCAACTGGCGGTTGTCCCCCAGGAAACCACCGCCGCTTTTGACTTTACTGCGGAAGATGTGGTGTTAATGGGCCGCAGCCCCTATCTGACCGGCTGGCAGGCGGAATCCCCGGAAGATCTGCAAGCTGCGGCGGAAGCTATGGAGCTTACCGGAACCTGGGATCTGCGCCACCGCCCCATCACCCACCTTTCCGGCGGGGAACGGCAGCGGGTGTTCATTGCCCGGGCCCTGGCTCAAAAGACCCCAGTAATCCTTTTAGACGAACCCACCGCCCACCTGGACATCAATCACCAGGTAGAGGTATTAAACCTGTTGCGGCGGTTAAACCATCAAGGGGTAACTATAATTATTGTCTTTCACGATTTAAACCTGGCAGCCCAATACTGCAGTCAAATGATCCTTTTACACCAGGGCAAGATCTATGCCTGTGGCAAAGTGGAAGAAATCTTCTCCACCGAAACCATCCGTACAGTGTACCAGACAGAGGTTTTGGTGGGTTATCACCCGATCACCGGCGTACCCCAGGTGACACTGCTGGGCAAAAAGACCGCGCCCGCCGCTCATAAGCCCCGGATCCACGTAATCGGGGGCGGGGGAGCCGCCGCCCCCCTGCTCAGCCGGCTGGTTTACCTGGGCTACCAGGTTTCTGCCGGGGTATTGAACAAAGGAGATACCGACTGGCACCTGGCCCGGCTCTTGGGCATTCCCATGGCTGAAGAGGCCCCTTTTTCCCCCATTTCCCAAGGAGCCTGCCGGCACAACTTATCCCTGATCTTAAAAGCCGGACAGGTGATTTTGCCGCCGATACCCTTCGGCAGCGGGAACCTGCTTAATCTGCAGGTATTAGCAGAGGCTATGGAGATGGGGGTAAAAGTAGCTGCCGTTATACCTGATGACATTAGCCTGCGGGACTATACCGGAGGTCAGGCCGCCTTCCTGTATCAGCAGTTAACAGAAAAAGGGATGAGGAGTTTTCCAGACAACCAGCAGTTAATTTCTTCCCTGGCACCGTAAAAACGGGATGCGCAGGAACTTCTTTGCCGCCAAAACCGACAAGAATAAGCTCACAGCAGTCAGCACAATTGCGCCTCCCGGCGGGAGATCCAAATAAAAGGAAATGACTAGCCCTAAAAAAACAGCTATGATGGCAAAACCGACTGAATAAGCCAGACTTACCCAAAACCCCCTGTTCAACTGCAAGGCAGTAGCGACGGGGATAACCAACAGGGCTGCTACCAGCAGTGTGCCTACTACCCGCATGGCTGCCGTCACCGTCATGGCGGTCAGCACCACCAGGAGCAGGTTAAGCCTTTCAACAGGGATGCCGCTAACCCGGGCAGCCTCTTCATCCAAAGCCACCGCAAACAGCTCTTTATGGAACAAGGCTATCGTCCCCATTACAAATAAACCAATAGCCAGCATCATGATTAGATCAAAGCTGGTTACGGTCATGATACTGCCAAATAGATAACCCATGGCTTCCGTTCCCAACCCCATACTCCTGCTCATGATCACCAGTCCCAGAGCTAAACTGGCATAGAGCATGATAGCCAAGGCAATATCACCCTGAGCTGCCCGCCGCGCCCGCAGCTTTTCAATTCCAACAGCCACCAGGGCCGAAAAGAGGACTGCCGTCAAAAGGGGCTCAGCCCCTAGCAGCCAGCCGATGGCCACACCGGTAAAGGCAGCGTGGCTCAAGCCCTCTCCCAACAGGGACAGGCGCTTCACAACCAAAAAAAGTCCGATAGCCGGGGAAACAGCTCCCACCACTAAACCTGCAGCCATGGCCCGCAGCATAAAACCGTATTGAAATATTTCGGGCATCCCTTCTCCTCCTAGCGCTACCGCAAAAGGTTGACCTGCCGCGGGAATGTGCAGGGCAGTTCATAGTAACCGTAAAGTTCCAGCATGTTTTGCTGCAGCATGTCCCTGGCAGGGCCATGAAAAATGATCCGCCTGTTTAACCATACGATATTGATGGCATGGGCCACTACCGCCCCTATGTCGTGAGACACCAGGATCAAGGTCAGTCCCAGTTCTTTGTTTAAATCAGCCAGGAGATGATAAAACCTTTCTCTGGCTGCAGGGTCTACCCCTACAGCCGGCTCATCCAAAATCATCAATTCCGGCTGGCCTGCCAAAGCCCGGCCAATCGCAACCCGTTGTTTTTGCCCGCCGGATAAGTGGCTGACCGCCCGCTGGCGGTAATCCTGCAAACCTACCATCTCCAAAGCCCAGTTAACCGCGTCCCGGTCAGCCGGGGAAAATTTCCGGCCAAGCCCCACCCTGGCAAAGCGGCCGGCAGCCACTACCTCTGCCACCGTAGCCGGGAAACCGCTTTCCAACTGGGCAGCCCGCTGGGACACATAACCTAACTTTACCCAGTCTTTAAACTCTGCCAGGGGTTGGCCAAAAAGCTCCACCTGGCCACTTTTGGGAGCCAGGAGCCCGACCATGATCTGCAAAAGGGTAGTCTTGCCGGCGCCGTTGGGACCGATCAGCCCTAAAAAGTCACCCCGATTTACCTCCAGGCTGACCCCTGCCAGCACGGGTTCCTGCTGGTAGCTAAAATTGACCTGCAATAAAGAAACCACCCGGGAATTCACTTTTGCACCCCCAGGCCCAGCTTCAAATTAATCAGGTTTTTCTCCATGATGGAGAAATAGTCCTCTCCGGCAAGTTCCTGTTCTTTGGTTAATCCTTCGAGCGGGTTTAAGATTAACACCTGGGCCCCGACTTCTTTGGCCAGGGTTTCGGCTATCCTGGGATTGGCCAGGGTCTCGGAAAAAATGAACTTGACTCCTGTTTCCCTTACCATCCGCACCAGCCTGGCCATCTGGGCCGGGCTGGGCTCGGCCTCCGGCGACAATCCCATTATCGGAACCTGTACCAAGCCGTACCTATGTGTCAGGTAGCCAAAAGCGGCATGGGAAGTTACAATTGCCTGGCCCGCCTTGTCATGTAAAGCCGCCTGATAGCGGGCATGCAGGTTGTTCAGCCTCTCCTGCAGTGCTGCCAGGTTTTTTTGATAAATAGCGGCACCTTCAGGATCGGCCTGCTTCAGACCGGCGGCAATGTTAGCTGCCATTTGTTTGGTCAGCAACGGATCCAGCCACACATGAGGGTCATACTCGCCGTGGTGGTGTTCATCCTTTTTTAGGCTCTCCCCCTCTTTTTGGTCATGGTCCTTGGTATGGCGGTGATTATGGTCATGTTTTTTTTCCTGTTCAGCCGGTAAGTGTATGTATTTTAAAAGCTCCAACCCGCTGCTCGCCTCTACCACTATTAACCGCTGATTTTCCGGCAGCTGCACCAGGCGTTCAGCCCAGGGCTCCATTCCCGCGCCGTTAAAGACAAATACTTGGGCCTCCTGCAGTAAGGACATTTGGCGGGCTGTAGGCTCCCAGTGATGGGCCTCAGCACCCGGCGGCACCAGCGAAACCACTTCTGCCCTCTCTCCTCCTACCTGTTCCGCTAAAAAAGCCACCGGGTAAAAAGTAGCTATTACCTTAATGGGTGAAAACGCCGCCACCTGCGGCTCAGGAGCTGAAGCCGTCCGGCCCCCGCAGCCAAACAAAAAAAGAGTCGCACCTAACAATAGTACCAAGCTAAACACTTTGGCTTTCATTTAGATACCCCCATTCCTAATTTTTGGCAACCAGCGCAATAGCCGTACAATTCAAAGGCATGGCCAACCAGTTGAAAACCGTGCTCCTCAGCCCGGGATAAAAAAGAGGCGTCCACCAGGCATCCCTCCAGGCAGACCGATCGACCGCAACCGATGCAGACCAAATGGTGATGATGACCCCCGCCAATCTCGAATTTGGAGGATTCCGCTGACCGCAGGTCGATCTGGTGAAGAATCCCCATCTGGGCTAAAAGATGCAGGTTGCGGTAAACAGTGTCCAGGCTAAGACCAGGAAACTCCTGCTGCACTGCAGCCAGGACATCCCGCGCACTGGTTGGGCCCTTGGACTTTAACAGCGCATTAATTATTGCCCTGCGCTGAGGGGTTTTTTTATACCCTTTCAGCTTCAGCTTTTCCATATATTTTTCCAGCTGCATATATTAAATCCCACCCAAATAAGAATATTCCTATTTACGATTATTATACCATTTGCAGAGAAAAAATTAACAGCCTATTTGCTGCAGCATCAATATTTTCCTGATTGATCAGGCTACAAGCGGAAGAATCATCGCCAAAATTGGCGCAGAGGGGGTATCGGGGGCGGGGTTGCCCAAATATGCAGAAGGCCTGATCTCTTTGAGATCAGGCCTTCTGCTTTATATTTGTCCAGCATGGACTAAACACTGGTATTTTTCTAAGCGGTATAACAAATAATACCCACGAGATGGCTCAATTTGTGGTTTACCTATCTTTAACCACGCTCATGCTTTTGCGCCAATCCATCGCTCACTTTTGGCTAATCTCCTTGCGCCATTTTGGCTCACTTATCTTTGAGCGTAACCAACACCACATTGCACGTATTATTCACGCTTTCTTTTTATCGCCTCCCACAAGAGTATTTTATCTCACTCCTGTGTGTCCAGCAAACCGGTTATAGGTCATTTCTTCTTAAAAAACATCGTAACTACCCAGCCCATCAACCAACAATCTAGATCTCACGTGGAACAAAAGGCATACCAAGGAGTGTGTTCCGGTATTGGGGGCTATCTGGGACTTTTTCTATGTTTATTGGGATATTACGGGTTTTTGTATAGTTACTGTTGCAGCTTTTTTTGCATCTCCAGCAGTTCTTCTTTGCTGAGACCGGTGATTTTCATGACAAACTCCAGGGAGGCACCTTCTTTTAGAGCTGTCAAGGCGACCTCCTTTATGCCTTCCTTTATGCCTTCTTCTCTGCCTTCCCTTATGCCTTCTTCCCTGCCTTTTTCATGATAAGACGTGGTGATTTCCATAAAATATCTCACCTCCTCGGGTTTTAGTTCAATGGGCAGTCGCTGCCGGTATTCTTCCTCTTCTGTCTTATTCAGCTTCAGATAGGTCTCAAAAAAGGCTGTCAGCAGGGTATTCCGGGCCAAGTCCAGCCGCATATTGGCCAGCATCCGGGCAAATTCTATTTTCACGTTCACTCTTTCTTCTTTGCTGTAGTTCATCTTGCTCATCAGGGCGGCGGCGACGGGATTGGCGCTTTGGATGTACTTCCGCCATGGTTCTTTCCTGAGCTGCACTTTGAGAAAGCGAAATTCCAAGACATCCAGGAAGGAGAAACCGATCCGGAAGCTATCTTCTTCTTCCACTGCGGCGTCATGGGCATATACTACGATGGGCAGGATTTTCTGCTGGTACTTTTCGTAGAGCCTGGCGAAATATTTGAACATTTTCCGGTTGTAGTCCGGCAGCCTCTGCGATTGGTTCTCCACGTGTATCAGGATCAGGCCTTCTTCGCCTTTGAGGCGGGTTTCCACCAGGATATCCACAACGTGTTTTTCCTGGTCCAAGACATCGGTGATGACTTCCTGGGGCCGGAATTCCAGATGGTCCTGCTCCATCAGTTGGCTGACCTGCGGGAAAAACAGGTCGATAAAATCAGCGAAAAAGGTTTCCAGCAGGAGCTTGAACATCTCGTCGTGTCTGTCGTGCGGGACTAGTTCTGAGTTTTTTAATTCCAAGGTTCCCCTCCTCTTTGTTTTTATTTTACATCAGGTCTGCGGCAGGGGCAATGGGATTATACCTTAACATGCGGGTTTTCGGGCGGTTTCAACGCATGGTATTCTTTTGCGGCATCAGCCTGAGCAGCCATTCTGACAGAGTTGATGTCATCGAACCTATCCTGCAGAACTGCAACCACATCTTCATCCAGCGCCTTGTCCTGGCTCATCCGGTTTAGCACCCGCAAAGCTTCCGGCCTGTCCATGGCCTGGCGGTATGGCCGGTCTTCGGTGATGGCCGTAAATACATCCGCGACAGCTATAATACGGGAACCCACTGATAGATTATCTTCCTGAAGGCGGAAGGGATACCCTTTACCGTCTAGCCGCTCATGGTGGTAGGAGGCCCAGGTGTTGATCACTTCCAGCTCGCTTAAGGTATCAAGTACCTTAAAGGTATAATAAGCATGTGCTTTAACGATAGAGTATTCCTCTGGACTAAGCCGGCCGGGTTTTTCCAAAATGGTCTCCGGAATGGATAGTTTGCCTAAATCATGCAGATGTCCGGCAACCTGCATCATCTGACATTCATTTTCGGAAAAGCCAAATAACTGGGCTAAAGTTGTGGCGACAGTTGCCACTCCGCTGGAATGGACAGCGGTAAAGCGGCTGCGAAAGTCAATGATCCGGCCAAACAGCCCGGCCAATTTAAGCAGCCCCTTGTTATCCAATCTGATCTGCATTAAGCCCGCCATGCGAGATAAAAGACCAAAAAGAGACGGTGATACTATATTTAACCAAAAGCTTTCCTTTTCGGCCAGGCGCTGAAAAGCATTCACAAGTTCCGGGGCAAACATTTTTCCCTTATTGCTATTAATCCGCTCCACAATCCCCCCGGACTGAATCAAGATATTGTTCTTTTTATCGATCGATACCGCCACCCGGTCTGCCAGGTGCAGGAGATGGCTTTTAAAAGGGACTACCGCCTCAGGGATTTCCTTCCCTTCTTCCCAGGGCAGGTGGTGATGCCGGATTATTCCGGCAGCCCTGGCCAGTGGCTCAAAGCCGCGAAAAAGCATAAACCCCACTTCTCCATGCCTGTTTTGTCCTTCCCAATGAAATTGGGCCGCATTCAGCTTTTCTTCCAGTGATAAAGCGCCGCAGTCATGCAATAGCCCGGCAAAGATCAGCTGGTTTTGCTCTTCCCAGGGTAATCCCAGTTCGATCGCTAACTCCTGGGCTATGTAAGCCGTCTGAAGATGGTGGTTAGCCAATAGCGGGCTGACCAGATCCACAGCATCAGCTAAGCACTTGGTCATCCCAAATAAAGGCACCGCAACTTCCTTAATCATCAAAACACTCCCATCACTAATCTAACCCTGGTATCAATTTCCTGTCTTAGTAAATTCCAATCAGTTATTCCATTTTCATTATGGAAATCCTTCCCGTTAATGTGCAAAAAGCGGGAAAAAAACTACTTGTTCGACAAAAAACTCCATCCAGGGTATTTTTATACAATTTTAAAATATTTGAATTTTTATTTTGTTATTGCCAATTTTTAAGTTGTTGTGGTAAACTGAGGATGCAAAAAAAATATTGCTGGATGATCCCGGTGGAAGAGTCCTTATTTGGGGACATTCCGTGCCCTGTTTTACTTAAGCGGGCATATCCCTGTTGCTTTAGTTTTAATACATTCTACAGCAAAGAGGGATTTGTAAGCGGTGCGTCCCCTTTCCATTGGGGACATTCCGCGCTCTGTCCTACTTAAGCTGGGATATCCCTGTTGCTTTAGTTTTAATACATTCTGCGGCAAAGAGGGATTTGTAAGCGGTGTGTCCCCTTTCCATTAAAGGCGCCGAAGGAGTAACCGCCAGGTTTGGTGAACCTGCGGGAAACTCTCAGGTACAAGAACCACCGGAGAACAGACCTCTGGAGAGTTTCTTCCCGTAAGAAGAACACCAAAGGGGACCCGGATTTAACACCAACCACTCAATCAATAACGATAAACGGGACGGGCAACATCGGCAAAGACACCACAATCGTCATCCCGTGATCACGAGATTGAGTGCTGGGCTATATCTGTGACAAATCTCTCAGGTTTCAGGACAGAGGAAAGGCACCATGCCTTTCCTCTGTTTTTATTTTTGTCAACATTTATTTGCTTATCAGCAGGAGGTGAAAAAGATGGAAGAACACCAGGGATTGAAGAAGACCCCGCTTTATCACGCACATCTGGCGGCAGGAGCCAAAATAGTGGAATTCGGCGGGTGGGCCATGCCGGTGCAATATACCGGAATTATCGCGGAACATCTGGCTGTGAGGTTAAAGGCCGGGTTATTCGACGTATCCCATATGGGAGAGATCAGGCTCCAGGGTCCTCAAGCACTGAAGACAGTCCAGTTTTTGCTCACCAATGACGTCTCCCGGTTGGAAACCGGCCAAATAATTTATAGCCCCATGTGCTTTGCGTCCGGCGGGGTTGTCGATGACCTCCTGGTATACCGCCTGGGTCTGGATGACTTTCTCCTGGTCGTCAACGCTTCCAATATAGCCACGGATTTGGAGTGGATCAAAGAACACTGCTTCAAAGATGTATCAATCATCGACCAGTCCCCGTCAACAGCGCTGCTGGCTGTTCAGGGTCCACTGACAAAAGAGATTCTCCAGAGGTTAACGGAAGTGGATTTGGCGTCCATTAAATACTACCGGTTTGCCTTTGGCCAGGTTTGTGACATTGAATGCTTGATCTCCCGGACCGGTTATACTGGTGAAGATGGCTTTGAGCTGTACTTCGACGCTCAATACGCAGCAGAATTATGGCACCAGATCATTGCCACCGGATCGCCCGATGGTCTGATCCCTATCGGATTAGGGGCCAGGGATACCCTCAGGTTCGAAGCCGGCTTGCCGCTATACGGCCAGGAGCTTTCAGCAGCGATCACCCCCCTGGAGGCAGGGCTTAGCCGCTTTGTTAAGCTAGAGAAGGAAGAATTCATCGGCAAGGAGGCTTTAAGGGCACAAAAAGCCAGCGGCATCCCCCGCAAACTGGTGGGACTGGAAATGGTGGATCGAGGCATCCCCAGAACAGGCTACGCAGTAACTTGTAAAGGACAGGAAACCGGGTTTGTCACCTCCGGCACTTTTGCCCCCTGGGTGCAGAAAAACCTGGCGATGGCCTTAGTCGGCCAAGATGCGGAGGGCGATTTGGAAGTCTCAATCCGCGGCAAAGGCCACCAGTGCCAAAGGGTACCTTTACCTTTTTACAAAAGATGATCTGCTCCTTTGAATACTGACTACTGATTGCTTAAGCGAAAAAAGAAAACCGTTATTATTAACACAGGAGGTTATTAATCATGAACACACCTCAGGAACTGTTATACAGCAAGGAGCACGAGTGGGTAAGAACCATCGGAAATAAAGTCGTGGTAGGCATTACTGATTATGCGCAAAACTCTTTGGGCGATCTGGTGTTTGTAGAACTGCCCCAGGTTGGCAGCCAAGTAACAGCCGGAAGCTTCTTTGCTGTCGTTGAATCAGTTAAGGCTGCTTCCGATTGTTACTCTCCCGTTACCGGCAAAGTGGTGGCCGCAAATGAAGCCTTGCTGGAGGCCCCCGAACTGATCAACCAGGACCCCTATGGCCAGGGATGGATCATGGAGGTGGAGCTTCTGGACGGCAAACTGCCGGATGATCTGATGACTGCAGAACAATATGTCAAAATGATTGCAGAGGAGGGGCAATAGGTGGCCTACATCCCCCACACGAACGAGGACCGGCAGCAGATGCTGGAAGCGATCGGGGTAAAAAATATTGAGGAACTCTTGACAGATATCCCTGCTGCCGTCAGGCTCAATCAGCCCCTTGACATTCCCGCTCCCATGCCAGAAATGGAACTGGCCGCACATATCAGGAGCTTGGCCGGCAAGAACCTAAACCTGGATGAATACGCCTGTTTCCTGGGGGCCGGCGCTTATGACCATTATGTGCCGAAGGCGGTTGACCAGCTGTTGCTCAGGTCTGAATTCTATACTGCTTATACTCCTTATCAGCCGGAAATCAGCCAGGGCACCCTCCAGGCTATCTTTCAGTATCAGTCCATGATCTGCAACCTGACCGGCATGGACGTAGCCAACGCCTCCATGTACGACGGGGCCAGCGCCATGGCCGAAGCGGCCTTAATGGCCTGCGACCTGGCCAAGCGGGAAAAAATTATCATCTCCCGCTCTGTCCACCCGGAGTACCGGGAAACGGTGTTGACCTATGCCCACGGCAAAGGGTTGGCTGTAGCGGAAATACCCCTGGAGGATGGAATCACCTCCCTTGCCCACCTGGAACAAGCCCTGGATCATCAGGCTGCGGTTGTCCTGATCCAGCACCCCAACTTTTTCGGCTGCCTGGAACCAGTGCAGGAAATCGGCGAACTGGCCAAAAAAAACCAGTCTCTCTATGCCGTGGGTGTCGACCCGGTTTCTTTGGGCCTCCTGGCGCCGCCAGGGGACTACGGGGCAGACATCGTTATTGGAGAAGGCCAGAGTTTGGGCGGCCATGTCAGCTTCGGCGGGCCCTTCCTGGGGTTTTTAGCCTGCCGGGACAAGATTGCCCGCCGCCTTCCCGGCCGCATTGCCGGCCAGACTGTGGACAGCCATGGCCGCCGAGGGTTTGTACTTACGCTGCAGGCAAGAGAACAACACATCCGGCGGGAAAAGGCCACTTCCAACATCTGTTCCAACCAGGCCTTAATGGCTTTGACCGCTACTATCTACCTGTCGCTGGTTGGCCCTGAGGGTATAAAGCAGATAGCTGAACTGTCCCTGCAAAAAGCCCACTACCTTTATGAACAAATGACCAGGCTTCCCGGGGTTAAGCCAGCCTTTAACCAACCATTTTTCAAGGAATTTGCGGTTAAAGTCGGCCCGCCGCCCGCGCAAATCAATAATTCTCTGCTGAAACGACGCATTATCGGCGGCCTGGACCTGGGCCGGTTCTACCCGGAGTTATCCGGGCACATGTCTTTTTGCTGCACCGAAAAACGCACCAGAGCCGAAATCGACGACCTGGTGGCAGGAATGGAGGAATCCCAATGCCAGAACCTTTGATCTTTGAATTAAGCTCGCCTGGGCGGCAGGGCTTAACATGGCCCGCACCGGATGTCCCAGTACGCGATATTACAGAGTTAATCCCGGCCAAAGCCTTGCGCAGGGCTGCCCCCGAGCTGCCGGAAGTCAGTGAACAGGATACAGTGCGGCATTTTACCAGGCTTTCTTCCTTAAATTATGGGGTGGACACCGGGTTTTACCCTTTGGGTTCCTGCACCATGAAGTACAACCCCAAAATCAATGAAGACGCAGCCAGGCAGCCGGGATTTGCCCGCCTGCATCCCTACCAGGACCCGGCAACCTGTCAAGGAGCCCTGGAATTGATGTATCACCTTGACCAGTACTTGTGCGAGATCACCGGCATGCACAAGTTTTCCCTGCAGCCGGCAGCAGGCGCCCACGGCGAGCTGCTCGGGCTATTGGTCATCCAGTCCTACCACCAGAAGCGCCAGGATTTTCGCCGCAACAAGGTGATTATCCCCGACGCGGCCCATGGCACCAACCCGGCCACCGCCGGTCTGGTGGGGATGGACGTCATCCAGATCCCTTCCGATGCCAGGGGCGGGGTGGATCTGGCCAGCCTGCAGGCCGCCCTGGGGGAAGATACGGCGGCATTGATGCTGACTAATCCCAACACCCTCGGGCTTTTTGATGAAAATATTCAAACCATCGCCGAAATGGTTCACCAGGCAGGCGGGCTTGTTTACTACGACGGGGCCAACTTGAATGCCATTATGGGCCTGACCCGTCCTGGCGACATGGGGTTTGATGTCATCCACTTAAACCTGCACAAGACATTTGCTACACCCCACGGCGGTGGTGGACCCGGGGCAGGTCCCGTCGGAGTTAAGGATTTTTTAGCGCCTTTTCTGCCCAAGCCCCTTGTGGTCCAGGACAGCCAAACTGGCCAATACCGCTTTGAAGAAGATATGCCCCAAACCATCGGCCGGATGAAGGCCTTTTACGGCAATTTTGGCGTGCTGGTAAAGGCCTATACCTACATCCGGGCTTTGGGAGGTGATGGTTTAAGAAAGGTGAGCGAACACGCTGTACTGAACGCCAATTATCTGCTGCATTTGTTGAAAGACCACTACCACCTGCCTTACCAGCGCCACTGCAAGCACGAGTTTGTGATCACTCCTGCCCCCCAGGTAAGGAAGGAAGGAATTCGCACCCTGGACATTGCCAAACGGCTCTTAGATTTTGGCTACCACCCCCCAACGATCTACTTCCCCTTGATTGTGGAGGAAGCTATAATGGTAGAACCTACAGAAACAGAAAGCAAAGAAACCCTGGACCAATTCGCCAGGGCGATGATAGCTATTGCGGAGGAAGCCATGTCTGACCCGGCCAAGCTGAAAGGCGCCCCTTATACCACGCCGGTCAGCCGCCTGGACGAGGTTACAGCCGCCCGCAAACCTGTCCTGCGATGGAAACCCACCCGGAATTAATCGGAGGCTGGCTCATAAAACATGATTTCGTTTGAAATCAGCAATTGAATTAAGCAGGTATTTATAGCTTTGCAACGAAAAATATTATGTTGAGGCAGTATGTAAATTCAGATAATAATGGTTGCATCGCCAAAACTAAGGAAACGAAATTTTTCCCTGACAGCATAATCATAAGCCTGCATGACAAACTCCCGGGATGCAAAAGCTGATATAAGCACCAGATGGGACGAGCAAGGCAGGTGCAGGTTGGTTATAATTCGGTCCACCATCTGAAACCGGTAACCAGGCATAATAAACAGGTCTGTCCACCCGGAACCAGGTTCGAAACCTTTTGCTGCTGCGCTTTCAAGAGCCCGCACAGCATCTGTGCCGCAGGCCACCACTTTCTTTCCTTGTCGTTTGGCCTGCCGGATTGCCGCTACCGTTCCCTCCGGCAAATGATAAAACTCTGCCGGCAAATTGTGGTCTGCCACGAATTCCGTTTTGATAGGACGAAAGCTGCCCACCCCCATATGCAGCGTAAAGTTGACAACCTGCACCCCTTTATCCACCACTCTTTGCATGAGTTCGGGGGTAAAGTGAAGTGCCGCCGTCGGAGCTGCAGATGAGCCTTGGTTTTTGGCCAGGATAGTCTGGTAGCGGCCCTGGTCGGCCAGCGGCTCTTTAATATAGGGAGGCAAGGGCATCTCGCCCCATTTTTCCATGGCCTCGTAAGCTGTCTCGGGCCTCGAAAACTGCAAAATAAAGGTGTTGATGCCGGTCTTTTCCAGAACCTGCACTTTCTCGCCATTGCCTAGCAACAAGATCCCGCCTCTGGGATTAGGCTTAAGCAGTGTTTCCCAGCGGCAGTCATCAAGCGGATGCAGAAAAAACACCTCTACTTTGCCGCCAGATGGTTTTTTACAATAAAGCCTGGCTTTCATTACCTTGGTGTCATTAATAACCAGGACATCTCCCGGCTGAAGCCAGTTTATCACCTGGCTAAAAACGGTCGCGCTCACTTTTTGATTGCTGCGATCCATTACAAGCAGACGGGAGCTATCCCTGGGTGTTACCGGCTGTTGGGCAATCAATTCCCAGGGAAGATGGCAATTAAAAAGTTCTGTTTTCAGGTTACCTGCTGACAAATCCTCCACCTCTTAAAAATTTTTGGAGCAACCAGCAATATCTCATTGCTTGATTGCCGATCTTATACCAAAAGCCCATTTTCCGCGTCAATTTCTTGCCCATTCAAGCGCATTGGTCATAGGTTGTAGAAATCCCAAATTATCCGTCCCTGCGCTTTTAGTTTTACCATTCTTTATTGTAGCTTATCCCGCGCCCAGGATAACTGCTGACGGCAGCGCATCGGACACCAGAACCGGCAAAAACCAATGTCTGTATTGTAACACACAGATGCCTATCGAGGAATAGGAGCAGGGTGGCAAGTCAAGAACCTTCCCCAACTTGCCAGAGGGAGAATATGATATGATTAATGCATGGCGGCTCCTGGATACCGGCTTTGACGACGGTTTTACCAATATGGCCATGGATGAGGCCATTCTGACTGCCGTCAGCCGGGGTTTAGTTCCCCCTACCCTGCGCTTTTACGGGTGGGACCCGCCTACAATTACGCTAGGTTATTTTCAAAAGGCTGAAGAGGAAATCGACCTTTGCGCCGCCCGGTGCCTGGGGGTGCAAATAGTGCGCCGCCTGACCGGGGGCCGGGCTGTGCTGCACCACCGGGAATTAACCTACAGCATTATTGCCCCGGCCGATCACCCGAATCTGAAAGGGACTGTCCTCTCATCCTACTTGCGGTTAAGCCAGGGGCTCCTGGCAGGCTATCGCTCCCTGGGGGCACTAGTTGAGCTGGCTAAGGGCAATCCTGGCAAAGGCGGTGGCTCCGCGTGCTTTGACACGCCTTCATGGTATGAATTGACCGCCCAGGGGAAAAAAATTGCCGGCAGCGCCCAGACCCGCAAACTTGGGGCTGTCCTGCAGCACGGTTCCCTGCCCTTTTATTTTGATATTGACTTTCTGCTGTCCTGCCTTAAACTTAAAGACAAAACGATAAAAGAACGGCTTCGCAACACCCTATCCCGGCAGGCCGCCGGAATCAATCAAATCCTGAACAGGGAAATTGGTTACAACGAATTGGCCCAGGCCCTGATCAATGGCTGGAGCGAGACCCTGGGCTGGCAGTTACACCCGGGAACCTTAACTGCCGAAGAGCTTTTATGGACAGACTCCCTGCTGGAAAAAAAGTATGCTACCGACGAATGGAACTTGCATAGGCGCAACTGCTCTTAAACCATCAACGCGGCAAGGACTGTCAAGGCACTAGTACTGGCAGTTACCTAAAATAGGGGGTATATATATGTTTTTCTCAGCAGAAAGGGTTATTGCATCGTTAAAAAACCTTCGTGCTCTGCATCCCTTCTTTGGTACAACCTACCTGGTATGCAAGCGGTCATTATTACCGGCAGGAAAACTTGGCGACTTTCCGATGGCAGATCTAACGAATGGCTTTTTAGACGAATACCACAGGCTGCAACCTTACTCCAATTGGTATTACCAGCCATATAAAACCTCCGGCAGGGATAAAGTGTGGTTTAAACCTGATTATGAACCTGCCGGGCTTATGACGCTTAATAAAGCCTTTGCCTCGGTATTTATGCCGAAGCCCGATCCAAATAAGTGGGGTTGGCAAGAAAATTACGTTGAAAAATTAAGGACGAAGCTCCCCAAAGGAAAACCTCTTCCTGTCTTTGATCTGGCGGTTTGGATCTGCAGGAAAAAAAAGTGGGACGTAGATACTTCCCCGGCGGATATTATTCAATACTTTATTGCCCACTTCAATTTCACAGCGGAAGAAAGAATTCTCCTCTTAGACGAAACTGTGCCGTCAGTTTCAGAGCCGCCTGTATTTAATCCGCAGCCGACAGATTGGGCAGATCTGAGTTCTTTCATTCCGCCGCCTCCTGATGCCGGATCAGATCAAAAAGGCACATTAACCTATTTAAGATTAGAGCATTTGGGTCCTACCCGAAAAATGGAACTAATTCCTGCCAGAAGATTGAATATTATTACTGGAGACAATGGGCTTGGCAAATCATTCCTGCTCGAGTGCGCCTGGTGGGCTCTCACAGGCACCTGGCCTGGGATTCCTGCCTACCCAAAAAAGAGCGCGGGCACGAAGAAAGAACATCCTGCGATAACCTTTGAGCTAAGTGGAACAAACTCTCAAATAAAGGAAACACGCATTCTTTATGATTTTAATTCACGTACCTGGCCCAAGCCGAAAAAACGGCCAACCATTTCAGGCTTAATGGTCTATGCCCGGGTTGACGAGACTTTTGCGGTGTGGGATCCTGCCCATTTTAACAACAGCAATGATGCTGCAGCACCACTGGTCTTTACCGGCAACCAGGTTTGGGATGGCTTAACCGGCAGTATCGAGGGCTTAATTAGAGATTGGGTAAAGTGGCAGAATATGCCCGCAAAATATCCTTTTGACATTTTTTGCCAGGTATTGAACCGGCTGTCTCCGCCTGACTTAGGAGGGTTTACACCTGGCGAGCCTGTCAGGATACCTAATGATCCGCGGGACATTCCCACCATAAAACATCCTTACGGCCTTACTCCCCTGCTTTACGCGTCGGCTGGTGTCAGACGCATCATCACTTTGGCCTATCTGATGGTTTGGGTTTGGCATGAGCACAGGATCCAGTCGGAACTTTCATCCGCCAGTCCAGCCAGCCGCATGGTGGTAATGATCGATGAAATCGAGGCCCATCTGCATCCCAAGTGGCAAAGGGCGATCTTGCCCGCGATGCTAGATGTGCAAAAGGCCATGGCACATGATCTAGACATCCAGTTTCTGATTACTACCCACTCGCCGCTGATTATGGTCTCGGCGGAGCCCGAGTTTGATGACGACTGCGACAAACTCTTCCACCTGGATTTGGGCCCAAATAATGAGGTCACCCTTGATGAGAAAAATTTTACCGTCTTTGGCCAGGTAAACTCCTGGCTTACCTCGCCAGTTTTCGAATTGCGCCATGCCCGTTCCCGGGAAGCCGAACAGGCAATTGAAGCGGCAAAGAAAATCCAGCTCAGCACTAAAGTAGATCTTGCAGAACTTAAAGAGATTAATGACCGTCTCCTCAAATACCTGGCTGCTGATGACGCGTTTTGGCCCAGATGGGTTTATTTTGCTGAAAAGCATGGTGTTAAAGCATGATGCCGATCATTTCGCGGCCAGAACCAAAAGATTTTGACGCAGAAGTACGGCGGCCCGGACAAAGCTTTTTGCGGCATAATCCCAATCCTTCCACCAGGGACTGGAACAGCAACAGGTATTGGAAAAAAGCCCACAATTGGATGTATAGCTCCTATGATGGCATCTGTGCTTATTCGGGTGAATGGATCGCAAAACCAGCTTCGATTGATCACTTTTTGCCCAAGAATCGGCACCCTTACCTGGCATATGAATGGAGTAATTACCGCTTAAGCTCACCCAGGCTTAATCAATATAAGGATGACTATGAAGGCATTGTCGATCCCTTTACTGTAAAGCCAGGCTGGTTTGTGCTGGAATTTCCCAGCTGTTTAATCAGGCCTGGAGATGGATTGTCTGCGAAAGAAAAAAAGATAGTAGAAAAAACTATCCGGATTTTAAGGTTAAATGATGATGACGATTTAGTGCAAAATAGATGCAACATGCTGGTATATTATGCCAAAGGTGACATTTCGTTAAATTTTTTACGGGCCAAATATCCCTATCTGGTATCTGAAATCACAAGACAGGGCCTCTTGGATAAAATTAAAGCAATTTTTCTGCCGGAGAGCTAAAATTTATTAATTGCCTGGCAGGAATCTTGTCCTGAAAAGACAATACTAAAATCAGTATGTTAAAAATATTTGTTGATGAAAGGAGTTGCAGTAATTCTATGGCATGGAAATGCGGTGTATGTAATTTTATTTGGGAAGGGGACAGCCCGCCAGTAAATTGCCCAAAGTGTGGAGCGCCTGCAGAAAAGTTTGTCCAACTCAGCCATGATGAGAAGGCCCTGATTGAAAGATCCCGGAAGTCAAACTCGCTGCATATTGAGTTGCTTGCAGTTTTGCCCCGGCTTTTAGAAATTGCCGAGGAAGGCATTAAAGACGACCTGGACCCGCGCTGTGTTACCTTATTCAAGCGACTCCAGTCTGAAGCCAGGTTTTTAACTGCATCCGCCAAGGCTGAACTGGAAGGACACATGAAGAAAAACAAGTGGGGTTAAAGACAAGTTCCAGGAAAAGGTATTAATAAAGAACTAGTACCCACCCCCGGCTGTCTCAAGCAGTAAAAAAATAACATTTGTAATCACTTCGGCACTGAGGGCTACCCGCTCTAATGCTTTTGCTCCTCCGAAAGAGCGGCCTTAGAGCGGTTATGCCCTTGCATTTTGAAAGGAGGTAAATCACATGGCAAGTTGGGAGAAAAAATCTACCGACCCGGCTGTGCAACAAATGTTAAGCAAGGCAGAACGGGATGGCGTCACCACCGTCTGGGATCGCTATCATGAGATGCAGCCCCAATGCAAATTTGGCGAGGCCGGCCTTTGTTGCCGCCACTGCCTGCAAGGTCCCTGCCGCATTGGTTTACGCGGCGGCAAACCACTGTTAGGCATCTGTGGCGCCACTCCGGATGTGATTGTAGCCAGAGGATTGGCCCGCACCATTGCTGCCGGCACGGCAGGCCACTCCGGGCACGCCAAACACCTGGCCCATACCATGAAAAAACTTGCCCGTGGCCAGGCTCCTGACTATGACGTCAAAGATGAAAATAAGCTGCGGTCGGTAGCTCTGCGGCTAGGGCTTTCTGTCGACGGCCTAAAGGAGGAAATAGCCCTTGCTGTCGCTAATGCTGCTCTGGCCGACTTTCACGAGAAGGATACACCAGTGCAGTGGGTGACTACGGTATTGCCAAAACAACGGGTAGAACTTTTTCAACAGCACAACCTGCTGCCTGCCGGGATAGACCATGAAATAGCCGAGGTGATGCACCGCACCTCCATGGGCTGTGATGCCGATGCTACCAATACCCTGCTGGGAGCAGCGCGCTGTGCCTTGGCTGATCTGGCTGGCTGCAGCATGGGAACAGACTTGTCCGACATTCTTTTTGGCACCCCAACGCCCCGGGTCTCTGAATGCAATCTCGGTGTACTGGAACCGCAATGGGTCAACATTGCTGTCCATGGCCATAATCCGGTCTTGTCTGAGATGATTGTGGCTGTAAGCCGTGAGCTGGACGAAGAAGCGCGTCTGGCGGGGGCGGCAGGGATTAACGTGGTGGGTATTTGCTGTACAGGAAACGAGGTCCTGATGCGGCATGGGGTCCCGCCTTGCACCCATTCGGTCAGCCAGGAGATGGCTTTGATGACCGGTGCTCTTGATGCCATTGTGGTTGATTACCAGTGCGCCCAGCCGGCAATAGTAACAACTGCAGCCTGCACAGGCGGCACTGTAGTTACCACCATGGATATTGCCAAGATTACCGGTGCGGTGCATGTAGACTACAGCGAAGAAAAAGCGAAGGCAAACGCCAGGGAAATTATCCGCCTCGGGATCAAAGCCTTCAGCCAAAGGCAGGGCAAGGCTACCGAGATCCCCCCTATCAAGCAAAAAGTAGTCACCGGTTTTTCTGTGGAGGCTGTTGTCCAGGCCCTGGCAAAGCTTAATAGCGATGACCCGCTAAAGCCCTTGATTGACCAAATTGTAGCCGGCAATATCTGGGGAATCTGCCTCTTTGCCGGCTGCAACAACGTTAAAGTGCCGCAGGATCTTAATTTCGTCACTGTTGCCCGCCGTTTGCTTAAAGAAAACGTCCTTGTTTTGGCAACCGGTTGTGGTGCCGGAGCACTGATGCGGCACGGATTGCTGGATCCGGCCAGCGTGGAGCAATCCTGTGGAGCAGGGCTGAAAGCTGTGCTTACCGCCATAGGCGAGGCAAATGGCCAAAACGGCCCGCTGCCCCCTGTAATCCATATCGGTTCCTGTGTGGATAACTCCCGCGGTGTTTCTTTGGCGACAGCTGTCGCTAACAGGCTTGGTGTTGACCTGGACAAACTGCCTGTGGTGGCCTCGGCACCCGAAGCCATGCATGAAAAAGCGGTTTCCATCGGCACCTGGGCCGTTGCTATCGGGTTGCCCACCCATGTGGGCGTTATCCCGCCGGTGCTGGGCAGCCAGGCAGTTGCCGGTATGCTGACGGCAGGCATCAAGGAGCTGACCGGCGGTTACTTTATTGTAGAGACAGACCCGGAGGCGGCCGCCACGAAAATACTCGCCGCTTTGGGAGAACGCCGGGCCGCTTTGGGACTATCTAACGAAAGATAAGATTTCTACTGGCTTTAAGCCTCAGTGGGGGTAGCAAGCCCCCCACTGAGGCCAAAGCCCAGTTGAAAGATCAATGTCGCTGAGATGCTCCTGCGCAATTAGGTTGATGAGTTCGGAAAAACTATCATGGAAGCGGTGGCAAATGATGAGGCTGACGCAGAACTCCCAAATAATTCCCCTCCTGTGGAGGGGTGTCCGTTAGGACGGGGTGGTTATTCCCCTCCCGTGGAGGGGTGTCCGTAAGGACGGGGTGGTTATTCCCCTCCCGTGGAGGGGTGTCCGTCAGGACGGGGTGGTCATTCCCCTCCTGTGGAGGGGTGTCCATCAGGACGGGGTGGTCATTCCCCTCCTGTGGAGGGGTGTCCGTCAGGACGGGGTGGTCATTCCCCTCCTGTGGAGGGGTGTCCGTTAGGACGGGGTGGTCATTCCCCTCCCGTGGAGGGGTGTCCGTCAGGACGGGGTGGTTATTCCCCTCCCGTGGAGGGGTGTCCGTCAGGACGGGGTGGTCGAAATACGTTCTAGCGAAGGATGTTTTATACAAATTAGCTTGTGTAATGGAGTTGCCTTGGAACTGTCCCGCATTGCAGCAAGGAAACCACCCCGGTGCTTCGCACCACCCCTCCACGGGAGGGGAATGGGGAGGATATACCCAAGATGGTTTCGCCCACAACCCAATAACAACTTGTTTTCATTGCAGTTCTAAAACCGTCAGGTGGCATCCCAGCGACCATGTAGTTCCCTGAATTTCTTAGTCTGTCTGAATTTTACAGTTTCGATCTCTTGGAATTCTGTCAGTACGTTTGCGCATAGGCCCTGGTTCCAAGGTGGCAAATGATTGCGAACAGTTTCATTGTCTGAATATGTCTGTTTTGATTGAGATCACCCCCGCGTTTGCGAGGAACAGCAAGCTGTTTAACGAGAAGCCGAGCATGGCCATTTCAGTGGGCAGCGATCTGCAGAATACCGTGGGTACCAACCAGGATTTTTTCGTGAAGCGGTTGTAACGCAACAAGAGGCCTTAAAACACGACGGCCTTGGCCAAACGAACATGCTGATCTCCTTGCGCTTTGGGCTATCCGACACGGAAGTGGCGGATCTGCCTGACGAGGAATATAAAGAGCTGGCGGCCCAGGCCTACTTTTTAGAGGAGCGGGAAGTGGATCTGGTCAATCTGGGAGTATTGAAGGCTATCGGGGAGATTTTCCTGAATCGATATTCTTCTGCCCTGCTTCGTCCCAGCCCTCTTTAAAAGCCTTGCCCCACGCGGCACCCACTTCGACCGCGGACTTCAGGAGTAAGGCCAGCTGTGACGGACCGTATTTGATTGCGATCCAAACCACTGCCAGCAAGGTCCCAATGCCGACGAAGAAAAAGAAGGTACCAAGAAATCCAGCAAGCATTTTTATCACCTCAAGTCACATGTTAAGTAAATTATAGCCCTTGCCGAAAGAGGTTTCAATGATTGGAATCGCTGTTTAAACATTGTTACTACAATAAACATTTGGGGGAGTATTTATGGATTTTGACGCAAAGTACCTCTTAAAATGTTTGGGGATTATGCTTACCGGTATGGCTGTAGCCACTATAATTGGTATTCTTATCCTTGCTGTTATTTAAGATTTCTTATGGAGGATGGTTTTTGCGTTTGTTGTATTCTAGCGAGCTATTATCTCTATCTCCAAAAGTATTTCTTTGAGAGGCCGCCTCTCCACCATGAAATTCTCAAGCAAGGCTTCGATAGTGCTAAAGATTGTCGCTTCTTGGTAAGCTTGCCCCGCATGCAGCTCGTCCCGCCTCATCGGGCAAATAAAGTAGTTTTTGCCACGATAGGCAAACACAATGTCGGCAAAGTTCCTTAAATCCTCGACAAACTCCTGCTCGCTACTATACGTTACCAAAGGTTATCACCTCTTTCGGGGTAAAATACCCGCATTTTTGCGCCTTTCATCCACCGATACTTCGCGGCTACTAATGTCCGCAATGACGTCTCGGTCCCAAACAAAGTCATGCGCATGTTCGCCCGCGATCCCAAACGGATGGCTTTTTGGGTACCCGTGGTCATTGGTGTGAATCTGTCTTATCATCTTGCCCTCAGCATCGTAGAACACGCGCTTATCTACGAGCGCATCCCCAACAACATAGTCAACCACAGCATTCGACTTATTGTAGCGAGGGGTAGAGGCGCTCTTCGGTTTAATTTCGTCCGGTACGACTTGGTCCTTGCCGGCGGTACTGCCGCGTTCAGTTTGTTCAGCCTCTATCCCACAGTCGCAGCCCTTATGCAACGGGGGATGCTTCTTGCTCCCCCGAACAGCAAAAGGGTTGTCGATATCCACCACCTTGCCGCTGAGCTCCCTGCACATCGGACAGCTAGATCCCTTGGGGCTCCATCTGATCTTTCTTATACCATAAACCATAAACAGCTTCATCGTCAAGGCATTACCTGCACGTTGGGCCTCATCTCGTGCTTGTGCGGGGAGTCGCTCTGCCTGCCACTCAGAGAACGTCCCCTCCAGTACCGCCAGATAGTCTTGCCCTGCTATTTGCGCATCCCGTATGGTATTGCGCAGCTCCTTGAACGATGTTGCACAGTGCCGCTTAATAAGGATCACCCCCGCGCGTGCGGGGAACAGGTATTCCAAATTTGGGGGGAATACGGGATTATAGGATCACCCCCGCGCGTGCGGGGAACAGTCCAAAGGATATTGCCCTTCTCGTCCAGTACCGGGATCACCCCCGCGCGTGCGGGGAACAGGGGATAGTTTCAACAACCGTCGTCCCTGCATGAGGATCACCCCCGCGCGTGCGGGGAACAGGCACCATTGCAACCAGACGCGAATACAACTGCAGGATCACCCCCGCGCGTGCGGGGAACAGGAAGTGTGAAGTGAGGGGAATTTTATGAAACAAGGATCACCCCCGCGCGTGCGGGGAACAGCTCAAGGTCAACGATTATTCCCTGTCCGGTCTGGGATCACCCCCGCGCGTGCGGGGAACAGTACGTCATTTTGCATATCCTAGAATGGAACCGAGGATCACCCCCGCGCGTGCGGGGAACAGAGGATAACCATGGTGCGGTCTGTAACCAGCTTAGGATCACCCCCGCGCGTGCGGGGAACAGCAACTTCAATTGTAGAATTTTTTGGAATTACAAGGATCACCCCCGCGCGTGCGGGGAACAGCCCTTCTGCCGGGATAGGCTCCCGGCTGGCCGGGGATCACCCCCGCGCGTGCGGGGAACAGGTTTTCCGTCACCTTTAATGCAACTTTTTTGATGGATCACCCCCGCGCGTGCGGGGAACAGTTCGCTTAATTCTACGTTGTTGTTGTTTTTGATGGATCACCCCCGCGCGTGCGGGGAACAGCCTGTTTTTTCAAGTCTTCCAGGTCACAGTACAGGATCACCCCCGCGCGTGCGGGGAACAGAAGGGGATCGGGTACCGGGAGGCGGCGTAAGAGGGATCACCCCCGCGCGTGCGGGGAACAGCAATCGGCAGCCCTGCACCCGGACGAACTTTTGGGATCACCCCCGCGCGTGCGGGGAACAGGAAAAGTAGGTTTTTGGTACCTAACTTTTCAGAGGATCACCCCCGCGCGTGCGGGGAACAGTTAAATTGACTGAAAGGTAAATATTGGATATAAGGATCACCCCCGCGCGTGCGGGGAACAGCTGGAAGGTTTTGCCAATTACTGGTTTGATATGGGATCACCCCCGCGCGTGCGGGGAACAGACGGTTTTCAATCATTCCCTGCATAGGTTGGAAGGATCACCCCCGCGCGTGCGGGGAACAGTCTTACTTTTGAGGTAACTAATCAGACTGGTCAGGATCACCCCCGCGCGTGCGGGGAACAGATAGCAAAGAAAATTTATCCTCATTTGCGACAGGGATCACCCCCGCGCGTGCGGGGAACAGTGCGTATGTAAACGGTCAATAAAAATACAGCATTTTCGGCCATTTAAAATACAGCACTTGACCACCGATTTTACTGGAAATTATTTTAGTCCTTCAGGATTCTTTCCCGGTGTTTAAGCCGGTAGCTGTCGCCGTCCAAGGCGAATATTTCGCACTTATGCATCAGCCTGTCCAGCATGGCGGTGGTAATAACCGGGTCTCCCATGAACTCACCCCATTCCACCAGACTTTTGTTAGAGGTCAGGATTATGGATGTCTGCTGATACAGTTGGTTAACTACCCCGAACAACAGGTTAGCTTCATTACGGTTAA